>Ga0335085_10016884_pt1 | contig 10528 bp, 11 predicted proteins | sample Lox_Sample_45_FD_206712 | JGI IMG/M metagenome (GOLD analysis project Ga0335085, IMG submission 206712) | Soil microbial communities from Loxahatchee National Wildlife Refuge, Florida, United States - Lox_Sample_4.5 | ecosystem: Environmental > Terrestrial > Soil > Wetlands | place: USA...
TGGCCAGCTGCTCCTTCCGGTCGGTCCGCTCCCAGGTGAAGTTCTTCTCGCTGCGGCCGAAGTGACCGTACGCGGCGGTCTTCTCGTAGATGGGCCGGAGCAGGTCGAGGTAGGCGATGATCCCGCGCGGGGTGAGGTCGAAGACCTGTCGGATCGCCTTGGCGATGCGCGCCTCGGGCACCCGTCCCGTGCCGAAGGCCTCCACCATCACCGAGACCGGCTCGGCCACGCCAATGGCGTAGGCCACCTGCACCTCGCAGCGAGCGGCGAGCCTGGCGGCCACCACGGTCTTCGCGATGTGGCGGCCCATGTACGCCGCGGACCGGTCCACCTTGGACGGGTCCTTGCCGCTGAACGCGCCGCCGCCGTGGCGGCCCATGCCGCCGTAGGTGTCCACGATGATCTTCCGGCCGGTGACGCCGGTATCGCCCATGGGCCCGCCGATCACGAACCGGCCGGTCGGGTTGATGTGGATCTTCGTCCGCTTGTCGAGGAGCCGCCTGGGCAGCGCGCGAGCGATGACCTCCTCGCGGACCGCCTCGTGCAGCCTCTTGTTGGAGACGTCCTCGGAGTGCTGGGTGGACACCACCACCGCGTGAATGCGCTCGACCCGGCCGCCCGCGTACTCGACGGTGACCTGGCTCTTCCCGTCCGGGCGGAGGAAGTCGAGGCCCCCCCGGCGCAGCTTGGCGAGCTGCCGGGTCAGGGCGTGCGCGTACTGGATGGGCGCCGGCATGAGCTCCGGCGTCTCGTCGCATGCGTAGCCGAACATCATGCCCTGGTCGCCCGCACCGCCCGTGTCCACGCCCTGGCCGATGTCGGGGGACTGCTGGTCCACGGCCACGAGCACGGCGCAGGCGTTGCCGTCGAATCCCATCTCGCCGGCGGTGTAGCCGATGTCCTTCACCACCCTGCGGACGAGCGAGGGGTAGTCCACCTTGGCCTTGGTCGTGATCTCGCCGGCGACCATGACGTAGCCGGTCTTGAGCAGCGTCTCGCAGGCGACCCGGCCCCGGGGATCCTGACGCAGGACGGTGTCGAGCACGGCGTCCGAGATCTGGTCGGCCATCTTGTCGGGATGGCCCTCGGTCACCGATTCCGAGGTGAAGAGGTAGTCGTTCGACGGCATCTGGCCTCCTGCCGGGCTCGGCGCGGACGCACCCTACGCGCCCACCGCCGACCCTGTCAACATGACGGATGAACGTCCACTGCGGGCATCCGAACGGACGACGAACCGGTGCGCAGGCGTCCCCGGGACCGACCCTCACGCCTTCGGCGGCCCGCCGGTCTCCGGGTCGAGAAGGCCGGGGAAGCGCTTCAGCATCTCCGACCGCACCTCGCGCTCGATGTCGTCGGCGGTGGTGAGGTCGAGCAGGCGCCGCACGAGATCCCGGCCGTCCTCGGCCCTCGCGGCGCGCAGAACCCGCTTCACGAGCGGGATGGACGGCCCGTTCATGGAGAGCTCGGTCACGCCCAGGCCCACGAGCACGAGCGTGTTCACCGGATCGCCCGCCATCTCTCCGCACATCGCCACCGGCCGGCCGGCCGCGCGCCCCGCGTCGCACACCTGCTTGATGAGCCGCAGCACCGAGAGGTGCAGCGGCTTGTAGAGGTAGGCGACGTCCTTGTTCCGGCGGTCGATGCCCATCGTGTACTGGATGAGGTCGTTCGTGCCGATGGAGAAGAAGTCCGATTCGGCGGCCAGCCGGTCGGCGATCAGCGCCGCCGAGGGCAGCTCGACCATGATTCCGACCGGGATGCCGGTCGCCACGGGCACGCCCTCCCTGGCGAGCTCGGCACTCGCGTCGGCGAGCACCTTCTTCGCGGAGCGCAGCTCGGCCACTCCGGAGATCATCGGGAACATGATGCGCAGGCTCCCGTGCACGGAGGCGCGCAGCATGGCGCGCAGCTGCACGCGGAACATCTCCGGCTGGCGCAGGGAGTAGCGGATGGCGCGGAGCCCGAGCGCAGGGTTGTCGGCTGCGATGCGGATCCCCACCGGAAGCTTGTCGGCGCCGAGGTCGAACGTACGGATGGTGACGGACCTCGGGGCCAGGCCCTCCAGCACCTCGCGGTAGGACTCGTACTGCTCGTCCTCGCCAGGAAGCTCCGCCCGCCCGAGGAAGAGGAACTCGGTGCGATAGAGCCCCACGGCCTCGCCCCCATGGGAGAGGAGGCCGGGGACCTCCTCGGCGAACTCGATGTTCCCGCCCATCTGCACCCGGAGACCGTCGGTGGTCTCGGCGGGCAGGTCGCGCGTGGCGAGCAGCGCCAGCTCCTCGGCGCGATAGCGCTCTCTCGCCGCCTCGAACTCGCTGCGCTCCTCCGGCGTGGGGTGGATGACCACCACGCCCCGGGTCCCGTCCACGGCGACCCAGTCGCCCCGGTCCACGAGCGCCGTGATCCGGCCCGCACCGACCACCGCCGGCACCTCCAGGGCGCGGGCCACGATGGAGGTGTGCGAGGTCTTCGCCCCGCCGTCGGTCACGAACGCGGCCACCTTGCGCTCGTGGAGGAGGAGCGCCGTGTCGGCGGGGGAAAGGTCGTGGGCCACCACGATGGCGCCCTCGGGCGCGGGCTCGTCCACGTCGGGCGCCTGGCCGAGCAGGTTCTTGATCACCCGCTCGCCCACGAAGTCCACGTCCGCGCGGCGCTCCTTGAAGTACTCGTCGGCCTGCTCGTGGAACGCGTTCTTGATCTTGCGGACGGCTCGCTTCACGGCCCACTCGGCGTTGAGCCGCTCCTCGCGGATGAGCCGCTGCGCCTCGTGGACGAGCATCTCGTCCTTCAGCATGAGGCGGTGCATGTCCAGGATGGCGGCGTGTTCCGCGGCGCCCACCTGGCCGTCCGCCTTCTCGACCTTCTCGCGCACCTCGGCGAGCTGGACCTCGGACACCTCCAGCGCGGAGCGCAGCCGCGCCATCTCCGGCTCCACCTCCTCGGGCCCGAGCTTGCGCTTGGGCGCGCGCACGCGGCGCCGGTCGAGGAGCCAGGCCCGACCGATGGCCACGCCCGGGGAGGCCGCGATGCCGAGCAGGATGGAGGCCTCGGAACGGGTCATGACTCCCCGAACCCGCTCTCGATGAGCTTCGCCAGGGCGGCCAGGGCCGCTTCGGCGTCCTCGCCGTGGGTGGAGATGCGGATGGTGGTCCCCTTCGCCGCCGCCAGCGTGAGCACGCCCATGATGCTCTTCCCGTTCACGCTGGTTCCGTCCTTCTCCACGTGGATCTCCGAGCGGTAGCGGTTGGCAGTCTGCACCAACACCGCCGCCGCCCGCGCGTGCAGCCCGAGCTGGTTCACGATCGTGAAGGTGCGCTGGTGGCGCGGATGGCTCATCCGGCCCCTCCGAGGTGGAGCACCACGGCCGCCGCGCTCACGGCCGCGATCACCGCCGCGTAGGTGAGCGGCATGAGCCAGGCGCCCCGCGCGAGCGCGAGGTAGCCGATCACGGCCGACACCCCCGCCAGGACCGCTCCGGCCGGACCGGCGACCCGGACTGCGGTGAGCACCACCGCAGCCGCCGCGACGCCGCACAGCGCCGCCCCGGCGGTCCTCAGCCGGTCGGCCAGGCCCTGGAGGTTGAGCCCTCCGATGTTGACCACCACCGCGTCGCCTCCCGCGTACCCGGCCCGGAACAGGCCGACCCGCAGCGTGAGGTGCACGGCGTTGTAGAGCACCAGCGCCACGACGATGGCCTGCCACCCCACGAGCAGCGCTCCCGCCGCGGCGAGTGCGCCGGCGAACGGTCGGAGCGCGGTCCAGAAGAAGGCGTCGCCAAGCGCGGCGAGGGGACCCTGCAGCGTGCTCTTGTAGTGAAGGGGCCCGTCGCGCGGCTCGAGCCCGACCGCCACGCGCTCCTCGTGGTGGATGGCCCCGCCGACGATGGCGGAGGCCATGTACGGGTGGCAGTTGAAGAAGCCCAGGTGGCGGCGGAGCGCCTCGAGCCGCTCGGCGCGATCCGGGTAGAGCGCGCGCAGCGCCGGGTCGATGGCGTAGGCGAACCCGAGGTTCTGCATGCCGCGTCGGTTCCAGGAGGCCTGGAGGAAGAGGCAACGCCAGAAGACGCGAAGAAGCGTGGCCCGCGGCACCCGGTGCAGCTCGCTCATGAGTGCACACCCCGGGTGACGAGTCCGAGCGCCAGCGCACCCGCGAAGGCGGCGAAGAACCAGCCCGGAGCGGAGCGAACGCGCAGCGCCCTCGCCCCCGAGGCACAGGCGAGCGCCGCGAAGGCGAGGAAGCCGAGCCTGAGCGGCGCGGCCGCGGACGGCAAGGCGCGGATCACCGCGGGGACCATCCGGGCGGCCACCTCGGCACCGAGCGGTGCAAGCCCCGCCGCCACCGCGAAGGGGAGCGCCAGGCCGCGCAGGTTGGTCCGGGCGGCGGTGCGCGGATGGCCCGCCGCCAGCTCCGCCTCGGCCCGTTCGGCGAGCCGGTCGTTCCACCGCTCCACCCGCTGGTCGGCGCTGCGGCCGACGAGCGCCAGCGGGGCGCAGACCACGATCGACAGCAGGGCGACGTCGGCCGTCACCGCGGTGCCGAGCGCCCGCGCGGAGAGCACCGCACCGCCGGTGATGGCCACCGTGGCGAGCGCCTCGTGCGCCGGCAGCGATGCGCCCAGGTTCACGGCCCCCAGCCAGAGCAGCTCGAGGGGAGCCGCGAGGAGGAGCCCCGCCTGGAGGTCTCCCAGCGCCAGGCCCGTGATGGGGGCGAGCGCCACCGGCCGCGAGAGCATGGCCTGGAGGAAGCCCTTGCGCTCCACGGCGGCGAGGCCGGCGACGATGGCCAGGGCGAGGTACGCCAAGACCCGGGTAGTGTAGACGACCGAGCGCGAATCTCGAACACCCATCCTCTACGCGGGACCTGCGCGCGAGCCAGCAGCGAAGCGCGCCAGGGACCCGCGAACCGGGGGGGGCCCGACGGCCCTTCGTCGGACTCAGGGCCGGCGGGGAGGGGGACCAAGTCCCCCGGGCAAGAGTCAGCCAAACCACGACGCGATTCGGATCAGCGAAGCTGACTCCGAATCGCGAGGTGTGGTTTGGCCTATCGGCCCGCTGCGTACCGGCGTTCGATCTCGTCGAGCCCGGCGGGGGGCTCGCTCGGGACGGCCGCAGCCTCCACACGGAAGCCCGCGGCGGCCATGTCACGGAGGGTGCGGACCTCGGCGTCGGACAGGTAGACGGACGGGGTGACCGGCCTTCGTCCGGCGCCGAAGTGCACGTTGCCCACGTTGACGCGTGGCGCCGCGTCTGCGGTCATCCCCTCGTGGCGGGCGCGGGCGAGCGCATCCACGTCGCGCACGAGCACGAGCACCCGATCCTTCGCGGCGGCGAGGTCGGCCCACGGCAGGGCGGCGAGGGGTACCACCTCCGCCGCCACGCCGGGCGGCAGACACAGCGTCATCGCCGTCCTCGCGAGCGCGTTGCCCGCGGCTGAGTCGTCGGCGACCACCACCCGGCGCACGTTCAGCGAGGGGACCCAGGTCTCGAGGATCTGCCCGTGCAGCAGCCGGTTGTCTACGCGTACGAGGGCGATCACGGAATCAGGACGGCCCGGAGCGGCCGGGCATTCAGGGAGTCTTGCGGGCGCGGTTGCGGAGCAGCTCGGAGGCGAGGGTGATGTTCTTCTGGGCGTGGGCCGTGACGAGCTCCGCGGCCTGGATGAGGGAAAGGCCGCTCGCGCGGGCGGAGGCCACCTTCAGGATCATCGGGAGGTTCACGCCGGTGACCACCTCCACCTTCTCGTCGAGGAGGGTGAGGGCCAGGTTGGCGGGCGTGCCCCCGAACATGTCGGTGAGGACCAGGACCCCGTCGCCGTCGTCGGCGCGCCGGACGGCCTCGACGAGGCGTGCCCGGCAGTCCTCCATCGACAGGCTGGCGCCGATGCTCACCGACTCGGAGCGGTCGAGCTTCCCCACGATGCCCTCCGCGGTGCGGACGAGCTCCTCCGCGAGCCTACCGTGGGTGGCGACCACCAGACCGACCATCGAGCTCCTGCCTCCCTGACCGACCACCGGGCGAGCACACCGGCGAGCGGGCGCATCTTTAGCCCCGCACGGCGGCGATGGCCAGCACTTCCGTCGGGTGTCGCCCGTTGCGCGCCGCGCGCGGAGGGCGCCGGCGGGTGCCCGCTCACTCCTTGTCCACGTCCCGGTGCCAGAGCCGGACCGGCTGTCCCCCGGTCTCGAGACGCTCGGCCAGGGCCGCCGAGAGCGCCACCGAGCGGTGCTTCCCGCCGGTGCAGCCGATGGCGACGGTGAGGTAGGTCTTCCCCTCCGACCGGTACCGGGGCAGGAGGAATCCGAGCAGCTCGACGAGACGGTCGAGGAAGGCCCGGGCGTCGGGCTGGCCCAGGACGAAGCCTGCCACCTTCGGATCGGTGCCCGGGAGCGGCTTCAGCTCGGGGATGAAGAAAGGGTTGGGCAGGAAGCGGACGTCGAGCACGAGGTCGGCGTGGGTGGGGATTCCGAAGCGGAAGCCGAACGAGACCACGGTGACGCCCAGCCGTGCCCCCTCGGCGCCGGCAAATCCGCGGGTGACGAGCCGCTTCAGCTCGTGGACGTTGAGGGTGGTGGTGTCCACCACCTCGTCGGCGATGGCCTTCAGGCCGGCCAGGGCGCGGCGCTCGGTGGCGATCCCGTCCGGCACCGAACCGCCGTCGCCGGCGAGCGGGTGGCGGCGCCTGGTCTCGGAGTAGCGGCGCACCAGCGACTCGTCGGTGGCGTCGAAGAAGAGCACCTCCACGCCCACGCCCTTCTGGCGCACCTCCTGGATGATACGCGGCGCGTCGGCGAGGAATCGCCCCTCGCGGGCGTCCACCACGAGCGCGATGCGCGAGACCTCGCCGGCGGTGTGGCCGGACAGCTCGAGCAGCTTCTCGAGGAAGACGATCGGGAGGTTGTCCACGCAGTAGTAGCCGGCGTCCTCGAGCGCGCGCAGGGCGGTCGTCTTCCCGGAGCCGGAGAGCCCGGTGAGAATCACCACCCGCGGGCCGTCCCGCGAGGTCACCTGCTCGCTCATTCGACCTCGGTCTCGCCCACCCGGCCGCCTGGCGCGAGCGCGATCGCGCGGTTGAGGCGCTCCTGGAACTCGCGGGCGGAGTGGTGGCCCTGGAGCTTCAGGAGGTGATTCCGGCCGGCCACCTCCACGATGGTCGTCATGTTGCGGCCGGGCCGGACCGGCACCACCATCATCGGGATCTCCACGTCGAGGATGCGGAACTTCTTCTCCTCGACGCCCAGCCGGTCGTACTCCACGGAGGGATCCCACTCCACCAGCTCGAGCACGATCTCGATCTTCTTGCGCTCGCGGATGGCGGCGACGCCGAAGAGGTCCTTGATGTTGATGATGCCCAGGCCGCGGATCTCCATGTGGTGCTTGATGATGTCGGAGCCCGTCCCGAACACGGCGTCGGCCGTCTTGCGCTTCACGTCCACGATGTCGTCGGCCACCAGGCGGTGCCCGCGCATGACCAGGTCGAGCGCGATCTCGCTCTTGCCGATGCCGGACTTGCCGAGGAGCAGGATGCCCACGCCGAAGACGTCGAGCAGCACGCCGTGCATGGAGGTCTGGGCGGTGAGCACGTCCTCCAGCCACGACTGCACCGACTCGATGAACGTCGAGGAGAGGTGGGCCGTGCGCAGGAGCGGCACCGAGGCCTCGTCGGCTGCCGCGATCATCTCAGCCGGGACCTGCAGGCCCTTCGTCACCACCAGGCAGGCCACCTCCTGGGCGAAGAAGGCGCGAAGGACGTCGCGCACCCGATCCCGGGCGAGGGTGGCGAGGTAGCTCATCTCCGTGTTGCCGAACACCTGCACCCGCTCGCGGTGAAGGTTCTCGGTGAAGCCGGCCAGCACCAGGCCGGGCTTCTGGATGCGGCTCGAGCTGATGCGACGGGACAGGCCGCCCTTGCCTCCGAGCAGCTCCAGGCGCAGGTCGAACCGGTTGTCCTCGAGCAGAGCGCCGACGCGGATCGCTTCCATCGCGAGCGGAGTCTACCCGCCGTGTCCCCGAGCCGCTACCGGCTGGGGGTTCCCTCGGCGAGGAGCGCGGTGGCCATGCCCGGCAGGGCGTCCAGGAACGCCTCCTCTCGATCGCCGCGGAGGCGCTCCGACACCGACGCCGGCGCGGTCGCCTTCCGGGGGTCGAGCGCCGACAGGTTCACCACCAGCGAGCCACCCACCTTGCCCAGGTTGCCGTGCACGACCCGGTCGGCGCCCAGGGCACCGCCGATCTCGGCGAGGCACGAGGAGTCGTTGCAGCCCATCATCTGGCGGCTGCGCTCCACGCCGAGGAGCGCGCTCACGTCGTTCATGGTGAGGACCGAGACGCCCGGGCGGCGCCGGAGCTCGCCGGCGAGCGCTTCGCCGAGGAGCTGGGCGGTGTCCTTCGACACCCCTCCCAGGGGCTGAAGGGGCAGCACCACCACCTTGAGCGTCTTCCCCGCCCGCACCGCGCTCGGGCCGGTGGCCCGCGCGCAGCCGACCTTCACGACCGAGGGCTCCCACACCGGGGCGTGGAGGACGAGGAGCGCGCCGAACGAGGTGAGAAGCTGGCCGATCGCCGACGGAGCGTCCACCTGGGTCTGCACCCAGGCAACGCCCTGCGGACAGAGCTCCTCGAGCGGAATGGGGTCGCTCGCCGGGATGGCACCACCGAGGACACCGTGGTGCCACCGCTCCTGGGGCGCCGCCCCGTCGGAGCTCGTCCCCGAGCGCTCGTAACGGATGGTGTAGCAGCCCGACGCCACGAGGGCGGCGGCGGCGATGGCGACCCGCCTCATCGCCGGCCCTCCGCCGCGGCGCAGTCCACCACGACCGTGCGGGGCGACCAGATGCCCAGGGTCACCACCTCCGCGAGCCAGCCCGGGAACGTGACGCCGCTGTGGATGGAGGCGACACCCTCGGGGCAGGCGGCGTCGAGGTCCACGCGCCCCTCGCCCGCGAGCCCCCAGAGGAAGAAGTGGACGGTGGTCTCGTAGCGGCGCTGCGTCTCCGGCCGACCCGTCTGCATCCGGACGGTGTGGCACCCGGCGAGCGCCAGGACGGCGGCGGCGGCGAGCGCGCTCCTTCTCATCGGGACGACCTCCTCGGCGAGTCTACGTTCGGCCTCGCCTCGGGTCGAGAAGTCGTCTCCCTGTCGGGGCCCGCGCACGGTGACCGGCGCCCCGCGGACGCGTTGCGGCTATGCTCGCGGTGGGATCCGGTCCACCACGCCCGCGATGCAGCTCAAGGTCCTCTACCACGGCAACTGCTTCGACGGCTGCGCCTCGGCGGCCGTGGTCTCCCGCTTCCTCTCGGAGCGCCAGGGCGCCCGCGTGGCGGAGCTCCGCTACGAGCCCCTCCACCATGGGACCGGCGATCCGTTCCCGGGGGACGCCTTCGACGGCGACCTCAACGCGTGCGTGGACTTCCGCTACTCCGCCTCCCCGCGGCTTCACTGGTGGTTCGATCACCACGCGAGCGCGTTCCCCTCTCCGGCCGAGCGTGCCGCCTTCGAGGCGGACCGGTCCGGCCAGAAGTTCTGGGACCCGAAGGAGCCCTCCTGCGCGGGCTACGCCAGCCGCACGCTCGCGGCACGCTTCGGGTGGCGGGCTCCCGACCTCGCGGAGCTCGTCGCCTGGGCGGACATCATCGACGCCGCGCGCTTCGACTCGCCGGCAACCGCGGTGCGGCTCGAGGAGCCGGCCCTGCGGATCATGACGGTGCTGGAGTCCGCGCAGGACGGGGCCACCCCGGCGCGGGTCATCGAGGCGATGCAGCACAGCCCTCTCGCCTCCATCGCCGCCGAGCGCTGGATCGCCGGGCCGTTCCAGCCGCTCCTCGAGAGCCACCGCGCCGCCGTGGACGTGGTGAAGGGTGCGGCGCGCCAGGTGGACGGGGTGGTCCGCATCGACCTCTCGGGCACCTCGGTCTCCACCCCGAACAAGTTCATCGCCTACGACCTCTTCCCCCGAGCGTCCTACGTCGTGTCCGTGACGCTCGACGCGAAGCGGGCCAAGGTGTCGGTGGGCTCGAACCCTTGGTCGCGACCCGCCCGTCCACACGACATCTCGAAGATCTGCGAGCGTTACGGCGGCGGCGGCCACCCGGTGGTGGGGGCGGTCTCGCTGCCGCCCGGGCGGATCGAGGACGCGCGCCGGATCGCCTCGGAGATCGCGGAGGAGCTCTCCCGGGAGCCGGCCGCTCCATGACGCCCGGCCAGTACATCCTCGTCGTGGACGACGACGACGACTTCCGCGAGGCGCTGTCCGAGGTGCTGGTCGAGGCCGGCTATCCCGTGGCCGGCGCCGAGAACGGGGAGGTGGCGCTCAAGAAGGTGGCCGACGAGTCGCCTGGCATCGTGCTCCTCGACCTCAAGATGCCGGTGCTCGATGGCTGGGGCGTCATGGACCGGATGCGGGGGGACGCGAGGAGCGCCGCCATCCCCATCCTCATCCTGTCTGCCTACGGCTTCGAGTGGGAGGCCGAGCTGCTCGGCGCACAGGGCTACATCCCGAAGTCGGTGGGCATGGACGAGATCCTGGAGCGCGT
>Ga0335085_10016887_pt1 | contig 10527 bp, 7 predicted proteins | sample Lox_Sample_45_FD_206712 | JGI IMG/M metagenome (GOLD analysis project Ga0335085, IMG submission 206712) | Soil microbial communities from Loxahatchee National Wildlife Refuge, Florida, United States - Lox_Sample_4.5 | ecosystem: Environmental > Terrestrial > Soil > Wetlands | place: USA: Florida...
CGGATGATGGTGGCCGACGTCACCACCGCAGGGGCGATCCGCGGTTATGCGCAATTCGATCAGGAGAAGCTCGACCGCGCGATGGCGGCGGCGCAGGCGAGCGGCAACGACCTGCAGGGATCGGTGCCGCGGCTCCTTGGCGCGGGCTACCTCGCGCTCACCGTCGACCAGGGCGAGCATACCGACCGCTATCAGGGCATCGTCGAGCTGAACGGCGCGACGCTCGCGCAGTGCATCCACCATTATTTCCGCCAGAGCGAGCAGGTGGAGGCCGGGCTCAAGGTCGCGGTCGCGCGCGTCGCCGACGGGCACGGCGGCAGGCATTGGCGCGCCGGCTGCCTGATGATCGAGCGCCTGCCGATCGAAGATGAGATGAAGCGCGAGGCCGAGGACGAGGGCTGGCGCCGGGCGGTGATCCTGATGAGCTCGAGCACCTCGCAGGAGCTGGTCGATCCGCTGCTCGCGCCGCAGGTCCTGCTCTACCGCCTGTTCCACGAGGACGGCGTGCGCGCCTACCGCCCGCGGCCGCTCGCGGCGCAGTGCCGCTGCTCGCGCGAGCGGGTCGAGACGGTGCTGCGCGCCCTCGGGCCCGACGACCTCGCCGACATGACGGTCGACGGCAAGGTCCTCGTCACCTGCGAGTTCTGCAGCAAGGTCTATCCCTTCGCCGAAGCAGAGATCGCCGCGCTGGCCGAGCGATAGCGGCACGAGACTGCGCGCCGCGCAATGACGGTTGTCATTGCGGGCGAAGCGAAGCAATCTTCCGCCCGCGCGTCACAGGATCGGGAGCATCATGAAACCGTCTCGTCCCCTGCCCCTCGTGCTGGGCGCCGTCGTAGTGGTCGTCGCCGGCTGCTCGTCGCCCCCCCCGCATCCCACCTTTCCCGACATCCGCTTCACCGGCGAAGCGCCGATCCGGCTCGATGTCGCGACGCTCGACGTGCGCGACGAATACCAGCCGCCGATGCGCGCCCCCAACGTCGATCATCTGTTCCCGGTGACGCCCGCGCGCGCCGCGGAGAACTGGGCGCGCGACCGGCTGAAGCCCACCGGCAAGGCCGGGCGCGTCGTGTTCATCCTGCGCAACGCGAGCGTCATCGAGACCGCGCTGCCCAAGACCGGCGGGATCAGCGGCGCCTTCACCACGCAGGCCGCCGAGCGCTACGACCTCACGCTGCAAGCGACGGTGCAGATCGTCGACGCGCAGGGCCTGCCGGTGCGCACGGCCAACGTCCAGGCGCAGCGCTCGCAGAGCGTGCTCGAGAACATCACGCCCAACGACCGCGACCGCACCTGGTACGACATGACGAAAGCGGCGATGGCGGATTTCGACACGCAGATGGAGAACGAGATCCGAAATAACTTCGGGATCTATTACAACCAATAAGGCACGATCTCCCGGAAGTGTCATTGCGAGCGCAGCGAAGCAATCTGTCGGGAGATTGCTTCGTCGCTGACGCTCCTCGCAATGACGATATTGGCAGGCGCTACACGTTGGTGAGGGACGATCCCGCCGGCACGCCGATGATGGCGAGGAACTCGCGCCGGGTCGCGGCATCGTTGCGGAACGCGCCCAGCATGCGCGACGTCACCATGGACACGCCCGGCTTGTGCACGCCGCGCGTCGTCATGCATTGGTGCGCCGCCTCGATTACCACCGCGACGCCCTTGGGCCTCAAGACCTCGTCGAGCGTGTTGGCGATCTGCGCCGTCATCTTCTCCTGGATCTGCAGCCGCTTGGCGTAGACCTCGACGAGCCGCGCGAGCTTCGAGATGCCGACCACCCGCCGCCCCGGCAGATAGGCGACGTGCGCCTTGCCGATGATGGGCGCGATGTGGTGCTCGCAGTGGCTCTCGAAGCGGATGTCCTTCAGCACCACCATCTCGTCGTAGCCGTCGGTCTCCTCGAAGGTGCGCTTCAGAAGCTCGACGGGGTCGTCCTCGTAGCCGGAGAAATATTCGTCGAACGCGCGCACCACGCGCGCGGGCGTGCCGGCCAGGCCTTCGCGGTCGGGATCATCGCCCGCATATTCGAGCAGCAGACGGACCGCCGCCTCCGCCGCCTCGCGGCTCGGCCGCCCGCGCCGCGCCGCGGCAACCCCGTTCTTGGAAGCGACGCGGAGGCCCGCGCTCTTGGAGGCCATGGGAAATTCTTCCTCTCTTTGAATGTGCCGGCTCAGTTGAGCTTGATCTTCTGGTGCGGGCTGTCGAGCGAGAAGGCCGGGATCGCCACCGCGAAGGACCGCCCGTCCCGCGTCTCCATGTCGTAGGTCCCGACCATGATGCCCGACGGCGTGTTCAAGGGCGTGCCGCTCGTATATTCGAACGACTGGCCGGGATGCAGCACCGGCTGCTCGCCGACCACGCCCGGCCCCCGCACCTCCTGGACCCGCCCGATCGCATCGGTGATGCGCCAATAGCGTCGCCGCAGCTGCACCGTCTCGCCGCCGTTGTTCTCGATCATGACCTTGTAGGCCCAGACATAGTGATGGTCCGAGGGCGACGACCGGTCCTCGAGGTAGGTGGGCACCACCGTCACGGTGATGGATTGCGTCGTCTCGGAATACATGCCGGCCTCGCCTTTTGACATCATTTTGTACCGGCGTACCGAAGCGTCAAGCCACCGCAGACCCGTGGCTGCGACGCGTCCCTCTCTCGGGAGACGACAGCGCGCGGCGGCCGAAGCGTGATCGGCCCTACGCGGTCACTTCCTCCGCGACGGGCACGCGCGTCACCTGATGCGCCTGGAGCGCCGGCAGGACCTCGCGCGCGAAGCGGCGGATCTGTTCGAGATACATCTCCTGCGGCAGGGCGCCGGCGTTGAACATGACCTGGATCGTGTTGGCGCCGGCGCGGTCGACGGCGGCGATGATGCGCTCCGTCACCTCCTTGGGCGTGCCCCAGGCGAGGCGCTCCGCCATGCGTGAGACGTCGTCGATGGTCATGCCGCGGAAATCCTGGCGCGCGCGCTCGACCTCGTGCAGGTTCTCCGGCCGCACGTAGTCGATCGACGATTTCGACATGTAGCCCTGCGCCTGGGCGATGCTCGTCTCGGTGAAATTGCCGTGGCTGAAGAGCGTGCGGTTGAAATAGAGGAAATAGGGGCCGTTCTCCTTCACCGCCTGCGCCTTGCTGTCGGCGATATAGGCGTTGATGCCCATGGTGAGCTTCTCGGGCGTGACGCGGCGGCCGTATTGCGCGAGGCATTTCGCGAAATAGCGGATCATGTCCTCCTGCAGCCCGCCGGGACGCAGGCCCGGCGTGATGGCGATGTCGTGCTTCGCCGCGAACTCGATCGACTCCTTGCTGCCGGTGACGGGAATCCAGACCGGCGGATGCGGCCGCTGCACCGGCCGCGGCCACATCGCCACGTCCTTGTACGACCAGAACTTGCCCTGGTAGGAGAACACCTCTTCCGTCCAGGCGCGGGTGATGATCTCGTACGCTTCCTCGAAGCGCGCGCGGGAATCCTTGAGCGCCACGTTGTGCACCTGGTACTCGCGCGGAATGCCGCGCGCGAAGCCGGAAATGAGCCGCCCGTTCGACAGGCAGTCGAGCATCGACAGCTCCTCGGCCAAGCGCAGCGGCTCGTGCAGCGGCAGGAGGTTGCCGTAGATCAGGAGCTTCACGCGCTTCGTCCGCTGCGCCGCGGCCGAGGCCATGAGGTTGGGCGAGTTCATCAGGCCGTAGGGCGAGCAGTGATGCTCGTTGAACCCGACGCCGTCATAGCCGAGCCGGTCGATCTCTTCCCAGGCATCGAGATGCTCGGCGTAGGTCCTGACCGCCACGTCCGGCTTGAAGTGCTGCCGCGGCAGCGGATACGGCAGTTCGGTGCCGACCTTGAGATGATCGAGCTGCTCGCCGTAGGCCAGAAGGTCGAAGACGAAGACCCGCATTCCCGTTGCTCCCTTTCGCCCCGAGGATCGGAACGCTCGGGCATGCTACAACAAGGCGGGGGACCGAAGAAGCCGCCGGCCGGGCGGTCGAATGCCCGCGAGCGAACGTACCGCACGCCCGGCCGCAATTAACGATGGTTAATATTGCGCAAGGATACAATCGGCCGTTAACAATTTATGCAAAATTAACGAATGTAAATTCATGCGGTGTCAACAAACTTTACACTTGCTTTGATTGGCGCCCGCGCGTGGATACTAACTTCCTGGAATCAAATGAATTAAAGATTTTGGTACGGGACTTGCTCTGATCCTAGCCGGGAGACCCTTTTTTAACGAGCCCGGTTGGGCCGAGGGTGAATCGGAGCAGGATCATGCGCGGACTGTCCAGAACGGGTTTGATGGCTGCCTTCGCGCTATGCGCCGTGACGGTCGCCGCCCCGTACGTCGAGGCCTCGCCGCTCGGGATAGATTTCACCCCGACATTCCAGTTCATTAACAACACATGGAATATCGGCTACCAGTTCACGGTGCTGAACGATGTCACGGTCGTGGGTCTCGGCCTGTTCGACGGCGGCTCGGCGAGCAATTTTGCGAGCTCGCCAAACGGCGTCCCGCAGAAAGTGGAGCTGTGGGACAGCAACGGGAATCTCGTGGTTCCCGTGGTGACCGTCGACGATACCGCCTACACGCAAGGGGCGTGGGCGTTCACATTGATCACGCCGCTGCAATTGCACGCCGGAGAGACCTACACGGTCGGCGCGCAGAGCACCGGGGATTTCGGCCCCTACGCCCAGTTCGACTTGGGCAGCATCACGACCAACCCGAACATTGGCAACATCACGCCGGTCGGTTTTTCCCTTCCCGATTTCAACACTCTGGCCGACTTCTCCGATCTCACCGATCAGTCGACTTGGCAAGGCATCGATGGCTACTTTGTCGGCGGCAATATCCTCCTCGATGTGCCGGAGCCGATGAGCCTGTCGCTGTTCGGCATGGCGCTCGTCGGGTTCGGCGCCTTGCGCCTGCGCAGGCGCCGGGCGTAATCTACCGGCGGAGACCCGTGCGGCGATGCAGGTGATCAGCTCGCACTTTCGCGACGTGAAGCTGCTTCGTCCGATGAAGCACGTCGACAATCGCGGCTTCTTTTCCGAGGCGTACAGCAGGCGCGCCTACGCGGCGAACGGCATCCACACCGAATTCGTGCAGGACAACCACTCGCTGTCGCGCAAGAAGGGCGTGGTGCGCGGCCTGCACTTCCAGCGGCCGCCCTTCGCGCAGGCGAAGCTCGTGCGCGTGCTGCGCGGGGCGATCTTCGACGTGGTCGTCGACATCCGCAGCGGCTCGCCGACCTACGGCAGCCACATCGCGACCGTGCTGAGCGCCGAGGACTGGAACCAGATCTTCATCCCCGCCGGCTTCGCGCATGGGTTCTGCACCCTGCAGTGTGAGACCGAGATTCTTTACAAGGTCGACGCCTACTACTCGCCCGACCACGAGGCCGGTATCCGTTGGAACGATCCGGCCCTCAACATTGCCTGGCCGATCGCCGAGCATGAGGCGGAGCTCTCCGACAAGGACCGGAATCTGCCGCTGATGTGCGAGCTGGGGGCCGATTTCGCCTATGAGCCGACGGCGCTCGATGCCGCGGGCGAGGCCGCGACCGGCGCAGGGTCGCCGCGACCGGACTGACGGATATTCTAATCAAGAAGAATTGATTACGCCTTTGCGTTCATTCTTCTTTACTAATATTAAGTCCGGGGGCCTGGCGAGGAAAGTTCCGCGGCCCCTGCGTCTTTTTCCTGTAATAATAATGGCTTGCCGGGGAGCTGACTCGGCATTCCGGGTAGGGTTCTAAGCTTTTGGTTGAGTGCAGCCTACACCCTAAGTGTTAATGTTAAGACCTCGTTGTCGGGATTCTTTACATTTAATTAATTCCTTAACGGGGGGCTCTAACCTAATGCCTTGAAAACCAAAGAATTTGCCCTCCTGGCATGGCAAATGCATGCATTAGTCGGTAGAAGGACGGGTGTTTAAATAACATGTTGAGGAATTGCCCAAATAACCATGACGCCCAGCCGGCGCTGCTTCGGCAGCACCGCGCGACGTCGGCGGCCCGCGTGTAGTCGGCGGCGGGGGGCTTGGTGTCATGGCCACATCCTCGGTCATCGGCGGGCAGCAGATCACGCTGAACATCTGCGATGACGAGGTCAACGCGGCCTCGCAAGCGCTCAACCAACTCGAATCGAGCTATCCGGCGAACGCGATCCACATCCTCACCACCCCGACGGTATCGCCCTTCCCGATGCCGGGGCAGCTCTACATCTTCGACCTTCCGAGCGGCAGCGCCGTCAGTCCGCCAGCGGGCCAATACGGCACGATCATCTCCGACGACCTTCATGGCGCAACGGTCAGCGCCAAGGGCAGCGGCGTGCTGGTGATCGGCAACAACCAGGGCGACTCGGTCAGCATCACCGGCACCGGCACGATGTATACGCCGAACGGCGGCGAGTTCATCGGTTCCGGCACGGTGATCACCGGCGCGGGCAACGACATCATCACGGTCAAGGGCGACGCGACGATCCTGTCCTGCGCCGGCGATGATTCGGTTACGGTGCAGCTCGGCAACGCCAATATCACGCTGGGATCGGGCAACGACACGATCTCGCTCGGCGGCCCGAACGACACGGTGACCACCGCGGGATCGGCCACCGTGGCCGGCCCGAGCGGCATCCAAGCGACCGTCCAAGGCGGCCAGCTCCTGTTCCAGAATGGCGCCGGCGGCGAGTCCGTCACGGCCGGCAGCGGCACGGCGACGCTGGCAGGGGGCAGCGGCCTCACCTTTATCGGCGGTACCGGCACGACCACCATGCAGGGTACGGTGGGCGGCGGCGGCAACGATACCTATGTCGGCGGCTCCGGCAGCGACACGATCACCGCCGGCCATGGCGCGGGCGGAACCCTCGGCAACCTGTTCCAGTTCGACACCGGCGCCACGCCCGAGGGCGGCAGCCACCTCGTCACCAACTTCGTGCAGGGCCACGACACGATCCAGCTCGGCAGCGGCTACGACATCGACAAGATCCTGCACCTCAATGGCAGCGACCCGAACAACACGGTGACGACCGACGGCGGCGGCAATGCGGTGCTCTCGCTCGATGGCGGCGCCACCACCATTACCTTCCTTAACGTCAATACGCTGAACAAGACCGACTTCAAGACCTGATGACGGCCAGCTGAACGGTCCGGTCTTCAAGCGAGCCTGCCCGGAGGCTACGCTCTTTTCACCACATCTGCGGTAATAGTACCTGATGGCTCCGGCTCGCCCTTCAGCGGTCAAACCCGTTGCTCATCCCCTGGCCGCTGCGGAGCGCGCGGAACTCCATCTCAAGGACTTGCTGCAGACGGTTAACGGTGCGATCCGCACCCGTGATCTGGACCGGGCGCTCCGTGCGGCCGACCGGGTCTGGCGCCACGCGCGCGACGACGCGCAGATCACCCACCTTTACGCCCGCCTGCTGATCCGTACCGGCGAGCACGCCGCGGCGCTGCGGCTTCTCGCGACGCTGCCGCCCGACCCGGACATCGCGGCGCAGACCGTCGAGTGCCTGCTGGCCGCCGGCGAGACCGATGCCGCGTCGGCGCGGCTTGCCGCGGCGTTGCGGCAGTATTGCGTCGAGCCCGGCGGTCCCCTGGCCGAGGCCGCGCGCCGCATGATCGAGGCCACGGCGCATGGCTGCCGCGGCTGGATCGGGGTCGGGCCGACGCTCGAGCTCGTCGGCGCCGTGCTGGGGGCGCCGCCCAATGCGCACATAGAGCTCAGCGGCGCCGATCCCCGCGTTGCAACCGCCACGCTTCGCGCTTCTTCCAGCGCGAGCGCGACCTTCCGCCTGGCACCGCCGCAACAGGCGCATGACGCGCTCGACGCAAGCGTTGCCGGCGTGCCGCTGCTGGGCAGCGGCTTGCGCCTTCCACCGGAGTTCGATCTCGACGGACGGGCGACCGATCGGAACGGACGCGTCAGCGGCTGGGTGCGGCTGGGCTGGCGCCCTTCGGCCGCCGTCGAGCTTGTGCTCGAGGACGAGCGTGGCGCACGGACGCGCATCGCCAGCGAGCCCGAAGCCGGCGCGCGCGGACGCCGCTCGTTCGCGGTCGATCCGGCGGCCGCGGGCCTCGAGGGCAACGAGATCGTCATCTCGGCGCTGCTGCCCGACGGCACGGCACGGCGCCTGCCGGACGCGCCGTTGCTGCTCGACGAGGGGATTCGCCCGTTCGCCGCGGGAAAGTCCGCCCGCCGCGCTTCGTCCAAACCGGCGCCGCCCTGTCCGCGCCCTGTTGCGATCGTCGTTCCGGTCTATCTCGGGCGCGACGAGACGATGCGCGCGATCGAAGCGCTGCTCGCGACGCTGCGCTCCGGCGACGAGGCGGTGGTGATCGATGACGCCTCGCCCGATCCCAAGCTCGCAGCCGCGCTCGACGCGCTCGCGGCGAAAGGCGCCATCACCCTGCTGCGCAATGAGCAGAACCTAGGCTTCGCCGCGACGGTCAATCGCGGCCTCGCGCTGCGTCCGGACCGCGACGCGATCCTGCTCAATGCCGACACGGTGGTGTTCGGCGACTGGATCGACCGGCTGCAGCGCGCGGCATCCAAGGACCGCGCGACCGGCACCGCGACGCCGCTCACCAATCGCGGCGCGGTCGCGAGCTATCCCGGCGGCCGGGAAGGCGACTGCACGGACGACGAAGCGGCGGCGCTCGACCGCATCGCAGCCGCCGTCAATCCGGGCGCGGCCACAGATCTCCCGGTTGGGGTCGGGTTCTGTCTCTATCTGCGTCGCGACTGTCTCGCCGAGACCGGCGTCTTCGATGCGGCGACGTTCGGCAAGGGCTACGGCGAGGAGAATGATTTCTGCCTGCGCGCGGCCAAGCGCGGCTGGCGCCACGTGCTGGCGGGAGACGTGTTCGTGCATCATGCCGGCGGCCGTTCGTTCGGCACGCGCGCCGCGGCGCTGCGCGAGCGCAACCGGCGCCTGCTCAATCTGCGCCATCCCGGCTACGACGCGCTGGTCGAGGCGTTCGTCGCCGCCGATCCGGCGCGGCCTCTGCGCCGCCGCATCGCCGAGGCGCGGCTCGCGGGCTCCGGCGACCGCCACGCGCTGCTGCTGACGCTCGACCTGCCCGGCGGGGTCGAGCGGCATGTCCGCGAACGCTGCCGGATTCTCCGCGACGCCGGGCTCGCCCCGCTGCTGCTGCGGCCGGACACGGCGGGCGGCGCGGCGATCTCGGGCGATGACGCGCGATACGGCGACCTCGCGTACCGGATTCCCGACGAGCTTCCGGCGCTGCGGGCGCTGCTTGCGAAGGCCAGGATCGATCACGTCGAGCTGCATCACTTCCTCAATCATGACCGGCGCACGATCGAGGCGGTGATGGCGCTTGGCGTGCCGTACGACGTCTACGTGCACGACTATGCGTGGGTCTGTCCGCGCCTGGGCCTGGTCGACGGCGCCGGCCGCTATTGCGGCGAGCCGAGCGTCGCCGCGTGCGAGGTCTGCGTGAAGCACAACGGCTCGTCGCTCGGCGAGATCATCTCCGTCGGCGACCTGCGCCGGCGGAGCGCGCGCTGGCTCGCGCCGGCCCGCGACGTGATCGTGCCCTGCGAGGACGTGGCGACCCGTCTCAAACGCTATTTCCCCGCCATCAAGCCGCGCATCTCGCCTTGGGAGGCGCCGCCCCGCGCGGGAATGCCGCCGGCGCCGCGCGCGGGGATCGTCCGCGTGGCGCTCATCGGCGCGATCGGCGAGCACAAGGGCTATCGGCTGCTGCGCGCGTGCGCCGAGGACGCGGCCAAGCGCCGCCTGCCGCTCGAGTTCGTCGTGCTCGGCTATAGCGAGGACGACCAGCCGCTCCTCGACACGGGCAAGGTATTCGTGACCGGCCGCTATGAGGAGCCGGAGCTTCCCGAACTCATCCGGCGCGAGCGGCCGAACCTCGTGCTCTTTCCTTCGGTCACGCCCGAGACCTGGTGCTTCGCCCTGACCGAGGCGCTGCGCTCGGGCGTGCCGATCGCCGCCTTGGCGCACGGCGCGCTCGCCGAGCGTCTGCGCGGTTCGGAAACGAGTATATTGATCCCCGTCGATGCCGAGCCGGAGCGGATCAACGACCGCCTGCTGGCCGCGGCCGGCGCCCGCGGCGAATTCGACCGGCACCGGCAAAAACCCTCATTCGCAGCGCCGCTGCCGTCGACTAACCTCACCGCCGTTCCTGCGCAGGAGTTCGAGCAGATGGACAAGATCGATCGGTCTCCGCCGGTCACACGGGAGAACGCGATCTCGGGCTCGGTCGAGGTGATCACCATTCCCAAGGGACAGTACCGCTTTGCGGTGAAGTCCGGCGCGCCCGCGCGCGCGACGGGAGCCGGAGCGCTCTCCGTCCCTGCCGTCCATGTCGGGCTGGGCCCCGGCGTGCCGCCGGGCGCCGCCACCCTCACGCCGAAGCAGCGCGGCCACGGCCACTGGCTGTTCCAGCCGGGCGACGCGCTGGTGGCGAAGATCACCGGCGCCACCGCGACCCTGGTCCTGACCTCGGTGCGCGCGCCGGGCGGCCTGGCACTGGCGATCGAGGTCGACCGGCT
>Ga0335085_10016888_pt1 | contig 10526 bp, 6 predicted proteins | sample Lox_Sample_45_FD_206712 | JGI IMG/M metagenome (GOLD analysis project Ga0335085, IMG submission 206712) | Soil microbial communities from Loxahatchee National Wildlife Refuge, Florida, United States - Lox_Sample_4.5 | ecosystem: Environmental > Terrestrial > Soil > Wetlands | place: USA: Florida...
CGGGACGGGGACCGGGTCAACGTCATCCTCTATCAGGACCGGCAGAGTCCCGTCCCTCTTCCGGGGGAGCTGCTCGGTGGGGGGCTGTGACGGCCGTGAAGCGAGGTGAGTGCCGGCCGCTGCCGGCGCGGCGCAACATTTCCGTTGACAAAAACCGTCCGATTCCGTATCCTTCCTGAAAATTGCATAGAAGACCTGCTCATCGAGAGTGGTGGAGGGACAGGCCCTGCGAAACCACAGCAACCGGCCCATTACGGGCGTCAGGTGCTAAATCCTGCCGAAAGGCAAAGATGAGAGAGGCGCCCACGTATAGCAGTATATCGAAAGCCCCTTCTCATCGTCTGAGCAGGGGCTTTTTCTTTGCTCCAGTCACCTAAGAGACGGAAACGGCATGTATACCGGAATAGTCGAACCACAATCCATAACCTTCGACACGGATCTCAGGCTGGAGAGCGGCCGGATCCTCGGCCCTATCACCCTGGCCTACGAGACATACGGTGAACTGAATGCTGCGCGCTCCAACGCCATTCTGGTGACCCACGCCTGGACCGGCAGCGCCCACCTGGCAGGGAAATACAGCGAGGAGGAGCAGAAGCCGGGATGGTGGGACGCCATCGTCGGGCCGGGACGGCTTCTGGATACCGACCGGTACTGCGTCATCTGCAGCAACGTCATCGGCTCCTGCTACGGCTCCACCGGCCCCGCCTCCGTAAACCTGAAGACCGGCAAAAGATACAACCTTTCCTTCCCGGTCATCACGGTGCGCGACATGGTCCGTGCCCAGGTGCTCCTCATCGATCATCTCGGCATCGACCGGCTCGTCACCGTCCTCGGCGGGAGCATGGGGGGAATGCAGGCCCAGGAGTGGGCGACCCAGTTCCCCGAGCGGATCTCTTCGGCCATCGTCCTTGCCTCAGCGGCGCGCAACTCGGCCCAGGCCATCTCCCTCAACGCCGTGGCGCGCTGGGCCATTTTCAACGATCCGACCTGGAAAAAGGGGGAGTACCGGAAAAATCCGAAAGACGGGCTGGCGCTGGCCCGGGGGATCGGCCACATCACCTTCCTTTCCGACGAGTCGATGACCGCCAAATTCGGGCGCCGCTTTTCCGCCAGGGACGGCCTGTTCGATTTTTTCGGCCAGTTCGAGGTGGAGCGCTACCTGAACTACAACGGCTATAATTTCGTCGACCGGTTCGATGCCAATTCGTTCCTCTATCTTGCCAAGGCCCTCGACCTGTATGATGTAGCCTGGGGGTACGAGTCGCTGGAGGAGGCGTTCGCCCCGGTCACCGCGCCGATCCAGTTCTTCGCCTTTTCCTCCGACTGGCTCTATCCCCCCTGCCAGACCGAAGAGATGGTGCAGGTGCTGGAAAAACTCGGCAAGGCAGTCGAATACCATCTGATCCCGTCATCCTATGGCCACGACGCTTTTCTCCTGGAGCACGAGACCTTTGCGCCGACGGTGCGGGAATTTCTCGCCAAACTCGGGTGAGTCGGGACACTCACGTCCCGGCTTACCACTTCCGAACCCCCCGGTCACCAGTCCACGGTCCCGCTCTTAATCTCCTTGCCTGGAGCCGGTAAACGTGATATTTAGACTAATCCAACAATTCTGCGAGCCCTTCCATGAAAATAACCATTCTCGGCAGCGGAACGTCCACCGGCGTGCCGATGGTTGGCTGCAGCTGTGCTGTCTGCAGTTCCCGGGACCAGCGGGACAAAAGGACCCGCGCTTCCGTTCTGATCGAAACCGCCGGTCGGTACATTCTGGTCGACACGTCGACGGACCTGAGAAAACAGGCCATACGGGAGAATATCCCCCGGATCGATGCGGTCCTGTTCACCCATTCCCATGCCGACCACATCCATGGCATCGATGACCTGCGCGGGTTCCACTTCATTCACAAGCGGGTCGTACCCTGCTATGGCAGCCGGGAGACGATGGAACTGATATCGCGGAATTTTTCCTATATCTTCACGGGGATGGAGAGCCACGGCTATGCCCCGCTGCTGGAACCCCATGTTGTCAGCCATCCTTTCCAGCTGTTCGGCAGGAGCGTCGTCCCCGTGCCACTGGTCCACGGGGCATCCCATGCGACCGGATACCGCATCGACGGCGCAGCCTATCTGACCGATTGCAGCGCCATACCCCCATCGTCGCGCGGCCTGCTGGAAGGGCTCGACCTGCTGATCATCGATGCTCTCCGCTACACGCCCCACTTCAACCATCTGAACGTGGATGCCGCTCTCCGGGTGGTGGAGGAGCTGCAGCCGAAGCGGGCGATTTTCACCCACCTGACCCACGAGGTTTCCTGCCGGGACGGGGAACGGCTTCCGCCGCACGTGGAGCTCGCCTACGACGGCATGGTTCTCCACCTCCCGGCGTGAAGGAAGGAGCAGAGCCGACCCATGCCCTCCTCCGGGAGGGCGCTTGAGACGGACGGAGCCTATGCACAAAGACATTCGCCTCCACGGTTTCATCGAGCAGACCTATGAATATTATGCCATCGTGGCGGGGCTGGACGCACACAGGCGCTACTTCTTCAACATGGGGAACGACGAGGAGGAGTTGCGCTTCTTTTCCTCCGGCAATGAATTCGTCATCGGCAGGGAGCAGATCAGCTCCCAGGGGAACGGAGGCTCCTTCTGCGAGTACATGTTCGGTGTCGACCAGCCGATCGCCGACCTTGCCAAGGGTGACGTCATCAACCGGCTGGTCATCAACGGCGCCCGTTATGACGCAGCCACGGGGGGGCTGGTGTTCAGCGACACCACCTCCGGAATCCTCAGCTACGATAAAATATTTTTTGACGGCAATGCCGTCAGCAACTATTTTTTCTTCATCAATTCGGACCGGGTCGCCGGTTCCGCCAGCGAGCAGCAGGAGGAGATCGTCAAGCTCCTGGGGAAGGGGATCAAGCGGTCGGCCGCGGTAGGTGAAGAGGACGACAACGGCATCATCGACGAGATCATGACCATGCTGGGAGACCCCCGGGCCCAGCTGTTCCTGTTCAAGCTGATCAACATGAGGCATCGGGAGTACCGGGATATTTTCCGGACCTTCTATCTGCGTGACAAGAAGATTTCGGACGAAGATTTCGGGGCCCTTGCCTCCCTTGCCGGCAAGTACGGCATCGACCGGTACCAGCAGGAAAGGATCAGGATCGATGTCATGTACAAGCATCCCGACAACAAGCGGATCGTCGACGAGTACAAGAACATCCTGATCGACTGCAACCGGAAAGGGGAGATCAACAAGCTCGAAAACGCCCGCCTCACCAGACTCAAGACCCTGTCGGTGCGGAACAAGATCCCCGGCGCCCTCTTCTACACCCTGGATGAAATGCTGAAAAAAGACAAGAAGATGGTCGACCTGGAGGAGCACGACTATATTTCCGAGACCAGGCAGATCCTGGAAGGGGTGTTCTTTTCGGAACGGCAGATCGAGAGCACCGTTGACCGGGACGACATGCTGAAGCTCCTCCACGCCAAGAAACAGGCCGCGGAAAACCGCGACCACACCTTCGAGGAGCTGCTGCTCGATGCCAGCAAGGCGTGCGATGAAAAGATCCGGGACGGTGCGGATATCTCGCTGCTGGAGGGGTTTTCCTACATCATCACCTACTTCGACCGGTACGATTCGACCTCGTCGGTCGTCAACCAGCTCGCCTTCATGGAGAACGTCCGGATATCCGAGGAGATGATCCGGAGCCTCCTCGGCAACAAGGCCGAGTTCGACCACCTGAAGCCGGGGCTGTTCGAGGAGCTGTTCATCGCCGGCATTCTGGAGAACAAGTACCTCGGCAACTACGGGAGGAAAAAGGTCACCAGCCTCCTCAGGGGGCTCAGGCTGATAGAGGAGAAGCGCCTGGCCATGTCGGCCCTCCTGGAGAAACTTGTGGAGATCAACGAGGAGGAGCGGATATTCCAGACAGCCCTGGAGCATGTCCGGGAGCGGATCCGGAACTTCTACTCGAAATACACCTCGAAAGCGGACCAGAACCTCCTGAAACGGGAGGTGAGCGAAGAGCTGAGGCAGAAGAAGCTCCTCGACCGCGACCTTCCGGACGAACTGTTCAGCGAGATCATCCTTGCCATCAAGAAGGAGGCGATCTACATCCACAACCTCCTGCCGACCATCATCGCCAACAAGGACACGGCCCTGCGCGAGGATTTCCTGGAAAACTCCGGGCTCGACCGGTTCTACGTCGAGGAGCTGGAACGGGAATACTACGAGCTGAACGGGCTCAATATGGTAGAGCTGTACCAGATCCGCAAAGGGCTCAACTAACAGGCAGCTCCCTTCTCCTTCCGGCTCCAATCCATAATCCATTATCATCCATCATTCCTTGACATCCATCCCCCGTTTCGCCTAAAGTAATCTGTAGTGTAGAAAAAATACTCAAGAGGCAGCCATGGAAAATGTTACGCCCCAACTGGTGCGTATTCTTGGGCGGATTGCCGGGTACGGCAAGGAGAACCTGGAAGAAATACTCCACAGCCTGGCCGAGGGGGTGAAGCTCGTCTCCGAACGGGAACGGCTCAGGATCTACCTCGAAGACCTGACCCGCGGGGCTCTTTCGTGCGCCTATGCTTCCGGGTCGTTCGCGGCGGAAATAGCGGAAGTGACATTTCCCATTGTCTCCCCCGACGCCATGGTCTCGGCCATATTCATCTCCCGCTTCCCCGCCGAGCACAATCTTGCCGATGGCGAAACTCCGGCTCTCGACAGGGTGTTTGCCGACCGTTTCGGGATCGTCTCCAGCTACCTCATCCCGATCACCAGCCAGGGGAAGTCCCTCGGGGTCGTCTGCATCGACAGCGAAGACGGGGGGGAGACCATCGGGAGCCATGCCAGGAGCGTGCTGCGGGAGTTCGTCGGATCGGCGGGCGAGCAGCTCGATCATGCCCGGAAGTACCACCAGCAGCTCCTCCTGGCCCGCCGGGTGGAAGAATACAAGAAACGCGAAGCAGCCGGCTTCATGGTCAGGTCGGCGGTCCGCCTCATCGATCGCCTGTCGTTGGCGGCGGTGCTGGTGCCGGTTGCCGGGAGGGACGGGCGTGAGACCCTGGAGATTCTCGCCAGCCATTCGGAAGATCCGCTCCTCAAGGCTCAGTTCGACCAGCTGGGGGGGATTGTACTGGAGAGGGGGGAGTCTCTGATTTCGCGCTACCTGGACGACAGCGCCGTCATCATCGACGACCGGCTCCTCAAGCCGCTCTTCATTCCCGATCTGACCGCCCAGAGGCTCCAGAAACGGGCGCTGACCGAGCAAATGGCGCTCCGGTCCCTCTACGTGGTCCCCCGCTATGAGCCGGCGACCCGCAAGATCATCTGCCTCGTCAACTACTTCACCCGGGAAATCTACCGTTTTTCCGACTTTGAAACGGGGCTTCTGCAGACCCATGCGGAAATGGTGGACCGGGTCATCCACGAGATCGGCGGCGAGCATCCGGAGATCAGGGTCCTGGCTGAAATCACCGATCTTCTCCAGGAGCGGAATGAAGGGCTGCAGCCGTTCCTGAACAAGGTGCTGTCCAAGGCGACCGAACTTATCGGCGCCGACACGGGGAGCATCGCCATCGTGGAGCAGCGGGACGGGGAGAAGTGGCTGGTCGTCGAGGACGAGAACGGGAATATTGTCGGGGCAAAGAACAAGGAGTGGCTGAAGAAGTACATTCCCCCCTTCCGGATCGGCGGGCATGAGCTCCCTCCGGAGGAGCGGAGCCTGACCGGCTATGTTGCCTGGTCCGAGCAGCCGAAGATCATCGCCAACGTGGAGGAGGAGCAGCAGGGGGAGGGGTTCCACCGCTCCATGAGCGAGCTGATCAGGAGCGAGATAGCGGTGCCGATCATCAGCGACGAGGAGGTTATCGCCGTCATCTGCCTCAACTCCCTCAAGCCTGACTGGTTCACCGAGGAGCACAAGCGGATTCTCCAGATTATCGGCCGCCTGACCTCCCGCCACATCTCCGACATCCAGCGGATCGAGCGTCTGCAGGTGGAGGTGAGCCGGCTCCAGTCCGATGTGGCCTACAAGGACCCCCAGGTTTCCTCCTACCGCCTCGGGAACATCATCGGCAACAGCCGGAAGGCGCGGGAGATCGTCGATTTCATCAATACGGTTGCCGAACCGCTGTTCAATCGGATCGCCCTCTGGAGCAACAATGTCCTCCAGGAGGCGACCATCGGTCTCCCTTCCATCCTCGTCCTAGGGCAGACCGGATCGGGGAAGGAGTTCTTCTTCAACAACCTCTACAGCAAGCTGAACGAGATGTACCGGGCCAAGATCAATCCGGGAGGGGAGCTGCTGGTGAAGAAGACCAACATTGCGGCCTACAGCGGCGAACTGACCTACTCCGAACTGTTCGGCCACAAGAAGGGGGCCTTCACCGGTGCCTACAGCGACCGGAAGGGGATACTGGAAGAAGCTCGGGGGGGGATCGTTTTCCTCGACGAGATCGGAGATGCCGATCCGAAGACCCAGGTGCAACTCCTCCGGTTCCTGGACAACGGCGGATTTTTCCGGCTCGGCGACAACCAGGAGCGCTTCAGCCGTGTCCTTCTGGTGGCGGCGACCAACAAGAACCTGGCGGTCCATTTCCTCGGCAAGCTCTACAAAACCTACCGGGGGAGCAGCGACCCCCGTGACGCGCCGCCGGAGCTTTCCGAAGAGGCGAAGCTGGAGCTGGTCAACCATGCCTACAAGGGAAACATCCGCGAGTTGAGGAGCATCCTGCTTCGGGCGCTCTTTTTCCGGAAGGGGCAGGCGATCGACGGCGGCGACATCCGCAAGGCGATCCGGGTCGGCGTGCAGGAGGCTGCGCCGCCGGCATCGTCGATGCTGAACGAGCAGCTGGCCGCGGAGATACTCGTCCGCATCGAACAGGGGGAGGATTTCTGGGAGGCGGTCTACGAGCCCTATTCGGACAACCGGATATCGAGGGACGTGGTCAAACTCGTCATCGAAAGGGCAAAGAGCGCGGCCGGCAAGGGGATGCCCCAGGTCGCCCGCCATCTGAAGGCGATCACCGGGGATGCGGACCGGGATGAAGAAGAACGGAAGCAGTTCTTCCGGTTCAAGAATTTCCTCTACAAGACGGTGAAGATATGACAGGTTTTCCTATCCCCTCCTCCGAAGGTAGGAGAGGAACTCTTCCTTCGTCAGCTCCTTCTTCCGGACCAGGTGCTCGATCTGGCGGCTCATGGCGGCCCGCTCCCCCTCCTTCATGGCATCCTTCACCATGATGAAGAAGGGGATGTTGCGGGTCTGGGGGTAGAGTCTGAATCTGTCCATCAGTTCGAAGGCCCCCATGTCGGGGAGCATGAGGGAGCAGAATATGAGGTACTGGCGTCCGGTGGTCGCCAGAGCCGTCGCTTCCTTGCCCGTGTAGGCGTTGACGATGTCGAAGCCGAGGGATGCCACCGCCTTGGCGACCTTTTCCTCCCCCTTGCGGGATATGACCAATGCCTGCAGATCATAATCTTCGGCATCGATGGTCAGGCCGAAAACGGTCAGCTTCTCCGTCAGGTAGTCGGTGTCGGCGGGGAGGGTGAAGAAGCCTGCTGCGGGGAAGACCCCTCCGACTTTGCCTTCCTGGCTGAGATAGACCGGGAGCACCGGGATATCGCGGGTTGCCGGGTTCTTCTTGATGTCGAGGAGTATCCCCCATCCGTCTGCGGAAAAGGGGGAAAGGTCGAGAACGATGCCGAGCGGCCGGGCGGTGGCGAGGTCGCAAAGGGAAGCTGTCCGGGGGCTGTACCCTCCCTCTTCGAGAAAACCGCAGAGAGAACCGCATCTTTCCGGGGCATCACCCAGCCCCATTATCCAGAGTTCGCGACTTTGTGTCAGTTCGGCCATGCACCACCCCGTCAGCTCGCTGTTTGTAGGCACCTGCTCACATTGATACCATATTTTACGGCCGACGCAAACTATCTTTTAGAGAAATAGTTCATGAACCGTTGAAAATCCGAGTTTCATGTGGTAGCGTTTTCGAGGATCGGGACGTTCATTGTCCAGGAATGGAAAGGGAGGAGAAGAGAATGGCGAGCACGGTTTATTTTGCGGATATGCGGGCGGGCCACAAGGAGAACCTGTTCGGGAAAATAGGCAGGCTGATGCAGAGCTGCGGTATCGGGGAGAGGATCGCTCAGGGAGACCTGGTGGCGGTCAAGGTCCATTTCGGCGAGCGGGGGAACCATGCCTTCGTCCGCCCCGTCTTCGTCCGGCGGGTCGTGGAGGAGATCAAGGGGTGCGGCGGCAGTCCCTTTCTGACCGACTCTTCCACCCTCTACCCCGGCGAGCGGAAAGAGGGGGTGTCCGGGCTGGTGAATGCCATCGAGAACGGTTTCGCCTTTGCGGTCGTGGGGGCTCCGCTCATCATGAGCGACGGCCTGCGAGGGCATACCGCGGTCAACGTCGAAATCGGCGGCGAGCTCCTCAGTAACGTCTCCATCGGCACTGAGGTCGTGGAGGCGGACGTGCTCGTGGCCGTGTCCCACTTCAAGTGCCATGAACTGACCGGCTTCGGCGGCGCCATCAAGAACCTCGGCATGGGGTGCGCCAGCCGTGAGGGGAAGCTGGCCCAGCATTCCACCGTCGCCCCTGTCGTGGCCGCGAAATTCTGCACCGCCTGCGCCCTCTGCCTCAAGGCGTGCAGCCATGACGCCATCGCCATTATTGAGGGGAAGGCGAAGATCGACCCGGATAAATGCGCCGGCTGCGGCCGGTGCATCACCGCCTGCCAGCGGAAGGCTATCAACGTCCAGTGGAACGAGGCGACCCCTCTCGTCATGAAGAAGATGGCCGAGCATGCCCTCGGCGCGGTCACGGGGAAGGGGGGGAAGACCCTCTACCTGAATTTCATCACCCAGGTCTCCCCCGCCTGCGACTGCTACGGCCACGCCGATGCCCCCATCGTCAACGACATCGGCATCTGCGCCTCCACCGACCCGGTGGCCATTGACCAGGCGTGCGCCGACCTGGTGAACGGGGCGCGGGGGAACCTCGACACCGCCCTCAAGAGCGGGTTCGAGCCGGGGGGGGACAAGTTCCGCGGGGTCTACCCGGACATCGACTGGGAGGTGCAGCTGGAGCACGGGGAGAAGATCGGGCTCGGGACGAGGGAGTACGAGCTGGTGAGGATATAGTAGGTATTTTTTTGACATGTCAGCCGGCCGGCGCTAGCTGATGAATCGTTTTCGGGGTGGGGATGAGTCACGGCCGGCTAACAGCCGCTCCTTCGACATCAAGCCGGGGAGCGGCTGTTTTGTTGCGGACAGGTTGCAGTGGTGCGAGCCTGATTCCTGATGGCATGCGTGGGCACACAGACGCTGAGGCGCTGGTTCTCCCCCACCAAGTTCGACTGCAAAAAGGGATTTCTTCATGCACGAGAGAAACCGTCTTCTTCGGCCTCTGATTGTTTCCTTCGTAAATAATTTGCATCATTCGAACATCGGCATAGACACTGTCGCGACAAACCCTGCCGTGCAAGTCGCGCCGGGAACCGTTCATGCCTTTCTCCATCCCTAATCATGCCACACCATCAATGCTCCCCACGACTAGACGTTTCTCTTTCAACTGAAAATTTCCTGATAAAGTGTGTAATCTTTTTTGCACGCAATGCGTTAATGAAGACATGCGCTTTGAATGTTTCTCTCTCGGAGGGTGAAAGGAGATACCGAAGGTATGAACTGTCCGAAGTGCAAGGCGAAAATCGGGGTGATGGAGCAGCGTTTCTTCACTGATTCGGGGGAGATATCGGGCGTCCTCTGCTACATGTGCGGCTATTGGTGCCAGTTGCAACCTGCAAGCGCAGGCACGTGAGCGATTTGACTCTGTCCTACGCAAAAGGCCGGGGAAAACCCCGGCCTTTTTTTACCTGTTATTTCAGGAACCCGAACTTTTTCATCCGGTAGCGGAAGGCGTCGATGCCGAGGTTCAGCTTCTTGGCCGCCTTGGACTGGTTCCACTCGGTGACGTCCAATGCCTGGCGGATCAGCTCCTTCTCCACCTCCTCGATGTCCACCCCCTCGGCGGGGAGCTTGAACACCGTCGATCCGACTGCATCCGGGACCGCCTGTTTCGAAACCATCTCCAGCGGCAGGTGCTCGAACAGGAGGGTATCCTCGTTGCCGAGGATGATGGCCCGTTCGATGACGTTCTTCAGCTCGCGGATGTTCCCCGGCCAGTCGTACTCCATCAGCAGCTTTTCGGCCATGCCGGAGATGGCCTTGACGTGCTTGTTGAACTCCCTGTTGTAGGAGTCGATGAAGTAGTTGGCCAGGAGCATGACGTCCTCTTTCCGTTCCCGGAGGGGGGGAAGGTAGAGGGGAATCACCTGGAGCCGGTAGTAGAGGTCGTTCCGGAAATTCTTCTCTTCCACTGCCTTCAGCAGGTCTTTGTTGGTCGCAGAAATGATCCGGACATCGACGGTAATGAGCTTGGATCCGCCTATGCGCCGGAATGTGCGGTCCTCCAGGAACCGGAGGAGCTTCGCCTGCATCCCCAGTTCCATGTCGCCGA
>Ga0335085_10016889_pt1 | contig 10526 bp, 10 predicted proteins | sample Lox_Sample_45_FD_206712 | JGI IMG/M metagenome (GOLD analysis project Ga0335085, IMG submission 206712) | Soil microbial communities from Loxahatchee National Wildlife Refuge, Florida, United States - Lox_Sample_4.5 | ecosystem: Environmental > Terrestrial > Soil > Wetlands | place: USA...
CAGGTTTTCCCCGTAGAAGATCTCCGCCATCTCCTTCTGGAGACGCTGGCTGATGATTTTTTCCTCCCGCGGCGACAGGTCTTCGCTGCTGATGCCGAATAGGTAATTATCCAGGTTGAAGCGCTTCAGCATCATCTTGGTGTGGAAGATGTTCTCTTGATAGACGTTGACGTCGATCAACTGGCAGCGGTCCTTGGTGTCTTTGGAGATGAAGTCCTGAATCGAGTTGATGCGGTGATCAATGAAGTACTTCTTGCCCTTGATGTCGCGGGTGAAACCGCGCACGCGATAGTCCATGATTACGATGTCGGACTCGAAGCTGTGGATCAGGTAGTTGAGGGCCTTAAGCGGCGAGATCCGCCCGCAGGTCGAGACGTCGATATCGGCCCGGAAGGTGCTGATGCCGTTCTCCGGGTGGCTCTCCGGATAGGTATGAACGGTGACGTGGCTTTTGTCGAGATGACCCACCACCGCATCGGGCAGGGGGCCCGGCCCCTCGTCCTCCTCCCTTGCCAGCTTCTCCGATTTGGTCGGCTCCTCGGAGATCAGCATGGTGACGCTTGCGCCCTGCGGATCGTAGTCCTGGCGGGCGATATTGAGGATCGTGGCGCCGATGATGTCGGAGACGTCGGTCAGGATCTGCGTAAGCCGCTCGGCGTTGTAGACCTCGTCGATGTACTCGATGTAGTCCCGGCGCTGGCTGGAGGTTTTGGCGTAGCAGATATCGTAGATGTTGAAGCTGAGGGTTTTGGTGAGATTGTTGAAGCCCTGCAGCTTCAGCTTGGTCAGCGGTTTTACGATCGGACTCGTCGTCATGCCGTCGTTCTTTCTGTCTCTCTCGAAGCGGCCGTGCCCGCCGCGGCCATTATCCACGATTTTTCGCCAGCGGGGGATGATAAATCATCTGTACCGACGTGCCGCCGGGGTCCAGACAGTAAAAGCTGCGCGCGCCGTCTCGGTGGGTACGCGGCGTGGTCTTCATGGGCACGCCGTGGCCGCCCAGGAACACGTACCAGGCATCCACGTTCTCCGGCTGGGCCAGGATGAAGCCAATGTGATCGAGCCGCTGCGGGCCGCCGATGGGCACACCGACCGGCAGGCGGTGCAAGGCCAAATTATCGTGTCCCGAGGTCAGGTAGACGTTGTCGACGTCCGGCCGCCATTCGACCGTCATCCCCAGCAGGTCCACGTAAAAACGCTCACAGGCCTCGAGGTCCGTCACGAACAGCGCCACGTGGCGCAAACCGTCGGTCGCCGGGGGTCTGGTCACGGTGTGGCATCCTCCGCCTGGGTGGAAGGGCCGACATTATAAGCATCTTGTCCGCAGATGCCACCCCCCTAACCCGGATTGTCTATGATTTCGAAGTCATGGCTGATAACCACCCCGCCCCGGGCCAGCATAATTGATGCCGAGCAGTACTTTTCAGCGGACAGGTTCACCGCGCGCGTCACCGCCGCCTCAGCCAGGCCGCGACCCGTAATCACGAAGTGGACGTGGATCCGGGTGAAGACTTTGGGCTCGCCGGAGGCCCGTTCCGCCTCCAGCTGGGCGACGCATCCCAACACCGGAAGGCGGCCCTTCTTAAGGATGTGCACCACATCGTAGGCGGTGCAGGCGCCAAGGCCCATCAACACCAGCTCCATCGGCCGCGCGCCCAGATTGCGGCCGCCGCCCTCGGGCGGCCCGTCCACCACCACCCCGTGCCCACTTCCGGATTCCGCAATGAACTGGGCATTTTCAACCCACTGGATCCGCGCCTTCATGCCACCCCTCCGCCTAAAACTCCCAAGAGCCGGGCCGATATGATACCTGAGCCGACGGTGGCCAGGGACGTCGGCAAATGAGGTGGAGACATGTCACAGCCAGGAAAATTCAAGCCCGCCGACAACCCGGTCATCCAGCGATTCCTGACCCATTGTCACCGGCGGCGCTATCCCAACAAGAGCGTAATCATCTATGCCGGCGATCCGCCGGATGCGCTGTATTACATCACGCAGGGTTCGGTGGCGGTCGTCAATGAGGACGATGAGGGCCGTGAGATCGTCCTCGCCTACCTCAACGCCGGCGACTTCTTCGGCGAGATGGGTCTGTTCGACACCGAACGCCACCGCAGCGCTTGGGTCCGCGCGCGTGCCCAGTGTGAGGTGGCGGAAATTAGCTACAACCGGTTCCGCCAGCTCGCCCAGCAAGACGCCGACATCCTGTTCGCCCTCGCCTCGCAGATGGCGCTGCGCCTGCGCCGCACCAGTAATATGCTCAGCCGCTTGGCCTTCATGGATGTGGCAGGACGGGTGGCCCGCACCCTGCTCGACCTCACCAAGGAACCTGACGCCATCACCCATCCCGACGGCATGCAGATCCGCATTACTCGCCAGGAGCTGGGCAGGATCGTGGGCTGCTCGCGGGAAATGGTGGGGCGGGTTTTGAAGAGCCTGGAGCTGCAGAATCTCATCTCCGCGAAGGGCAAGACCATCGTCGTCCACGGCGCCCGCTGAAGGCGTAAGCCCAATTCCCATGCAACGGCGCGGAGGCGCGAAATCCCTGCTCCTCGACGCCCCTGCGCACCGCCGGCACCGATGCCTTCAGGCAGCCATGCAGCCTGTCCGGGCACGCTGCGGCACATCCCATCGCTGAGTCTCGACCGCTCAGCACCGGATTCGTCACAAATCAAGTACCCTTGGCGCAGCGAAAGCCAACATCCTCCGCCGTCATCTCCGGCGCCGCATATTGGCGGGCGGCGCCGCGGAAGAAATAGCTCAGGGCATAGTGCCCGATCCCACCCCCGCCGCCGCGGATGACCTTGAATTTTTGCCCGTAGTTCTCATCCTTCTCCGTCGAGCCCGGATAGGCATCATACCAATCAGCCACCCATTCCCAGGCATTGCCCGCCAAGTCATAAGCGCCGTAGGGCGACTTGTTGCGGGGGAAACTGCCCACCGCCACGATGCCTTCGTCACCACCGGCATTCTCGCCGGTGTTGGTGATATCGGGATCCCAGCGATTGCCCCACGGATATTCCAGACCTTCCGGACCGCGCGCCGATTTTTCCCATTCCGCCTCGCTGGGCAACCGCTTGCCGCGCCACCCGCAGTAGGCGGCGGCGTCATACCAGTTGACGCCAGTCACCGCAAGCCTATCCATGCTGTGCTGCTTGCGGAACATCGCCTCGATCAGGGCCGCCTTGCTCATGGTGCGGGTATCCATGTCCAACTTGAAGTGATTGGCGGCGATGTCGCGCAGCAACGCCACATCCATGACGGCGGCCTGGCTGGGCGCCAGCCCGTAGCCATTGAAACGCCAGGCGTCGGGCACGTGCCCCCGTCCGCGGGCCTTGATCAAAAACTCCTTGTATTCGCCATTGGTGACTTCGTATCGGTCGATCTTGAAGGCGGGCAGGTGCAGCCGGCGCTGCGGATGCTCGTTGAGGTAGAGCGGCGACGCAAAGCCATACTGCTGCTGCAGGCCGTCGCGGTCGACCTTATCGCTGCCCATGATGAAATCCCCCTCTGCCACCAGCACCATATCGCCGTCATCCGCCCGCGGGGCGGCCGCGGGCAAGGCCGCATGCTTGCTGCATGCACCGGCCATGGCCAGGGCACCGATCATTACCAGCCGGAGTAGACATCCCACCATCTCGTTCCACCCTTGCGGTTCTTTCGGGTCCCAATCATAGGAAATCAGGGCCGCCGTTCCAAGCGGAGGGCGCGGCATTGACCGCGTTTGGTCGTTTTGCAAGCACGCCTAGGCTTGGAGCCGCCTGAGAAGGGTCAGTTGCGGGCGGCATGGCCCACCACCGCGACGTCCGCTCACTGAAACAGCCGCGCCAGTTCCGCTCCTGGGTCGGCGGCTCGCATGAAGGCCTCCCCCACCAAAAAAGCATTGATGCCGCCGGCGCGCAGGCGGGCGACGTCGTCGCGGGTGTGGATGCCGCTCTCGGTGACCACCAAGCGGTCGGCGGGGATGTCGGCCAGCAGGTCGAGTGAAGTCTCCAGGCGCGTCTCGAAGCTGTGCAGGTTGCGGTTGTTGATCCCGATCAGCGGCGTGTCAAGTTGTAGCGCCCGCTGCAGTTCCGCCCTGTCATGGACCTCCACCAGCACATCAAGACCTAGGTCGGCTGCCGTCTTTGCAAGTTGCTTCATTGTATGGTCTTCCAGCGCCGCGACAATCAACAAGATGCAATCTGCACCGAGCACCCGCGCCTCATAGACTTGGTAAGGATCGATCATGAAGTCCTTGCGCAGGAGCGGCAGCGCGCAGGCCAGCCGCGCCGCGCGCAGATCATCATCGTGCCCCTGAAAGAAGTCGGCATCTGTCAGCACCGACAGGCAGGCGGCGCCGGCCCGTTCGTAGCTCCGCGCGATGGCGACCGGATCAAAATCCCGACGCAGGAGACCCCTGCTGGGGGAGGTCTTTTTTATCTCTGCGATCACCCCCGGCCGGCCCGCCGCAAGCTTGGCACGCAGCGCATTGGCAAAGCCCCTCACTGGCGCGGCGGACAGCGCCTGTACTTTCAACTCCGGTAGCGGAAACCGCCGAAGACGGTCGGCGACCTCCTCGGCCTTGCGCTGTAAGATGCGATTCAGGATATCCATAACACCAGCCAAAAACCCAACGCTATAGGCCGTAAGCGGCAACGCAGCTGGCCTTGGGTTTCAAACCTGCCGCGCTTGGATTTATTTGAAATCATTGCTGAGGGCCGCCAGTTCCTCCAGCTTGCGCCGGGCAGCGCCGCTGCGCAATACCTGGCGGGCCACGGAGATGCCCTGCTGCATCGATTCCGCGAGTCCTGCAACATAGATCGCGGCACCGGCGTTCAACAGCACGATGTCGCGCGCCGGTCCCGGCGTATCGACCAATACCGCCTGCAATAGCGCCAGACTCTCCGCCGCGTCCTTGACGACTAACGCGCGCGCATCGACACGCTCCATACCGAACTGCTCGGGCGTCAGGGCATAGCGCCGCACCTCACCGTTGCTCAGTTCGGCCACCTGCGTGGCAGCACTGATGCTGATTTCATCGAGCACATCCTCGCCGTAAACCACCATCACATGGCGGCTGCCGAGTCGGGCCAGCACCTGCGCCAGCGGCTCGAGCCACTGCGCCGCGTAGACGCCGACCACCTGATTGGGTGCGCCGGCGGGGTTGGTAAGCGGCCCCAGCAGATTGAACAGGGTCCTTACGCCCATCTCGCGGCGCGGCCCGATGGCGTATTTCATAGCGCCGTGGTGTAGGGGCGCAAACATGAAGCCCACCCCCACCCGCTCTACGCACAGCCCCACCTGGGAGGGGGCTAGGTTGATGTTGATGCCCGCCGCCTCCAACACGTCCGCACTACCGGAACGACTCGAGACCGAACGATTGCCGTGTTTGGCCACTTGGGCCCCCGCCGCCGCGGCCACGAAGGCGCTGCAGGTGGAGACGTTGAAGGTACCGCGGCCGTCACCGCCGGTACCGCAGGTGTCGACCAGGTGAGGCCCGCGCACCTCGACCCGACTCGCCAATTCGCGCATGACCTGAGCGGCGGCGGCGATCTCCTCCACCGTCTCGCCTTTCATGCGCAACCCAACCAGAAACCCGCCGATCTGCGCGGGGGTGGCGCCACCGGTCATGACAGTCCGCATGACCTCAATCATCTCCTCAGAGGAGAGGTCGCGGCGCTCGGTAACGGCGCGGAGGGCGGCATGCATGTCCATGGTCACAGCACCGAACGCAAGAGCGCTAAAGCGAATTTTTGCGACGAATCAAGGTGCACGTCTTTTCTGCCCTGGCGCATCAGTCTCTTTGCGTCAAGAAGTTTTTCAACAGCTGATGGCCATGCTGGGTAAGGATCGACTCGGGATGAAACTGCACTCCCTCAACGGCATAGTCGCGATGACGCACGGCCATGATCTCAGCGACATTGCCCTGCGCATCCGTTGTCCAGGCGGTCACTTCCAGACACGGCGGCAACGTCTCCCTGGCAATCACCAGCGAGTGATAACGGGTCGCCTCAAAGGGAGTTGGCAAACCGCGAAACACCCCCACCCCGCGGTGATGGATCGCCGAAGTCTTGCCGTGCATCACCGCCTGGGCGTGTACCACGTGACCACCGAAGGCTTGGCCGATGCTCTGGTGGCCCAGGCAAACGCCTAGAATCGGAACTTTGCCGGCGAAGTGCCGGATCGTCTCCAATGACACGCCCGCCTCGTTGGGCGTGCAAGGTCCGGGGGATATCACGAGATGGTCGGGCTTGAGCTTGGCGATCTCCTGCACCGTCACCTGGTCATTGCGAAATACCCGCACATCTGCACCCAGCTCGCCCAGATACTGAACCAGATTGTAGGTGAAGGAATCGTAGTTATCGATCATCAGCAGCATAAACTTCCCCGCTCAGGCGCAGCAACGCCCATGCCTGAGGCCCGATGGCATCGCACTACCTCTCTCGGGGCCTCATGTTCACCAATTAGTTTATTCCCTACTCGCAATCCGCCCAAACAACGCTCACCCGCCGGAGCGCTGCTACGGCACAGCACCCTGCGCACGACCTTGCAGGGCAGTGCGGCTATTCCAGCCCTGCCTCGGCCAGCGACACTGCGCGGAAGATGGCACGGCCCTTGTTCATGGTCTCCTCCCACTCCGCAGCGGGAACCGAATCGGCGACGATGCCGGCACCCGCCTGGATGTGCAGGCGGCCGTCCTTGATCACGGCAGTGCGGATGGCGATGGCGGTATCCATGTTGCCGTTCCAACCGAGGTAACCGACCGCACCGCCGTAGATGCCACGCTTCACCGGCTCGAGCTCGTCGATGATTTCCATGGCACGGATCTTGGGCGCACCGCTCAAGGTCCCGGCGGGAAAGGTGGCCCGCAGCGCCGCCAGCGGCGTCAGGTCCCCTCGCAGCCGGCCGGTAACATTGGAAACAATGTGCATGACGTGCGAATAACGTTCGATCGCCATCCGCTCCGTGACAACCACCGAACCCACTTCGGATACCCGGCCGATGTCGTTGCGCCCCAGGTCGATCAGCATCAGATGTTCGGCGCGTTCCTTGGGGTCGGCAAGCAGTTCCACCTCCAGGGCCTTGTCCCGTTGCTCAGTCGCACCCCGCGGACGAGTACCGGCGATCGGACGCACTGTAACCATGCCGTCTTCCACGTGCACCAGGATTTCCGGCGACGAGCCCACGATGTGAAAGTCGCCCAGGTCGAGATAGAACAGGTAAGGCGAGGGATTGAGGCTGCGCAGCGCGCGATACAGGTCCAGGGGCGCGGCGGCAAAGGGGACGGTAAGGCGCTGCGACAGCACCACCTGCATCACGTCGCCTTCGACGATGTAGTTCTTGATGCGCGCCACCGCCTGCTCGAAGCCGGCGCGGGTAAAACCGGAGACAAAGTCCGATTCCTTGTGCACCTGCTCGGAGGGGGCGATCCGGCGGTACCGCTCCGCCGCGTCCCTTTGCATGCCCGCCACCAGTTCATCAAGGCGGGCATCTGCCCGCGAGTAGGACTCCGGCTCGGTTGGATCGGCGTGCACCACGACATAAAGTTTGCCGCGCAGGTTGTCGAATACCACCACCTCGTCCGAGATCAGCAGCAGAATGTCGGGGGTCCCGAGCGGGTCCGGATTGGGACATCGCGCCAGACGCGGCTCCACGTAGCGCACGGTATCGTAGCCGAAGTAGCCCACTAGCCCGCCGGTGAAACGCGGAAGGCCGGTCACGGCTGGGACACGATAAGCGGCGTGAAAGCGCTCTATCCAGGCCAGCGGCTCGTCGACGGCCACCTCCTCCGTCAGCTGTCCCCCCTCGAAAAGGCGCAACATCTTGCCGCGCACCTCGATGCGGCCGCGACTCGGCAGGCCGATGATCGAGTACCGGCCCCATTTCTCACCTCCCTGCACCGATTCGAATAAGTACGAGTACGGCCCCTCGGCGAGCTTCAGATAGGTACTGAGTGGGGTATCAAGATCGGCGAGCACCTCGCGCATTAGCGGGATGCGATTGAAGCCCTGACCGGCCAGGGCGCGGAATTGTGCAGGAGTCATGACAGGCCTTTCGGATGACAGTCCAAGAGTAAACGAACACGGTGACGGCGGCACTCAGTGCCACCATCGTTCCTGCCGCATGCCGTTTCTGTCGATTGTCATTCCGGTAAAACCCTTACGCCGCCTTGGCCAGCAGAACCGAAAGCTCCGCCAGCGAATCGATCACCGCGTCGGGATTCGCGCTGCGAATGTCCTGTCCATGATTATAGCCGTAACTCACGCACACAACCTGAAAGCCGGCAGCCCGTGCCGCCGTGACGTCGCTAATGGAGTCGCCCACCATCAGGGCCCGCTCCGGTGTGGAATGGAAAAACCTGGCGGCGTGCAACAGCGGCAGCGGATCGGGCTTCTTGACCGGCAGCGTGTCGCCACTGACCACGATTGCGAAATAGTCGTAGACACCCAGGTCCTTGAGCAGCGGCTCAGTAAATGACGCGGCCTTATTGGTGATGCAACCAAGCTTGTAGCCGGCACCGCGCAAGAAATCCAGACCTTCCTTCACCCCCGGATAGAGTCGGCTGCGGGTGGAGACGTTATCCTTATAGAGGGCCATGTAGACAGGCAGCGCCTTGGCATACAGTGCCTCGTCCGGCTCTCCGTCCAGCCGGTCGATGAGGGCCCGCTTGATCAGCCTCTCCACCCCGTTCCCAACCCATTGGCGCACTTTCGCCTCGCCGCGCTTCGGCATCCCCAGGCGCTCCAGCATCGTGTCGGCGCAATAGGCCAGATCAGGGACGCTGTCCACCAGTGTGCCATCGAGGTCGATCAATACCATTTCCGGTTTCCTGATCATGGCATCAACCGTCAAAAGCATGGAACGCCGGGACCCGAAAAATGGCGTTTTTTGACCTCGATCATTCTCGTCGGCCTCACCTGTTTACCTTCGCCAGTTCGGCGCGCATGGCCTTGAGCACCGTATCGTAGCGGTGGGGGTCTGATGGCTTGCCGGCGCTGAAAATGGCGGAACCGGCAACGAAGGTGTCGGCGCCCGCCTCCGCGATCTCGCGGATGTTGTCGGTCTTGACCCCACCGTCGATCTCAAGGCGAATGGCTCGCCCGCTCTCGTCGATGAGGCGGCGCGCCTCGCGCAGCTTGGTCAGCGAGGTGGGAATGAACTTCTGGCCGCCGAAGCCTGGGTTCACGGACATCAGCAGTACCATGTCCACCTTGTCCATGACGTACTTGAGGTGGTCCAAAGGCGTAGCGGGATTGAACACCAGGCCGGATTTGCAACCCGACTCGCGGATCAGCGACAGGGTGCGGTCGATGTGCTCGGAGGCCTCAGGGTGAAAGGTGATGTAGGTGGCGCCGGCCTTGGCGAAATCCGGAATGATGCGGTCCACCGGTTTCACCATCAGGTGCACGTCGATGTCGGCGCTAATGCCATGCTTGCGCAGGGCCTCACACACCAGGGGACCGATGGTGAGGTTCGGCACGTAGTGATTATCCATGACATCGAAATGAACGATATCCGCGCCGGCGGCCAACACATCCTTCACTTCCTCGCCAAGGCGGGCGAAATCCGCCGACAGGATTGAGGGGGCAATCTTGTAATCCGACATAATGTTCTCGCTCCTAAGGCCTCGCTCGTGCATTACATTCACACCGTGCCGACGCGCCGGCGGAGGTGCGACTTTAACCGATCGCGGGATTTTTTTCACGCCGCGGCGGCAGCGATTAAAGGGCTGCCGGCGTCGGCCGATCCTAGGCCAGAGATCCTGTGGACACCTGACCTGCGGGTCTAAACTCTATGGCCCACCTTAAATTTATCGTCCGCCTGTCGGCAATGGCCATATTGGTCATCGGGGCGGCCGCGGTTCGCGCGGCCGCCCCGATGCCGGAGCCGGATGAGGCGGTCGCCGCCTCGGTGACCGTGGGACAGGCGGAGTGGCTGACGGCGGCCGGCGAACGATTCCTCGGCCTCTACACGCCGGCCAGCACTGGCGCACCTCTGGGCGCCGCTATCATCCTCCCCGGCCTGGGCCTGCATCCGGACTGGCCGGACGTTATCGCACCCTTGCGCACAGGTCTGCCGGGCTACGGCTGGAGCACCCTCTCTATTGCGCTGCCGACACCGGCCCGCGGCAGCGACGGCAAATGGCAGTTGGAGCCTTACTATACCGCCAGCCGCGCCCGGATTCAGGCCGCCATTGCCTTCCTCGACAAGCAAGGCATCACCGAGGTGGCGCTGATCGGGCAGGGTTTGGGTGCCGCCGCGGGGGCGGTGAACATCAGCGGCAGCGACGCGCTCCGCGTGACCGCCTTTGCTGCGATCAGCCTGGGCGTGCCACCGGACGCGGCACCGTCGCGCTATCAGCCCGCTCTCGTGGCGCAAATACACGTTCCCACCCTCGACATCTTCGGCAGCCGTGACCTGGAGGAAGTCACTGACACGGCCGCGGCACGCCTGACGGCCGCCCGCCGCGGCGGACATGACAGCACCGCGGATGGCGAACCGGTGCCGGCACGTCCCGCTGCCGAGGCGGCCGGTCCGGCCAGCCC
>Ga0335085_10016890_pt1 | contig 10525 bp, 7 predicted proteins | sample Lox_Sample_45_FD_206712 | JGI IMG/M metagenome (GOLD analysis project Ga0335085, IMG submission 206712) | Soil microbial communities from Loxahatchee National Wildlife Refuge, Florida, United States - Lox_Sample_4.5 | ecosystem: Environmental > Terrestrial > Soil > Wetlands | place: USA: Florida...
GGCAAGACCGCCGCCGAGAACGCCGCAGGCCCGCACCTCAAGGGCGACATCGTGGTCAATACCGATGCTTCCGTGCGCATCGACCCTCGGAGCCTCAAGCCGCTGATCCGGCAGTTCGCGGATCCGTCGGTGGGTCTCGCCTCGGGCCGCGACGTGAGCGTCACGCGCGTGGAGCGCGACGTCAACGTGGGAGAGTCCGGCTACGTCGGCTACGAGATGTGGGTCCGCGACCTCGAGACGCGCGTGGGGTCGATCGTCGGCGCGTCGGGATGCTTCTACGCGATCCGCCGCTCGCTCCACCTGACGCTGGTGCCCGAGGCGCTGAGCCGCGACTTCGCCGCCGCGCTGATCTCCCGGGAGCACGGCCTCAGGGCGGTTTCGGTGAGCGAAGCGGTGTGCTTCGTCCCGCGCATCGCGAGCATCCGGCGCGAGTATCGCCGCAAGGTGCGCACGATGACTCGGGGACTGGAGACACTGTGGTTCAAGCGTCACCTGCTCAACCCGCTCGCGCACGGCGTGTTCGCGTGGTCGCTGCTGAGCCACAAGCTCGTGCGCTGGCTGGTGCCCTGGGCGTTCGCGATCGCCGGTGCGGCGCTGCTGGTCCTCGCACCGCACGAATGGTGGGCGGCGGCGGCACTGGCCGCGGGCGTCGTGGTGATCGCGCTCGGCATCGTGGGCTGGTGGTGGCCCGAGAACCGTCCGGCGCCGCGGCTGACATCCGTCTGCGCCTACTTCGTCTCGGGGATGCTGGCCGCGATCGTCGCCTGGATGAAGGCGCTCGGCGGCGAGATGAACCCCGTCTGGGAACCGACGCGCCGCGAAGCGTCGTTGCCCCAGCGGTGACCGCACCGATTCGAGCGCGAGCTGCGACCGTCAGGGCGCGTCTTCGTCCGGCTCGACCGGCGCACCCGGTGGATTCGTCCACACGCTGGCGCGCGGCCGCGCATGGCGGGGAGGCCACGTCTTCACTCCGGTGTCGGCAAGCGCCACCACCGAGGCTGGGGTCTCAGGCTCGCCGAAGAGGTGGTGGCCCAGCCATCCGGTGATCGCGGCGGCGCCGTTGCTGACGTAGTGGATCAGGTGCACCGGAAACATCGCCAGCGTGCGCGCGAGCCCCAGGCGTCGCACCAACACACGGTAGAATCCGATATTCAGGACCCCCACGAGGCCGACCAGCAGGGCCGCGAGCTCGAGCGCACGCAGAGAGCGGATGACCGGCGCCGCGGCCAAAGCGGCGATAGCCAGCCATACCGCTCCGGTGCTCAATCGATAAATCAGCTCCATGTTGAGCGCGCGCTCGGGGGCGGATCGGCCCTCGCGCAGCAGCAACCAGGCCCACGGCACGCCACTGTGCAGGTAGTCCGTCCGCACCACGTCGCGCAGCGTCCACTGTTTGAGGTGCGTGCCCAGGATCTGGGGGCGCAACACGATCCGGCGTCCCAGCCGGCGGATCCGCCGCCCCAGCTCCGCGTCCTCGATCTGCGGCCGCGCATAGTGCCACTCGTCGAACGTCCCCACGCCGACGAAGACATCGCGCCGGACCGCCCCCAGTCCCGCCCAGAACGTCTCGGCGTCGCCTTCACCTTCGCTGTGAACGTAGTGATACAGGAGGTTGCGATACTGGGACACGGTGCCCGGGGCACTCGGCGCGTCGTCGAACGCCCCGAACACGCCCCCGATGGTCGGGTCGCGCGTGAACTCGGCCGCCATGAGCTGCAGCGCGTCGCGGTGGATCCGCACGTCCGCATCGACGAACACCAACACCTGACCGCGACTGAACTCGAATCCGCGATTGCGGCTGTAGGCCGGGCCATGGGGGTTTCCGGCGAGCCGCAGAACCGTGTCCGCAAACTGGCCCGCCACGAGGTCGGTGCCGTCCGTCGACGCGTCGTCGACCACGACCAGCTCCCACAGCGACCGCGGGAGGCTCGAGCCGGCGAGCGCCTCCAGCGAGTCCCGGAGGTAGCGCGCGGCCTGGTGCGCCGGCACGATCACGGAGAGCAACGGAGCGCTTGGACCCGGCCACGCACGCTCGGCGCGGCCCGCTCCGGCGGCCGCCTCGCGGAGGCGGCTCCCGAATTCCGCGACGCTGGACGCCCAGTCGCGTACTGGCTCCGCGCCCAGTCCGCCGAGCCACTCCGGCGGAACGACCGCGCGGTCCTCCGCCACCGCGACCACGTCCCCGTCGGCCACGGCCACGCCGGCCGCTCGGAGGGCGGCGACCGGCGTCTCGGCCGCCGTCTCCACGAACAGGATCGACGGATACGTCGCCTCGAGATCGCCGAGCGTGCCGGCACGCACCACGACGAGCTCCGCATGGTGGGCGGTACATTGCGGCACCAGCGACGCGAGGCACGCATCGAGCCGGCTCCGCTCCCGCCGCGACGCCAGCACCACCGCGAGCCGGGGCGCGTCTCCCAGCCGGGGACCGCGCGCGCCCGGAGGGACTCCACGGGTGTCCACGCTTCCCGCTACCTACAGAGGAAGGGAGCGTGCGACGGCAGGCAGCAGCTCGCCGGCCACGCCTGCCGCGAAGTTCGTGGCGGCTGAATCGGACGTCGTGATCGGCACCACGACGCGCACCAGCGCCTCGTCGCTGCGACGCCTGAGCGCCGCGTCGCGAAGCAGGTTCCACTTCACCCGGTATTCGTTCGCCTCCACTCGCCCGCGGCCCTGGTACCAATACAGCACCAGCGCCTGCTGCGTTCCCCGCTGGACGACGTACCGGTTCACCACCACATCCGCCCCCCCCACCGACACCCGCGTCGTGCCGGCCGCGAGCGCTTCCCAGCCGGCGCCCGGCAGGCAGTTCTTCGGCGAGTGAATCGTCCGGCCCTGCGTCTGGCGGTCGTAGTAGCCCACATACAGGGAAAACGCGGGGAGTGCGCCGGGAGCGGCGTCGGCGGCCGCATAGGTTCGGGCCAGATACGAGGTGACCCCGGCTGCCCTGGCCTCCGCGCTGGACAGCGCAACGTCTCGGCCGACGAAGCCCTGAATCTCCTCAGGAACGCCGACGGCGAGCGGCTCGCGCAACTCCAGCGAGCGCTGGCCCTGGATCCCGACGGTGAACACCGCGCCCACGCTCAACAGCGCGGCTGGGGCCCAGCGGACGAGCGTCGCGTTCACCGTACGGCCGGCCGGGACCGTTCGAGGTGGGCCAGTGCCCACGCCGCGCCCCCCAGAATCGCGAACGCGGCCACGAACAGGGCCCAACCCTCGGTGAGATGCATGGTGCCCTCCGCCAACGACGGGCTCACGAAATAGACCAGGAATCCGGTCAGAAAGACGCGGATCGCGTTCAACACCACAGCCACCGGGATGGCCGACACCACCAGAAGGGCCCGTCCCCAGACGGAGCGCAGCCACAGTCCGCCGATCAGCAGGCCCAGTGCCAGGAGGGCTGTCAGCGAACGCAGGCCGCTGCACGCCTCCGTCACGAACAGCGACAATCCGGGCAAGTGAATGACGTTGCCGGCGACGACCACCGGGACCCCGCGCCAGCGCAGCAGCCACGCCCCCAGCTGCGAGGCCTTGAGCTGGAGCGGCAGGGCCAGCGAGCCGACAACCACCACCGGCAACGGGATCGAGAACAGCAGCAGGAGCAACGGCAGCCACCAGTGTGCGAGTTGCGCCACGCCCCTGCGGTAAACGACCAGTCCCGCCGCGGCCGCCAGAAGAGACAACCTCATCGTGAAGAGCTCGGCTGCCAGGCCGGACACGTAGCGGAGGAGGATGGCCCCCCCGAGCAGGACCAGGCCCACGACGGGCTGCGGGGCAGCGTCGGGGGCCCGTCCCCGCCGCCAGGCGATGTAGAGGGCCACAGGAAAGAGCAGGAGTCCCTGCCCGGCGTCCGGGTTGCTCCACCAGTCCTGCGCCAGCGTCGCCATCGGCCGCCAGAACAGAAACAGAAACGCCAGCCCCGCGATCCACACCGGGGCCGGCGCCGTCCAATTCGCTACTCGAACCTGCCGAAGCGGAACCCTCACGCCGTCAGTCTACCACCCACCCTTCCTCAGCACCACCGTTGGAGCCGTCAGGAGCATGATCTTCAAGTCCTGGGACAACGACTGGCGCGCAATGTACTCGAGGTCGAACGACACCTTGCGCCGCACGTCCTCAACCGACTCGTCGTAGTGATGGTTGATCTGCGCCCATCCCGTGATGCCGGGCCGGACCCGCTGGCGCTCGGCGTACTTGTGTACCTGGGTCCTCAGGTCGGCGAAGATCCGAGGCTGCTCCGGCCTGGGCCCGACCACGTTCATGTCACCCTTCAGCACGTTGATCAACTGCGGCAGTTCGTCGAGCCGGAACTGACGCAGGACCCGACCCATCTGGGTCACCCGCGCGTCGCCCTGCGCCGCCCACACCTGACGCGTGTCCAGTGTCTGGCTCGCTGCCATGGTGCGGAACTTGTAGATCGTAAAGGGTCTACCACCAACGTCCGCGGTGCGGCGATGGTTCCCGCCCTCGCTCCCGGGGGCGCGCCGGTCGAGTCCGACGCGGGTCTGCCGGTACAGAACCGGCCCCCTGGACGTCAGCTTGATCAGCACGGCGATCACCATCATCAGCGGGGCCGAGACCACCAGGCCGAGGGTGGCCACTATGACGTTCAGCACCCGCCGAGCCTGGTCCTCGTGCCCGCGGGGCTTACCAACCCCATACGCGACGCGCTGCTCGCGCCACTGGGGCATGATGTCGTTGATCCTGAGGGAGGTCATCTGGCCCTGCGGATCGGCAAGAGCCGTGCGCGCATTGGCCCGGCATGGCACGGCGCGTCATGTCCTTGCCACCAAACGACTTGGCGTGGATCGACATATTGAGATTGTGATTTGGGTTGTAGCGGTGGACCACCTACTGTGGATGCGCTGCTACAGCGTCACAGGTTGGTCACCGGCGGCATGTTCAGCTCGAAGAAGAACCGGGTGCCGCGCCCGGTCTCCGTTTCGAACTTGAGACTAGAGCCCATGGCCTCCACGATCAGGCGGCACATCGCCAAGCCGAGCCCCGTTCCGGAGAAGTAGTAGCCGCTGCGCCCGGCGCGCGCTCTCGACCGCCGGAAGGGCTGGTACAGGTTGCTCATGGCCTCGGGGCTGATCCCGTGCCCCGTGTCCTTGACCGAGAACTCGACCTGGGTGAGCCCCTTCGGCTTGGCGGCGATCTCCACGCTGCCTTCGTCCGTGAACTTCAAGGCGTTCGTCGTCAGGTTGAGGAGCACGCGACTCAGGGCGAGCGAGCGCCCCATCCGGTGGTCCGACGCCGGCGGCGCCAGCAGGATCTTGAGGCCCTTCTCTTCCGCGATCGGCCGCACGATGTCCCGCACCGACTCCAGAATGGCCGTGACGGACAGCGGCGCCGGTTCCTTCTCCACCAGTTGGTTGCCCCCGCGCGCCAATTCGATCACGTCGCTGGCCATCGAGCTCAGGCCCAGGGCGGCGGAGTAGATGAGGCCGAGCTGGCGGTGCTGGACGTCGTTGACGGCGCCGCTCTGGCCCCGCTGCAGCGTCTCGGCCAGGAACAGGATGGACGTGATGGGTGAGCGCAGGTCGTGCGCGACCTCGACGACGAGCCCGAGCCCGTCGGCCCCCGCCAGCCGGGAGCTGAACGTCTGCGACCAGTCGGGGTCCACCGCCTCCCGCACCTGCTCAAGGGCCCGCAGGATGGTGACCACGGCCTCCGCGTCGCGCGTCGCCTCGACGTCCGGGTGCTCGGCCAGCAGCTCGGCGCGCAGCAGCTCCAGGAGATGGCGGCCCAGCGCCGTCGCCGCCTGGCCGCGCGGCTGAACCCCATCCCCGTTCAGCGCGCCGACCGCGGCGTCCACGATCCACCGCACGGCATCGGCTGCCTCGTCGGGGCCGAGCGCGTCGGCTCGCTCGTCGCGCCAGGCGCCGAGCACGCGCTCCGCCGCCTGCTCGAGCACCGGGCGCAGCGCCGTGCCGACGGGCTCCGCCTCCGCCTGCGTGCCCGCGGCCACGCGCGCGGCGTTCTCGCGCCGGTCCGCACGCCGCAGGTGCGGGATTCCGCTCACTCGGGCAGTACCGTGATGGTCTCGCGCTGGAGGCCGTGCCGTTCCATGAGACGGTAGAGCGTGGTGCGATCCACGCCCGCGACGCGCGCGGCCTTCGACATGTTGCCGCCGACGTGATTGACGAGCCAGGTGAGATAACGGCGCTCGAACGACGCGATGACCCGGTCGCGCGCCGCGTGGTAGCTCTCCTCCATCATCCCCTCGCCGAGCGCGGGCCCCGCGCCCTCCGCGGCCGACGGGCCCTGCGGCCCGCCGATGAACGGGATGTCCTGCGGCTGGATCTCCTGCCCCGGCTCGAGCAGCACCACGGCGTGCTCGATCGCGTTCTGGAGCTCGCGGACGTTGCCCTGCCACGGGTGCGCACACAGCGCGCGATTGGCCGCCTCGGTGAGCTTCGGCGCCGGCGCGAAGGCGTCGCGGTGCCGCTTCCAGAAGTGCTGCAGGAAGTGGTTCGCCAGCAGCGTCACGTCCTGCTGCCGCTCGCGCAGCGACGGGAGATGCACCGGCACCACGCGCAGCCGGTAGTAGAGGTCCTCCCGCAGCAAGCCGTCCTTCGTGGCCTGCTCGGGATCCCGGTTCGCCGCCGCGATGAACCGCACGTTCACGACGGCGTTCGTGGCCGAGCTGCCGACGCGGCGCACGACGCCGTCCTGGATCACGCGCAGCAGCTTCGCCTGGATCGACTTCGGCATGTCGATCAGCTCGTCGAGGAAGAGCGTGCCGCCGTTGGCGGCCTCCAGCAGACCCGGCTTGTCCTTGACCGCGCCGGTGAACGCCCCTTTGACGTGCCCGAACATCTCCGACTCGAGCAACCCCTCCGGAAGCGCCGCGCAGTTGACGGCCACCAGCGGACGGCTGCTGCGGCGGCTGTGCAGGTGGATGAACTGCGCGATCATCTCCTTGCCGGTCCCGCTCTCGCCCGTGATGAACACCGAGGCGTCCGTGGGCGCGACCCGCCGCGCCAGGTCGATGGCGCGCAGGAACACCGGCGAGACGCCGATGACCGTGAGCCTCTCGCCGGGCGAATCGTCCGGCTGCTCCTGGCGGCGCGCGCTGGATTCGCGGCCCACCAGGATCGTGTGCGTGGCCCGCCCCACGAGAATCTGCAGATGCGTCGCCGAGAAGGGCTTCGGCAGATAGTCCCACGCCCCCGCGCGCAGCGCCTCCACGTTGGAGGCCACGCTGGGATTGCCGGTCATCACGATGACGATGGTCTCCGGTCTGGCGGCCAGCGCCGCCTCCAGCAGCTCCATGCCGGAAACCTCGGTCATGTACAGGTCCACCAATACCACGTCGAACATCCGGCGCCGCACGAGCTCGAGCGCCTCGCCCCCGCGCCCGCAGACCTCGACGCGGTACCCGTCCACCTCCAGCACGCTCTTGCAGCTCTCCCGCAGCGTCCGCTCGTCGTCCACGACGAGGATGCGCACGCTCGACTTGTCCGCCGCGCTGATCGAGAGGTCGGCCGCCACCGCCGGGGTCGCGTCCCGTTCGGTGCGGCCGGGCGACTGGGGAGCGCCGAGCGACGACGCCATAGCGAATGCCTCCGCCGGATCTAGGTCGTGGTGCCCACGCGACAGGGGGGCAAGGCCTCATTGCGCGTGTAGCGGCGTCGCAACATATAGCCGATTTGGTGGCTTTCTGCCAGACCCCCAAGCCCCGCGCTTCCATACCTGCGGCGGGGCCGCCTGCACGGGGGCGTGGGTGGTACCAACATTGCTGCTTATATTGTGGATCTCCAGATTCTTAGCCGTGGTATGAGCGAGAACCTCCTGGGCGTCGCAGGCCGATCAAGGAGGAAGTAGCAGGACGATGCCGAACAACGTGCCGACCGAGCCCGACGAGCAGGCAGGCCAGAACCTGCCGATCGCGCTGGGCGCGGTGCCGCCCCCAATGCTCGCGGCCATGCAACCGCCGGCCGAGGAGGAGACTCCTCTCGACCTGCGGCGCTACCGTGCTGCGCTGTTCCGGTACAAGTGGCTGATCGCACTTGGCGCCCTCATCGGCCTCGCGGCTGGTCTGGCACTCACGAAGGTGCAGAAGCCCAAGTACCTGGCCCAGGCCACCATCTGGATTCAGCAGGGGGTCAAGCCTGGGGGCTCGCAGTCCGGCCCTATCCAGGAAGGCCAGCTGCTCGAGTCGTTCGCGTGGCAGGACCTCGTGCGGTCGTACGTCGTGCTCGACGAGGTCGTGCGCGAGATGCACCTGTTCCTCACGCCCAAGGTCCCCGCCGATTCCAGCGCGTTGGACGCGCTCCAGCTGACCGAGCGCTTCCGGCCTGGCGAGTACCGCGTCACGGTGGACCCGCGCGGGCGCTCGTTCGTGCTGTCTGCCGGGACCACGGACATCCAGCGCGGCACCGTGGGCGACTCGGTGGGCCGCGCCGTCGGCTTCGCCTGGGCCCCGGGCCCGAACATCCTCCGCCCGGGACGCAGCATCGGCTTCACGATCTCCACCCCGCGCGACGCGGCCGTCAGGCTCGGCCAGGACCTGACCGCCGAGACGCCGGTGCAGGGCAACTTCCTTCGGCTCTCGCTGGTCGGCAACGATGCGGTCTTCACGGCCGCGACGCTCAATGCCGTGGCGAAGCGGTTCGTCGAGGTGGCGGCGGAGCTCAAGACCGAGAAGCTCACGGAGCTGACCAAGATCCTCGGGGAGCAGCTCGCCACGGTGGGCGACAGCCTGCGGCGCAAGGAAGCCACCCTCCAGACGTTCCGGGTGGGCACGATCACGTTGCCGGCCGACCGGCCGCCGGCCGTGCTGTCCCCGAACCTCCAGTTGACCCAGAGTGACCCGCTCTACCAGACCTACTTCACCAAGAAGGTGGACCGGGCGACGCTCGAGGCCGATCGCCAGGCGATCCAGCGGGTGCTGGCCTCGGCGAGCGACAGCTCGGACGTGGTGGTGGCGCTCGAAGGCATCGGCGCGGTGAAGCAGGCCGTCGAGCTACAGCAGGCGCTGACCGCCCTGACCGGCAAGCAGGCGGATCTCCGCGCCTTGCAGGTCCGCTACACCGACGAGAATCCCGCCGTGCAGCGGGCCGCCGCCGAGGTCTCGGCGTTGCGGCACACGACGATCCCGACGCTCGCCCGCGCGCTCGCGGCCTCGCTCGAAGCGCGCGAGAAGGAGCTGGATACCGAGCTTGCCTCCGCCTCGCACGAGCTGCGCGACATCCCGCCGCGCGCCATCGAAGAGGAGCGGCTCAACCGCGACGTCGCCATCGCGTCGAACCTGTACACCACGCTGCAGTCGCGGTACGAGGAGGCGCGGCTCGCCGAGCTGAGTAGCATTCCCGACGTGCGGATTCTCGACGCCGCCGCCACGCCGGAGCAGCCCCTCAAGAACGTGCTGCCGACGCTGCTCGGCGGCGGCCTGATGGGCGGGCTCGGCCTCGGCGTGGTGCTCGCCATCCTCCTCGACCACTTCGACCGCCGGGTACGCTACCCGGACCAGGTCACGCGGGGCATGGGGCTGACGATCCTGGGCGTCGTGCCGCGCGTGCCGAGCGGCAGCGGCCTGCGCGGCGACGCGGCGGCCCCGGTGGTGGACGCGCTGCGCAGCATCCGGCTCAACCTGGTACACGCCTACGGCACGGCGGGGCCGCTCGTCACGACGATCACCAGTGCCGGCAGCGGCGACGGGAAGTCGTTCATCGCGTCGAACCTGGCACTCACGTTCGCCGACATGGGCCACAAGACGCTGCTGATCGACGGCGACATCCGGCGCGGCAGCCTCCACCGCGTGCTCAAGCTCAACCGCAAGCCCGGGCTCATCGACTACCTGTCGGGCCAGGCGGCGCGCGGGGAGATCATGCAGGCGACGGGTATCGCCTCGCTGGACTTCATCGGCTCGGGCACCCGCAAGACGGGCGGGCCGGAGCTGCTGGCGTCCGGCACGATGTCCCAGCTCCTGGCCAGCCTGCGCACGTCGTACAGCGTGATCATCGTGGACAGCCCGCCGCTCGGCGCGGGCGTGGATCCGCTCGTGCTCGGCACGCTCACGGGCAGCGTCCTGCTGGTCTTCCGCAGCGGCGTCACGGACCGCGAGATGGCGTCGGTGAAGCTCGACCACATGGGCCGGCTGCCCATCCGCATCCTTGGCGCGATCCTCAACGACGTCAAGGACGACGCCGTCTACAAGTACTACTACTCGTCGTATTATCTGCCGGGGTACGAATCGAAGGACGAGAAGGACGAAACTGCCGGGACGGCCAAGCAGATCAGCGGCGCGCGCTGACGGCGCGCGCCGGCGATTCTAGTTGCTGAAGCGGCCCTCGAACGGCCGGATCCACTGCCCGCTGCCGTCACCCTGCGACATCCGCATCGCGATCGTGGCACGCACCAGCATGTCCTCCGGCTCGATCGGGGCCTCGTAGTAATTCGAGACCGCGTCGTAGCCGGCGCGCACCCGGAAGCGCGGCAGCGCCGAGGCGGCATCCGAGGTCCCGTGCTCCAGGGACTCCACCAGGCGCTGCACCAGCTTCACCACGCCCTCCGCGTC
>Ga0335085_10016891_pt1 | contig 10525 bp, 5 predicted proteins | sample Lox_Sample_45_FD_206712 | JGI IMG/M metagenome (GOLD analysis project Ga0335085, IMG submission 206712) | Soil microbial communities from Loxahatchee National Wildlife Refuge, Florida, United States - Lox_Sample_4.5 | ecosystem: Environmental > Terrestrial > Soil > Wetlands | place: USA: Florida...
GTCGAGGTTCCGGACGCCGTATCGCCGCGCGAGCGCGACATTCCGGTCGAACCGCCCGACGTCGACCGGCACGACGACGTAGTCTCGGGCCAGGCGCCGCGACACGCTGGGGTTCTCTCGGAAGACTCGATCGAGCTCTCGGCACCAGCCGCACCAGTTCGCGCCGAACTCGAGGAGCACCCGCTTGTCCTCCCGATCGGCTCGCTCGACCGCCGCGCGGACGAGCGACGAAGCGTCGGCCGATTCGTCGTATACCGCGCCCGACGCGAGGACGGACTCCGGCGCGATTCCTGCGAGAAGCAGGATCACGGCGGCGGCGCAGGCTCCGAGGAGCCGTCGTCGAGCTTCCTTCGACAAGCTCGGGCTCGATCCTTCCGGAAAAAGAATCCGTCTCGCGCGGGCGAGGATCAACGACTCTTTCGCGAGGTGGGCGAGCGGAGGGACGAGCGTCCCCGGGAGCGGGACGGCCGGTCTCGGACGCCGTGCCAGGGGAGCGCCTCGAGCGGAGCACCGAGGGAGAGGGCGGCCTGCTCGAGAGCGGCCTTTCCGTGCCCGGCGGACGGCATCTCGACACAGCCGACTCTCCTCGCCCAGGTCGCCCACTCCTCCAGGACGGTCTCGTGGCGCCCCGATTGCGTGTGGATCTCCTCGGTGCGCAGGATCAGGCGACGCTCGAGCTCCTGGACGGCCGGCCCGCTCGCTCGTGCGGCGCCCTTCCGGCGGACCTCGAGGAGGAGCCGCCGCGCCGCATCGGACAGGCCCTCCTTCTGCCAATCTTCTCCCGAAGTCGCTGCGGCGAGAAAGGCCGGCCAGAGCTTCCGATGCACGAGCGTGACCTTGCCGAAGAGGAGCTTGGCGAAGAGGACGTCGGGGTCGTCCGCCAGCCGAGACAGCACGGCGAAGATCTGGCGGCCGGCGGGGTGGCTCCACCAGTAGGTCGAGAGCGACTCGCCGGTCACGAGGGTAACGACGTTGGGAAGCCGTTTGTCCTGCTTCAGTAGCAGCCCGCGCGACTCGAGCTCTCGGAGGACGAGGTCGTCGCCGGTCATGACTAGAGCGGCAGACGCAGCTCGGCGACGCAGCCGCGTCCCCGCGCTCGGTTCTCGAGGGACAGGCTTCCGCCGTGCGCCTCGGCGATCTGTCGTGAAAGGACGAGGCCGATCCCGGAACCGCCCTGCTTGGTCGTGAAGAAGGGGACGAAGAGATTTTCGGTGCGTGTCAAGCCGGGGCCCTCGTCCTCGACGCGCACGACCGCCTGCACGGGCCGCGTTTGGGAGCGCGCCCAGGAGACCTGGACGGCGCCCTTGGTCTCGAGCGCGGCATCCACGGCGTTGCGCACGAGGTTGATCAGCAGCTGCTCGAGCTGGTCGGGGTCGGCCGAGATCGAGAGCGGCGGCCCGGGCTCGAGCCGTACGGGCAGCCGCGTCTCGAGCTCCACGACCCGCGCGAGAAGAGCCGGGAGCTCCACCCGGGCAAAGCGCGGCGGCGGCAGCTTCGCCAGACGCGCGTAGCCTCCGGTGAACCGGGACAGGGCCTCCGCCCGCGAGGCGATCACCGAGAGGCCCCGCTCGGCGTCCTCGCGCCAGTCGGCCGGCGGCGTCTTCTGGGCGAGGAGCGCCGAGAGGCTGCCCGCGATCGACTGGATCGGAGCGAGCGAGTTGTTCAGCTCATGCCCCAGGACGCGGATCAGGCGCTGCCAGGCCTGCCTCTCCTCTTCGCGCAGCGGTCGAGACAGGTCGGCGAGCACCAGCAGCTGGTGCGGGCGTCCTCCTTGCCGGAAGGAGCTGCGCCGCACTTCCCAGCGCCCGGCGCCCCCGGGAAAGGCCGCGTCGAGAATGCGGGGGGTCTCGTCCTCGAGACACTCCTCGAGGCCGAGCTCCGCGGCGCTTCGGCCGAGCAGCCGCGGCGACGGCTGACCGAGCAGACGCTCACCCGCCCGGTTGGTCAGGCGCAGCTCCGCCTGCTCGTCGAAGGTGAAGACGGCGACGTCGATCTCGGTCATCACGCGCGAGAGCAGCGCCGTCGCCTCGAGCGCCCCGAGGCGCTGGCTCCGCAGCGTGTCGGCCAGCGCGTTGACCTCGAAGAGAACCTCCCCCATGGGGTCGTTTCCTCGGGCGCCGCGGGCTCGGATCGAGAAGTCCTCCTCGCGCATCGCGGCGAGCAGGTTGGAGACCGATTGCAGGGGCCGCACGACGCGCTCCCAGAGCGCTCGGAGAAACGCCAGGCCGAAGACCAGGATCGCCGCCGTCAGCGTCCAGCGCAGCCGCGACGAGAAGTCGCCCGTCCAGAGCAGGACGAGCGCCACCGCCGCGGCCGGCAGGGCGGCCGAGGCCGCGAGCAGAACCACTCGCCGGTCGTGCGAGAGCTTCATGGCCGACGATCCTCGGTTAGCTACAGGCCGAACTTTTCCATCCGCCGGTACAGGGCGCTGCGCGAGAGTCCCAGGGCGCGGGCGGCCTGGCTGACGTTGCCCTCGTAGCGGTCGAGCGCCTTGCGGACCAGGACCCCTTCGACCTGCTCGAGGCTCATCTCGTCGAGCGCCGGCGCTGCGCCGTCGCCTCCCGCGCGCAGCCCGAGGTCGGCGGGCCGGACGCGGCTGCCGGTCGCCATCAAGACGGCCCGTTCGATCGCGTGATCGAGCTCCCGCACGTTGCCCGGCCAGGGGTGGTCGAGCAGCGCCTGGAGCGCGGCCGGCTCGAGGCCCGTGACGTCCTTGCGATAGCGGCGGGCGTGCGCGATCAAGAAGTGCTGAGCGAGCAGGGGAATGTCCTCGCGCCGCTCCTTGAGCGGCGGCACCCGGATCTCGATCGTGTTCAACCGGAAGAGCAGGTCCTGCCGGAAGCGTCCTGCCGCGACCTCGATGCTCGGAACGGCGTTGGTCGCCGAGAGGACGCGCACGTCGACTTTTCGGGTGCGCGAGGAGCCCAGGCGCTCGAACTCGCCGGTCTCCAAGACCCGCAGGAGCTTTCCCTGCTGGCTCAAGGGGACGTTCGCGATCTCGTCCAAGAAGAGCGTTCCTCCGTCGGCGAGCTCGAAGCGTCCCACGCGGTCCGACCGCGCGTCGGTAAACGCCCCCTTGACGTGCCCGAAGAGCTCGCTTTCGAAGACGCCCTCCGAGATCCCGCCGGCGTTCAAGGTCACCAGGGGGCGATTCGCCCGGCCCGAGGCGGCATGCAGGGCGCGGGCCACCAGGCCCTTGCCCGTCCCGTTCTCCCCCAGGATGAGGATGTTCGCGTCCGAGGGGCCGACGCGAGCGACGAGCTCCAGCACCGGCCGCATCGCCGCCGATTCGGCGATGATCTCGGGATCGCCGTCGCGCCGGAGGATGCGGTTCTCCGCCTCGAGCCGCTCTCCCTGCCGCAGCGCCTTTCCGAGGGCGATCTGCGTTCGGAGGGTCGCGAGCAGCCGCGCGTTCTCCCACGGCTTCTGGACGAAGTCGCGGGCACCGCGGCGCATCGCTTCGACCGCGAGGTTCACGCTGCCCCACGCCGTCATGACGACGACGGGAAGAGTCGAGTCGAGCTCGCGAACGCGGGCGAGCAGGTCGAGCCCCTCCTGGCCGGAGGTCGTGTCGCGCGCATAGTTCAAATCCATCAGCACCGCGTCGAAGTCGTGCGACCCGACCGCGGCGACCACGCCGGCCGGAGAGGTCGCCGTCTCGCTCTGGATCCCTTCGGCCTTGAGCAGCAGGCGCAGCGCCTCCAGGACGTCCTTCTGGTCGTCCGCGATCAGGACTCGCTGGACCGTTGCCGGCACGGGAGGAGCTTAATCGAATCGGCCGGGACGCCCGTTCCGAGCCGCGAGCCTGCCGCTACTCGCTCCGCAGCGCGACCATGGCGTCGGTCCGGGCGGCCCGGCGAGCGGGAAAGTAGCAGGCCACGGCCGCGACGGCGCTCAGGAGAAGGCTGATGCCGGCGAAGGTGATTGGATCGCTTCCCTTGACGCCGAAGAGAATCGGCGTGAGGCTCTGGCCGAGGAGAAAGGAGATCGCGAGGCCGATTCCGAGGCCGACCGCGACGAGTGTCATGCCGTTGCCGAGAATCATGCCGAGGATCCGCAGGGGACCGGCGCCGAGCGCCATCCGCAGCCCGATCTCCGGAATCCGGCGCGTCACCGTGTAGGCGATGACCCCGTAGGTTCCGACGGTCGTCAGCAGCAGGGCCAGCCCCCCGAAGGCCGCGAGGAGGTACGCTCCGACGCGCGACAGGAAGAGAGCGCCCTGGATCTGGGCGGCCAGGGGTTGGACGTTGAAGACCGGCAGTCCCGCATCCAGAGAAGAGACCTCCTGACGGATCTGGGCGAGCACGCCGGAGGAGTCCCCCTCGGTCCGCACGAAGAGCGTCATCGCCGGAGCGTAGTTCTGGCGCGAGGGCAGGTACACGAACGGTGTCGGGTCTTCTCCGAGCGTGACGTACTTGCTGTCGCGAGCGATCCCGACGATCCGCAGGACGGGCGTCGACCGCGGGTCCGCTCCGGCGCTGTGGAATCGAAAGGCGAGGCCCAGAGCGTCACGCCCGGGCCAGAATCGCTTCGCCATGGTTTGGTTGATGATGGCGACCGGGGGCGAGTCCTCGAGGTCCTCGGGGCCGAAGGCGCGCCCGGCGACGAGGGGCGTTTCGAGCGTCCGGAAGTAATCCGGGTCGATGGTGGCCACGTTGACGAGGACTCCGCGATCCTTTTCCGACGGGACGTCGCCCTCGATGAGAATGGTCCTCTGAAGGCCGGCGGCGAGCGGAAGCCGCGACGCGAGCGCCGCGGACCGCACGCGCGGGAGCGCGCGCACGCGATCGAGCAGCGCCCGATAGAACGGGGCTCCCCGGTCGGCGTCATAGCCCTCGAGCGAGACGTCGAGGTTCAGGGTCAGCACGTGCTCCGGGCGGAATCCGGGATCGATCGCCATCGCCGACGCGAGACTCCGGAGCAGAAGCCCGGTCGCGACGAGCGCCACGGTGGCGAGCGCCACTTCGCCGACGACCAGCGCGCGGCGCGCGCCGGCGCGTGCCCCGGCGTCCGACCCTCGGCCGCCCTCCTTGAGCGTGGCGAAAAGCCGCTGGCCCGTGGCCTGAAGCGCCGGCGCGAGCCCGAAGAGAAGCCCGGTCAGGATCGCCACGGCGAAGCTGAAGACGAGCACACGCACGTCGATGCGGGCCCCGAGCCGGAACGGGAAGGGGCCGGGCGGCTGGAGCGACATCAGCACGCTCGTGAACCAGGAGGCCAGAAGCACCCCGCCCACGCCTCCCATCAGAGCGAGTAGACCGCTCTCGGCCAGGAGCTGCCCGACCAGGTGCCGGCGCGTGGCGCCGATGGCGATCCGGGTGGCGATCTCCTTCTGCCGCGCGGAGGCACGGGCCAAGAGGAGGCTTGCGACGTTGGCCGAGGCAATCAGCAAGATCAGCCCCACGGCCACGATCAGAAGGGCCGCGATGCGCGGCAGCGGGTTGCGCGCCGCTCCGGTGGGATTGGCGCGGGCCTCGGCGAGGGTCTGAAGGGCGACGGAACGGCCGCGATTGGCGTCCGGGTATTCCTTTTCGAGAGAGGCGGCGAAGGTTTTCAGAGCCGCCTCGGCGCGCTCGCGCGTCAGGCCGGGTTTCAACCGCGCGATCGGGGCGAGCCAGAGGCCGCGCCGCGTGTCGAGCAGGAAGGAGAAGGCCGGCAGAACGTGTTGACGCATCCCGTAGGGAAGCCAGAGGTCCGGCACGAAGCCGGGGAAGGTGCCGGTGAAGCTTTCGGGCAGAACGCCCACGACCGTGTAGGCCATGTGGTTGATCGTGACCGTCTGGCCCACGATGCCGCGGTCCGCGCCGAACTGCCGCTTCCAGTAGCCGTAGGAGAGAACCGCCACCGGATGGGCGCCGGGAGGCTCGTCCTGATCCGGGCGGAAGCCTGCGCCCAGTACCGGCGTCACGCCGACGACGTCGAAGTAGTTGCCCGTGGCGACGAGCGCGGGCACGCGATTCGTCTCGTTCTGGACCGTCACGTCCACCGCCGCGAAGCTCAGCGCGGCGACCCCCGAGAACACGTCGGTCTTGTCGCGGAAGTCCTCGAAGTTCAACCGCGAGACGGGGAGGAATCCCGGGTTCTTCTCGTCGGTGGTGTTGATCGTGGCGAGACGATTCGGATCCCGCACCGGAAAGGGCTTCCAGAAGAACGCGTCGACGACGGAGAAGATCGCCGCGTTGGCGCCGATTCCGAGCGCCAGCGAGACCACGGCGAAAATCGTGACCGAGGGAGCCTTCATCAGCGTTCGGAACGCGTAGCGGATGTCTCGAAGCAGGGTGTTCATGGCTCTCCTTTCAGTCGCTCCGTAGCGCGTCCATCGCGTTCGTGCGCGCGGCTCTCCGCGCCGGGGGGTACGCGGCCGCGAACGCGACGGCCGCGAGCAACGCGAGGCCCGCCGCAAAGACTCGAGCGTCGGCGGGCGGCACTCCGTAGAGAATCGAAGACACGGCGCGCCCGAGGCCGTACGCGGCGGGCAGGCCGACGAGGCCTCCGACCGCGAGAAAGAACCCGACCTCCGAGAGCACGAGGCGCCGGATCGCCGAGGGGGTCGCTCCGAGCGCGACGCGCACGCCGATCTCTCGTCGCCGCTGCGCGACGGCGAAGGCGAGGACGCCGTAAATGCCCAGGGCGGAGAGAAGCGCCGCGAGTCCTCCGAAGGCCGCCGAGAGCAGCGTGACGAGCCTCCGCGAGAGGAGCGTCTCGGAGATCTGCGCCCGGAGCGTCTTCAGGTCGAAGACGGGAAGCTGCGGATCGATGCGCGCCACCGCCGCGCGGACGGCCGGGGCGAGGCTCTCCGGTACCGCGCTGGAACGGGCGTAGAAGGTGAGCGTCCCGAGCTCGGGATCCTGCTGCCAGGGCTCGTAGACGAAGGGCTCGATCCTCTCGTCGACCTGAGCGGACTTGCTGTCCTCGACGACGCCCACGATCTCGATGTCGGCCTTCGGCGAGGAACCCCGGCCGAAGCCGATCCTTCGGCCGATCGGGTTGCGGCCGGCGAAGAAGCGCCGAGCCATGGTCTCGTTGACCACCGCCACTTTCGGCGAGTTGGCATCGTCGCGCCAGGTCATCTCTCGCCCCGCGACGAGCGGGATGCCGAGGGTCGAAAAGTAGTCCGGCGCGATGCTGTTTCGCCGCACGTGGCTCGCATCGCCCGCCCCCGGCTCCATTCCCTCGATGGAGATGTTGCTGCCGCGGGTCTCGTCGGCGAGAGTGGGCAGTTCGGCAGCCGTCGCCGAGCGCACGCCCGGTAGGCTGGACAGCGCCTCGACGAGCTCCCGGCCGAAGCGGGCCGTGCGCTCGGCCGTGTAGCCGTTCGAATCCGGGGCGACGGTGAAGCCCAGGACGTGGTCGGGCTTCAAGCCCAGGTCCACCCGTCCGAGGTTCTGCAGCGTGCGCGCGAAGAGGCCGGCCGCGACGAGCAGGACCAGTGTCAGAGCGACCTGGGCCGTCACGAGCCACCGCCGGAACCTCAGGGCCTCCCGCCCGGCCGAGCCGCCGCCACGATCGGATCCGCGCAGCGTCGAGGCGGGATCCAGTCGGATGGCGCGAAGCGTTGGCGCCAGGCCGAAGAAGATCGCCGCGAGCAGCGCGAGCACCGCCGTCACGGCGATGACGCGGGAGTCGATCTGGATGGCGAGCCGCCGCAGGTCGTAGTCGGGGGGAAGCGTCGAGAGGAGCGCCGCCAGCGTCCACTGCGCGACCAGCAGCCCGAGAGCCCCACCCGCGGCCGAAACCACCAGGCACTCGACGAGTGACTGGCGCAGGAGCCGTCCGCGGCCCGCTCCGATCGCCAGACGAATGCCGTACTCGCGCTGCCGGGCGGCGCCGCGGGCGGCGAGCAGGCCAGCCAGGTTCGAGCAGGCGATCAGCAGCACCAGCGCCACCATGCCCATGAGCGAGGCGAGCGGTGTCCCGACCCCGTCGCGCAGCACGGAGCGGCCCGTTCCCCCCGGAAGCAGCTCGAGCCTCTTTTCGAGGAAGCGCTGCCTCTGCTTTTCATCCCAGCTGTGGATCCCGGGCAGCAGCCCTTGGAGGAGCGACCGATACAGCGGGGCGAGCCGCTCCTGCGCCTGCCCGCGCGTGACACCCGGCTTCAAGCGGCCGACGAGCTGGACCCAGTAGTCCTTCGGATCGTCCAGGCCGTTCCGGAACGGCGTCATCTGCGCCTTCTCCGCCATCGGCACGAAGAGATCGGCCGGCCTGCCGGGTTGGATTCCGGAGAAGCCCTCGCGCGCGACACCGACGACGGTCAACGGCTGTCCGTTGACGACGATCGTCTTGTTCAGAATCCCCGGGTCGCCGCCGAAGCGGCGCATCCAGTAGCCGTGCGACAGAGCGGCGACCGGATGGGCGCCGGGTGCGAGGTCGTCTGCCGCCGTCAGAACCCGGCCGAGCACCGGCACCACACCCAGCACCTCGAAGGAGTTTCCGCTGACCAGCTCGCCCGCCGCCCGCTCCGTGCCCCCTCGGGCCGCGACACTCGCGTCGAAGGGGTACTCAGCCATCAGGCCCGCGAAGACGTCGTTGCCTTTTGCGAGGTCCCGGTACATGGGATAGGTAAAGGAGGTGGCGATGTCCGAATCGCTCCAGCCGTGCCCCTGAATCGGTCCCTCCGACCGCAGCAGGACGAGCTCTCGGGGGTTTCGCACCGGAAGCAGCGTCAGCAGCACGCGGTTGACCAGAGCGAAGATCGCCGCGTTGGCGCCGATTCCCAGGGCGAGTGTCAGCACGGCCGCGGCCGTGAAGCCGGGGCTCTTCGCCAGAGTTCGAATGGCGAACCTGAGCTCTTGCATCTCACTCTCCTCTCAGGGCGGTCATCGGGTCCACGCGGGACGCCCGCCGCGCCGGGAAGAAGCAGGCGGCGAGCCCGGCGGAGGTCAGGATGAAACCGACGGTCGCAAACGTCGCAGGGTCCGAGGGACCGACTCCATAGAGCGACCCGGCCAGGACCTGCGCGAGTGCCCGACCGCCCAGCAACCCGGCCGCCAAACCCGCGGCGGAGAGCGCCGCGCCGCCGCCCAAGAAATGCGTCAGGATGTCTCCCGGCCGGGCGCCCAGAGCCATGCGCAGGCCGATCTCGCCCGTCCGCTGCCGCACCGACAAGGTCAGCGTGCCGTAGAGGCCGAGCGCGGCGAGCGTCAGACCGAGCGCGGCGAGGATGCCCATCAGCACGGCGCCGAAACGCTCCGTCACGAGCAGATCCGCCAGATGCTCGGCCATCGTCGCGACGTCCGAGACCGGCACTCTCGGGTCGAGGCCGCGAATCGTCTGGCGGAGGGCGGTTGCGAGGGCCGCGGGATCGCCGGTTGCTCTCACGACGAGACTCATCGGGAGATCCGCTGGCAGAGGGTCGTCCTGCTGCGCATCGGGCAGGTACCAGACGGGCCGTGCGATGCGGAAATTGAAGCGGTCCTCCTTGACGTCGCGGACGACCCCCACGACCGTGAGCCAGGGAGAGATCGCCCGGCCCGGCAGGATGCGCCGAACGCGCTTGCCGATCGGGTTCTCCCCGGGCCATGCCTGGCGGACGAGCTCCTCGCTCACGACGGCAACCGGAATGCTGCCGGCGCGGTCCGTGCTATCGATCAGTCTTCCGCGCAGGAGCTTCACGCCGAGGGCCTCGAGATATCCGGGGCTGACCAGGCGGTGCGCGGTGATGGGAACATCCGCGGGGTTTGTCCGGGGATGCCCCTCGACCTCGAAGACCGAATCGAGCGAGAGCTGGTCCAAGGGCAGGTTCGTCGAAACGCCTGCGGCCGCCACGCCGGGCACGGCCTGGAGGCGCGAAAGAAGCCTCTCGGCGAAGGCGACCTTCGCAGCCTTCGAGGGGTAGTCCCGCGAGGAGAGCGGCAGCCGCATGGTCAGTCGCTTCTCCGGTTCAAAGCCGAGATCCACTTGCTGAAGGCTCCGGAAGCTCTGCAACATCAGCCCGCCGCACGCGAGCAGCGCTGCCGCAACCGCGATCTCGCCGACGACGAGGAGGGAAAGAACGTGCTTGCCGCCGGGCGCCCCCCCCAATCTCTGATCGCGCCGCCGGATGCTCGTGGAGAGATCGGTGCCTCGGAGCGAGCGGACGGCGGGGATGAGGCCGAAGAGGACGCCCGTGGCGAGCGTCGCCGCGAACGAGAAGGCCAGTGTTGCCCCGTCGATCCGGTAGTCGGTGAGCAAGAGACGGAGTGAACTGGCCTCCACGGGATTGAGCCGCGTCAAGAGCGGCAGGGCCCAGAAGGCGAGCAGAAGCCCCGCGGCGCCTCCCGCGAGCGCCAGGACCAGGCTCTCGGTCAGGAGTTGTCGCAAGAGGCGGACGCGCCCGGCGCCGAGCGAGATTCGGATGGCCATCTCGCCGTCCCGCGCCAGCCCGCGCACGAGAAGGAGACTCGCCGTGTTGGCGCAACAGACCAGGAGCAGGAATCCGACCGCGAGGTTCACGGCCAGGATCGAGCGACGGGTCCGGCCCTCCAAGTCGCCCAGGAGCTGCTGTCTCAGCGGAAAGAGCCGATAGCTCCAGCCGCGCCGAATCTCCGGG
>Ga0335085_10016892_pt1 | contig 10525 bp, 9 predicted proteins | sample Lox_Sample_45_FD_206712 | JGI IMG/M metagenome (GOLD analysis project Ga0335085, IMG submission 206712) | Soil microbial communities from Loxahatchee National Wildlife Refuge, Florida, United States - Lox_Sample_4.5 | ecosystem: Environmental > Terrestrial > Soil > Wetlands | place: USA: Florida...
AAGTTGCCCGGCAAGACCGTCCCCTACCGCTACCAGCTCGAATACGGCAGCGACACCCTCGAGATTCAGGAAGGCGTACTGGAAAGAGGCCGGAGGGTAGCGGTCTGCGATGACCTGCTGGCCACCGGCGGCACGGCGGCGGCGGCGGTGGCGCTGGTGCGGCATGTGGGCGCCGAGGTGGTGTGTGCCGCCTTCGTGATCGAGCTGGCGTTTCTCAACGGCCGCCGGCAACTCGACGTGCCGGTGACTAGTCTGATAAGTTACAACCGCTGACCCGCTGCGACGGGCGGAGTATAGTGATGAGTGCATCCATCCGCAGAGATCCGGCCTTGCTAAAGGCCTTGCAGGATGAACTGGCCGGGGTCTTGCGCCGCTTGCATAAGGCGCTGCTTGATGCGGAGGCGGAGCGGTTTGGTCCGATTCGCAATCGGTTTGAGCTGCTTAACCTCGCCCTCAACCATCGGCATTTCGCCTGGCTGCGCAGCCTGTCAGAACTGATGGTCGAGCTTGATGAGGCTCGCGACGCAGGTGCCGCTGACGAGGAACAGCTATGCGCCGTCCGGGTTGCCGTGGAAGAACTGGTGGGTCCCCGAACGCCGCCTCGGCCGCAGTTCCGGGAGCGTTATTCGGAGATGCTGCAGTTGCCGCCGGTGGCCATGGTCCATGGGGATCTGCGCCGCGTGCTGGAGAAGCTGCCTGGCGAGGCCGCCGAGAAGGGAAGCGGCGGCGGCATGTTGCGCCATTGAGCGGCCCGCTGTCTGCAGATGAACGAGGCGACACCGGACCGGCTTGTCCTACCCAGCGCTGAGCACCGCCGCCGGCCCTCGGGTCCGGGCATCGAGTGCGCCATCCGCAAACCGCGGAATATCGCGCCGCCTTCGATGAAGCTCCAGCAAACGTCCCCAGGGCGATTCCGGCGACGAGCGCCAGACGGCGCGATGTAACCACGACAGCGACTCCGCGTCTCGGGCGAGCAGCGCGCGCTCAGCCGTGCTCAGCCGTTGCGGGCCTTGGTGTAAACACCGCCGGCGCAGGTGGAGCAGGCGACGGTCCACCGCCCGCGTGCGCCGCCGCGCCAGAGCGCCGTGCAGGGCGTTGAGCTGTGGGTCAATCACCGCTTCTTCGAAGTTGTTTTGCAGCATGGCCGCGTTCGCTTCCAGCTCATCGAGGCGTTTCAGGATTGGCGGCGGTGCATGCTCTTCCGGGATCAGCGTCAGACCGCGCCGCGCCAGTCGCTCGCCGAGCGAGACACGGCTCAGTAGCACCGACACCGGCACCGAGGCGATCAGCGTCAGCGTGATGGGCAGGGACCAGACAAAGTAGAGGGGTTTTAGCCAGAACGCGAAGCCGGCCCAAGCCACCGCCAGGACCGTTGCTGGCGCATGGTGTAGCAGAGCCGGCCGCCATTCGGTTTCTTCGCTACGGTTCTGGCCGGCCCAGCGCAGCGACACATTCGACAAGGCCTCAATCACGAAGCGCGTGTGCTTCAGCATGCGCACGGGCGCCAGCAGCATGGATACCAGCGATTCCAGTATCGCGCTGTGGACCAGCTTGCGGGTCCCGCCGAAGCCGTGCGCCTCACCACGGCGGATCAAGTCAATCACTGCCAGCAGTTTTGGCAGAAACAGCAGTACCATAACGCTGCTGGCGAGGCCGATCGCCCAGTCGGGGTGCCAGTGCGGCCAGATCGGGAACAGCGAATAGTCGTTGGGGAAATAATTGATCGGCCACAGCGTGAAACGCATCACTTCAACTGCCGATAGTGCCAAGAACAGCAGCCACAGCGGCGAGGCGAAATAGGCCATGACACCGTAGAGAAAGACCAGGCGGTGGGCGGGACGCAGTCCGCGCGCGCAAACCAGCAGCCACAGATGCTGCAGATTGCCCTTGGTCCAGCGGCGATCGCGCGCCAAGTCGTCGATCAGAGTTGGCGGGTATTCTTCATAGGAGCCGGCGAGGCCGGGCTCAAGCCACACCTCGTAGCCGCCGCGCCCCATATAGGCCGCCTCGACGAAGTCATGGCTGGAGATGGGGCCGCGGAACAGGCCGAATGCCGGCAGGTTGCGCAGGCCACACAGGCGCATGAATGGCGCGGTGCGAATCAGGGCATTGTGGCCCCAGTAGGCGGCCTCGCCAAGCTGCAGTGCCGCGAGGCCGTTGGCGAATACCGCGCCGTAGGCGCGGCTGGCGAACTGATGAAAGCGGGCAAAGGCGGAACGGGCGCGTACCACCGAGGGCGCCGTTTGCAGGATGCCAACCTGGGGCTCGCGCTCCATGAGGTTGACCATGCGCACCAGGCTGTTGCCGCTGACGATGCTGTCGGCGTCGACGACCATGAAATAGGCGTAGCCGGCGCCCCATCGACGCAGAAAATCGCCAATGTTACCGCTTTTGTGGCGCAGGTGCACCGACCGCCTCCGGTAATGGATACGGCCGAAGGCGTCCAGTTCCTGGCACAGTTGCTGCCATGCCGCCTGCTCGGCCAGCCACACCTCCGGATCGCGACTGTCCGATAGGATGAAGAAGTCGAACCGGTCGATACATCCGAGATCCGCCACGGATTCGTATATCGTGCGTAGGCCGGCCAGGGATCTTTGGACCGGCTCGTGATAAAGCGGCATGACCACGGCGGTGCGCACCGGCGGTGCGGCGTTCAATTGTTCCGGCGGGTGTCGCCGCAACAGCGAATGGGGGTCGCCGCCTCGGCCTTGCAGCACGAAGCCGAAGACTGCTGTCCACAATCCGGTGATAATCCAGGCGAGCAGTAACGTGAAGGCGGTGATCAAACCGATCTCCGTCGCCGAGCGGCCGTGATACGGCAGCACCGCGGTGAAGACCCAGGTGCCCACCCCAGTCTGGACCATGACCAGCATGAACAACAAGCCACGGCGCAATGCTGCAGCTCGCCGCCACGGCCTAGGGCCCGCGCCCGATCGCCCTGCGCGCATGGGCAGAACCCTGATGTTATCCGCGGTGCTGCTGATTCTAGCCATAGCCCATGCTCCTGCGGTTGAGGGGCGGTGAGGGCCGGTGAAGGGGCGCATGCTGCAGATCAAAGTGATTCGGCAGGTCGTCCATGACCCGCGATAACAGACCCGTTTCCCCATGGCGGGCGGCCTGCTTGATCACCTGCAGTACGCGCTCAAGCGTTGCCGGAGTGACCTCAAGGCCGCAGCGTGTCAAGTAATCGACCACTCTTTCCAAGGTCAGTTCATAGAGGCGACTCATCATGATCAGTTGCCTTCAATGTCAGACAGATCTTCTGGCGGCAGACGATAGGTCCATGTCTCGGTCATAGCCTTGTCGCCTTCCTTAAGGAAGGCGCGCATCGCGAGCGGCTTGTCTTCGGCGGGTTTGGCGAGGATCGATAGCCGCCAGCCACGCAGTGGCGGGACGTATTCGACGAAGCTCTCCAGGATCTGCCCGCCTTCCAATGCGGTAACGACGCCTGTGGGTGCCGTTTTCAGCGGGAGTGTAGCGAGCGGCCCGCCGTCAAAGTCGACAATTATGCGATAGGCTCCCTTGACAGTTCCTCCGCCGATCTTATGACCGCTGCCGATGAAAATAGTCTCGGCCTTTCCCATCGATTCGTTTGCAACATCGGCCTTGCCGAGGCGAAGCGTATAGGCAAATGAAAGCGCAGCGTCATCTGTCACTTTTTCGGCGGGGGACCAAAAGGCGACAATGTTGTCATTGGTCTCGTTGGGTGTGGGCAGCTGAACCAGCACAATGTTTCCCGGTCCCCAGTTGCCCTCAACATCGACCCAGGCGCTCGGCCGCTGTTCGTAACGAGCGGCGAGGTCCTGATATTCTTGAAAGCTGTCCTGGCGCTGCAGCAGACCGAAGCCCCTGAGTTCGTCGACGTGGAAATAATCCATTTGCAGGTTGCGGGGATTGATCAGCGGGCGCCACAGCCATTCGCCGGATACGCCGTTGTGGATTAACAGCCCGTCGGAATCGTGTACCTGCGGGCGCCACTCAGCCGGCGGATGCGGGGTATTCTCTCCGTAGAAAAACATGCTGGTGAGAGGCGCGACCCCTAATAGGTCGACCGCCTTGCGCATGAATAGATTTGCCTTGACATCAATGGTAGTCACTGCGCCGGGTCGGATGATGAAGCGATAGGCGCCGGTGAGGCTCTTGCCGTCGAGTAGCGCATACACCGTCATGGTCTTGGCCGAGGCCTCCGGCCGCACCAGCCAAAATTGGGAGAAGCGTGGAAATTCCTCGCCTGCGGGCAATCCCGTGTCGACGGCGATGCCGCGGGCTGACAACCCGAATACGTTGGTTGCGCCGACCCCGCGGAAATAGCTGGCACCGGCGAATACGATGAACTGGTCCTGGACGTTGGGATCCTTCAGCGGGAAGGTCAGCTTGAAGCCGGCATAGCCCAGCGACGGGGGGATCTTGTTTTGGAGGGCGCCGCCATCTCCAAGCTCAAAGGAGAAATCGTCTTTCTGAAACAGCAACGGGACAACGCGATTGCTGTCGATCAGGTTGATCTGGACCGGATCGCTGTAATAGAGGCCAATCGGCACCAGCATCACCTGAAAGGGCGCATGGGAGCCACGCCATAGACTCTTCTCCGGCTTAAAGCGAATGTTCTGGTACTGTGTGTAGGTGAGGTCACGTAGGAAATCCGGGATCGGGGGCGGTGCCTTGTAAGGCTGTTGCGCGAGCGCCCGCGCCTGCGACGTCACGGTCTTGAAATCAAAGCCCCACGCTGCGTGTGCGGCGATTGCCAGCGTTAGTCCCGCCGGCAGGAGCGCAAATAACCGCATCCTCATAATTCCTCGTGAAAGTGCTTGGCCAGAGCGCAGCGGCGCCCGGCGCCTTATGATGAACGCGCGGGCAGCCGCACGGAGACCGCATGATTGCCGATGCCGTGGTGCGGGGAGTTCCTGTGATTGCCGACGATCGCGCGGCTTCCCATTGTCGCCGGTATAGGGGCGGCTGTCTGGTCAAGCGGACGTAGTCTATCAGGCCCGCTCCCGGCTTTTATAGTCCCAAATCACTTCATCACTTGCTCCGGCAAAGGCTTTGAACAGCCGGGTCGGGAGAACGGAATGCGAGAGAGCCGCGTCCCTCCCCCGGCTGAACTGGCCGTAAGATTGCCAGAGCGTCACTTTGTCGCCACGAAGCGACATCTCAGCGCCCTTGATGCAAGGCCTGCCTCGACAACCCATGGTATGCTCCCTTCCAGGCGCGGGATAAAAAACCTGCTTGGCTGCCGCGCATCAGGGCGAACGTATGGCCGCGACTACCACACTGACCATGGCGGATGGAATCCGCATCGTTGTGCCGGCTTCCTTTAACTGTATTACCACCTATGTGGTGTGCGAGCAGGGCGACTGGTTCGAAGATGAAGTCAGGTTTCTCCGGCGTCTGCTGCAACCGGGACAGTGCGTCATAGACATCGGCGCCAACTACGGTGCATACACCCTGTCGATGGCCAAGCTGGTAGGAGCCGCCGGGCGGGTGTGGGCTTTCGAGCCCGCCTCTGACACCGCCCGTCATCTTCGCGAAAGCGTCGCCGCCAATCAGTTTACCCAGGTGAGCTTGATCCAATGTGCTCTATCAGACACTGCGGGTACGGCCAAGCTTTCCTTGAAGGGAAGTTCTGAGCTGAATGAGCTGGTTCGCGGGGAAGACAGCGCGGGCAATTTTGAGACTGTGACGCTGACTACCCTGGACAACTGCATGACCGTACACGGCTGGCACGATGTGGCCTTCCTGAAGCTGGACGCCGAGGGCGAAGAGGCGAACATCGTGCGCGGGGGAGGCCGCTTTCTTGTGCAACAGTCGCCCCTCATCCAGTATGAAGTCAAGGCACGCGCGAGCCTCAATCTTGAGCTGGTACAAATTTTCAACGAGTTCGGCTACGCCTCCTACCGGCTCGTGCCGGGCCTCAACGTGCTGGTTCCCTTCGATCAAGAAGCGGATCTTGACCGCTACACGCTAAACCTGTTTGGCTGCAAAGCCGAGCGCGCCACTCAGCTTTCGGATCTTGGCTTCCTTGCAAGGATGACGGCAGGAGAGGAGATCGGCCAGATTGTCGAGACACTGCGGATCGAGCATGGCGGCGCGTGGCTTAAATCGCTTTTGGAGCTGCCCTATGGCCGGATGTGTATGCCGCTGTGGCGCGACACCGTAGCGAAGGGATGGGATGCGGACGTCGAAGCCGCCTTGTCGCTCTATGACCTGTCTCGGCGCACCGATCTGCCGGCGAATGTGCGTTTCGAGGCCTTGCGATCGAGTTTTACGCGTATGAAGAAGTGCTGTGCGGCTGAGGCAAGACCATCGCGGCTTGCCACCTTGGCGCGCGTCGCGCTGGATTACGGCGCCCGCTCGGTGGCAATCCAGTCGCTCAACCAGCTTGCCGGTGAGATTTTAAAGGAGGGTGCGGTCGATTTGGGAGAGCCCTTTCTTCCCCCGTGCGGGCGCTTCGACGTGATTCCATCGAAGGATTCCCAGAAGAGATGGTTGGCCGCCGCGACCATGGAGGCCCTTGAAAAGTATCATGCCTACTCCTCCATTTTTTCCGGGCAAGCCGCATGGCCGCGCCTGGATTTGATCCGCCAACTCGGTTACGGCAGTGAAGAAATGAATCGTCGCTGGCAATTGATCGGCATGCTTTGCGGGTCAGCCACGGGTGTCCCGCTGCCGCAGGCCCTGACCATGCCTGCGACCGCTGGCTGAATTAAACCGAACCGAGCCTATCCAAGTCCCCCCGCACGTGCTGCAGCACATCGCGCCAGTCGCCGTGGCGGTGCTGTCGGAACAGGCGGGCGGTCGGGTACCAGGGGGAATCGGTGCGGGCCGTGAGCCAGCGCCAGTCGGGGCTGTAGGGGAGCAGGATCCACACGGGCAGGCCGAGGGCGCCGGCGAGGTGGGCGATGGAGGTGTCCACGGTGAGGATCAGGTCCATTTCGGCGAGGAGGCCCGCGCTCTGGGCAAAGTCGGTGAGGCTGTGGTGGTGGCAATGGAGCTCGGGATGGTCGCGCAGCACCTGCTCATCGGCCGGCCGGAGGTCCTTTTGGACGACGTGATAGTCGCACGTCGGGGGCAGGTAGCGCAGCAGCAGGCTGAGGGGAAGGCTGCGGTTGCGGTCGTTGCGGTTGGCGGGATTGCCCGACCAGGCGAGCCCGATCCGCGGCCGCTGCGGTGCCCCGAGGCGCTCGCGCCAGGCGCGGCGCACGGCGGCGTCGGCGGACAGGTAGGGGACCTGCGCCGGGATCGTCTCGAGGGTGGTGCGAAAGGCGAACGGCAGACTCATGAGCGGGCAGTGGGCATCGAAATCGGGCAGGACCTCGCCCTGGGCAACCAGATGCAGGTCCCCCTTGAGGGTGCGCAGCAGCGGGATCAGCGCAGCGGGCGCCTCGACCATCACCCGCGCGCCCAGCGCCGCCACCTGGGGCGCATAGCGGACAAACTGCAGGGTGTCACCCAGCCCCTGCTCGGCATGCAGCAGCACGCCCTTGCCAGCTATCGCAAAGTCACCCAGCCACAGCGGCTGCAAGAACTGGCTCACGCCGCCTTTGAAATGCATAGTCTTCCAGCGCCACTCACCGAGCGGCCAACCCCCTTCGAAGTTGCCCAACAGCAGTAGCAAGCCGCTCTTGTTATTTAGTGCCTCCGCATAATCAGGCCGGAATCCGATCGCCTTATCATAGCTGGCCATGGCATCGTCGTAGCGTCCCAGCTCGCGCAGGCTATTGCCCCGGTTGTTGTAGGCCTCGGCGTACCAGGGGTGCAGCGCAATGGCCTGATCATAACTTGCAACGGCGTCGCCAGGGCGTCCAAGGGCGCTTAGTACGGCCCCGCGATTGAGATGACCTTCGGCAAAATCGTGTCGCAGTACAATGGCGCGATCACAGCTGGCGAGGCCTTCGGTATAGCGAGCCAGCACCCGAAGAATATTTCCCCGGTTGCTGTGCGCTGCCGCGAACCCAGGGTCCAGCGCAATGGCCACCTCGCACTGGGCAAGGGCCTCGTCGTACTGCCCCAGATCGCGCAGGATACCGACCTTGATGTTGTAGGCCTCGGCGTAGCGCGGGCGCAGGGCAATTGCTTGATCACAGGCGGCCAGCGCTTCGGCATGCCGCCTCAGATGCCACAGCGCGATAGCGCGGTTAGTTTGTGCTTCGGCACGATCCGGTTGCAGGGCAGCGGCGAGCTCGCAGCGGTGCAAGGCCTCCTCGAACCTCCTCAGATGCCATAGCACACTAGCGAGGTTGATGTGCGCGTCCGCGTGGTCAGGCTGCAGCGCGATCGCCCGCTCGCAGCTGGCCAGGGCCTCGCTGTAACGGCCCAGGCGCCGCAGGATGGTGCCGCGCTGGCTGTGCGCTTTGGCGTCGCCCGGGCGCAATGTGATCACTCGCGCGTAGCCGGAGAGGGCCTGCTGGTCCTCCCTCATTGACGCCAGCAGCAGCGTTCGATTGTTGTGCGCCTCTGTGAAAGTGGGGCGCAGTGAAATCGCCCTGGCGTAGCTGACCAGTGCTTCCTGCGGGCGCATCAGGTCGTGCAGGATCTTGGCGAGGCTGTAATAAGCCAGGAAGTGATCAGGGCGGACGGCGATGGCGCGGCGGATGAACTCCAGGGCTTGGTCATGCTGCCGCTCCTGCGCACGGAGTACCCCAAGCGTATGCAGCGCGCGGAAGTAATAGGGGTCAGCCACCAGGATCTGCTGCAACAGCATGGCAGCCTCTGCCGGATGTCCCTGCACGCTGGATTCAAGGGCGTGGCTGAATTGTCTGTCGAGATTGTCGTCGTCCATCAGGCTGCCAAAGGGGGCTGCTTTCTCTAGCAAGGGGCTACTATAGAGAGGTGGAGGCCAGGCCGTAAACCGTTCCCCGGCAATGCGGGTCTTGGACCAGATGCAAGCAATTGATCTCAATGAGGCATGCGCGCGGTTGGCTCAGCAAGCCGCCCCCGCGCTGCCCCCGGGCGCGGTGGTGAGGATTAGTCTTAAGGGATGTGCGTATAGCAAATAAGTTGCTATGTTGTGCGTTTTGCGCAAATAGAGGCCCATGCCTGCCATGTCCCGAACCACCGGCTCCCAACCGCCCCAGGCTGCCGTTCTGGCCGAGGCGTTCGCCAATGCCGGGCGCTTTCTCGGCATGAGCCAGTCGGACCTGGGCGCCGTCATCGGCAAGGATCGCACCGCCGTGAGCCGCGGCCGCCTCGACCCGAAGACCAAGGCCGGCGAGTTGGCGTTGCTGTTCATCCGCTGCTACCGCGCACTCTATGCCCTCACCGGAGGGAAGGGTGAACACATGTCGCACTGGATGCACACGCAAAACTGCCACACCGGCGGGGTGCCGGCGGAACAGGTCAAGAGCGTGCAGGGATTGATCACGGTGCTCGAATACCTCGACGCTATGCGCGATAAGTTGTGATGGTGGAATGGGAGGCACTGCTAGAAGCCGCGCCGCCGATCAAGCTGACCGGCGCATTGCAGCGCCTGGTGGAAAACCAGGAACAGATCGCCACCAATCAACTCGTCGGCTCGCTCGCCCGGCAGGCGATCCTGGAAGAGATGCTAGAGTCCAGTAAACCGCCGTTGCCTCACGCGGCTCAGCGGTTGCATTACCTGCTGGCCACGCCCTTCCGCTATCCGCCGTTGAAACACGGTTCTCGATTCGGGAAACGGACCGAGCCCAGCCTTTTGTATGGAGCCATCGAGACCCGCACCGTGTTGGCCGAGGCGGCCTACTACCGCTTTGTGTTCTGGTACGGCATGGTTACGCCTCCCTGCGCCAAGGTCGACACCCAGCACACTTTGTTCGGTGCCCGCTATCAGGCGGCGCGCGGTGTGCGCCTGCAGAATCCGCCCTTCATCGTGTACCAGCAGACGCTGACTCACCGTTGGCAATACAACGCGTCCCAAGGACTCGGCGCGCAGATGCGCGCAGCCGGCATCGAGGCCTTCGAGTACCGCTCCGCGCGCGATCAGGGGCCCGGAATCAACGTCGCACTGTTTACTCCCAAGGCCCTCGCCGCGCGCCGTCCGACGTTCCAGGAGCCGTGGCTGTGCGAACTTACCGCCGAACACGTCCGATTTCAGGCGGTACACCAAAAGGACCAGTATCATTTTGCACTGGCCGGCTTTCAGGTGGGTGACCAGCCGCCGTGGTCGTCCTAGCGGACTTAGATGGAACCCAATCCGGCATCGGTCGGATCACCAACCAAGAGGCGACCCGATGGCGCTCAAATCCACCATCTTGAAAGCTACCCTTCAGATCGCCGACCTCGATCGCCGCTACTACCGAGACCACGCCCTCACCATGGCTCGCCACCCCTCGGAGACCGAGGAGCGGGTGATGGTTCGCCTGCTGGCCTTTGTCCTCAACGCCCACCGGGACCTCACCTTCGGCAAGGGCCTCAGCAACGACGCCGAACCCGCCCTGTGGCAAACAGATCTCACCGGCGCGATCGATCTTTGGATCGAGGTTGGGCAGCCCGACGAGCGCGGCTTACGCAGGTCCTGCACTCGTGCGAGACGGGTCTTGGTTTACAGTTACGG
>Ga0335085_10016893_pt1 | contig 10524 bp, 8 predicted proteins | sample Lox_Sample_45_FD_206712 | JGI IMG/M metagenome (GOLD analysis project Ga0335085, IMG submission 206712) | Soil microbial communities from Loxahatchee National Wildlife Refuge, Florida, United States - Lox_Sample_4.5 | ecosystem: Environmental > Terrestrial > Soil > Wetlands | place: USA: Florida...
GCGCACGCTCCCCAACCCGCCCGCCAAGCGCACGCGCGACTACTCGGGCACCACCCCGCCCTACCTGTCGCGCGAGGCCGCGGAGTTCCTGGTCGAGCGCGGCATCCTGCACCTGGTCACCGACCTGCCCTCGCTCGACCGTGAGCACGACGAGGGCCTGCTCACCGCCCACCGGGTGTTCTTCGGGCTGCCGCCGGGGGCGCGCACGCTCGCCGCGGCCAGCCGCCCGGATGCCACCGTCACCGAGCTCGCCTACGTGCCGGATGCGGCCGCCGACGGGGCGTGGCTCCTGGAGCTGCAGCTGCCGGCGCTCGGCGGCGATGCGGTGCCGAGCCGGCCGCTGCTCTACGAGCTGCATGGCGGCGCGCCATGAGCGCCCCGGAGAGCCAGGCGCGCGAGCGCGACGCCGCCGACGCGCTGCGTGGCTTCCGCGAGCGGTTCGCGCTGCCGCGCGCTCGTGACGGCCGGGCGCTCACCTACCTGTGCGGCCATTCCCTGGGGCTGATGCCGCTCGGGGCGCGCGCGCTGGTGAACGAGGAGCTCGATGACTGGGCCAGCCTCGCAGTCGAGGGCCACGAGCATGCCCGGCGGCCCTGGATCCCCTACCACGAGAACCTGACGCCGGGGCTCGCGCTCATCACTGGCGCCGGGCTCGACGAGGTGGTGGCGATGAACTCGCTCACCGCCAACCTGCACCTGATGCTGGCGAGCTTCTACCGCCCGCGCGGCGCGCGGCGCGCCATCCTCATCGAGGCGGGCGCCTTCTCCTCCGACCGCCACGCGGTGACTTCCCAGATCGCGCTGCGCGGGCTCGACCCGGACGCCGAGCTCATCGAGCTCGCACCGCCCCCGGGGCAGGACCTGGTGACCGAGGAAGGGATCGAGGCCTGCCTCGCCGACCGCGGCGAGGAGATCGCGCTGGTGCTGTGGCCCGGGGTGCAGTTCCGCACCGGCCAGGCCTTCGACCTGGCGCGCATCGTGAGCGCCGCGCACGCCGCCGGCTGCATCGCCGGCGTCGACCTCGCGCACGCGGTCGGCAACCTGCCGCTGGCGCTGCACGACAGCGGCGCCGACTTTGCCGTGTGGTGCAGCTACAAGTACCTGAACGCCGGGCCCGGCGCGATCGGCGGCTGCTTCGTGCACCGCCGCCACGTCCAGGCCCAGCCGCGCAACGCCCACACCGGCGCACTGCCCGGGGCGCGCCTGGCCGGCTGGTGGGGCCACGAGGAGCGCACGCGCTTCCTCATGGAGCCGCGCTTCGAGGGCGCCGCCGGCGCCGCCGCCTGGCAGCTGAGCAACCCGCCGATCCTGGCCGCGGCCCCGCTGCTGGCCTCGCTCGAGTTGTTCGCGGCGGCCGGCGTGGAGCGCCTGCGCGCGAAGTCGCTCGAGCTCACCGCCTACCTCGAGGAGCTCATCGCCCCGCTGGCCCCGGAGGTCATCGTGATAACCCCGCGCCAGCCGGCGCGGCGCGGCTGCCAGCTGTCGCTGCGGATCGCCGGCGGCACCCACCGCGGGCGGCAGGTGTTCGAGGCCCTGGGCCGCTCCGGCGTCGTGTGCGACTGGCGCGCGCCGGACGTCATCCGCGTGGCCCCGGTCCCGCTCTACAACGGCTTCGCGGACGTCGCGACCTTCGCGGCGGCGCTCGGCCGCGCCCTGCGCGCGTGACGGCGACGCCGCCGGGCCTGAGGGTCATCGGGGCGGGACTGGCCGGCGCCCTGCTCGCGGTGCTGCTGGCGCGGCGCGGGATCCCCGTGACCCTCTATGAGCGTCGCCCCGACCCGCGCCAGTCACATCCCGAGGGCGGTCGCTCGATCAACCTCGCACTCGCCGCCCGCGGCATCCGCGCCCTGGAGGCCGCCGGGGTCATGGCCCAGGCGCGCCCGCTGCTGATCCCGATGCGCGGGCGCATGGTGCACGAGCCGGGCGCGCCGCCAGTCCTGCAGCCCTACGGCCAGCGGGCGCAGGAAGTGATCTATTCGGTGGCGCGCGGGGAACTCAACCGCGTGCTGATCGATGCGGCCGCCGCGCACCCCGGGGTCGAGGTGCACTTCGGGGTCAGCTGCACGGACGTGGATGTCGCCAGCGGCCGCCTGCGGCTGCGCGATTCCCGCGGGCAGGCACGCGAGCTCGCGCCTGGCCCCACCATCGCCTGCGACGGGGCGGGTTCCGCGATCCGCGCCGCGCTGCACGCGGCCGGCCGCCTGCAGGTGCGCGAGGACTGGCTCGACCACGACTACAAGGAGCTGACCATCCCGGCGCGCGCCGGCGCCCCGGTGCTCGAGCGCCACGCACTGCACATCTGGCCGCGCGGCGGGTTCATGCTGATCGCACTGCCCAACCCCGACGGCACCTTCACCGCCACGCTGTTCCTGCCGCGCACTGGCCCGGTGAGCTTTGCGTCACTCGCCGCGCCAGGGGCGGTAGCCGATTTCTTCGCGCGCCAGTTCCCCGACACCGTGTCGCTGATGCCGCAGCTAGCCGCTGAGTTCGCCGCGCATCCGCAGGGGCAGCTCGGCACCGTGCATGCCGAGCCCTGGCACGCGGGCCAGGTGCTGCTGCTCGGGGACGCGGCGCACGCCATCGTGCCGTTCCACGGCCAGGGCATGAACGCGGCGTTCGAGGACTGCACCGTGCTCGACGCACTCCTCGCCGACGGCGGCGACTTCGGCGCGCTCGCGGTGCGCTTTGAGGCACTGCGGCGCCCCAACACCGAGGCGATCGCGCAGATGGCGCTCGAGAACTACACCGAGATGCGCGACTCGGTGCGCGATGCCGGTTTCGTGCGCCGCAAGGCCCTCGCCATGGCACTCGAGCGGCGCTTCCCGGTGCGCTTCATCCCGCGCTACTCGATGGTGATGTTTCACCCGGAGATCGGCTACGCCGAGGCGCTGCGCCGCGGCCAGGTACAGGCGCGGCTGCTGGAGGAGCTCGACAGGCAGCGCCAGGGCGCCGACGGCGCGGTCGCGGCCCGGCTGGTCGAGGAGCGCCTGCCGCCGCTGCCCTGAGGCGCGTGCCCTTCAGTGTGCGCGCGGGACCTCGGGCGCGTGCCGCCGCTCGAGCGTCACGAAGGTGAGCGGGTAGGCGTGGCGCTCATCGGCCGGGAAGGCCTCGCAGGCGACGTCCGCCCACTGCGTGGGATCGAAGTCCGGGAAGTAGGTGTCCCCCGGCACGTCGGCGTGCACGTGGGTCATGTAGATGCGCCGTGCGAACGGCATCACCAGGCGGTAGACCTCGGCGCCGCCGATCACCATCAGCTCCGGCGCAGCGCCGGCGGCGGTCAGCGCCTCCTCGACCGAGTTCACGGTGGTGGTGCCCTCGGCGCGCCAGGCGCGGTGGCGCGTGAGCACGAGGTTGGTGCGGCCCGGCAGCGGGCGGCCGATCGACTCGAAGGTGCGCCGTCCCATGAGCAGCGGCTTGCCCAGTGTAGTGGCCTTGAAGCGCCGCAGGTCCTCGGGCAGCCGCCACGGCAGGCCGTTGTCGCGGCCGATCACGCCGTTCTGTGCCATGGCGACCACCAGCGCCAGGCACGGCGTCACCGGCTTCAGATCTCCACCGCGGTATTGAGGATGATCACGTCACGGAACGGCATGCGGAAGAACTCCGCCGCCTGGGTGCTGTACTGCTGCATGCGTGCGAACAGGCGCCGCTGCAGGCCGCGCAGGCCCGGCAGCGGCCGCGCGCGCACCACGTGGCGCCCGACGAAGAACGAGCTGTCTTCCGCGAACACGCGCAGCCCGCGTGCCCGGCAGGCCTTGAGCGACTCGGCCACGTCCGGGGTCTCCATGAAGCCGAAGCGGGCCGTGATGTAATGCACCCCGGGCACCGGCTCCTCGATGCGCAGGCGCCGCACCGGGTCCTGGCGCGGCGTGTCGGCGATCTCGACATTGAGGATGATGACGCGCTGGTGCACCACGCAGTTGTGCTCGATGTTGCGGATGAGCGCCGAGGGCACGAGATTGGCGTTGCTGGCGAGGAACACCCCGGTGCCCGGCACGCGGTGTACGCCGGCGACCAGCTTGCCGAGCTCGGTGCGCGGCACCGCCATCTTCGACAGCGCCGAGCGCAGCTCGAGGCGCCCGTTGCGCCAGGTCATGAAGATCAGGCACAGCGCTGCCCCGAGCGACAGCGGGATCCAGCCGCCGTTGGGCACCTTGGTGAGGTTGCCGGCGAGGAAGGCGGTGTCGGTGACCAGCATCAGCCCGAACAGCGCGCCGACGCGCCATACCGGCCAGTTCCACTGCGTGGCGGCGACGAACGCCCCGAGGATCGTGGTCACCAGCATGGTGCCCACCACGGCCGCGCCATAGGCGCCCCCCAGGGCATCCGAGGAGCCGAACCCGACCACGAACAGGATCACCGCCGGGAACACCAGCCAGTTCACGATCGGCACGTAGATCTGGCCCTGCTCGAGCGCCGAGGTCTGCAGCACGCGCAGGCGCGGCAGCAGGTCCAGGTGCACCGCCTGCCGTGCCATCGAGAAGGCACCGGAGATGGTCGCCTGGGAGGCGATCACCGCGGCGGCGGTCGCGAGTATCACCAGCCACGGCAGTACCTGCGCGGATACCAGGTGGTAGAGCGGGTGGGAGACCGGCGCGCCGAGCTCGAGCAGCATCGCGCCCTGGCCGAAGTAGTTGATGACCAGTGCCGGGGCCACCAGCGAGAACCAGGCCGCGCGCACCGGCTGCTTGCCGAAGTGGCCCATGTCCGCGTACAGCGCCTCACCGCCGGTGATCGCGAGGAACACCGCGCCGATGATGGCGAGCGCGAACTGCGGCCGCTGGGCGAGCAGCGCCAGCCCGTAGTAGGGACTGAGGGCGGCCAGCACCTGGGGGTTGCGTGCCAGCGGGATGGCGCCGATCACCGCGATGGCGATGAACCACAGCACCATGATCGGTCCGAACAGGCTCGCCACCTTGGCGGTGCCGCGGCGCTGGTAGGCGAACAGGCCGATGAGCACGCCGATGGTGACCGGGATGACGAGGTGCTGCAGCCCGGGGCTCAGGACCTCAAGCCCCTCGACCGCGCCCAGCACCGAGATGGCCGGCGTGATCAGCGCGTCGCAGAAGAAGAACGCGGTGCCCACGAGCGCCAGGCCGACGGCGATCTTGGCCCAGCGGCTGCCCAGGATGAGGCGGCGCTGCGCGAGCGCGAACAGCGCCAGGATCCCACCCTCGCCGTCATTGTCGGCGCGCATGATGACGATCACGTACTTGAGCGTCACCGAGATTGTCAGCGCCCAGAAGATCAGCGACAGCACCCCCAGCACCGATGCGCGGCTGAACGGGCCGGCCGCGGCGAGCGCGGAGTCCAGGGCGTACAGCGGGCTCGTGCCGATGTCGCCGTACACGATGCCCGTGCAGCCGACGACGGCAGAGACACTCAGCTTGCGGGCATGGTTCATGGAGCCGTGAGACTCGGCTCAGCGGCGGCGGGCGGCGCTGCGCGGGCGCCTGGGCTTCGGGGGCGGCCACAGCATGGTGCCGCGGCACTGCGCCGCACCACAACGGCAGGCGAAGATCGCGTCCACGTTCGGCGGATCGTCGGCCTCGCGCTGGATCTGGTAGTCGTAGGTGAGTTCCTCGCCGGCAGCGATGTCGCGGATCGCCTCGATGAACACGCGCCGCTCCTCGATCACCGACTCGCAGTTGGGGTCGCAGCCGTGGTTGACGAAGCGCGCCTCGTTGCCCTCGACGCCCGCATCGATGACGGTGCGGCCGTCGACGATGAACAGGAACGTGTGGTTGTCGTTCTCGTCCTTGTCCTCGTAGCGGCGGTCGGCCTCCCTGTGGGTGACGCGCTCGCCCAGGTACTCGAGCACGCGGGTCCCCTTGCTGATCGCGCGCGTGGCGAACACGCCCAGTCCATGCAGCGCCGAGTCGCGCACCTCGATGCTGTCGGCGCCGCTGGCGCGCTTCATACGGCCACCGCGGCCTTGATGCCGGCGTGATGCTGGTAGTTCACGAACTCGAAGTCCTCGTAGCGGTACTCGAAGATGCTGGCCGGCCGCCTGAGGATGCGCAGCTGAGGCAGCGGGAAGGGCTGGCGGCTGAGCTGCAGGTCGGCCTGCTCGAAGTGGTTGAGGTAGAGGTGGCAGTCGCCGCCGGTCCACACGAATTCGCCCGGCTCCAGGTCGCACTGCTGCGCGAACATGTGGGTGAGCAGTGCGTAGCTGGCGATGTTGAAGGGCACGCCGAGGAAGATGTCGGCGCTGCGCTGGTACATCTGGCAGGACAGCCGGCCGCCGGCCACGTACAGCTGGAAGAACGCGTGGCAGGGCATGAGGCTCATGCGCTCGAGCTCACCCACGTTCCAGGCGCTCACGATGATGCGGCGTGAGTCCGGGTTGGACTTCAGCAGGTGCACCGCCTGCGCGACCTGGTCGATGATCCGCCCGTCGGCGGCCTCCCAGGCGCGCCACTGCTTGCCGTACACCGGCCCGAGCTCGCCGTCCTGGCCGGCCCACTCGTCCCAGATGCTGACGTCATGCTCCTGCAGCCAGCGCACGCTGGTCTCGCCGCGCAGGAACCACAGGAGCTCGTAGACCACCGAGCGCAGGTGCACGTTCTTGGTGGTGACCAGCGGGAAGCCCTGCGCCAGGTCAAAGCGCATCTGCTGCGCGAACACCGAGACCGTGCCGGTGCCGGTGCGGTCGCTCTTGCGCACCCCCTGGGTGCGGATCAGGCGCAGCATCTCGAGGTACTGCTTCATGCGGGCGCGGCGACGAAGTTGCCCGAGGGCTGGCGCGCGCGGTAGGCCCAGACGAGCAGCGCGATGCCGGTGATGATCATGGGAACCGAGAGCAGCTGGCCTTCCGTGAACCAGCCGCCGGCGAGGTAGCCGATGTGCTCGTCCGGCACGCGCACGAACTCCACCAGCGAGCGCGCCGTGCCGTAGATCAGCATGAAAAGCCCGGAGGGCGCGAGCCGCGGCCGCGGCCGCGAGGTGAACCACCACAGCACCGCGAACAGGAACAGGCCCTCGAGCCCGGCCTCGTAGAGCTGCGAGGCGTGGCGCACCTCGCCATTGACCTTGAACCCCCAGGGTACGGTCGTGACCTTGCCCCACAGCTCGCTGTTGATGAAGTTGCCGATGCGGCCGAAGAACAGCCCGAGCGCGGGCAGCGGGGCGGTGAAGTCGAACACGTCCGTCGGCTTGCGCTTGCGGCGCCAGGCGAACAGCGTCATGGCCGTGATCACACCCAACAGGCCCCCGTGGAAGGCCATGCCGCCCTCCCAGATCTTGATCGGGTACCAGGGGTCGGCGGCCCAGAACTTGAGCCCGTAGAACAGCACGTAGCCGATGCGCCCGCCGAGGATCACGCCGAGCATGCAGTAGAAGATGAGGTCGTCGACATCGTCCGGCTTCCAGGTGGAAGTGGGCCTGGCGGCGCGGCGGCGCGCCAGGTACCAGGCGCTGGCAAAGCCCAGCAGGTACATGATCCCGTACCAGTGGACCTTGACGGGACCGATCTCGAACGCGATGGGTTTGAAGCCGGGATAGGTCAGCATGAGGCGCGGAGTTTAGCCGACCTCGCGCGTCACGCGGCAGAAGAAGGCCTTGAGGTAGCGGGTCTCGGGGATGGCCGGGTGCACCGGGTGATCGGGGGACTGGCCGCCGCTTTCCAGGACCTGCACCAGGCGCCCGGCGTGGCGCGCGCCGCCCTGGATGGCGTTCAGCAGCTCTTCAGGCGCCAGATGGTAAGAGCAGGAGCAGGACACCAGCGTGCCGCCCTCCCCGGTCACCGCCAGCGCCAGATGGTTGAGCTTGCGGTAGGCGGCCTGACCCTGCGGGATGTCCTTCTTGCGCTTGATAAAGGCCGGCGGATCGAGAATGACGACGTCGAACTTCTCGCCCCGGTCGGCCAACCCCTGCAGGGCATCGAAGGCGTCTTCGCACACAGCCTCGATCCTCATGCCGTTGCGTTCGGCATTGGCCTGGGCGCTGGCGAGTGCCGCCCGCGAGGAGTCGACGCACACGGCACGACCGGCGCCCTGATGCAGTGCGGACACGGCCCAGCCACCGGCGTAGGAGCACACGTCCAGCACGCGCGCCCCCGGGCAGACATAACGTCCGAGACGCGCACGGTTGGCGGTCTGGTCGTAGAACCACCCGGTCTTCTGGCCCGCGGCCAGCGGCACGGCAAAGGCCAGCTGGCCCTCGCGGACCTCGAGCTCCGGCGGCGCCGCTCCGAAGGCCGCGCCCGACTCCTTGGGCAGGTGCTCGAGGTCGCGCGCGCCGGAATCGTTCTTCCAGTAGAGGGCAGCCGGCTCGAGGACCCTGCGCACGGCGTCGGTCACGATCGCGCGCAGTGCTTCCATGCCCGCGGTCGCGATCTGGCCGACCACCACGTCTCCATAGCGGTCGAGCACCAGCCCCGGCAGCAGGTCGGATTCCCCGAAGACCCAGCGATAGTAGGGCTGGCGGTACAGCGCCTCGCGCAGGCGCAGTGCGGCCCGCAGGCGCGCCTCGATGAGCGCGGCCTCGACCGGATGTGCCGCATCGCGCGACAGGATGCGGGCGCAGATGAGCGCATGCGGATTCACGCACGCGTAGCCCATGAAGCCGTCGCGGTGCGAACGCAGCTGCGCCAGCGCGCCGGGCGCGAAATCCTTGAGCGGCGTCGCCTCGGTGTCGATCTCGTTGCTGAACACCCACAGGTGCCCGGCAGCCAGCCGCCGCTCCTCGCCGCGCTTCAGGCGCAGCACGGGCGTGGCAGCGGATTCATCGAGTGCAGGCATCAGGGCCAAGCGGGGATTTCCGGCAGGTGAGGCGGGGTGCGGAGTATACAATCGCCGCAGGAGACCCATGAATGCAGTCCAAAGAACGCAATCCGAACGGCAGCCCGCGGTTCACGAATCATCTGATCGACGAGACCAGTCCGTACCTGCTGCAGCATGCCCACAATCCGGTTGACTGGTACCCGTGGGGCGCGGCGGCACTGGAGAAGGCGCGCGCCGAGGGCAAACCGATACACCTGAGCATAGGGTACACCGCCTGCCACTGGTGTCACGTGCTTGCCCACGAGAGTTTCGAGGACGAGGCCACCGCACGCATCCTCAACGACAATTTCATCAACATCAAAGTCGACCGCGAAGAGCGCCCGGACATCGACCGGATCTACCAGGTCGCCCAGCAGCTGCTGACGCAGCGCTCGGGCGGGTGGCCGCTGACCATGTTCCTCGCGCACGACGACCAGCGCCCCTTCTTCGGCGGCACCTACTTCCCCAAGGAGGCCCGGTACGGCCTGCCGGCCTTCAAGGACCTGCTGCTGCGCGTGGCGCAGTTCTACCGCGAGCGGCCCGAGGAGATGCGCGGGCAGAACGAGGCGCTGGTGAAGGCCTTCGACATGATGGCCTCCACGCCGGCACCGGCGGGCACCCCGATCGACGAGGCACCGGTGAAGGCCAACCGCGCGCAGCTCGCGCGCCTGTTCGATCCCAAGTACGGCGGCTTCGGCGGCGCGCCCAAGTTCCCCCAGCCGCAGATGCTCACCCGCCTGCTGCGCGACTGGCGAGCGACGGCTCAGGCTCCCGAGCCTGACCTGCGCGCGCTGTACATGACAACCTTCACCCTGCGGCACATGGCCGACGGGGGCCTCAACGACCAGCTTGGCAGCGGGTTCTGCCGCTACACGGTCGATGAGCAGTGGCTGATCCCGCACTTCGAGAAGATGCTGTACGACAACGCGGGCCTCATGGCGCTGTACGCCCAGGCGTCCCTGGCCACCGGCGATGCCGACTACGGCCGCATCGCGGGCCACACCGCGGACTATGTGCTGCGCGAGATGCACTCGCTGCAGGGCGGCTTCTATTCCAGCTTCGACGCCGACTCCGAGGGCCACGAGGGCAGGTTCTACGTCTGGTCGCGCGAGGAAGTGAGCGCGGCGCTGCTGCCTCAGGAATACGCCGTGTTCGCGCCGCGCTACGGGCTCGATCGCGATCCGAACTTCGAGGGGCGCTGGCACCTGTTCGTCGCGGCCTCGCTCGAGGACGTGGCCGCGGCGGCGAAGGTCACGCCCGCAGAGGCCAGCGCCCTGATCGAGTCGGCACGCGGCAAGCTGCTGCTGCGGCGGGCGCAGCGAGTGCCGCCGGCACGCGATGACAAGGTGCTCACCTCCTGGAACGCACTCATGATTCGGGCGCTGGCGATCACCGCCCGCGCGCTGGCACGGGAAGACCTGGCGGACGCCGCCTCGCGTGCCCTCGACTACCTGCGCACGCACCACTGGCGTGGCGGCCGCCTGCTCGCGACCTCGCTGGGGGGGCGGGCGCACCTGAATGCCTACCTCGACGACTACGCGTTCCTCGCCGATGCGATCCTGGAGCTGCAGCAGGTCCGCTTCCGCGCCGACGAGTTGCGTTTCGCGCAGCAGCTCATCGAGGTGCTGCTGGCCCGTTTCGCCGATGCCGACAGGGGCGGCTTCTACTTCACCGCGGACGACCACGAGCAGCTCATCACCCGCTCCAAGACGCTGGCCGACGATGCGACGCCCTCCGGCAACGGCGTGGCGGCATTCGTGCTGCA
>Ga0335085_10016894_pt1 | contig 10523 bp, 9 predicted proteins | sample Lox_Sample_45_FD_206712 | JGI IMG/M metagenome (GOLD analysis project Ga0335085, IMG submission 206712) | Soil microbial communities from Loxahatchee National Wildlife Refuge, Florida, United States - Lox_Sample_4.5 | ecosystem: Environmental > Terrestrial > Soil > Wetlands | place: USA: Florida...
ACGCTTTCCCGCTTTTTTGCCGCGCATGTGTTCATCATTCCGGGACTGCTGATCCTTCTGATTTCCGCGCACGTGCTTATGGTGGTGAAGCTGGGCGTCAATGAATGGCCCATGCCGGGACGCGTCGTGCGGAAGTCGACCTACATCAAGGATTATCACGCGCTGGTCGAGAAGGATGGCATCCCGTTCGTCCCCGTCGCCGTGTGGAAGGATCTCTTCTTTGGCGCGTTCATTCTGCTCTGCATCGCGGCTTGCGCGGCCTATTTCGGCCCCTTCGGCCCCACCGGGCGTCCCGATCCCACCATCATCCAGACGGCTCCCAAACCCGATTTCTTTTTCCTCTGGCTCTATGCGGTTCTCTCTCTGCTGCCTCCCGAACTGGAGACGGCCGCACTGTTCGTCGGGCCTCTGATTGGCGTGGCGTTTCTTCTCTCCCTGCCATTTTTCTCCGGCGAGGGCGAAAAGAGCTGGCGCCGCAGGCCGGTTGCCGTCCTTTGCGTGATGTTGGTGGCGGTCAGCTGGGGAACATTCACCAATCTCGCGATGCACGCTCCCTGGAGCCCGGAGATGGACGCATGGAGTGGTGCGCCCGTCCCTCCACAGTTTCTGAAAAACCGGACGGCGCTCGAGAGGCAGGGCGCTCTTGTATTCCAGGCCAAGCAATGCCGCAACTGCCATGAGCTTGGCACGCAGGGTGGCAAGCGCGGCCCGGCTTTGGACGACGTGGCCTTGCGTCTCGCCCCGGATCAGTTGATTCGCCAGGTGATTCAGGGCGGGGGGAATATGCCCGCATACGGAAAAAATCTCAGCCCGGCGGAAACCACCGCCCTGGTCGCTTTCCTCAACACGCTCCATCCCTCCGGACAGTTTCCCGCAAGCGTGGCTGCGCAGAAGGTCGCCGGGGAGACCCCAAAACCGCAAGCACCCGCATCTCATTAGTTCCACCGGCTCGTTGTGCCGTGCACTCAGGTTTGCTGGGAATCTGCGGCCGGAGCTTGCAGGTGGCCCTGCGGCCCGCTCAGCCAGCGCACAAAGATCACCGACGCTGCCGCCGTCAGCACGATGCCCTGCACCACCCACATCAGCAGCCCGCCGACCACCTGGTCCTGGAGAGGCGATAGCCCCAGCGGATGGACCCCTCCGGAATAAAAATGATAGAGGATCGTTTCCGCCAGGGTTACCGGCGCCCCCACGGCGCTCATCACCAGCATCACGCCCAGCAGATAGAGCCCCTGCATCGGTTGCGAGAGTCGCGGAAACTCTCTCACGGGGCTGAGCAGTGGCCACCAGAGCAGTAGACCGGCCAGAAACAGACTGATCCGCACGGTGTGATAGAACGGGTGAACCTGGCACACCAGATTGCAGAACGAGGGAAGATGAATCGCAGTGAAGACGGCCGCGAACACGGTAAAGGCCACTCCCGGGCGCGTCACAAATGCGAACAGCCCGTGCGGGATCGATGAGCGAATCACCGGCCGGAACATCCACGGCTCAAGGCCGGCGAGCAGTGCGGGACAAACCACCGTCACGAGTAGAATTTGTTGCAGGATGTATGCGGAATAGAGGCGGTCGAGCGCGAGGGCTTCGAGCGGCCCGCTGAGCGTAAACACCCACACGGAGAGTGCCAGGACAAAATACCCGATTCGAGGCCGCTGCTCTCCCTTGCCCCATCGCAAGAGCGCTGCGGCATAGATGCCGGCCATGAGCAGGGCCGCGAAAACGGCCCACCCGCCCGGCCACGCGGAATGCGCTGCCGCGCCGCACCACGCATAGGCGCGCGCGTCGGAAGTTTGCGCAATGGCTGGCAGTGTCGGCATGCCGGACTGGGATCCCCGCAATTCTGGAATCGCCACTGGCAGTAGTCTAAATGAGGGAGCTCGCAAACGTCAGCAGATTCCGGCCGCGCGCGATTGCCGCGCGTCCCCCGGCGCGCGCAGCCCCCGGTTCCTGTTCATCGGTTCTGCTGCGCCACATCAATCGCCATCTGTGCCGGATCCGGTCCAGCTCGAAGACCGGTAATTTCCGCGATGTGCACGCAGAACACCACCGGGGCCGGGTCGCCCTTGTTCTGCCGGAGCTGGTCTGCCGCGTACGCTCCCTGCCACCACGATTCGCGGAGTGCCAGCAGGCCAATGGCGCGCTTCCGGGCATGCTGATGGCCCTCGTCGTCGGGCAATTCCTCGTAGCGGCCTAGCACCACCACACTCTGCCACTCCGAGGGCCCTCGGATCTCATCCGCCTGCACGCACACCAGCGGATTCGAGCGCATCCAGTCGATCTTCCGCCCCACGGTCGCGAAGCCAAACAGGCAATCGGCCTCTGCGGCAAAGTAGATGGGCACGATGTACGGCTGATTGCCGCGCGCGCACGCCAGCCGGCCCATTCCCTGGCGCTTCAGTAATTCTCTGCTCTCCGGTCCGTTCATTTCCGTGATGCGCATGGACACCTCCAGCGGAAACCCGCGAGCCCGGCTGCCTTCGGCCGGTTGCACGGGCCCGCGTGGTTCCCAGACGCCCGGGCCGAACGGAAGCAGCGCCTACTTCTTCTGCAGTTCCCGGATGTAGGAAACCAGGGCCTTCACCTGCTCTTCGTTCACGCCCTTCTTTGAAAACGCGTGGGCGGCTTTCTTCTCCTTGCCCCCATTCGCGATCATGTCGGTGAGCTCTGCATCCGACATCTTCTTGGCTTCGTCGGAAACCAGGCTGGGTGCTTTCAGCGCCGGCTTCCCTTCCCCATTGGCGCCGTGGCATACCGCGCACTTCGTTTTGTAGAGCGCGGCGCCGTCCTCCGCTGCCCGTGAGGTCCGCGGCGTGAACACCATCACTGCTGCCGCCAATGCGATCACTGCTGCTCCAGTCATCCTGCTGTTCATAGCTCCATGCTCCTTTTTATGTAACGCACTTTGCGTGTCCGTGCCGGGCCTGCGCTATGCCGCTCCTCCGGCCCGGCCGCGGGAACTCTTATTTCCCCGGCGGCGAACCCGGGGGAATATCGCCGGCCTTCTGCGGCTGTTTCCCGGCCCTCTCCGCCGCCTGCTTCTCCTCCCGATCGTGCCTTTGCATCTCTTCGCGCTCCTGAAGCTTTCTTAGCTCCTCGTAGTATTCCGGCCGCGTGTGGCGCAGGTGGTCTGCGGAAGTCTTCCCTGTGAGCCAGGCGCGGTCCATGGGATAAACGTCGGGATCGAAAACCACGGTGTACATGTGCCAGATGAGAATGGCCAGTGTGGCGAGAATCGCTTCGTAGTAATGCAGGGCGGTGGCGGCGTCGGAAACCCACTTCGGAAAGTAGCGCAGCGCCACATTGTTGAACCATAGCGTGAAGCCCGTTGCCGCCATCACCGCCGTTCCCCACACGAATGCCAGATACTCGATCTTCTCCACGTAGTTGAACTTGCCAAACGTCGGCCGTGTCTCCGCCAATCCCAGGTTGTAGGCCAGCATCCGAATCAGTTCGCGCGCGTCTCCGATTCCGGGGATCACGTGCCGCAGAATGGCGCGGTCACGCCGCACCAGCAGCAGATGGACCGCGTGATATCCCAGCGCGGCGAGCAGCACCACTCCGGCCAGGCGGTGCACCAGCCCGCGAAACGCGAATTTGCTCTCCCAGATCAGGAACGGCTGCGCCCACCACGCGTCCGGAAACTTCAGCGCGAAGCCCGTCACCACCAGCACGGGGAAACTGGCCATCACCATCCAGTGCGCCACCCGGAAGTGCAGATTCATCCGCGGAAGTTCCGCCCCGCTGTCCGAACGGGGAATGGCGCGGCGGAGTTTCTTCAGGAAGTCCAGCAGGTGGTGCAGCAGCATGAATCCCACGGCCAGCGGAATCAGTATCCAGTAGGCCAGGCGCACCAATCGCGCCGCCGCGGTTTCATTCGCGGAGGTGGGCAGCACGTGCACCGGCCCGATTGCAAATCGCGTGCCCGCCCCGGGATGGCATTTCCCGCACGTTTTCGCCAGGTTTGCGGGATTGATGGTCGAGAGCGGGTCGCTCGACGGCAGGATGTTGTGGACTCCGTGGCACGACGCGCAATTCGCCACCGTCTGGCCTCCCGCGCGCGACTCCAGTCCGTGGTAGCTGTCGGCATAGCTCGGCACGCGGTCCGACGGCAGGTTGTAGCGCGCGTCCAGCAGTTCGTTTCCGTGGCATCGTCCGCAGGTGACCGTCGAGACTCGCGCGGGGTTCACCAGCGAAGCCGGCTCCTGCGGCGCCAGTATGCGGTGCTCGCCATGGCAATCCGTGCACACAGGCGCATCGGGAGAGCCCCGCGCCACGGCCTGCCCGTGAATGCTTTGCTGGTAGATTTTCGCGACTTCGGAATGGCACTTGCTGCACGTCTTCGGCACATTCCAGTGATTGATCGGCGACCGCGCGTCCTGGTCCGGCAGGATGTCGTGGCTGCCGTGACAATCGGAGCAGGTTGCGGCGGCCGCATTGCCGGCCGCTACCGCCCGTCCATGCACGCTGGAGCGGTACGATTCCACCGGGTGGGCGAACGGAATCTTGTGTTTCGCCAGAAATTCGGGATTCGAGTGGCAGGCCCCGCAGGTGTCCGGCAGATTTGTCTTGGCAATCGTGGATTTGGGATTATCCGCAGCCAAGATCGAATGAATGGACCCGTGGCACGCCTCGCACGACGGACTCTGCGAATCGCCATTCTTCGCCGCGGCGCCGTGAACGCTGGATTGAAGTTGTTTCACTTCCGATTCGTGGCACTGCGTGCACAGGCGGGGAATCAGCTTGGCCGCGGGCTGTGCCTCGTGCGCGCTGCCGTGGCAGGTCTGGCACGCTCCCGGCTCCAGCGCGGAGTGCACGCTCTGGGGCACCGCGGCAGCCTCGTCCGTGTGGCACGTGGAACACTGCACCTTCTTGACCTTCGCAGGATGAGGAAACGCATGAACGTCGGTGTGGCAGGTGACGCAACTCACGTCCGCATGCACGCTGGCCTTGTGTTTGGCGGGATTCACGTACACGCTTTGCCCTTTTTCGGACTTCAGATCCGGCTGCGAATGGCATGCCAGGCACTCCGCATCGGGATCTTGTGCGGCGCCTCGGCGCCCGCCATCCGCCAGGCAGACGCCCGGCACAAGCGCGGCAAGTAACAGGAACATTCCGGCGAGGAAGCGCCATCCGGGAAGAGTCCGCATGAGACCGTACTTCCTGTATTCGGTTTCGCGGCAATCCATCATCGCGGCAAGATGCTCCCCGACGGCAAACCACAGGATTGCAGACGCCCGGTTCCCGGGCTGTGACTTACCTCACTCTCGTCCGTAACAAGAATCACGCGGCAGGGCTGGGAGTTGGGGAACTACAAGTTCCCGGCCAGGCAGCTCCGGCTGCCGGCCGGAAGCAGATGGGCCGGCATGAATCTGCTCACTGCGTCCCCTGCATTCCGAGCTCTGTCAGGATCTTGGGGTTTTCCTCGTCCGAGGCCAGCATGGTGTGGCAGGTCGAGCAATCATTGGGGATCGTCTGTCCGTCCGAACTGGTGTGGCTGCCGTCGTGGCACCGGAAGCATCCCGGCGAATCCATGTGGCCCAGATAGTTGGGATGGGTGCCCCAGGTGACGTTCATGTCGGGGAATACGTTCCGCAGGTAGATGTTCGCCACCTCTTCCGCGGACTGCTGAATCAGCGCCCTGCGCGTCGCGTACACCTGCGCATAGCTGCTTTTGTAGAATTCCTCAATGCCCTGGATGATTTTCTGCCGCGCCGTATCCCGGTCCGGATAATTCACCTTCAGAAGTTCCACCGCTTTTTTCTTGATAAACGGGAGCTCCGGACTGATCCGGCCGGTGGCCATCTGCCTGTCCACACCGGCTTCGGGCAGGTCGAACGCGTGCGTGGGCCGGTTGTGGCAGTCCACGCAATCCATTTCGCGATGCTCGCCTTTCGCGAGTTGTTCCGGCGTAGTCTTGATGTCCGTGGAAACGAAGGTGATGGTCTTTCCGCTGTCCGATACGTAATCCACCACCGGAATGATGGTCCGGTCCGGATCGATCGAGATGTAGTGAATCCGCGAGGCCGTTTCCAGATGCCGTCCGTGGATGCCTTCCGTTCCCTGCCAGGTAAGGCCTCCCACTTTCATCAGCAGGACCGTGGTCAGTTTCGTGTTCTTCTCGTCGTCCTGAAAGTGGACCTTCACCTGGAACTTGTCGCCGGTGAAGCGCTGCGGCCAGTGGCACTGTTCGCAGGTCTCCCGCGCGGGACGCAGGTATTTCACCGGCGCGGGGATCGGCCGCGAATAGGTGTGAAACATCACCGCGTACACCTGTCGCAGCCCGGAGAGCTTCGATTTCACAAACCACGACGCGCCAGGCCCAATGTGGCATTCCACGCATTCCACGCGCGCATGCGGCGAATTCTGGTAGGCCGTATATTCCGGCAGCATCACGGTGTGGCAGGTGAGCCCGCAGAACTGGGTCGAATCCATGTAACTCACGCCCTGGTAGGATGCGGTGCCGATCACGAAAAAGTTCACAAACGTCAGCGCGCCTACCAGGCCCATGCTTCGCCGCACCCCGGGCAGCGCGAAGTCCACCTGCGGGTACTCCCGCATCACTTCGCCCTTGGCCTTCAACGCCCGCCGTCGCAGCAGGATGCCAATCGGGATCAGGATCAGTCCGATGATAAACACACCCGGAAGCAGAAGAAACACCAGCACGCCAAGATAAGGATGCGGCCGTCCCGGGAGCACCATGTAGTAGAACCAGAATGCAATCAGCGTGATGGCCGAACTGGAGGTGAGCGCCACCCCCGCGAGCGACACCCCATTCTGCGAGAAGTAGTAGATCGGCCGGAGCCAGGCACGCGTCAAATGCGAAAAATTCATGCTAGCGGACCCCTGCGAGCGAGCGGAACATCAGGCAGCACCTTCGGAAGTGTTCGAGTTGCGTTCAATCATGCGAATATATGCTCGCAGGCCAAGAAGCACAATCAAAATCAGGAACACGGAAATGGCCAGGCCCACGCGGCGATAATCCCGCTCCTTCAGCGCGTCTTTCCCCGCTTGCAGGTTCGCCGCGGCCACCTTCAGTCCCGCTTCGATGTCCTGGTTCACCAGCTCCTTGCGGAAGCTGTGAATCGTCACGCGCGCCTTGGTCAGGTCATCGCGCGCCTGGTCCTGATTCAGGCGCGCTTCGCTCACTTCCATTCCGGAGGATTCCGCCACGGCCAGCACGGCGTCAGCACCCTTGATGGCTCCATCCAGGCGCAGAAGGTTTTCGTGAATCGCCGCGGTGGCCTGATCGCACCGGTCCCCTGGCGTGTGGCACCGCACGCACACCGACTGCGCGCCCGTGCTCAGCATCGCGTCGGACGGATGCTTCACCTCATGATTGCTGTGGCAGACGACGCAGCCGGGCAGCCCCGCCTTTTCGAACGCCGCCTTGTGCGTGCTCTTGTCGAACATCTGGGATTGGAACACATGGCAGGTCGAACACACGTTTCGCACCGAGCCCACCCCCGGCGGGGCGGCGCCGTGGTTCCCATGGCAGGTGGTGCACGTCGGCGCGCTCAGGTCGCCCCGCACCGTCATCGCCTCGTGATGCACGCTCTTGCTGTACTTTGCGAACTGGTCCGTGGGGATCTTGTATTCCTTCATATACTCCGCGTTGGAGTGGCAGTGCGAGCATGTCTGCGCGACGTTCAGCGGATTCACCGTGGAGCGCGTGTCGCTGGCCGGCCGGATGCCGTGCACGCTGTGGCAGTCGATGCACACCGCCACTTTCGTGTCGCCATGCGCCAGCCGCTGTCCATGGATGCTCGTCTTGTATTGGGCCAGCTGATCCGTCCGCAAGGACGGGTTGTACTGCCTCATGTAGGCGGCGTCGGAATGGCACCGTCCGCAGAATTCCGGAATCTGTTTCCGGTCCGGCTTCCCGCGGAACCCCGCTTTCTTGCTCATCGCGTCCATGTCCGCTTTGGTGGGGTCGCCGCCGTGGCAACTGGCGCAGTTCAGCCCTTTCTGCGCGTGGATGTCGCTGGCAAATTGGTCGGCGGTCACCTGGAGCGGCGGATCCAGCGAGCCATGACAATCAATGCAGGAGTTCTGCTGCGCCCCCGTGGGAAGCGCGCACAGTGTCACACCCAGGATCAGCCCGGCCGCCCAGCGGCCAATTCTACTTTGCAAGGTATCCATAAACCGTCATCGCCAAAATGTATGCGAGTGCGAAAACTCCGGCGCCCATCACGAATTTCCGCCCGCGCCCCTTCGCCACCGGATCGAAAAACGGCAGGAGCAGCCACACGGCTCCCGCTGCGCCAAACACCAGGATTCCGACCACCTCCCCATCCATGAACCACAGCTTTGCCGGAATCTCTTTCAACGTCTGGAACATGAACATGAAATACCACTCGGGACGTATGCCCGCCGGAGCGAATCCGAACGGATCGGCTTTCGTTCCCAGTTCCCACGGCCAGATGGCCGCCAGCGTTCCCAGCACTCCCAGGGCGATGTACCACGCCATCAGCTCGCGAAGGAAAAAATTCGGAAAGAACTTCGTGCCCCGAGCCTCCTCCGGATGCTCCTTCCAGCGCGCTTCCACCCCCGGCGGCACGCTCATGCCGAAGTACTGCACGAGCGCGAGGTGCACGAGAATCAGGATCGCCGTAATCCCGGGCAGCACCGCCACATGAAAACCAAAAAATCGCGTCAGCGTTGCCCCGGTCACGTCCTCACCGCCCCGCAGGAACACCATCAGCGGATGCCCCACCACGGGCACCTGGCCCGTAATCTGCGTTCCCACTTTCGTGGCGAAGAACGCCAGCGTATTCCACGGCAGCAGATAGCCGCTGAAGCCGAAGCCCAGCGCCAGGAACAGCAGCAGCATTCCGCTCACCCAGGTCAGCTCCCGGGGCTTTCGGTACGCGCGCAGAAACAGCACGCTGAACATGTGCGCAAACGCCGCCAGGATCATCAGATTGGCCGACCAGGAATGGATGGAACGGATCAGCCACCCGAATTGCACCCGCGTCATGATGTACTGCACGCTCTCGAACGCTTCGTTCGCTCCCGGGCGGTAGTAGAGCAGCAGCAGGATTCCCGTGCACAGTTGAATCATGAAGAAGAACAGCGTGATCCCGCCGAGAAAATACCAGGGGGAGAGTTTGTGCCGCGGAACCGTCTTCTTCTTCAGCGGCGCGATCAGCTCTGCCCAGTGAAAACGCTCATCCAGCCATTCGCGCGCGCGGGCCAGTCCGGCCATCTCACGACTCCCGTTTCCGGCTGACGAAGATTTCGTCGCCCCGCACGTTGACCTGAAAGACATCCAGCGGGCGCGGCGGCGGTCCGCTCACGTTCCGGCCGTTCAGATCGTAGAAGCCGTTGTGGCACGCGCACCAGATTTCGTGCAGGTCGCCCCGGTATTGAACCGTGCATCCCAGGTGCGTGCAGACCGCGGAAAGCGCGCGATACTCGCCCTGGGCCGTCATCACCAGAAGCGCGGGCCGTGTGCCAAACCGGAATATTTTCGCGCCGTTGGGTTTCAAGTCCCCCACTTTTGCGGCCACCACCTGATCTCCCCCCAGATCCACCACACGGGGAGGGATCAGATACCGGATTACCGGATACAGAAAGGAAACGAACGAGGCCAGCAGCCCGCCTCCTAGAACCGTCTCGATCAGCCGGCGGCGCGTATGAAGTGTAGGAGTGTCGTCAGTTGCCATACGGCTCCCTTCCACAGTCCGGGCAGGCACTCCGGATGCTGGCAGCAGCGGGGCGCGACGCCCCCGCCCGCGGCTTCGCGGTCGCGTAGCGGTCGCTGCTTCGCGCCCGGGCCTCCGGAATCCGATGCCTTACTTCTTCTTGGCCAATTCGCGGACGTACTGCACCAGTTCCTTGATTTGCGGCTCGGTTAGCTTGCCCTTGAAGGCCGGCATTTTGGCCTTGCCGTTTGTGGTGGCTTCGATCAATTGCGCATCCGTCTGCTTCTGGACCTCCTCGGATCGCAGGTCGGCTACCTTCATGGCCTTGCCCGTCGGGGTGTTCCCGCTCCCGTCCGGACCATGGCACATCGCGCATTTGGATTTGAACAGCGTGGCAGCATCGTCCGCTTGCGCGGACGGCAAATAGAGGTTAGTGAGTGCCAGTACGACGAATAAAGCCAGAGCGCTTCCTGCCGCACCACGAGTCATGGGCTGCTCCTCCTTTGGATTTAGCCGCTCCCCAGGCGACCCGTAGCTCAGTTCCCGCCCGGCCGTTCCCGGCCGGATGGGAGCTGTCTTGCTCACACGTTGCAATCCTCGCTTTCGGTTCCCTTGCCCTCCCTAGAAGGCATACCTCGCCGAGAGTGTGATCGTGTTCGTGTGAAAAGTTCGTGGATAGAACTGGTCCTGCGCGGATCCCACCGAATCCTCGTGATAGCCGTAATAGTTCCAGAAGACGCGGCCCGTCCACCGGTTCGAGAAGGCGTACTCCAGCCCGCCCGTCGGCGTCATCCACAGCGAATTGAGCGGCCCCGGAATCTGGTTGGGTGGATTGAGAATCAGCACGAAACCGCTCGTGCCGGTAAAGCTTCCACCCAC
>Ga0335085_10016895_pt1 | contig 10523 bp, 12 predicted proteins | sample Lox_Sample_45_FD_206712 | JGI IMG/M metagenome (GOLD analysis project Ga0335085, IMG submission 206712) | Soil microbial communities from Loxahatchee National Wildlife Refuge, Florida, United States - Lox_Sample_4.5 | ecosystem: Environmental > Terrestrial > Soil > Wetlands | place: USA...
CTCCGAGCGGCGTATTGTGCCAGCTCCTTCGAGGCAGGCAAAACGGCGCTCGCTATTTTGCAGAATCTGTGCAACCGCGCGGCGTCACGATCAGCCCGGTCTCCGTCGCAGACCTGCGCAAGCGAGTGCTGCCGCTGGAAGGCGCCCAGGAGTCGGCGACCGCGGCGCTGAAAAGAATGGGCGCCTCCGGGGACGGGGCCGTGGTCGTCCGCCCGTTCGCTGTCGCGTATCCCTTCGGCGCTTTCGCGGCCACGGAGATGGGCAAATGCCTGTCGAACTTCGCAGCGGCGCTCGAGAAGCAATTCTCGATGGAGCTTCCGCAGGGCACCGTCACGGTCTATGGCGTGCCCGAAGTCGTGGAAGCGAGCCTCGGCAAGGCGGTCGATCAGATCGATGCCGATTTCGTGACCTGGTTCGGTCCGCCCGCCGCGCCGAGGACCGGTGGTCAGGCGCCGGCACCGAATTCGAGTACGCCGCCGGCGAACATGGCTCCACCGGCGCAGGGGCCGCGGCAGGAAGGCCCGCAGCAGACCTCGGGGAAGTGAGCCGGCGCCGTCCGCGACCTCTCGAGCCCCGTTAGCGCGCCCCCTACCGTGGGGTACTATAGGCGGCCACGAGCGCGCGGCCGGCCAGTCGTGCCAACGCTCGCAAACGACGCATGACGCATTCCGTAGCACATTGGCAGACGCAGGCGAGCGTGAAAGACCGCGCGAGCCGACCGCTGCGCGACCTGCGGATCTCGGTCATCGACCGGTGCAACTTCCGCTGTCCGTATTGCATGCCGGCCGAGCTCTACGGCGAGCATCACCAATTCCTGCCGCGCTCGCACTGGCTCACGGCCGGGGAGATCAAGCGCGTCGCGAGCCTGTTCCTACAGCTCGGCGTGAAGAAGATCCGGCTCACGGGCGGCGAGCCGCTGCTGCGCCGCGACATCGTCGAGATCGTCGCCGCGCTCGCGACCCTGGAGGGCATCGAGGACCTGGCGCTCACGACGAACGGCACGCGCCTCGCGGAGCACGCGGTCGAGCTCAAGGCCGCGGGGCTCAAGCGCCTGACCGTGAGCCTCGACAGCTTGGACGAGCAGGTGTTTCGCGAGATGAACGGCGGCCGCGGCGATCTCAAGACCGTCCTCGCCGGGATCGAGGCTGCGAATCGCGCCGGCTTCGCGCCGCTGAAGATCAACGCCGTGATCGAGCGTGGCAAGAACGACCACACCGCGCTCGACCTCGTCGAGCACTTCCGCGGTACCGGCACGATCGTCCGTTTCATCGAGTACATGGACGTCGGCACCGTCAACGGCTGGCGCCCCGAGCAGGTCGTCCCGTCGCGCGAGCTGCTTGCGCGGATCTCGGCGCGCTGGCCGCTCGAGCCCCGTGACAGCAACTACCGCGGCGAAGTCGCGAAGCGCTACGCATTCAAGGACGGGCAGGGCGAAGTCGGCTTCATCTCGTCGGTGAGCGCGCCGTTTTGCGGCGACTGCCACCGCGCGCGGCTCTCGGCTGACGGCACGGTGTACACGTGCCTCTTCGCTGCACGCGGCACCGAGCTTCGCGCCCCGCTGCGCGCGGGCGCGAGCGACGCGGACCTCGTCGGCTTGTTGCAGAACGTCTGGCGCAACCGCGACGACCGTTACAGCGAGCTTCGCGGCCGCTTGCTCGAGCACAAGACGGAAGCCGCGAAGACCGAGCGGGTCGAGATGTACCGGATGGGCGGCTGATGCTATCGCACGTCGACAAGGCGAACAGGCCGACGATGGTCGACGTCGGCGATAAAGCCGTCACGACGCGCACGGCGACGGCCCGAGCGACCGTCGTGTTCCCAGCCGCCGCGCCGCTCGAAGCGGGCGGCGTGCTGCGCACCAAGAAGGGCCCGGTGTTCGACACCGCGATCGTCGCGGGCGTCATGGCCGCGAAACGCACGTCCGAGCTGATCCCGTTTTGTCATCCGATCGTGCTCGAGGACTGCAAGATCTCGATCGAGTGGGGCGCGGCGCGCGAGGTCGTGATCGAGTGCTCGGTGCGCGCGACGCACAAGACCGGCGTCGAGATGGAAGCCTTGACCGGGGCTACGGTCGCCGCGCTCACCGTCTACGACATGTGCAAGGCGCTCTCGCACGGCATCGAGATCCGCGACGTCGCGCTGCAGGCGAAGACGGGCGGCAAGCGCAACTACGACAAGGCCGTGCAGGATTCGAAGCGATGATCAACGTCACGGCGCGCTACTTCGCCGCGTTTCGCGAGCGCGCGGGCCGCGACGCGGAGGCGCTCACGACCGACGCGCGCACGGCCGCCGAGCTCTATGCCGAGCTCGCGCGCCGCCACGGCTTCGCCGACTCGGTGGCGCGCTGCAAAGTCGCGATCAACGACAAGCTCGCGGCGTGGGACGTGCGCCTGTCCGCCGGCGACGAAGTGCTGTTCTTTCCGCCCGTCGCGGGCGGTTGAGCCCCGCTGAGCTCGCGATGGGCTTCAAGATCACCCCGGGCGCGATCGATCCCGAGGCGCTCAAGCGCACGCTCGAGGCGCACGCCGCGGGTGCGTGCGTGACGTTCGAGGGCTGGGTCCGCGACCACAACGACGGCTCGCCCGTCGTCGCGCTCGAGTACGAAGCGCACGCCGCGATCGCGGAAGAAGAGGGCGCGAGGATCCTCGGCGAGGCGCTCGAGCGGTTCGCGATCACGACCGCCCGCTGCGAGCACCGCGTCGGCAAGCTCGCGATCGGCGAGTGCGCCGTTTGGGTCGGGGTCAGCGCCGCGCATCGCGGCGCCGCGTTCGACGCGTGCCGTTACATCATCGACGAGACGAAGCAGCGCGTGCCGATCTGGAAGAAAGAGCACTATCGCGACGGCGAATCCGGCTGGGTGAACTGCGCGACGCGCGTCGCGGATCGGCGCGGCGGCGACTGACCCGATTTCGGCTGCACGCCGCGGCCGGAACGTCCGGGTCGGACGCGAGCCGTTGCGCTCGCGCCGGTATCGCCGTCCCAGTCGGCCGGCTCGAGGCGGATCGGCCGATCAGCGGTTGCTTAGAGCGCCTCGGATCATAGCCGCGCGAGATCGAGTGGTGTATCCACGTCGAGCTCGGCCTCGGGCATCGCGACGAGCGTGATCGTCGGCGAGCTTCGCAGCAAGGCTCGTGCACCCGCGTCGCCGTCGAGCGCGCCGAGCGCTTGCCACGTGCGCCGCGGCAGGATCGCGGGCACGCCGGGCCTCTCCGAGTAGTACGCCGCCGCCGGGACGCTCGGCCGTCGCCGCCAAGCGGCGACCAGACGGCGGAGCGCGGCCGAGTCCACGTTCGGCTGATCGACGAGCTGCACGAGCGCTGCACGCACGCCGCGCGGCGCGGCCTCGAGACCCGCGCGGAGCGAGCTCGCGAGGCCCGTCGCCCAGCGCGGATTCGCCGCGATGTGTACGGCTGGCGAATAGCGGCGCAGCAGCGCGCGGAGGCGGAGGGCAGCGGCGCCGACCACGACGACGATCTGCTCGTCGGCAATCGGCACGGCGCGCGCCGCGTCGAGCGCGTGCAGCAGCAGCGGCTTGAGCCGCCGGCGGACGAGCTGCTTTGGCCGGCCGAGCCGCGTCGAGCCCCCGGCTGCGAGCAACACGCACACGATTCGCGCTCGGCCCCGGGCTGCAGGCTTCGTCATGTTCCGACTATACTCAAGCTCGTGTCGAACATCCGCCTAGGTCTCGCCCGCCACGACGAAGCTCCGTCGATCGCGAGCATGTCGCGCCATCTGATCGAGGGCGGGCTGCCGTGGTCGTGGAACGAGCAGCGGGTGCTGCATTGCATGCGCAACCGCGAATGCGTCGTGCTCGCGGCACGTGATCGCAGGCGCCTCGTGGGCTTCGCGATCATGGAGTTCTACGACGAGCACGCTCACCTGAGCTTGCTCGCGGTCCAACCCGGTTATCAGCGGCTCGGCGTCGGTCGCCAGCTGCTCGAGTGGCTCGAAGCGTCCGCGCGCACCGCCGGCACGTTCGCCGTGCAGCTCGAGCTGCGCGTGAGCAACGACGGCGCGCGGCGTTTCTACGAGCGGCTCGGTTATCAGGAGGTCGGCCGTAAGCCCGCATATTACGGCGGGCGCGAGGACGCGCTCCGCATGCTGCACAACCTCGCGGTCGCGCCGAGCTCGCGCGCCGCTTCGCCATGAAGTCGACAGAGCCGCGCGAGCTCGAGCCTCTCGAGATCGCCGTGCTCACCGTCTCCGACACCCGCGACGAGAAGACAGACAAGTCCGGCGCCGCGCTCGTCGAACGGCTACGCGGCGCGGGTCATCGGCTCGCCGAGAAAGCGATCGTGCGCGACGACGTCTACGCGATCCGCGCGATCGTCTCGCGCTGGATCGCCGACGAGAACGTCGAGGTGATCATCACGACGGGCGGCACGGGCCTGACGGGCCGCGACGGCACGCCCGAGGCCGTGCGGCCCCTGCTCGACAAGACGATCGAAGGTTTTGGCGAGCTGTTCCGGACGATCTCGTACGAGGACATCGGACCGTCGAGCCTGCAGTCGCGCTGCGTCGCGGGCGTCGCGAACGCGACGTACATCTTCTGCCTGCCGGGCTCGTCGAACGCGTGCACGACGGGCTGGGACAAGCTCATCGGCCCGCAGCTCGACTTCCGCACGCGGCCGTGCAATCTCGCCGAGCTGATCCCGCGCCTGAAGGAATAGCGCGCGACGCGAGAAGACCAATTTGCTGGCGGGGTAGATTCCGCACGGCCAGTTTGCGCGGCGCAGCGTAGCTCGCTAAGCAAGCGAATGACGGAGAGCGCCGCACTACTCCCACAGCAATCGCCGCGCCGACTCCGGGAAACGGCGTGGCCGATGTATGATCATCGACATGAGATCCAACGCTTTCATCTTAGCCTTCGTTTGCGTCTTCGCCGCGTGCGGCTCCGAGCCAGTTCGCACGCCCTCGGGTGCGGAGACATTTGCCACGCATTGCGCCTCGTGCCACGGCCCTCGCGCCGAAGGCGACGGTCCCGTGGCCGCGACGCTCAGCGTGAACGTTCCGAACTTGCGCACGCTGAGCCAACGCAATCGGGGCGAGTTCCCGACCGATGCCGTCGCGAGCTACATCGACGGGCGCAATTTCCCGACAGCGCACGGCACGCGCAACATGCCGGTCTGGGGCCCCGTCTTCGACACGACCGGACGGTTGATCGCGGGCGGCGAGAGCTCGGCGCAGAGGATCCAGAGCGTGATCGACTACCTGCGCACGCTCCAAGTAACCGCGAACTGAGCCTACCGTCTTTGGCCCGACGCTCGCCGCGGGCCGCGACGCGGCGTCACTAGACGAGCGCCAAGCCTCCTTCAATTCGATTCGCCGCGGGGCTTCTTCCAACGCCGATCTGGCGGCTCGTCGAGGTCGGCGAGGTTGTGTCCTACTCGCTCGACGGCTCGGCGGCCTTCCTCGATCGCCTCCCGAGCGCAATGGAAGTCGAACAAGCGCAACCGCGCGAGGTGCGGGGTTACGAGGAGCTCGGGCGGCTCGCCCGCCAAACGGCTCCTCGCGATCCGGACTTGCACGATGTCCATGGAGGCTGCGATGACGTCGGGGAGCGAAGGCAGCGGTGTTTCCTCACCGGGCTCGCCCTCGTCGGCAGCGCCGAAGCTCGAACGCAGATCTTGGATCCACTTCTGTACCCCGCTCGCCGGCGTCGCGGGGGGCGCTGGAACGCGGAACCGACGGCCAAGGATGTCGGAGCCGAGATCGACCGCGATGACGATGTCCGCGCCCAGCGCACGCGCGAGCGACACGGGTACGGGGTTCACGAGACCGCCGTCCACCAGAAAAGCGCCGTCGCGGCTCACGGGCGTGAAGATCCCGGGCAACGCGATCGAAGCCCGGACCGCCTCGAGCATCGAGCCGGTGCGGAGCCAGACTTCGGCGCCCGAGTTGAGCGACGTCGCGACCGCGCCGAACACGAGCGGCAGCGTTTCGATTGGCCGGTCCGATGCGTTGCGGCGGAAGAATTCGACGAGGCGGTCGCCTTTGAACGCCCCGCCGCCGAAGCTCAGGTCCATGAAGCGGATCACGTCGGCAACGCCGAGCTCGAGGACCCATCGCTCGAGCCGGTCGAGCTCGCCGGCGGCGTACGCGGCGCCGACGAGCGCGCCGATCGAGGTTCCGGCGACGATGTCGGGACGCAGGCCGGCGGCCTCGAGCGCGCGGATCACGCCGATGTGCGCCCAACCGCGCGCCGATCCGCTTCCAAGCGCGAGGCCGAGGCGCGCTCTTCGACGCTCAATCATGTTCGGCGCCGCCCGATCATGGGCGCACCGTGCCCCCTCATCCGGACGGCAACAATAGGTAATAGCCGAGGTACGCGCGCGGCGCGGCGCAGCTCACGAGTCAGGGCTCGCCCGGAGCATCCTCGCCCGCAAAACGCGTCGTCGCGCTCTGCGAGCCTCGCTTCCGGCCAGCACACCTCGCGCTCGGCCGCGAGTCAATCGTCGAGCGCGTGACCATCACCGGACCCGCGGCGCGTCGCCGAGATCGAATTGTCCAGCGGCCGAATCGAGCGCGTCGATCTGAGAGTGTTGTCTGTCGTATTCCGGCTGACGGCGCCGCCGAGTGTTCAGCGGTATCCGGCTCCAGATGCGTACGGATAAGTGCGTATTTTGTCACCCAGGCGTGCGACGGAAGATGCGCAGAAGCAAAGACGAGGCGACCGAATCATGAAAGCCAACGCCAGCGCCTGTGACATTCCCGTCGCTGCGCCGGACCAGCAGATTCCATGAACGGCGACAATTCACGCGCAAACCGCCACGTATTGGCACTAGTCGCGGCAGCTACGCTGCTGCAATCGTGCGCTACGGTTCCAATCGCGTGGATGAAGCCGGAGGCCGATCCGAGAGCGTCGCGCGATGAGCTGGACGAATGCCGCAAGTTGGCACTCGATGAGATGTGGCGCATGAGTTGGGAGCGAATGTGGCCGCCGGCGTTCTACGATCCGCAGTTCATGCCACCGATGTACGCGGCCGCGCAGCCTTTTTGGCTCGGCGGAAGCGGGCGCGACCTCCAGCAAAACCTGGTTGACTTCTGCATGTACTCGAAAGGTTACCGGCCCTCCCGCGTGCCCCCGATAGACTGAAGGCGAGGTCGACGAAGGCGTTAGAGGGAGCGTGCGTGCGGTGAGCTGAAGCTGCACGGCACGGTGACGTAGTGAATGACTACGTGAGCTCGCGAGCAAAGACCAAAGGGTTGTTCTTCATTTTAGGCGCGGACTATGGACATCACAGCAGCGATCTCGGGGCGTCGTTCAACCCGCGAGTACACCAAGCAGACGCTCGACGAGCAAACTATCCTTCGACTCATCCACGCGGCGACGCTGGCGCCCAGTGCGGTGAACCAGCAGCCTTGGACTTTCACGGTGGTTCAAAATCAGGACGTGCTGGACCGGGTGTCTCGAGATGCAAAGGCACATATGCTCGCCACCATGTCCGCCGACTCGGCCGAGGGCGCCCGCGCCGAGCATTTTCGGTCCGTACTTGGCGATCCGGCGTTTCACATCTTCTACCACGCGCCCGCCCTGATACTGATATCCGGCAATGCGCCTGGCTCGTGGATCACGGAGGATTGTGCGCTGGCGGCCGAGAATCTGATGCTCATGGCCCACGCGCTGGGCCTCGGGACGTGTTGGATTGGATTCGCCCAGGGCTACTTGAACACGTTGGCGGGTAAACGGCAGATCGGGCTCCCCGAGTCCTGGGTCCCGGTCGCGCCGTTAATTGTCGGATTTCCGAAGACGCCTCCTCCCGCGGTGGCACGCAAGGAGCCGGAGATTCTCTGGGTAAGGTGATCTGCAGCGCACTCGGTTGCCCGCGCTAGCTCTAATCGGGCGCTGACCCCCTCAACTTCCGCGCGTTCGCCGACGCAGATGCGGCGGCTCGGTGGTTGCACTATCATGGCGGGCGTTTTCGATCCGAGGGGTGGCCCAGAACGAGGGCCTGAGAGGTTGGCGGCGTCCAACCAACCCTTTGAACCTGATCCGGTTAGTACCGGCGAAGGGACGGAACCCTCCGATTCCCCCCGCTAGTCAGACGAACCGGGTCTCGCTCTCGAGAGGAGATCCGACGTGCGAGCTCTCGAACGTTCTTGGCCCCTCGCGGCGGCGCTCGTCGCGGCGCTCGCGACGGCCGGCTCGCCGCCGGCCGAAGGCCAACAGGCTCGCGGCGCCGACTCGTCCGCGCCGCCCGCAGCGCAGGCGCCGACGCTCGACGAGATCGTCGTCACCGCCGACTTCCGCGACACGAAGATCGCGAACATCCCAGCGAGCGTGAGCGTGCTCGACGCCGCGCAGCTCCGCGCGACGACGGTCGAGCATTTCGAGGAAGCGATCCGCGAGGTGCCGAACCTGAACCTCTCGGGCGAGGGCTCGCGCGCGCGCTACTTCCAGCTGCGCGGCGTCGGCGAGCTCGAGCAGTACGATGGCGCGCCGAACCCGTCGCTCGGCTTCATCATCGACGACATCGACTTCTCGGGGCTCGGCAGCATCGGCACGCTGTACGACGTCGACCGGGTCGAGGTGCTGCGTGGCCCGCAAGGCACTCGCTACGGCGCGAACGCTCTCGGCGGACTCATCTATATGCGCTCGGCCGAGCCGAGCGACGCGCTCTCCGCCGACTTCGAGGCGACGACGGGCGGCGACGACACGCGCGCGCTCGGCGCCGCGGTCGGCGGCCCGCTCGGCGACAAAGCGGGCTACCGAGTGTCCGTGCACGACTTCCGGGAGAACGGCTTCCGCCACAACGTGTTCCTGAACCGCGACGACACGTACGGCCGCGACGAGCTCGGAGCGCACGGCAAGGTGAGCTGGAAGCCGAGCGATCGGGTCTCGGTGGACTTCGCGGGCCTCTACGTCGACGTCGACAACGGCTACGACGCGTGGGCGATCGACAACGGCTTCAACACCTACTCGGACAAGCCCGGTCGCGACGCCCAGCGCTCGTCTGCGGGCTCGATCCGCGTCCAAGCGCAGCTCGACAAGATCGACGTCGTGAGCATCACCGGCGTCGCGGACACGCACGCGACCTTCAGCTTCGACGCGGACTGGGGCAACGACGCGTACTGGGCGCCGTACACCTACGACTTCATCACGAGCAACGTGCGCGAGCGGCGCACGTACAACCAAGAAGTCCGCGTGCTCTCGAAGCCCGGCGCGATCGCGAACGGCCGCGGCGATTGGCTCGTCGGCGTCTACGCGCTCGACCTCTCCGAGAGCAACGATCACCTCGATCAGGGCACGTACCGTGATCCGATCTGCGGCCCCGCGTGCGACTTCGACCTCGACAACCCCGTGACGAGCCGTTACGACGCGACGAACGTCGCCGTGTTCGGTCAAGTTCGCTGGGGCTTGGGCGAGCGGCTCGACCTCACGGCCGGCTTGCGCGCCGAGCGGCGCGACGCGCACTACGACGACACGTCCGCCGCGCGCTTCGATCCGCGCGACAGCATGACGGGCGGAGAGCTTGCGTTCACCTGGCGGCTCGCAACGGGCCGCTCGGCCTATCTGCGCTTCGCGCGCGGCTACAAGGCCGGCGGCTTCAACGTCTCGCTCGCGGGCGTGGACTTCTCGACCATCGACAACGCTAAGATCACGCCCGACGAGATCGAGTTCGGCCCCGAGTTCCTCACCAGCGTCGAGAGCGGCTACCGCTTCACGTCGGCGAGCGGCCGCGCGAGCGGCGACGTCGGCATTTTCTATGCGCTGCGGACCGACGAGCAGATCAAGATCCCGCTTCAGCTCCGGCTCGGCGACCCGTCGTCGTTCCTGTTCGTCACTGCGAATGCGCAGCGCGCGACGCTATCCGGTCTCGAGGGGACCTTCGACTGGCGCGCGACCGAGCGGCTCGGTTTCTCGGCCGCGGTCGGCCTGCTCGAGACGAAGGTCGAGCGCTTCTCGCTGTTCCCGGAGCTCGAGGGCCGCGAGCAGGCGCACGCGCCGCCGTACACGTTTTCGCTCGGCGCCGAGTACCGCGTGCCGTCCGGCTGGTTCGCGCGCATCGACCTGAGCGGCATGGGCGCGTTCTTCTACGACTACGGCTACGACATCAAGTCGCACCCCTACACGCTCACGAGCCTCAGAGTCGGCCGCGACTGGGGCCGATGGAGCGCGGCGCTCTGGGGCCGCAACGTGCTCGACGAGCGCTACACGGTCCGCGGCTTCTACTTCGGCAACGAGCCGCCCGATTTTCCGAACAAGCTGTACACGCGGCTCGGCGATCCGCGTCAGTACGGCGTCACCGTTCGCTACCACCTCTAGGTGCAGCCATGCGTGTCACCGTCGAAATGAGCCTCTATCCGCTCGCGCATGCTGCGCTCGACAAGATCCTCGACTTCATCGAAGTCGTGCGCGCCGACGCTCGGCTCGAGGTCGTCGTGAATCAGATGAGCACGCAGGTCCGCGGCGAGCTCGCGGTCGTGCTCGACGTGCTGCGCAAGGCGATCGAGCAGAGCTTCGGCGCGGGTGGATCGCAGGCGCTCGTCGTGAAGTTCCTGAACGCCGATCTGCCGATCGG
>Ga0335085_10016896_pt1 | contig 10523 bp, 9 predicted proteins | sample Lox_Sample_45_FD_206712 | JGI IMG/M metagenome (GOLD analysis project Ga0335085, IMG submission 206712) | Soil microbial communities from Loxahatchee National Wildlife Refuge, Florida, United States - Lox_Sample_4.5 | ecosystem: Environmental > Terrestrial > Soil > Wetlands | place: USA: Florida...
CGGCGGGATCGCCGAAGTCCTTGAGCATCACGCCGAGGCTGTTGCGAAGCGTCGGCTTGTTGGGATGGCGGGCGATCGCACCCTTGATATCATCGACGGCCTGCGCCCGTTCGCCGCGCTGCCAGGCGATCAGGCCAAGGATATGCACTGCGTCGGGTTGATCCGGGTTGCTCTGCAGGAGTTGGCGACACGCGCTTTCGGCGCGCGCGAGATCGCCGCGCCCGTAGAGAGCCGCGGCCTGCTGGAGCAGCCGCATGTCCGCGACCGCCATCCTGCCGTCGCGCATGGCCGCTCCTGAATTTGGCGTCGCAGCGTTCGGCACACTCTCGCCCACGATCACCGCTCCAAGCTCAGAGGTTCCTATGCATCCGGCAACGGCCAGTAGCCGAACCGCGCCATCTGCTCGCGGTGGACCGTCGTCACGGCTTCGACCTGCGCGGCGGTCAGCGCCTTGCGCCATTGGCCGGCCTTGCCTTCGCGGAAGAACCATTGCGCGTTGGCGGTGCGCTCGATGAAGCCGTGCCGCTTCTCCTGCTCGCGCAGCACCTTGAACGAGCTGAGCTTGATGGCCTTGTCGAGCCGGTCGCGCGCCACCTTCAGGCCCAGAAAGGCCACAACGCCGGCAAACGTCTTGTGCGGCGAGTTCAGCATGTCCTCGTAGCGCACGACATGCAGGCCCGCCGACGGCTGGTGCGTCCAGCTCATGACATTCTCGGACCAGGAGCCGTAGCGCTCGTAGCAATGGATCTCCTCGTTCGCCGACTGCAATCCCGGAGTCGCCAGGGCAGCAATCGCCTGATCCACCGTCAGGCCATAGTGATCGGCGTAGGAGAGCGTCACGTCCAGCGGGTTGCGGATCACGTAGATGGCGCCGGCCGTATACTGCATCGTGATCATCGGCGTGCCGCGGTCCTCGACCAGGGCATTGTGCGTCTTCACGAAGATCGTGTCGGGATGGGCGCGCGTCATCGCCTCATGCACGCGCGGCCGCAGGGCGGCGACCTCTTCCTTCGAGATCTCCGGGCCCGGACGCGGATCGAACAGCTGGTACCAGCGCATCTGAGCATCGCTCAGCGTGAAATCGGTGAGGCGGTTGATGTCGTATGGCTCGTTCGGGTTGCGCATCAGATTGTGCAGGAAGGCGCGCAGCCAGGTGTTGCCCGACTTCGGATAGGACGCCAGCCAGACCAGCTTGCCCATGACGCTGATGCGTTTCCCGTTGCTCACGCGACCGCGACGCACCTCGGCCGCCGGAGACCCTACATAGGGCATGGGCCGCGAAAGCACAAAATCTTTGCCGGACAGGATGATGCGCTCCTCGGGGCGATCCTTGACCCGGCGCCGGGGTTTGCTTTAAGTCTGCGGCTGAAAGACCATGCTGTCGCGTTTGATGCGGTGAGGCGGAAGACGATGCGAAATCTGGATTCACGGCGGAGCCCGTGGCTGCGAGTGGCGCTGCTGCTGGCTGTCTGCGGAATCATCGCGGGATGCGGCATGGGCGGCGAGGCCAAGTATCCGACCTCCCGGCAGTCCGGACCCGGCAAGGGACAAACGACACCGCAGTACGGCGATCCGCAGTCGGTCTTCGGTCCGGGCGGGCTGACGGTCGGCGGCACGGAGAAGCCGGGCGATGCCGAGTCGTCCGGCGCCAACGGCATCGGCGTCAACAGCTTCCTGTGGCGGGCATCGCTCGATACCGTCTCGTTCATGCCGCTGGTCTCGGCAGATCCGTTCGGCGGCGTCATCATCACCGATTGGTATTCGCCACCGCAGTCGCCCGAAGAACGCTTCAAGGTCAACGTCTATATCCTGGGACGCGCGTTGCGGGCCGATGGCATCCGGGCATCCGTGTTTCGCCAGCAGCGTGACACGACCGCCGGCTGGATAGACGCCCAGGTGGCACCCTCGACAGCGACGGATCTGGAGAACGCGATCCTGACGCGCGCCCGCCAGATGCGCATCGCGCAACTCGGCGAGTAACCGACCGCCCGTCGTCCGCGCCGGTCTGTCCAGGCGGGTTGCGGCCGACCGGCCCGCTGGACAGGAAACCTGGGGATGTCGCGGTACAACTTCAAGGAAACGGAAGCTGCATGGCAGGCCCTCTGGGCCGAGCGCCGCAGCTTTGCCGCGCAGGAGGATCCGAGCCGGCCCAAATACTATGTTCTGGAGATGTTTCCCTATCCCTCCGGACGTATTCATATGGGACACGTGCGCAACTATGCACTCGGCGACGTGGTCGCCCGTTATAAGCGGGCCAAGGGCTTCAACGTGCTGCATCCCATGGGCTGGGACGCCTTCGGCCTCCCGGCCGAGAACGCGGCCATGGAGAAGAAGGTCCATCCGGCGAAATGGACCTACGACAATATCGCGACCATGCGGGGCCAGCTGAAGTCCATGGGCCTGTCGCTCGACTGGGAGCGCGAGCTCGCGACCTGCAACCCGGACTATTACCGGCAGCAGCAGGCGATGTTCGTCGACATGTTCGAGGCGGGGCTGGTCTATCGCAAGGAAGCCAGCGTCAACTGGGACCCGGTCGACCAGACCGTGCTGGCCAACGAGCAGGTGATCGACGGTCGCGGCTGGCGCACCGGCGCCATCGTCGAGCGCCGCAAGCTGTCGCAGTGGTTCTTCAGGATCACCGCCTATAGCGACGACCTGCTGGCCAGCCTGCAGGGCCTGGAGCGCTGGCCGGCGAAGGTCCGGCTGATGCAGGAGAACTGGATCGGGCGCTCCGAGGGCGCGCGCGCCTTCTTCGGCCTGGCCGGCCGCCAGGATCGTCTGGAGATCTTCACGACCCGGCCGGACACGCTGTTCGGCGCCTCGTTCGCCGCGATTGCGGCCGATCACCCGCTGGCGATCGAACTGGCGGCGAGCGATCCCGCGCTCGCCGCCTTCCTCGAGGAATGCCGGAAGACGGCGGTCAGCGCCGAGGCGATCGAGACAGCCGAGAAGAAGGGCTATCGCACGACGCTGGAGGCAATCCATCCGTTCGACAGCGGCTGGAAGCTGCCGATCTACGTCGCCAATTTCGTCCTGATGGAATACGGCACCGGCGCGATCTTCGGCTGCCCGGCCCACGATCAGCGCGACCTGGATTTCGCACGCAAGTACGGACTGCCGGTGACGCCGGTGGTCTGCCCGCCCGGCGAAGACCCCAAGAGTTTCGCCGTCGGCGATACCGCCTATCTCGGGGACGGCCGCGCGATCAACTCCCGCTTTCTCGACGGTCTCGACGTGGCGGCTGCCAAGCGCGCCGCGATCCGACGGCTGGTCGAGCTCGGCGCCGGCGAGGGTACCGTCCACTACCGTCTGCGCGACTGGCTGGTCTCGCGGCAGCGCTACTGGGGCTGCCCGATCCCGATGATCCACTGCGGCGACTGCGGAATCATTCCGGTACCCAAGCAGAACCTGCCGGTGCTGTTGCCGGACGACGTCACGTTCGACCGGCCGGGCAACCCGCTGGAGCATCACCCGACCTGGAAGCACGTGTCCTGCCCGCGCTGCGGTAAGCCGGCCCGGCGCGAGACGGACACGCTCGACACCTTCGTCGATTCCTCCTGGTACTTCGCCCGCTTCTGCAGCCCGCGCAGCGACCGGCCGGTCGATCCGGCGGCCGTCGGCTACTGGATGCCGGTCGACCAATATGTCGGCGGCATCGAGCACGCGATCCTGCACCTGCTCTACTCGCGCTTCTTCATGCGGGCGATGCGGAAGATCGGACTGCTCGCCGTGGACGAGCCGTTCGCGGGCCTCTTCACGCAGGGCATGGTGTGCCACGAGACCTATCGGAGCGAGGGCGGCGACTGGCTGCTTCCGGAGCAGGTCACGAAGGACGGCGCCGGCAAAGTGGTGACGGCCGCCGAAGGCCACCCCGTCACCGTCGGGCGCTCCGAGAAGATGAGCAAGTCCAAGAAGAACGTCATCGACCCGAACCCGATCATCGCGACCTACGGCGCCGATACCGCGCGCTGGTTCATGCTCTCGGACAGCCCGCCCGAACGCGACCTCGAATGGACGACGGCCGGCGTCGAAGGCGCGGCGAAGTTCGCACAGCGGCTGTGGCGATTGATCACGGAGCGCCTGTCGGATCTGCCGGCGGCGGGAGCGCAGGTGCCGCCGGGCCCGGACGCGCGCTGCGAGCCGCTGCGGCGCGCGACGCACAAGACCATCGCCGGCGTGACCGACGACATCGAGAAGTTTCACTTCAACAAGGCGGTCGCGCGGCTCTACGAGTTCGTCAACACGATCACGGAGTTCGTGGGAACCAACGGCGCGCAACCGGCGGTGGCCGGCTGCGCATGGGCGCTGCGCGAAGCGTTCGAAGCACTGACCCTGCTCATCGGTCCGATGATGCCGCACCTGGCCGAGGAGCTGTGGCGGCACCTCGGCCACAACGCGCTGCTCGTGGAGACGCCCTGGCCGCAGGCCGATCGCAGCCTGATCGTCGACGACAACGTCACGGTCGCCGTGCAAGTGAACGGCAAGCTGAGGGCGACCATCGCGCTGCCGCGCGATGCCGCGCAATCGGTTGCGGAGGCGGCCGCGCTCGCCGAAGATGCCGTGCAGCGCGCGCTCGCGGGCAAGCCGCCGCGCAAGGTCATCGTGGTCCCGAACCGAATCGTCAATGTCGTGGTCTAGACTTCTCCTCTGTCTCATCCTGATGCTCGCGGGCTGCGGCTATCATCCGCTCTATGGCCGGCACGGCGCCGACAATGCCTCGTCCGTCGACGAGATGGCCTTGATCCGCATCGAGGCCATCCCGGACCGCATCGGCCAGCAGATGTACAACATGCTGCGCGAACGGCTGAACCCCTACGGCAAGCCCGAGCAGCCGAAATATGCTCTGAGCATCGCGCTCACGGAGACGCACGAGAACCTGTTCCTGGAGAAGGACGAGACGGCGACCCGCGCCAACCTGACGCTCAAGGCCAGCTTCATCCTGCGGCGGCTGGACGACAACTCGATCGTCGTGTCGGGATCCAGCCGTTCGGTCGGCAGCTACGACATCCTGTCATCGCAATTCGCCTCGGTGGTCTCGGAGGAGGACGCGCGCGAGCGCACCGCGCGCGCCATCAGCGACGACATCCGCACGCGTCTCGCCCTGGCGCTGCAGCCGCGCGAGAGCAGCTGAGGATCCTTCTTGCTCGATGAAGATCACCGGGCGCGGCATCGAGTCTTTTTTGAGCGGAAGCGACGGAACGGTCGCGGCCGCCTTGCTTTACGGCCCCGATACGGGCCTCGTGAAGGAGCGGGCCGATCGCCTTGCCGCGGCGGTCGCCGGCGACTTGGCCGATCCGTTCCGGGTCTCGGAGCTGACGCCGGAGCGGTTGCGCGACCAGCCGTCGCTGCTGAGCGACGAGGCCGCCGCCCTCACGTTCGGCGGCGGGCGGAGGGTCGTCCGGCTGCGTGGCGGCGGCGACAGCCAGGCCGGACTCCTGCAGTCGTTTCTGGAGAAGAAGAGCGGCGACGCTTTGGTGATCGTCGAGGCGGACGACCTGGGACCGCGCTCGTCGCTGCGCCAGCTGTTCGAGGCGGCCGGCAACGCCGCGGCCGTGCCCTGCTACCGCGATGAGGCCGGCGACCTCGCCCGTCTCATCGGCGAGGAACTGGGGCGCGCCAACCTGCAGCCGACCGAGGAAGCGCGCGACTATCTTGCGAGCGTGCTGGGCGGCGATCGAGGCGTGACGCGCCGCGAGTTGGAGAAGATCGTCTCCTACATGGGCCCATCCGAGTCGGCGCGGCCGGTCGGGTTGGCCGATGTGGTGGCTTGCGTGGGCGACAGCGCCGCCTTGTCCGTGGATGACCTGATGTTCGCGCTCGGCGACGGCGATCTCGCGGCCGTGGAGCGGCTGACCGACCGCGTGCTCGCCGAAGGCACGGCGCCGGTGGCGATCCTGCGCATCGCGGCGCGGCACTTTCTACGTCTGCACCTGGTGGCGGCAGCGGACGATCGCGAGCGGGCGATCCGCAGCCTGCGGCCGCCGGTATTCTTCAAGTACGCGCCACGGCTCCAGGATCAGGTCCGGCGGTGGAGCGTGGCGCGACTGCATCAATCGCTGGATCGGCTCCTGCGCGCCGAGATGGATTGCAAGAAGACGCGAATGCCGGCCGAGGTCCTCTGCCGGCGCGCATTGCTCGAGATCGCGGCCCAAGCCCCGCGCGCGGCGCGAGCGAATTGATACGCGACGTCAGTGGACTTGCGATGGCGCCTCCGCGCGCAGCCGCGCGAGGATGAGGTCGAGCTGCTCCAGGGTCTGGTAGCGGATCGTCACGGTACCGCCCTCGCCGCGCTGATCGACCGATACGGTCAACCCCAACCGCGCCGTGATGTCGCGCTCGAGCGCGCGCGTGTCCGCGTCCTTCGGAGGCCGCCGGAGCCGGGGGCCGCCTTCGCGATGACTCTTCACCAGGCGCTCGGTCTGCCGCACGTTGAGATCGTGGGCGACGATCAGGTTGGCGAGCCCGACAGCATCGGCCGTGCCGAGCAGGGCGCGGGCATGGCCGGATGACAGCTTGCCGTCGTCGAGCAGCTGGCGCACGGGCTCCGGCAGGCCCAGCAGACGGATGCTGTTGGTGATGTGGCTGCGGCTCTTGCCGACGCGGCGCGCCAGGTCGTCCTGCGAGTTCCCGAACTCCTGCAGCAGCCGTCGGTAGCCGTCGGCCTCTTCGAGCGGCGACAGGTCCTCGCGCTGCACGTTCTCGATCAGCGCCAGTTCGAGCGCCTCGCGGTCGCTGATCTCGCGGACGATGACGGGGATCTCGTGCAGCTTGGCCAGCTGCGCCGCGCGCCAGCGGCGCTCGCCGGCGACGATCTCGTAGCCCGTCGCCGCGCCCGGACGCGGCCGCACGAGGATCGGCTGGAGGACGCCGTTCTCGCGGATCGAATCGGCGAGCGCGGCGAGCGACTCGTCATCGAAGCGATGGCGCGGCTGAAACGGCCCCGGCACGAGCTGATCGAGCGTCAATGTGCGCGTCGCCCGTTGCGCCTGCTGCGGCTCCGCCGCGGCCTCGCCGAGCAACGCCGACAAGCCGCGACCCAAACGCTTGCCCGCATCCTGACTCATCAGTGGACTCCTTCCGATAGGGCCTGCCGTTCGCGCTGCAGAACCTCGCGCGCGAGGTGGACATAGGCCTGAGCGCCGGCGCAGCGCAGGTCGTAGAGCAGCACCGGCTTGCCGTGCGACGGCGCCTCCGAGACCTTGACGTTGCGCGGGATCACCGTGTCGTAGACCGTGCGGCCGAAGTGCCCGCGCACGTCGGCGGCAACGAGCTCGCAGAGATTGTTGCGCTTGTCGTACATGGTCAGCACGACGCCCTGGATGCTCAACTTCTGGTTGAATGCCCGCTTCACCTGCTCAATCGTCTGCAGCAGGTGCGTGAGGCCCTCGAGCGCGTAAAACTCGCATTGCAGCGGCACGATCACCGCGTCGGCGGCGACCAGCGCGTTCAACGTCAACAGGTTGAGCGAGGGCGGGCAATCGATAAGAATATAGTCATAGTCGGCGGCCGCCGCCGCGAGCGTGTCGCGCAGGCGGAATTCGCGGCGCGGCTGGCTGACGAGCTCGATCTCGGCGCCGGAGAGATCGAGCGAGGACGGCACGATCGACATGCCCGGCACGACCGTCGGGACCGTTGCCTCGGCGATCGTGACGCCGTTTACCAACACGTCATAGGAGGTGACCTTGCGTCCCTCGCGGCCGATGCCGAGCCCCGTGCTGGCGTTGCCCTGGGGATCCAGATCGAGAATGAGCACGCGGCGCCCGCAAGCCGCCAGCGCCGTCGCCAGATTGATGGCCGTTGTCGTCTTCCCGACCCCGCCCTTCTGGTTCGTCAGCGCCAGCACCCGCGTGACGCCGCCGTTCGTGAGGGTGATCGGGTTAGAGTCCTGCACGCGCGACCTGCCTCATGCGAAGGATCGTGCCGGAAGGGTCTGACAAGCTGGGGATTCGCTCCACGCGCATCCTCCATGTTTTCGCCGCCTCGGTCAATTCCTCGTCGACCCGGCCGCCCTTGAGGAACAGGCAGAAGGAATCCGGCCGCAAGAACGGCTCGGCGTAGGTCAGCAGCTGCGCCAGCGGCGCGCAGGCCCGGGCCGTCACGACATCGACCTTCAGGTTCGTCAGATCCTCAAGCCTTGCGCGGTGGATGGTCGGATTCTCGCCCGGCGTCAAGCCTGCTGCGCGGGCAGCCTCGGCCAGGAACACGCATTTGCGGGAGTCCGACTCGATGAGGTGGACATGGGGGATGCCCAGTATCGCGAGGACGAGGCCGGGGAAGCCGGCGCCACTACCCATGTCAGCCAGGGTCTCGATATCCGAGGGGATGTGCGGAAGCAGTTGGGCGGAATCGAGCATGTGCCGGCGCCAGAGGTCATTCAGGCTCTCTGGGGCTACCAGGTTGATGGATTTCTGCCACTTGGCCAGGGTCTCGGCATAGCGCTTCAGGCGCTGCAATGTTTCACGTGAAACATTGCAGCTGGCGGCGAAGGCCTCGGGCGTCAGCGACATCAGGCCGATAGCCGGTCGCTGGCCCGCTTCACATGCCTCAGGAGCGCTGTCAGCGCCGATGGGGTCACCCCGGAAATGCGCGCCGCTGCACCTAAGGTTGCCGGCTTTGCGGATGTCAGCTTCGACCGGACCTCGACAGACAGGCCGGAGACGCTGCCGTAGTCGAGGTCCGCCGGGAGGTGGAGGGATTCGTCGCGCCGGAAGGCCTGGATGTCGGCCTCTTGGCGGCGGAGATAGCCACGATAGCGGGCGTCGGTCTCCAGCTGCTCGACTGTGGTGGCGTCAAGGTCACGCAGCTGCGGCCAGATCGCGGCTAGGCGGGCGAGGTCGATGCCGGGATAGGCCAGGAGCTCGGCAGCCGTCCGACGGATGCCGTCCTGGTTGATGGTCAGGCCGCTATCGCGCAGCTGGTTGGGAGTGGCTGACAGGCCGATCAGGAGTGCCTGCGCTTGGTCGAGCCTTGCGATGCGCCGGCCATAGGCGGTGGCGCGTTCCTGGCCGACACAGCCGATGGACAGGCCCTTGGGCGTCAGTCGCAGGTCGGCGTTGTCGGCGCGCAGGATCAGGCGGTATTCGGCGCGCGAGGTGAACATCCGGTAGGGCTCATTGGTGCCCCGCGTCACCAAGTCATCAATGAGCACACCTATATAGGCGTCGGCGCGGTCGAGCACGAACCGGGCGTCGCCGCCACCGGCACGGAGAGCGGCATTGAGGCCGGCCATCAGCCCCTGCGCTGCCGCCTCCTCGTAGCCGGTGGTGCCGTTGATCTGACCAGCCAGGAACAGCCCTGGCACCCGCCGGGTTTCGAGGGTCGGCGCCAGCTCGCGGGGATCAACGAAGTCATATTCGATCGCGTAGCCGGGGCGCAGCATGGCGGCGCGCTCGAGACCTGGGATGGTCTTCAGAATCTCCAGCTGGACTTCGCGCGGCAGCGACGTGGAAATACCATTCGGATAGACCGTGACGTCGTCGAGACCCTCGGGCTCGAGGAAGATCTGGTGGCGCTCGCGCTCGGCAAAGCGGACGACCTTGTCTTCGATCGAGGGGCAGTAGCGTGGGCCGATGCTTTCGATCTGACCCGAATACATCGGCGACCGGTCGAGGTTCCGACGGATCACATCGTGGGTGGCGGGTGTGGTCGTGGTGATGCCGCAGGAGATCTGGGGCGTCGTGATCCGATCAGTCAAATAGGAGAACGGCACGGGCGGATCGTCGCCTGGCTGCATCTCCAGGCCGGACCAGTCGATGGTGCGGCCATCGAGACGCGGCGGCGTGCCCGTCTTGAGGCGCCCGAGCGGGAAGCCGAGGCGGCTCAATGTCGCCGGTAGACCAAGGGACGGCGCCTCGCCGACCCGGCCGGCGGCCACCTTCTCCTCGCCAATATGGATCAAGCCGCGCAGGAACGTGCCCGTCGTGATGACCGCGGCGGCGCACTCGATCGTCTCCCCCGCGGCGGTTCGGATGGCGCGGATGCGGCCGGAGGCATCAAGCGCGATGTCTTCGGCGCCACCCGCCTGGATCGTGAGATTAGGCTGTTCCGCCAGGATTGCCTGAACTGCGTGGCGGTAGAGCTTCCGGTCGGCCTGGGCGCGCGGTCCACGCACGGCGGGACCCTTGCTGCGGTTCAGCAGGCGGAACTGGATGCCGGCCCGATCCGCAGCCCGACCCATGACGCCATCGAGGGCGTCGATCTCCCGGACTAGGTGGCCCTTGGCCAACCCGCCAATGGCTGGGTTGCAGGACATCTCGCCGATGGTTGCCGGGTTGTGGGTGAGCAGCAGCGTATGAGCACCCATGCGCGCCGATGCGGCTGCCGCCTCGGTCCCGGCGTGGCCGCCGCCGATGACGATGACATCGAATGTCGCCATGGCTGCAATCTATCGGCGGGAGGAATTGGAGTCAAAAGCTGCTCCGATGTTTCACGTGAAACATCGGTGGCATTCGCGGCAATTTGGGTGCGATGTTTCACGTGAAACATCGTTAGCGCGAGGTCAATGTTTCACGTGAAACATCGAT
>Ga0335085_10016899_pt1 | contig 10522 bp, 6 predicted proteins | sample Lox_Sample_45_FD_206712 | JGI IMG/M metagenome (GOLD analysis project Ga0335085, IMG submission 206712) | Soil microbial communities from Loxahatchee National Wildlife Refuge, Florida, United States - Lox_Sample_4.5 | ecosystem: Environmental > Terrestrial > Soil > Wetlands | place: USA: Florida...
CGCAAAGTCACCCATGTCAGCGAAGTCACCGGGATCGAAGGCTCGCGCGTCTCGCTGCAGGACATCTTTGTGTTCAAGGAAGAAGGCTACGACACGGACGGCAAGCTGCGCGGCCGCTTCGTGGCGACCGGCCAGATCCCGGAATTCTATGAAGACCTGCGCAACCGCGGACTCAACCCCGACCTCGGCATCTTCCAGTTGAAGGGGAATTGAACGTGCTGTGGCTGGTGGTCGGCGTCGTCACCGTCTTCGTGGTCGTGGTCGGCTGGCTGATTTCGGAAGCGCTCGAAAAATTCCTCGCCAAGCAACGCGACACGATCGCGCGCACCGCGCGCACCGGTCTGGCCGACATGTTCATCTTCGTCGACCCGCTCAAGCTGTTCTACTACAACGTGATCGCGCTCGCGGTGGTGCCGGCGCTGATCTGGGTCGCGACCGGGAACCTGGTATTCGTCGTGTTGAGCGTGGTGGCCATCGTCTTCATGCCGAAATGGGCGGTGAATTTCCTGCGCAAACAGCGCTTCAGCCGCTTCGAGGCGCAGTTGCCGGACGCGCTGCTGATGGTGTCCGGCGCGATGCGCGCGGGCGCCAGCCTGACGGTCGCGCTCGAGTCGATGGTCAACGAGCAGAAACCGCCGCTGAGCCAGGAATTCGAACTGCTGCTGCGCGAGCAGCGGCTCGGCGTGGATTTCGACAACGCGCTCAAAAACATGGAAAAACGGCTGCCGATCCAGGATTTCATCCTGGTGGTGTCCGGCCTGCGCATTTCGCGCGAAGTCGGCGGCAACCTCGCCGAAATACTGGAAACCCTGGCCGAGACGCTGCGCCGCAAGTTCGCGATGGAAGGCAAGATCAAGAGCCTGACCGCACAGGGGAAAATGCAGGGCATCGTGATGACGTCGCTGCCGCTGCTGCTGATGCTGGTGCTGTCCAAAATGGAGCCCGAAGCGATGCATCCGCTGTTTCATACCGTGCTCGGCTGGGGCACGCTCGGCGTGATCGCCGTCATGGAATTGCTCGGCTACTGGGCGATCAGAAAAATCACCACGATCGACATCTGAAAAATGGCCACCGTCATCGTCATTTTCATCTCGCTGCTGATCGGGGCCAGCGTGCTGCTGTTCACCTACAGCGTGGTCAGGCTCAAAACCGAAGTGCCGACTGAAGAACGCGAATACATGGATCCGCTGCCGCTCGCGCTGCGGCTGGTATGGCCGATCGTGCGTTTTCTGGAATTCCACCTCTGCGCCTATATCCCCGCCGATTATCTGGAGCGCGCCAACGAACGACTGCAATTGACCGGTGTCGGCTATCTTATCAACTCCGAGCAGTACTACGCGATCCGCATCGTCTCGGTGCTGGCCATCGCCGGGCTCGCCTGGTTTTCGATGAGTGCGCTCGACAATTTCGATCCGACCATGATGCTGCTCGGCGTCGTCGGCGGTTTTTTCCTGCCTGCGTTGTGGCTGCGCGACGTCCGCATCCGGCGCGACAAAGCAGTACTGAAGGCGCTTCCGACCTATCTCGATTTCATCACCATGGCGGTGGAGGCCGGCCTCAATCTGACCGGCGCCATCAACCAGGCGATGGACAAGGGCCCTGCCGGCCCGCTGCGCCACGAGTTCTATATGGTGGTGCGCGATCTGCGCGCCGGCCTGCCGCGCTCCGAAGCATTGCGGCGCATGGAAAAACGCATGGGCCTGCTCGAAATCACGAGCTTCGTCGGTACCGTGATCCAGGCCGAAAAAATGGGCGCGCGGCTCGGCGAAGCGCTGCGCATCCAGGCCGAGCAGCGTCGTACCGAGCGTTTCCAGCGCGCCGAAAAGCTGGCGATGGAAGCGCCGGTGAAGCTGATCGGGCCGCTGCTGATCTTCATTTTTCCGGTCACTTTCATCGTGCTGGGTTTTCCGATCGCCATGAAATTCCTGGGCCAGGGCATATTGTGAAACGCGGAACACTCTACGAAAAAAACAGTGGAAAAAAATTGTTGCGGGAGATGTGGAAAGCAAACACCGGCTGGGAACGCATGCGCGGCCTGCTCGGCCGTCCGCCGCTGACCGCCGATCAGGGCCTGCTGATCGATCCCTGCCGCATGGTGCACACTTTCGGCATGCGCTACCCGATCGACCTCGCCTTTCTCGACGCTTCGGGGCGCGTGAGAAAAACCATCGTCGCCCTGTCGCCGGGACGGATTGCCGGCAGTTTTTTCGCGACCGCGACCATGGAATTCGCCGCCGGGACGCTGCGCCGGATCGGACTGCGTCCGGGAGACACGCTGCTATGGCGGGAAGCCTGAGCACGAACGGTGCGCGCGCGTGGTGCGCGCTGCTGTGCGGCGTGCTGCTCGCCGGCTGTACGACGCTCGGCGAGCACAAGGACATTTACACGTTGAGCAAAGAGGCCGAAATCGCCTTCGACAACCAGGAGGACGCCAAGGCCGAGCAGCTCTACAAGGGGCTCGTCAAGCAGGCTCCGAACGACGCCGAGAACTGGTTCCGCCTGGGCAATCTCTACGCGCGTACCAATCATCCGGACCAGGCGGTCGAAACCTATCAGCATGCCTTGATGCTCGACGGCAACAATCCCAAGATCTGGCACAATCTCGGCGTGGTCCGGCTGCGGCAAGCCTGGGCATCGCTGATGCAGGCCGAAATTCTCGCCCCGCCCGACAGCGATCTCTATAACAGAACCCATGACATGGTCAAAGCCTTGGGCAACCTGCCCGCTCTCGGCGGCGCGCCGGATGATAGCGAATTGAAATCCGCCCGCCCCGTGAAAAAATAAACCGACCATGCGGCGCCCGTTCATGCCAGCGAACCGCCAGCGCGGCCAGGCCATCGTCGAATACCTGATCCTGTTTCCGACCATGATTCTGTTGATACTGGGCGCGATCCAGTTCGCGTTGCTCTACCAGGTAAAAAGCACGCTCGACTATGCGGCGTTCATCGGTGCGCGCCAGGGCGCGCTGGAAAACGCCTCGATGCTGTCGATCAAGGACGGCGTTGCTTCCGGGCTCACGCCGCTATTCACCTATACCAAGGACAGCGCGTCTTCCCCCGAAAAACTGCTGGCGCTGGGCCGCGGCCGGGCGATCGCCTGGGTCGAGGTTTTCAATCCGCTGGTGACCAAAGTCCAGATCGTCAATCCGACCAAGGCCGCATTCGACGGCTACAAGGCACAGTCGGAATCCGGCGATGAGATCCCCAACGACAATCTGATGTATCGCTCCACCAGCGCCGATTACGACGGCATGTCGATCCAGGACGCGAACCTGCTCAAAATCCGCATCACCTATTGCGCCAAGCTGATCGTCCCGTTTGCCAACCAGACCATTTACGCGCTCTACCGTGGCATCAGCGGCCTCCAGAACCTCGCCGCCGAATATTTCTCGGGCGCCATCGCGAGCGCCGGCGCCGATACCGAATGCCAAGACCCGGCCACCTATGCACAGGGCAAGATCGACGATGCGGTTGCACAGATCAATACTTACCTGACCAAGGCCGGCCTGCCCAACATCAGCGGCATCAACGTTTCCGCCTATATCCCCAGTTTCACGATACCGGTATTGAACTGGAACATCGGCGGCATACGCATTCCGCTCACCGCGGAAGCCGTAGTGCGCATGCAGTCGCCGGTGCACGGGGACGACCTGAATTGAGCAATACGTTTCACACCCTGCCGCCTTCACCGTGCCTGGTCGACACCAATTACGCCTGGTGGCAGGGCGGCTTCACGCCGGAACAGCTGGCCGCCATCGTCGCGCTCGGCGAATCGCTCCCTTCCCAGCGCGGCACGATCTTCGCCGCCGACGGCAAGACCCAGCAGGAAGTGGAACAGATCCGCCGCACCCACATCGCCTGGATGTACTGCAACGACCAATCGCAGTGGATCTACGAGCTGCTCGGTTGGATCGCCAATCAACTCAACGCCACCAACTTCGGTTTCGATCTGTACGGTTTTGTTGACGCGCTTCAATACACGGTGTACGAGGCGTCCGAAACGGGGCCCGGCTTCTACGACTGGCACATGGATCAGGGCCGCACCAGCTCGCCCCGGAAACTAAGTCTGGTGCTGCAACTGACCGACCCCTCCGAATACGAAGGTGGCGATCTGCAATTCATGGGTACCAACACCAGCGTCGCCACCAAGGAATTGGGATCGGTGCATCTTTTCCCGTCTTACGTCATGCACCGCGTCGCCCCGGTCACCAAAGGTATCCGTCGCTCGCTGGTCGGCTGGATTGCCGGCCCGCGTTTCCGCTGACAACAACACGGCGGCGCCCGCCGCATTTATTTGAGTTCGGAATCCGGCGTGCCGGGGTCTTGTTTCCTGTTGCCTCGATAAACGTTCACGCCGCCGCCTTTGATGACGATCAGATCCTGGCCGCCGGCTGCCTCCGCAGCGGAGGTCGCGGCCGCCGCTTGCGCGGCCTGTTCGTCGGCAGTTTGTTGCCCGGCCGGCTGTCCTTGAGGTTTGCATGCGCCAGTGGCATCCGGCGGCCCGCCCGGCCCCCCGGGACCACCCGGACCGCACAGCCCGCCGGGGCCGCCCGGACCACCCGGGCCTCCGGGCCCGCCCGGACCCCCGGGCCCACCCGGACCCCCAGGACCACCCGGACCTCCGGGACCACCCGGACCGCCGGGAGAACCTGGAGATGCAGGTTCTCCTCCCGGACCGTTGGGACCACCAGGACCGTCTGGCCCCCCGGGACCGCCCGGCCCTAATGGACCGCCCGGCCCGCCGGGACCCCCGGGACCACCCGGCCCACTGGGGCCGCCTGGCCCTCCCGGACCCCCTGGTCCACCCGGCCCGCCGGGACCACCAGGACCGCCGGGACCCAATGGACCGCCCGGACCATTGGGCGCACCCGGACTACCTGGCGAATTTGCCGGAGGACCGCCCGGACCACCGGGTCCGCCTGGACCTCCTGGTCCGCCGGGACCCAACGGACCACCGGGTCCGCCGGGACCTCCCGGGCCACCCGGAGTACCCGGCGGAGATGCAGGCCCGCCCGGACCACCAGGGCCGCCCGGACCGCCGGGACCCAATGGACCGCCCGGGCCACCTGGCCCGCCCGGACCTCCGGGACCACCCGGACCGCCAGGACCCAACGGCCCCCCCGGACCGCCGGGTCCATCCGGGCCTCCCGGACCGCCTGGTCCACCCGGACCCCCGGGACCTAACGGGCCGCCTGGACCGTCGGGTCCGCCTGGACTTCCCGGTGGACTTGCCGGGGGACCCCCCGGACCGCCAGGACCTCCTGGACCGCCGGGCCCACCCGGTCCACCAGGTCCACCTGGGCCTCCTGGACCGCCCGGACCACCGGGACTACCAGGTGTACCGGGACTTCCTGGGGAACCAGCCGGAGGTCCACCCGGTCCGCCGGGCCCTCCAGGACCTCCCGGGCCACCGGGACTACCTGGCGGATTTGCCGGGGGACCGCCCGGACCCCCAGGGCCACCGGGTCCCCCTGGACCACCGGGACCCAAAGGACCTCCGGGTCCGCCGGGACCGCCAGGACCACCCGGACCGCCGGGAGTACCGGGAGCGCCCGGCGTACCCGGACTTCCTGGGCTTGACGGAGAACCACTATCTGGCGGCCCCCCTGGACCTCCCGGCCCCCCAGGCCCACCGGGACCTCCCGGCCCACCGGGTCCACCAGGGCCGCCGGGACCTCCCGGTGCACCCGGACTTCCCGGCGGACTGGCCGTAGGACCGTCAGGGCCCCCAGGACCTGCCGGACCTCCAGGTCCGGCAGGTCCGCCCGGGCCACCTGGACCGCCAGGACCACCGGGTCCACCCGGCCCACCCGGGCCGCCTGGGCCGCCGGGACCTCCCGGTCCACTTGGGCCACCTGGACCGCCAGGCCCGCCCGGTGCGCCAGGCGTACCTGGCGTTCCGGGCGGTGTGCCCGGACTGCCGGGAGGTGTTGCACCTGGAGTGCCGGGCGTTCCAGGCGGTGTCGCGCCAGGTGTTCCGGGAGGTGTTGCGCCCGGCGTGCCAGGAGGCGTACCGGGAGTGCCCGGAGGTGTGCCGGGACTGCCAGGCGGCGAGCTCGGGCTGGGAACGCCCGGTGGCGGATTGCCGCCCGGACCTTGTGGTCCGGAGCCCGGCGGGCTCGGTGGCCCGCCCGGGCTGCCGGGACTGCCCGGAGATCCGGGGCTGCCGGGTCCACCCGGGGGTCCGCCCGGGCCGCCTCCTGGTCCACCTCCCGGCGCGCCACCGGGACCACCCGGCGTGCCGGGACCTGGAGCACTCGGTGGACTGCCCGGCGCCACCGGCGCGCCCGGAGTAAACGCATTGGGAGTCAGCGTTTGTCCCGCTTGGCCAGGAGGGCTGGCACCGGAATCGAAACTGGCAGTGGTGGTCGGCACGGTATGTACGAAAACGCTGCCGGTGGTGGACACCTTGAGCGTGCGGCCGCCGATGTCGAAGGCCGGGCCGAGATAGGCGTCGGAACCGACGTGAATGTCGCCACTCAGCGTATTGCTGCCGCCAGTGCCACTGACCAGTATCGTGCTGTCGGCGGCAAATTTGTTGACCAGATCGAGCGAATAATTGGTATCGATGATTTCCTTGGGTTCAAGACCGACCAATGTCGTGTTCGCCGCCGTCACGGCAGTGGTATTCAACACCATGACCGGCGAGGCGCCGAGGCTAGCAATGGTGGTCGTCAAGTCGGCGCCCGCGGCACCGGCGCCGGCGACTTTAATCGTTTCGCCAGGCAGAAAACTTGTGCTCGAGTTGACTACCAGCACACTGGAGCCAGCCTTGATCCAACCCTGAGTGACGGTGGTCGTGCTATCCGCGTGCGTAACGGTAACAGTAACGTTGGTCGTGGTAGTCGCCGCGTTGATGCCGAGATTGACCTGCTGGCCTTCCGAGAAAATCGTCGTGGTCAGCGCGGCGCCACCGCTGCCGGCGCCGATCACGTCAACCGTATTGCCGATCGTAAATCCGGCGATCGAACCGACCGTCAGCAGATCCGAATCGGCGGCGATGGTGCCGGCAGTCTGCGCAGTGTGAAAATAATCGAGCGCGTTGTAAACGCCAACCGTATGGCTCAATGTGTACGGCTGTAAAGTCACCGTGCTGCCAGCGGCCATCGCGTAATTCGACGCCGCGCTCGGCATGTCCAGTGTGTCGCTCTTGAACAGCAACTGACTCGGCCCGCTGCCGCCGGTGGTGTCGAACGCGAGAAGCGTCAGACCGCCGCTGCCGCCGGCCACCAAGCCGAGGCTGTGGACCGGGCCAACATTGTAGACCTTGATATTCCCTTGTGTGGAAATCGCAAGATTCTGTCCTTGCAGGTCGAGCGCGCCGTCGTTGCCGACGAAAACGTTGCCGGTCAGGACCGGCGTCTGAGTGATGTCCTGCGCGATCGAACCCAAATCGGTAATCAGCTGGTCGCCGCCGATCGTGATGTTCGCCTGTGCGTTGAAACTGCGCAGCGTATCGGCCGAATAATTGGCGGCGCCGCTCCCGACCGCATTGTTGGTCACGGTCTGGCCGGCAATGGCGACGTTCGCGCCGTTATCGAGCACCAGCTGGTTGCCGATGATGTCCTCGATCGTCGCGGTCAGGTCGGTACCCCCGCTGCCGGCGCCGGCGATGGTGAGCGTATCGCCGATGGCAAAACCGGCGGTTGAGGCCACATTAAGCAGTTTGGCGCCGCTCGCGATGTCGATGCTGCCAGTGAGCGAGGACGAGGTCGGCGCCGCGGTATCGACTGACAGGGTTTGGGCGGCGACAGTCACACTGACCACGCTGTTCAGCGTCAGCGTGCCAGCGGCTGCGTCGACGCCGGTAATCGTCGCGGTCAGGGTAGTCCCGCCGACGCCGGCATTGGGAATACTGATACTGTCGCCGACCGCAAAGCCGGTCACGCTGCTGACAGTGACGGTCGCTGACCCCGCGTTCGCCGAACCGGTGGCCGACGCCGTGGCCGGCGTCACTACACTGATCGCGACCGAACCCACGGTGGTGCTGGCGGCGGTGCCGATCGTCAGCTGTTTGCGCGCGCTGTCGATTGCGGTAATCGTCGCCGTCAACGTGGCACCGGCGGGCCCGGCGCCCGGAATGCTGATGCTGTCGCCGACCGCGAGTCCACTGACGTCGTCGACCGCCAGTAGCGTAGTGCCGGCGTTCAAGTCAATGCTGCCGATAGTGGAAGCATGCGGCAAATCACTACCGGTTGCGTTGGCAATGCCGACCACGTCATTGATGTTATACGGCTGGATCACGACATTGACACCAGGCTGAGTCCTGACCAGCGCACCGTTATTGATATTCAATGAATCGGTGCGGAACAGCAAATTCTCGCCGGTACTGGTAAAGCTCTGGATGGTCTGCGGCCCGGCCGAGATGAAGGCAAGATCGCCGGTGTTATAGACCGAAACCGCAGTCAGACTGCCGCCGGTCGTCACGCTGACATCGCCGGCGCGCTGCAGTACATCCTGCCCGATCTGGTACTGCGAAGTACCGTCCGGCACCGTGGTCCATGGGCCGGCGAGTATCAGTTGATGCGCATTGGTCGGATCGACGCCGATGATGGTGGCGACTTCCCCGTTGCCGGTGCCGGCGGTGATCCGCACCGCCTTGCCCACGACGTCGCTGGTGAATGTCGTGCTGTTGTCGACGAAAAATCCGGCCGACGGCGAACCGGGCGTGTTGCCGGCGGAACTGACGGTGCCGGTGATTTTCTGGTCGAACTGCCCCAGCGTCAGGATCGTCAGATTTCCGGTGTACGCGGAGTTGTCGATCGTGGTACTTTTGCCGCCGAGCGCGCTTAGCGAAGCGATGTCGGTGGTCAGGTCATAGGTGCCTTTCGCTTCGTCCGACGACAGATTGAGCAGGCTTGCGTCAATCACCCCCGCTCCTGAGGTAACGGCATTGGTGTCGCCGGTCAGGAAAATCAGCACCTGGCCGGCGAGCGTGGCGCCGTCGGGATCGGCAGGATCCTGCAGCACCGTTACCGCGTCCTTGACGCCGGCGACGATCGGCTGGTTGATCTGCAGCGCGACGGCGCCGCCCGCCACGCCGCCGCCGGTATTGGCATTGAGTATGATGTTGGCGGTACTGTATTTGGCGCCGACCGTCGCGGTCGCCGCGCTGGTGATATGCGAACGCGTGGTGATGCCGGAAGTGCTGCCGATGGTACCGACGGTCAGCGCATTGACGTCGCTGTAGCTGATGGAACCGCCGACGTCGGCAGCGAGCGTGGCAACATCGTTTGCGGAACCCGATCCGCTCAGGTTGAAGGAACCGTCGCCTGTCAGCAGCAAACTGGAGCCGAATATCGATCCGCCCGCCTCGGTCATGCCGTCCGCGCCGCTGTTCAGCGTCACGACACCCGATGCATCAATGCTCTGGTTGGTCACATAGACGGTGGCCCCCGTCACCGCAGTTGAAATCGAGGTGTCAAGCGTGACGACGTTGCCGGCGATCGAACTCACGTGTGCAACTAGGTCGGCGCCGCCTGTATCGGCGCCGGTGATGATCAGCGGATCGCCGTTGCTCAAACCGCTGACCGATCCCAGCGTAATAGTGTTACCGCCGGCACTGGTGCCGGTCGTGGCATTGCCGATGAAGGTCGGTTTGCTGACCGCAACCCCCGACACCGCGGCCGAGGCAGTTGCGTTCAATTGCAACGTGTAAGCTCCGGGACTACCCGTGATGTTCTGGATCACGGCAGTGAGATCGCCGTTGTTGGGCCCCGCGCCGGCAACGACGATTTTGTCGCCGACATTTAAACCGCTGACCGAACCGACCGTCACCGTGCTGGCGCCGGACGCCATCGTTCCCGTGGCCGGCAGCCGCACGATTTTTTTCGCGGCGCCGCTGACGCCCGCTGCGTCGGCAACGGTGATGGTGCCGCCGCCGGTGTTCACCGCGGTGACCGTGGTGTAAAGATCGACGCCTGCGGTGCCGGCGGCGTCGACCGTGCCGGCGCCGCGGATCAGGATGCGGTCGCCGACCGCAAAATTCTGCGCGGCAGGAACACTAACTGTGGCCGAGCCCGCCGTGACGTCGCCGGTCGTCGTATAGCCGGTCGTGACCGTCACGTTGTTGCCCGCGATGCCATGCACCGCCGTTCCCGCCACATCCTTGATGCTGCCGACGATCAACGAATCGATGTCGCGCAGCGTCACGTTGCCGGTAGTGTCGATCGCGACGATGTTGAAATTGTTGCCAAGTTGATTCAGCGTCACGCCGCCGGCGCCGGCCTGCGCAACGAATCCCTGCGGGAAAACCAGCGCGGTGCCGGCATTCTGGGTCACCGTGCCGGTGGTCTTCAGCGAAATATCGCCCTGCGCCGCGCCGAAGGCAACGCTGCCGTCGAAATTGATATTGCCGTTCCGGGCATCGATTTCGAGTATCCGCGCGCTGACCTGTTGCAACTCGGCCTCGCTCAGTCCGGCGGTTCCCGCGCCCGACGCGCCGCCACCGAGATTCACGTCGGTGGATGCGTTTGCCACCTCGAACGTGACACTGCCCGTACCCGCCGCGATGGAACTACCAA
>Ga0335085_10016901_pt1 | contig 10522 bp, 15 predicted proteins | sample Lox_Sample_45_FD_206712 | JGI IMG/M metagenome (GOLD analysis project Ga0335085, IMG submission 206712) | Soil microbial communities from Loxahatchee National Wildlife Refuge, Florida, United States - Lox_Sample_4.5 | ecosystem: Environmental > Terrestrial > Soil > Wetlands | place: USA...
ACTGGACGTGTCAGTCAATGAGACAAGCGTCTGCATTGTGGATGAGACGGGCAGGATCGTTCGCGAAGCCAAGGTCGCGAGCGAACCTGAAGCCCTGCTACAGGTGCTGAAGAGCGGTGGCTACCGCTTCAAGCGCATTGGGCTGGAAGCCGGACCGCTGTCGCAGTGGCTTTACAGCGGACATCGGCTGTCTTTGCGGCAGGTATGTGGTAGCCTGATCCGGCACGGTGCCTTGCGCTGAGTCTTGGGGCTGACATGAGGCGGCGGGAGTTCATTTCATTTCTTGGGAGCGGCGCGGTCTTATTGCCTCTTGGGAGCGGCGCGGTCTTATTGCCGCTTGCCGCGCGCGCACAACCAAAGCGGATACCGGCCATTGGATTGCTTGGCAGCACATCAGCCGATGAATCCACTCGCGTTTTGGATGCGCTGCGTGCCGGTTTGAAGGAATCTGGCTTCACTGAGAACCAAAACGTAGCGATTGAATACCGCTGGGCGCACGGCAAACACGGTCGACTTCCGGCATTGGCGGCCGATCTGGTCGACCGTCAGGTGACGGTGATCGTTACCACGGGCAGCGAACCCTCGGCGCTTGCCGCAAAGGCTGCAACGAACAAAATTCCCATCATCTTTGTCATCGACGGAGACCCGGTCAGTATTGGGCTTGTCGACAGTCTTAATAATCCGGGTGGGAACATCACGGGCATGAGTCTGATTGCTCCGGCGCTGGAGGCAAAGCGACTGGGGCTGCTGCGTGAGCTGGTACCGAAAAGTACAATGATTGGCGTGTTGGCGAACGAGGACTATCCGGACACCGACCGCCAATTGGCGGGAGTGGAAACCGCGGCAAGCGAAATCGGACAAAACATCTCTATCCAAAATGTCCGTGGCGAACGCGACCTGGACGGTGCCTTCACGACCCTATCCCAATTAAAGGTCGATGCGCTCCTCGTCGCTGCCGATCCATTATTCAGCGAGATGTATGATCAAATCGTTGCGCTGGCGACGCGTTACAAGATACCTGCGATCTACGCTTCGCGCGAGTTTGCCGTCGCCGGCGGACTGATCAGCTACGGCGCGAGCGCAGCAGACGCGCATCGTGAGGCTGGAATCTATGCCGGAAAGATTCTCAAAGGCGCCAAACCCGCCGGTTTGCCGGTTCAACTTCCGACCAAGTTTGATCTGGTGATCAATCTCAAGGCCGCGAAAGCGCTCGGCCTCACCGTTCCGGCTTCACTGCTCACGCGCGCCGACGAGGTAATCGAGCAGCCGACAAATTAAGTTTCTCCGACGACCCTTGGAAGAACGCGCGCCGCTTTTGGGGGTAGAGCAGACATGGCGTTATGCGGAAATCCGCTTTTGCAGTCGTTATGCGGGCTAGAGCGGACATGACGTTTTGCGGCGTAAATATCGTCTTCTGACCCAAAGCAAACATCGGGGCATCCCTTAACGAGCCTCGTTTGAATCGTTACGATATTCCGTCTGCCCTCGGGGGAGGCAATGAGGCGACGCGAGTTCATCACGCTTCTCGGCGGTGCGGTGGCTGCGTGGCCGCTTGCGGCGCGGGCGCAGCAGGCTGAGCGGCTTCGACGGGTTGGATTCCTGTTCGCTGGGACCCTTGCCCTCCGTCCGCAAGCACAGGAGTTTTGGCGTAGGCTTCACGAACTCGGATACATTGAAGGAAAAAACGTTGTAATTGAAGTCCGTGAGGCTCGCGGAAAAATTGAGGAGCTTCCGAAGCTCGCCTATGAACTTGTCAGTACACGTACCGACGTACTGGTACCAGTTACGACTCCAGGAGTGGCTGCAGCAAAAAACGCAACGCAGAGCATTCCCATCGTGATGGCAATCGTTGCCGATCCTTTGGGAGCCGGTTTTGTAAAAAACTTGGGGCGACCAGAAGCCAACATTACTGGTCCGTCCTACACGATATCGCCTGATATTGTGAGCAAGCGAATGGAATTGTTCAAAGAAATGCTTCCTGAGCGTTCGGTGATTGGCATATTGTGGAGCGCAAACAATCGGCTGACAGCTGATTTAATTCCGGTTGCCGAACGAGCCGGAAGATCGCTCGACACCCCAACGCTCTCACTATCCTTTGAGGGACCAGCAGACCTGAAAGCTGGCCTTGAAAGGGCTCTCGCAGCTCGCGTAAATGCAATTCTTGTCATGGCCGATCCTGCTACGTTTGATCATCGCCGTGAGATCATCGATTTCAGTTTAGCCAATCGGATACCCACATTTCATGCTTTCCCTGAGGAGACAAACGATGGTGCGCTTGCTGCGTACGGGCAAGTCTGAGTGAAGAGTATCGACGGGCAGCCAATTACGTTGGCAAAATATTAAAGGGTGCAGCACCTGCCGACTTGCCTGTCGATCAGGCTACCGATTTCAAATTTTCCATCAATCTCAAGACCGCAAAGGCGCTCGGCCTCAGGGTGCCGCCACCGCTGCTCTCGCGCGCCGATGAGGTGATCGAATAAATGGTGCAATGTCTGCTATTGATGCTGTGGACGGCTCCTCCACCGGCACGTGAGTGCCATGAAAGTGGGTGCTGTTAAGGCGCCAACGATTCAGAGGAGCCAATCATGCAGGCAGTTAAGACAATCGGTCTGGACATTGCGAAGTCGATTTTTAGGTGCATGGCGCAACGCCTTGGGATTCAAACCCCAGCAGAAAGAATGAGATAGAAGTGTTGCGTCGACCGGTTGAATCCACCACCCGAAGCGGACATCACAGCTTTAATCTGATAAACTTTCAAAATTGGCGTCGTCTTAAGCCTTACAGGGGATGGTCGCGTGCGCCGGAGAGATTTCGTCAAAGTTGCCGTTGGATTAGCGGTGGCTCGGCCGCTCGCCGCGCGCGCACAGCAGTCGGCGATGCCAGTAATCGGGTTTTTAAATAGCGGCTCGCCCGGGTCGTTGACGTCCATCCTTGCCTCGTATCGCCAGGGCCTGAGCGAAACCGGTTATGTCGAAGGACAGAATGTGGCGATCGAGTACCGCTGGGCGGAGGGGGCGTACGAGAGACTGCCGGCGTTAGCGGCAGATTTAGTTCGTCGTCAAGTCGCTGTGATCCTCGCCGGCGCCCCTCCTGCCGTGCGGGCTGCCAAGGGGGCGACCACGACGATCCCGATTGTCTTCACTAGCGGCGGCGACCCGGTCGAACTCGGTCTCGTGTCGGGCCTCAGTCGGCCCGACGCCAATATCACGGGCGTGAGCTTCTTGGCTAACGAAACTGGAGGGAAACGGCTGGAGCTGCTGCGTGAACTAATGCCGACGGCTATTTCGATCGGTTTCCTCGGCAACCCGGCCCGCCCGAGTTCGGAGTCCGAGATCAAAAACATACAGCAGGCCGCGCAGATGCTCGGTGTGCAGTTGCATGTCTTCAATGCAAGCACCAAACATGAAATCGACGTGGCGTTCGCGAAAATCGGCCAACAAAAGATTCACGCGCTCTTGATGGGCAGTGACCCGTCATTCCTGATCCGGCGCGATCAAATCGTTGCCCAGGCGACTCGGCTTGGGGTTCCGACGATGTTTAATCTACGCGAATATGTCCAAGCCGGTGGCCTGATGAGTTACGCGCCCAGCCTTGCAGATGTATACCGCCAAGCTGGCGTCTATACCGGAAGAATTCTCAAAGGTGCTAAGCCTGCCGACTTGCCGGTCCTGCAACCCACAAAATTTGAGCTGGTGATAAACTTAAAGACTGCGAAGACTCTCGGCCTCACCATGCCGCCAGCCCTGCTCACCACTGCCGACGAGGTGATCGAATAATCGCGCAGTTTACTGCGGTGCATGAGTCCGCAATTGATGGTGAGTTCAACCGGTCGACGCAACACTTCTATCTCATTCTTTCTGCTGGGGTTTGAATCCCAAGGCGTTGCGCATATCGCCTGCGATCCCAAAGTCCCTGGTTTTTCTGCCGCAGCGAAGTCCTCGAAAAACCCTCGACGTATCGGCATACACTCCGTCTTTCTCCTTCAAGACAAGAGGTGTTGCGTCGACCGGTTGAACCGGCAACCCAAAGCGGACATGCCGCATTTTTAAACGCCAGAGCCGGTCGGTCCAGTCGGTCCAGTCGGCCTAATAGTAAGTGCAAACGCCCGCTGCCGTGCAGTGTCGTACCGCACGCCGCGTTGTACGCCGATGGACTCCAGCCACGCTGGTCGCAGTAGCTGGACGACCAACGCGGGCTTCTGCTTGGTCAACCGTCAAAACAATGCCTGATATTACCGAAGGCTCAACCGATATGGGCAGTGCGCAAAACATCGTAACACTTGCGACCGTCGCGCAAATGAGTCCGGCTTTTTTGCAAATTATCGACATGATATCCGCCTTTCTTAGGCTTCAAATATATTATGAAAAGCTAGACGTCGTCCGTTCCTGTGTCATTGACTCAAGTCAACTCACCATTCCCGTGCAGTCGAGACTCGCCTTGAAAGTACCAGCTGTCCACTATCCGACCTTAGTCGCCAATCAATGCTCCTTTTCGGGGAAAGCGGACGTGCTTTGCCCGCATGACAATACGCTCAACCATTATTTGATTTGTATCAATGCCAGCGCTGAAAGTTTGGGCTTCGCTTTTTAGGAACGGTGGAGAAGCCGTTTCATTGGGGTAAGTACGTGGAAATACTTTTTCACCGTGCTGCAGACGCTCTTGGGTTAGCCCCTAGCCCAAGGGCGTCTCTTGGCTAAAAGGCGATATTTCTGCCCGTGCTTTTTCGCTTTCGTCCCACGGTCCGGTGTTGTGCATCTCAGCTAGTAGACGCGCTGCATCCGGTAACGCGAAAGAGCCAGAAACATGGTGCCGATCGAGGTTTGCGTGCCGCTATTTTCGTATTTTTTGGTGGTTGGCTCGGTACTTGCCGTGTTGCTCTTCTACGCCGATGCCGTAATGGTCCTGCGGCCACTTCCCTTCGGCGCACAACGGGTTGGACTTCCGGAATCATACATAGAGCAGACGTCGCCACCGCATCTGTATCCGTCGCGCGGTTTGTAGGCATTGTTGCTTGACCAATCTCAATGTTGAGCAAGTCAATGCCCTCTAAGAATTATTGGGACACTCGCATTCGTGACGGAGTGGTATGATGTGGGTTCCGACACAAGACGAAGCTCGAAGGGATAATCCCCTTGGCCGCCGGTTGTCTTTTGCTCGGGGCATAACCCAGTCCACCGAGCAGATAGCCCTAGACACCAACTTGCGGGGCAAGCCTGCAAGCCCCGCGTAAGCAAGGGAAACCGGGATCGCGTAGGCGGCCAAGGTGACCCCGGCGATCATATCACCGGGCAGCCAAGCGGCGCGGTACTCAGCCAACCAACCGGCCGGTGGAAACCACCACAGCCAAGTACTCGTTTTTCGGAGTTTCGTTGAATCCTCCACGCGACGCTCGCCCGAGCCACCACCTAACCTTCATACCGGGTTGGCCTCCTAGTTGGCTTGATCCACGTCAATGCCCGGCTACGTCGAATGGGCTGTTATTGTGGCGTTCAATGCATTTCCACGCACTTCAATGTCGGCTCGATTGGCATGAAACATTACCCATGGACATTGACATGAAACACACCCAGGACATTGCGAAAGCGCCGGCACCGGTCACCAGTGCCCATATCCACCCTCGAGACGACCGAGTCGCAACCGGCAAAGCTTTACGTGAGAAGGTCCCGCGAGAGTGGCACGGCGCATGGAAAGAATTCAAAGGCCGGCCGAGCCCGATCGACATTCTGCAAAAATCAGACGTTGGCCGAATGAAGGAACTCGTGCCAATTCGCTATGGCCGAATGTTGCAGTCGCCTTTTGCCTTCTATCGCGGGTCCGCTGGTTTGATGGCTTCCGACTTGGCGCGAACGCCTAATACCGGCCTTCAAGTACAGGCGTGCGGCGACTGTCACTTGATGAACTTCGGCGGCTTCGCCACGCCCGAACGCAACATCATCTTCGACATTAATGATTTCGATGAGACGTCGCCGGCTCCATGGGAGTGGGACGTCAAGCGTCTCGTCGCTTCGATGGTACTTGCCGCGCGGTCGATTGGCCTGTCCGACAACAAGGGCCGTGATTGCGCTGAGACTGCGGCTCGCAGCTATCGCGAGCACATGCGCGAGTTCTCCAGAATGGACCCGCTTCGGGTCTGGTACGCGACCATCAGCGCCGAAGATATCATCGCGGTGATGCCCGAGGCTGTCCAAAAGCGGGCTAGGAAACGGATCAAAAAAGTGACCTCCGGCACTGGTTCGGAGTTGGACTTCCCCAAGCTTGCGGGGACCATAGCCGGGCAGACGCGCATAATGGACCAGCCGCCATTGATCTTTCATCCAGAAGATGTCCATGCCCCTGAGACATGGGCACAAATCGAAAAAGTCCTGCACGCCTACCGTGAGACATTGCCTGATGAGCGGCGGATGCTGCTCGATCGGTATCGGCTGGTGGATGTCGCCATCAAGGTCGTCGGTGTCGGCAGCGTCGGCCGACTGTGTTCGATCGTCTTACTGATGTCCGAGGCAAACGATCCGTTGTTCCTTCAATGCAAGGAAGCGGGGGAGTCCGTGCTTGAGCCTTACGCGGGAAAGAGTATCTACAAGCATCACGGTCAACGTGTAGTGATGGGACAACGTCTGATGCAGCCAGCATCAGATATTTTTCTGGGATGGGTCACCGGTCGGACGGGTCAAGCGCTCTATGTGCGACAGCTGCGCGATGCCAAGATCAAGCCATTGGTCGAGAAATGCGACGCCCAAGTGCTGGATATCTACGGCATGATGTGTGGTTGGGTGCTTGCCCGCGCGCATGCGAAGGTCAGCGAGCTATCCGCGACGATCAGCGGTTATCTCGGCTCATCGAGCGATGAGTTCGACAAAGCAATGGGCAGATTTGCCATAGCCTACGCCGATCAGGCTGAGCGAGACTATGCCGTTCTCAAAGCTGCAGTGAAGAAAGGCAAAATCAAAATTTATGAGGAAGTCTAACTTCGGCTTTCATGAACACAGCCGGCTGAACCATCCCGTGTCGTGAATAGCGTCGGACTGGAGCACTCAATTACGGTCGGACACATTGCATTCGCTTGTATCGCTACGGAGTCTGGCAGTGTCCGAGAAAAATGCTCTCACGCGCGCGCACCTAAAAACGCCGAAGGCTGCCGCGATCGCTGGCATCGCCTTTTCCACTCTTTTGATTGCGATACTCTGGCTGCTTCGGCGTTCTATTCCGGCTGATCCGCTAGAGACCGGAGCGTGGCTCGCTACCGAATCAAGAACGGTTGCACTTGCATTGAATTTGGTTCCTTTTGCCGGAATAGCTTTCTTGTGGTTCATCGGCGTGCTGCGGGATCGGCTGGGCCAACAGGAAGATCGCTTCTTTGCCACTGTATTTTCTGGCAGCGCCTTATTGTTTCTGGCCATGCTGTTCGCGGCAGCTGCAATAGCAGGCGCTGTCATTCTGGTGGCCGCTTCAACTGAACCGAATGAGCTGATCAACTCCACGACTTTCCGCTTGGCGCGTGCCACTGCCTATATCTTTACAAATGTTTACGCGATCAAAATGGCTGGGGTATTCATGATCTCAACATCGACCGTGGTGATCTACACCAAGATCGCACCACGCTGGATTGCCCTTCTGGGTTACGTCTTGGCGTGCATTCTTCTGGTCGGTAGTTACTATATTAGCTGGAGTTTCGCGGTCTTGCCTCTCTGGGTCTTCTTAGTCAGCATTTATATTCTGGTCGATAATCTGAGGCCGACAGCAGACTGAGATTACAAGTACGGATGTTGTTCGCGACCTGCGTGGAAGAATGCTCGATGTGGGGTTCAATCGCACCACAGGCGCTCAATATAAATTTGCCTTGGCGTCGCCTCGTCTTGCCTGACGCGCCAGCCTCGAAGCGGCTTTCGATCGCGTTTGGGATAATTGCGACGGTCTTGGTGATCACAAATGTCAAAGCTCAGGATGCTGAACCAAGGTCATACACGAACACGCCGGTCGGACTTAATTTCTTGATTGCCAGCTACCTTTACTCTGAGGGCAAAATCGCCTTCGATCCGACTTCGTCCATCACCGACGCACAATTTCGTTCCCAAACAGGGGCCTTGGTCTACGTCAGGTCTCTCGACGTATGGGGTAAATCCGCCAAGTTCGATGTCATCCTGCCTTATTCCTCTTTCGCTGGGCATGGAGTCGTGGACGACCAGCCTCGAACGCGCGAGATGTCGGGATTGGTTGATCCGCGATTTCGCTTTTCGATAAACTTGTTCGGCGCTCCCGCGCTTTCAGTGAAGGATTTTGCGAACTACAAGCAGGACCTCATTATCGGGGTGAGCCTGCAAGTGTCGGCCCCATTGGGCCAATACGACAACAGCAAATTGCTCAACCTCGGCAACAATCGCTGGTCGTTCAGACCCGAGTTTGGCCTATCCAAGGCGTGGGGACCGTGGACAATCGAGGTCGCCCCTAGCGTTACGTTTTTCACCGACAATACCGATTTCTTCAACGGGAGTACCTTCGCGCAGGCGCCGATTTACCTGGTGCGAGGAGATATCATTTACAATTTTGAATCCGGCGCGTGGGTGTCGTTGGAAGGCAGCTATTTTACCGGCGGCCGCACCGCGTTGAATGGTGTAAGAGATAATAACGAGCAAACGAATACGCGCGCCGGCCTGACCCTCGCTCTGCCGGTGGACCGACACAACTCTATCAAATTTAATGCCAGCACTGGCATCACGACCCGCACTGGCAGCGAGTTCAGCCTCTTTGGTGTCGCGTGGCAGTATCGTTGGGGCGCCGGATTTTGAGGAAGCCGTGGCGCACTTGGTACAAAGCGGACATACCAATGGCTATGAATCGTGATAGCGCCAAAGTTGGCGTGCGCTAATCCGTGAAAGTTGCGATACTGGCGGCGGTATCAATCATTGGCTGTTGACTGACGGAAATAAAGCCGGCGGCGGGACGGTCGAGATCTTGGATCAAGAGGATCACACCGGAGACCAGCACTCCCATAACGTAGACTGGGAGCCTTACACGTCGTGTCCCTAGCCCGTTTGCATACCCAGCAAAGAGGAATGCGACGATGGCGACACCGTAGAGCGCCAGGAAGACGATATTCGGTACCCGGCTTTGCAACGCGTGCAGTCGTTTTCCTTGGCTGTCGATCATCTCATTCAGCGATTGGATGAAAACACCCGTCGGCACAAACCCAATATCTTTCGCAGCCAGACCCTTCGCATTTTGCCAAAGCGCTTCCTGAATTTCGTTCGAGCGGCCAATCGCGGCTTTGAGCTCCGCCGCCGTCACCACACGTTGAGTGATATCGAGCCTGATCTTCACGTATTCTCGCAATGATTTTAACGCTTCCGCGCTATGCGGCGCCGGCAACAATCGCGCGCGCAGCGCCGTTGTGCCGATCGCATTTGCCTCATTTAACACCGCATCTCGCCGGGCCTCGAAACGCGTCAAAGCCATGGCGAAGGTAAAGCCGATCATAAGTGCTAGTAGCCCGAGGACCGCGCCCTCCAACGTCGAAACGTCGTCGCCGCCTCGACCGCTGGCACGTACGCCAAGCAAACGCCCGATTTCGCTGGCGCCAAGAATCGCAACCAAGCCAACCACGAAGATCGTCAGCAACCGATAATCTTCTAAATTCATCATGACAGACACTCTCCCGCCTGCAATGGACCAGCGACTCGTCAACTTTTGTCTTGTAGCTCGCCGATGGAGCACTGCGATGACTGTCGCTTAAGAAGACCCTTTGCGAAGTGAAACGAATGAGCCTGAAGTTGCCTTGCTTTAAATCAAAATGGGCCGGCCAGATGAGAGGCTGGTTAGTGTGATGCCCGCTTTTGGCACTTGCACCAAGCGGACAAAGGCGCTGTTTGGCCTTGGGATGGTTGATACTTCTGAGGCGTTCAGACCGCCTTCAGTTTGCGTTGGATCAATGCGGGCCTGGAACTCCTGTGACCCTAGTATTCCAATTCACAGGAGGTGTGCCATGAAGGGTTTTGTCGGCGATATTGAAGATCAGGCAGAGGACAATTCTGATTTCCGGCGTGTAGTATATACGGGCGAAAATCTTCAGCTCGTCCTAATGTCGCTAAAGCCGGGCGAGGACATTGGCGAGGAAGTCCACAAAGATCGCGACCAATTCTTCCGCATCGAGAAGGGCAAGGGAGAAGTCCTGATCGACGGCAAGCGGTCGAAGATCAAAGGGGACGATGCGGTGCTCGTCCCCGCTGGCGCGCGCCACAACATCATCAACACGGGCGACAAGCCGCTGCGGCTCTACACACTCTATGGCCCACCCGAACATCGCGATGGAACCGTGCATGTGACCAAGGCCGACGCTCGACGCATGAAAGAGCATTTCGACGGCAAGACCAGTGAAGCCGCTTAGCGGCTTAATCTCAGTCGCGATGCCGCCGACGCCGAGGCGATCTGCGAAGCCGTCGCCAGAGCCAACATGCGCTTTGTCGAGACCAAGACGACAGAGCAGCAGAGTTGCCTGGTGCTTCATCGCACGCGGCATCTGTTCATTCGT
>Ga0335085_10016902_pt1 | contig 10522 bp, 6 predicted proteins | sample Lox_Sample_45_FD_206712 | JGI IMG/M metagenome (GOLD analysis project Ga0335085, IMG submission 206712) | Soil microbial communities from Loxahatchee National Wildlife Refuge, Florida, United States - Lox_Sample_4.5 | ecosystem: Environmental > Terrestrial > Soil > Wetlands | place: USA: Florida...
GGTGTTGATTGTGATTCCCGGGTACAGCATCGGGTTGACGACGCCCTTGAGGCTGGTGGCCTGGCGCATCAGGTTCTCCCGCGTCACGTTGTCTCCGCAACGTCGCAGCAGTTCGACGAAGGTCAGGGCCACGGCGTAGCCGTAAGCGTTGGCGCCGTCTTCCGGATTGCCCTCGGGGTAGTACGTGTTCATGAAGGCCAGGTAGGCCTGAAACGCCGGATCGTCTTTCCACGTCGCCGAATCGGATTTTCCGAAGTACGCGGAGATCAAGCCGATCGACTTCTCGAGGCCGGCGGGCTTGAGGACCGACTCGATGCTGCTCCCCGGGTAGGCGATCAGGAAGGTCGGCCGCCAGCCGACGTCGTACACCTTGCGGATCGCCTGGGCGGCGAACTTGGGTGTGGCTGCCACGAACAGGGTGTCCGCCTGCGAGGCTTTCAAGCTGATCACCTGAGAATCGACGGTGGGGTCGGAGGTCTCATAGCTCGCTTCGGCGACCAGCATCGAGCGCGCTGCGTCGCCGAGCGCGGCCTTGAGGCCGCGCAGGTAGTCCTTGCCCAGGTCGTCGTTCTGGTAGAGCACCGCAAGCCGCGCACCGGGCTTTTCCTTGAGCAGCCACCTTCCATAGACGCTGCCGTCCAGCGACGCGGGCGGATTCCAAGGCATGGTCCAGGGATAGTTCTTCGGATCGGCGATCTTCTCGGAGACCGATCCGACGAAGAGGGCGGGCACCTTGCTCGCGTTGGTGTACTTCTGGATGGCGGCATTCGGTGCCGTGCCCAGCGTTTGGAACAGGGCGAAGACCCCGTCTCGCTCGACCAGCCTGCGCACCTGCTCGACGGTCTTGGCGGGAACGTATCCGTCGTCCAACGAGATGAGATTGATCTTGCGGCCGTTGACACCGCCCTCGTCATTGATCTTCCTGAAATACGCGGCCTGCGTTCTGCCGATCGTCCCGAACGCGGACACCGGCCCGCTGTACGGCATGGTCTGACCGATCTTGATCTCGGTGTCGGTCACGCCGGGGTCATATTTCTTCTCGGCCGCGGCATACGTTGCGATGGACCCGATCCACAGCGAGAGCACGATCTGCCAAGGCCTCAACTGGAACATGGTTCCTCTCCCCTGCTAGGACTTGCCGGCGTCACTACGCCATTGGTTTGCGAACCATCATGGTTTCCCTATGCCCGGTATCCCATCACCGCTGGTCGGTCTGGCGCGACAGCGGCTTTCGAGCTGCATCCTGGCTGGGCTCGCTCGTTGCAGTTGCGCGCCTCGTCGGCGAAGGCGAAAGTGGATGGCATTCCGTCTCCGCGCGTCTTTGCAGACGGCGAGCGCTATCCTCACCGGAGGATGTCGCCAGCAGCCTGAAGAGCGTGCCCAGTCACTCGAGCTCGTCCTGGACGCAGTTCCGCAGGGCCATCGGGACATGATCCTCCGAAACCTCGATCGTCTGCGGCCCTTTCGCTGTCTCGCGCGTGATGCGGTTGCGAAAGGCGTCGGGCATCTGCTTGCCGGGCTTGCTTCCAGGTTCGAACAAGGACTCGACTGCGCTTCGGTCCGCATCCGAAGGCTCGGATAAGGCGACCTCTCCTCGGCTCTTCAGATGGGACCCCGGCAAACCGAATCCCGCCAGGCCCTCGATGCGCTCGATCTTCAGGCGGTCCATGTCTTGCGCCTTTCGCGGCGGCGGTTCCGCCCGCGAATCGCTACAGCCCCACGAGTCTCCAGCCCTTGTCCACGTCAGCAGCGACAGCAGGAGCACCGCCGTACATCCGAGTCGCCACCTTGCGGGTTCGGTCTGCAAACGCCTTCATCCTCCTTGGGCACGATGAAGCACGTGCATGACATGGCAAGTCCTCCCCAAGTTGAAGTTAAGGTGACGGACTACCGATCTCGATCAATACGAGCAGCATGTCGTCATGCGAATTCTTGCATCATATCGTCCTTGGTCGGACGACGCCTAGTTTAAACCACCGTGAGCGCGTCAGCGCAAGGGAAGGCGATAGGGACGCAGACCGGTAGACGGCGTAGCCCGCCCCGCAGGCACGGCGGATGCAGCGGTCGGAGCGAACGGCTACCTCGTGGCGGAGCGCGTGGGATCCGCTGGCGGTATGACTTGGCGCGATGCCGCAGGCGCGTCGTGGCGCGCTCCTCTCGTTGTTCGAGACGCGAGCGGCCGGCTCGCCGGCGCTAGGGGTTTGAAGCGCAGTTCTCCCGCGGGCTTCCCGTCAGTACACCTCGGGCACCATCATGCTGGCCGGCACGGGATGGCGGACATAGTCCTTGTGCCGCTCACGCTGCGGCAAGACGACGGCCGGATGCTCCACGTCTCCGTAGGGCATCTGGCTCAGCAGATGGTGAATGCAGTTGAGCCGGGCTTTCTTCTTGTCCACAGCCTGCACCACCCACCATGGCGCTTCCGAGATGTGGGTACGCTCAAGCATGATCTCTTTGGCCGTCGTGTATTCCTCCCATCGGCGCCGCGACTCGAGGTCCATGGGGCTCAGCTTCCATTGCTTGAGCGGATCGTGGATGCGGGCCAGGAAGCGCAGCTCCTGCTCCTCGTCGGAAATGGAGAACCAGTACTTGATCAGCTGGATCCCGGAGCGCACCAGCATCCGCTCGAACTCCGGCACGGAGCGGAAGAACTCCTCGTACTGCTCGTCTGTGCAAAACCCCATCACGCGCTCCACGCCGGCGCGGTTATACCAGCTGCGGTCGAACAGCACGATCTCGCCGGCCGCAGGCAGGTGCGCGACGTAGCGCTGGAAGTACCACTGGGTGCGCTCGCGGTCACTGGGCGCGGGCAGCGCGGCCACACGGCACGAGCGCGGATTGAGCCGTTGTGTGATGCGCTTGATCACGCCGCCCTTGCCCGCGGCATCGCGCCCTTCGAACAGGATGACGAGCTTGTGCTTGGTGGTCACTACCCAGTCCTGCAGCTTGATGAGCTCCCTCTGCAGGCGGAGCAGCTCGCGGAAATAGCGACGGCGCGCTTCCCGTTCCGAGGGCGGCCCACCGGCGTAGAGCTCGCTCGGCGCCCGGTCCTCCAAATCCAGCTCCAACTCGTCGTCGTAGCTGTCGATCACCTCCTGGTGCACGCGCCGGATCAAGTCGTCGTCGTTCGGATCCACTGGTCCCTCCTGATGGGCGTGAGTCAGCAGACCGACGCTACAGCGCCCGCGTGGCATCGGTATGACAGCGCCGCTACGAGCCGAAGGACTGCCGGAGCAGACTCTGCGCGAGCGTCTGCGGGCTTGGCCGTACTGTCGTCGGCGGGAAGGATGCTGACTACAAGCCGGCCTTCCAGTTCACTGGTAAGCTGAACAAGGTAACACTGTCGATCGACGGGCCGAGCAGTCAGCCGCAGACGTCGAGGAGCTGGAAGCGGCGAATCGCGCCCGTGAGCAGGCACGTGAGGGGCGCTCTCGCCCGAGCGTGCTCCTTCCACCGTGCCGTTGTTCCCGGCGGCGCGATGCGGGGTCTCAGGAGACGATCCATGATGTACCACAAGAACGCTTGGCGACTGGCCTCAGCCATCGTCTGCCTGGCCGTTGGCCTGGGAATGGCCGGGTGCAGCTTCATCAAGAAAAGGGAAGCGTACTTGCACGGGAAGGAGGCGTATGCCTACGGCTTCCCACTGGTCATCATGGACGTGACGAGGCAGGTGCAGACGGCGACGCCGACGGCAGGCGAGTACACCGCGCCGATCAACCAGTTCGCGCGGATGCAGCGGTACGTGAGCCCGGAGTTCAAGAACGTGGCGCGCGTCAGCCTGAGCTCGCTGTGGACGACGGGTTTCGTCGATCTGGAAAAGGAGCCGTTCGTCGTTTCCCTGCCCGACACCCATGGCCGCTACGTCGTGATGCAGGCGCTCAACATGTGGACGGACGATTTCGCATCCCTGGGTAAGCGCACCACCGGTACAGGACCCGGCAATTTCCTGATCGCAGGACCACACTGGACTGGCACGGCGCCGGCTGACGTGAAGGGGATTCACCGCTCCTCGACGCGGTACGCGTGGATCCTGATTCAAACGCAAACCGACGGCCCGCAGGACTTCCCCGAGGTCATCGCGCTGGAGGCGCAATACAAGCTCACTGCGCTGAGCGCCTGGGGCAAGCCGTACACGCCACCCGACAACGTGCCGGTGGATCAGAGCGCCGACACCAAAATACCCCCGGTGGAGCAGGTGAAACGCATGGACGCGGGCACCTTCTTCAAGCGTCTGGCGGCGCTGATGAAGGACAACCCGCCCTACCCGGCGGACGCGCCGATGCTGGAGAAGCTCAACAAGCTCGGCATCGAGCCGGGCCAGGACTTCGACATCGGCAAGCTCGACCCCGCCATCGCTGGCGGGCTCAACCGCGCGGTCAAGGAGATGTGGCGCACGATCGAGTCGGCGCCGTACAAGATGAAGACGGTCAACGGCTGGGCGAATCCGCTGACCCTCGGCGCCTACGGCACCGACTATGCCACCCGGGCAGTCGTTGCCTGGCTCGGGCTGGGTGCGCTCACCAAGGAAGACGCGGTGTACCCCACCGCTTTCGAGGACGGCGACGGTAACCGTCTCGATTTTGCCCAGAAGTACGTGATGCACGTCGGCAAAGACCAGATGTTCCCGTGCAACGCCACCTGGTCGCTCTCGATCTACCAGGGCAACTTCTACGCCCCCAACGCCATCAACCGCTACGACCTGGCGCCGTGGATGCCGCTCAAGTACAACGCCGATGGTTCGCTCGACATGTACATCCAGCCCGAGTCGCCCGGCACCGGCAAGGAGACAAACTGGTTACCGAGCCCCCCGGGCGGCCCGATGAACCTCACGCTGCGCTGTTACTGGCCGAAAGAACCGTTCCTCAACGGAACGTTCAAGATGCCGCCGCTGAAGCGGGTGCGGTGACTTTGACGGCCGGTGCCGACGCCGTCCGTGCATGTGCGCACGCGATGCGCTTTCGGCCGGGAGCGGGAGCTACTGTGTGCCCTCCACCACGCGCTTGAGGCTCTCCAGCCCGTTCTTGTACAGTTCGTTGTAGCGGTCGGTGAGCGTCTTGTCGTCCTGGCCCGGAGGAGGCGGGTCGGTGGCGTAGTCCAGACGCTTGAAGTGCGCAGTCCAGTCGACGATGCAGGTCCCATCGCCGCCGTCGCGCACAGTCATCACGGGGAAGTAATCGCTCAGGGCGACGGCGCCATCCACGTATGTATACGCCAGCCGCATATTCCGGGGATCGTACTCGATCAGCTTTTCGGTGACCTTCGTTCCGTTGCGCCGAGTGAGAAGTCGGATCGCGCCAACTTGGTTGTTGGCGCCGAGCACGATCTGGCTGCGTTCGATCGTCGACAGCCAGCGCGGCAAGCCGTTGAAGTCCCCGGCCACAGCCCAGACTGCCTCGGGCGGGGCGTTGATGCGTATCGACTGGTGAACCGACAGCTCGTTCGCATCCGCGGCGAAGGCTTGAGGTACGAACCAAGCGAGCGCCGCCATCACTGCCACAATGGTGTTCTTCATGACTGTTCTCCTCCCAACTTGTTTTGCCGACACAGAGGCGCGATCCGGTGCGTTCGTCGTGCCCCGCGTCCCCAACGCCACGCGCCAGCCAGCCATAGGGGGTTGCAACCGTACCATGTTTTCGCGGGAGCGTCCGTGCAACGGCTGCGCCGCAGAGTCGCAGCAGACAAGGAGACCGGTCACCACTTGAGCATGAACTGGAATTGGAACACCACTGCGGGTCCAGGGTCCGGGCTGAACGCCGGATTCCAGATGAGCTGCAGGTCGGGCTGCACCTGGCTCAAAGGCGAAAGTTGCAGCGTATAGAACGTCTCGAACACGTACTCGTTGTCGTGGTACACCGTCTTGGTCGTCGCGGACGGCTGGCTCCAGACGAAGCCTACTCCGACCACATCGTTGGTGAGCTGAGGCACCCAGCCGGCATGTTCGAGCGGCGCCTGCATGACGAACCCAGTGCCAACCTGCGCCTTGGCGCCGTCGGTAACCTGCGCGCCGCCGAAGCCAAAGCGTCCGAACCAGCCGAACGGCGAATCGCGTCCAAGCTGCTGCTGGAGGTTGAAGGCCAAACCGCCTTGCACCGGTCCGCCGGCGCGGGCCAGGAACGGCTGAACGCGGTAGATGCCGGGACCTATCCCTAAGAAGTCGCTCGGCGCATACCCGATCTCCCACTCGAGCGACCAGTTCTCCCAGCTGAAATTCTCCCTCGGCATCTCGGCCGAGCTGTGGCTGCCCACCGAGTAGCCGAGCATGGTGTACCAGTCGCTGCGCGGCTGCCACTGCAAGTCCACTCCATATCCGTAGGCCGGCAACGGCAGCACCATGCTGTTGACCAATGCAGAATTCATGAACTGGCCGCGGGCGCTGTTGGCGTAAGCATTCGCATCGAGATAATTGTTCTGATTGATCACACCGACCAGTCCCACAATATGGCCGGACTGGAACGCCTCCTGCCACGCGAGCTCCGGCATGCGGAAGCCGCTGTGCGTCGACCAGAAGCTCGTCGGATTGGTGAGAGTGCCGAGGTTGGTCTGGGGCGTCTGCGTCGGACCCGAGTACCCGATCTCGGCCTGGTATTGGATCTGGGCGCTGATCCATCCCGCGGCGTCCCCCTTTTGGGCTTCGAACACCGTCCACTTCACCGGGAGATCCAGGTTGTAGTTGCCGAGATTGTCGTCTCCGCTCACTACGTTGCTCATGCCGGCGTAGGTGAACGTCTGCTCGAGCGCGTAGCGTAGTCCGAAGCTGGATGCCCAGTACTTCACCGCCTGCACTTCGGGCTCGGGCGGAGCAACGGCGACGAGCGCTCCATGCTGGACGGCAGTATTCCCAAGCCCGTCGTTGCTGTAAAGATACGGCATCAGCCGGGGCGGTGGGGGCGGGAAGAGCTCGAAACTCGGCATGGCTTCCCACATCGACTCCACCTTGTCGTGGATGTCGGTGGGTTGCCTTTCGCCCTTGTGAGGCTTGGGGGTCTGGTACTTGAGCCCGATGGAAGAGGATGGCCGAAGCCCCTGCGGCACTTTATCTATGGGGGTCGGCGCGGGCTTTCCCAAGCTGTCGTCAAGGAGCATCTCGCCCTGCGCCGGCACGGTGGTGCTGGGCTCGGCAGCGTGCATGGCAATCCCCACGGTAAAGAGCAGTCCGCCGAGGAGCGATCGTCGACTCCCCATGGCCGCTCCGTTCCTGGCTTCGTGCCGCTTCGTTCGCTGTTGTGACGTCAGCCGCACTTCCTCTCCCTACGATCGAACTCCTCCGGCTGCGCGCATGCCCGTCGATCAGGTTCTCGCAGTCCGTGCTCCGTTCCTCGAGCTTGTAGGTCAGGCCCACCACGATCGACGCCCGCTCTCGGACTCGAGGCCCCGTCCGCTTCGATCGCAGCGTCACCGGGGCGGAGGTTCTACAGCCATCCGCGGCTGTTGGGGGATGGTAGGGAGTTCGTCTTCTTGCATGATTATTCCGTTGTCCAGGGCGCGCGTCCAGGCTTGCCCCGCGGGCGGGCCGCTATCGGCCGGCCACGGATTGGACATTGTGCGAAGCCGCCATCGAACGAACCCTGGGGTCGAGAGCGCCAGGGGGAAGCGGGCAATCCGAGGCGGCCATGCGATACTCGACGGGTGGATCATGCTGGCCGTCATTCCTCAGGTATCGTCCGGGTTCGAGCGGCCAGCACCGCGAGCGAACGAGGCTGGACGGTGAAGGTCGGACCAGGCACCGGTTGCGCCTCGCCAAAGGTGCAGATGTCAGCAGGCGGCGTGCGGAATGTGTCTACGCAGCACCGCCACGATTCGTGGCCCGCTTCCAACGGGGGAAGCGCGAAGGCGAGCGGCTCCCAGTAGGCGTTCACCATGAGGTGCAGGCAAAGCGCGTCGGCTTCGAAGCGCACGGTCGCGGCGAGGCTGTGGGACTTGTCGCCCCAGTCCGGCGCGCCCAACTGCACGCCGTGCCAGTCGATGCGGTTCTGCGCGAGCAGCTCGTTCAGCGTCATGTCGACGCGCTCGATCGGCAGCGTGCGCGCCATACGCGCGGCGAGGAGCTGGCGCACGAAGCGATGGACGTCGGCGTGGCGCTCGAGCGCGGACCAGTCGAACCAGGCCGTCTCGTCGTCGATGCAATAAGCATTGTTGTTCCCGCGCTGGCTCCGGCGCACCTCGTCGCCCATCAACAGCATGGGCGTGCCGGTGGAGAGCAGCGTGAGCGCGAGGAAGTTCTTGACCTGCCGGTTGCGGAGCGTCTCGACGTCCGCATCGTCTGTCGGACCCTCGACTCCGCAGTTCCAACTGTGGTTGTCATCGCTCCCGTCGCGGTTCGCCTCGCCGTTCGCCTCGTTGTGCTTGCCGTTGTAGGAGACGAGGTCGTTCAAGGTGAAGCCGTCGTGGCAGGTCGCGAAGTTGATGCTGTGCTCCGGCTCGCGCTCTTTCGCGGCATAGATGTCGGGACTGCCCAGTATGCGGCTTGCCAGCGCGTGCACGGTGCGGTCGTCGCCTTTGAGGAAGCGGCGCACGTCGTCCCGGAACCGACCGTTCCATTCCTGCCAACTGTCGCCGACGAAGCGGCCCACCTGATACAGCCCGGCCGCGTCCCATGCCTCGGCGATCAGCTTCACGTTGGCGAGCACGGGATCGGACTCGATGTCCCAGAGGACCGGCGGCGACGGCAGCGGATGTCCGCGCTGGTCCCGGGACAGCACCGAGGCGAGGTCGAAGCGGAAGCCGTCCACGTGCATGTCGCTGACCCAGTAGCGCAGGCTGTCGAGGATCAGGCGGCGCACGATCGACTCGTTGGCGTTGAGCGAATTGCCGCAGCCGCTATAGTCGGCATACGTCGCCTTGTCCTTTCCCAGGATGTAGTAGGCTTCGTTCGCCAGACCGCGCCACGAGATCGTCGGACCATCGGCGCCGCCCTCGGCCGTGTGGTTGTAAACCACGTCCAAGATCACCTCGATTCCGGCCCGGTGGAGTTCCTTCACCATGTCGCGGAACTCGTCGAGCGCGCCGAGCGGCCCGGGGCGCGAGCTGTATCCGGGGTGCAGCGCGAAGAACGAGAGCGGCTGATAGCCCCAGACGTTGCGCTTCCCTGCGGGAGCGGCCTCGTCATCGAATGCGAACACCGGCAGCAGCTCGACAGCGCTCACGCCCAGGTCGCGCAGATACGGGATCTTCTGCACGAGTCCCGCGAACGTTCCGCGCCGTTGCGCCGCCACTCCAGAGTTCGGATGGCGCGTGAAGTGACCCACGTGCATCTCATAAATCACCGTCTTCGTGAACGGCCGGCGCGGCGGACGATCGTCCCCCCAGTCGTAGGCGTCCAGATCGACCACCACGCTCTTGAACGCGGACGCCGAGTTGTCACCGGGCTGGCGCGCGGCCTCGCGGCTGCGCGCTTGTGGACGCGCGATGCAGCGCCCATACGGATCGAGCAGCACCTTGTCGCGATCGAAGCGCAGTCCCTTCTCCGGCGCGAACGGTCCGTCGACCCGATAGGCATAGAGCTGCCCGGCCCTCACGCCGAGAACGAAGGCATGCCAATAGTGATAGGTATGCTGTGTGTACCGGTCGAGCTCGATCGTTCGAGACGGTCCGGAATCGTCGACGTCATCGAAGAGAATGAGCTGCACCCCGCTCGCATGCTTCGAGAACACGCTGAAGTTCGCGCCGCCGTGGCGCAGCGTTGCACCCAGCGGAAAGCTCTTGCCGCTCTCGACGGCCGCCTGCGCAGTCGCGTTCAGGGGACTCAAGACTAACAAGCCTCCTCGTGGACCTCGATCTCCATCGACGCACCGATGTGGTCAGGGCGCGGTGATGCGAGCCGCCTGCAGCTGCGAGCTATCCGGACTCTTTCGGTCCCCGTGCACCGGGCTCGTAGCCGTACACCGGCGTCCCGGCCCTGCGGACGGGTTCGACGATGCGCGTCGTCGACACGTTGAGCATCACTTCGAACCACGCAGCAGGGTTGGGACCGAGTCAGCTCCGGACCTCCTGCGTGCCGGCCGCCGCCCGCTTCGAGAAGAAGATCGCGGAGAGCTTGTGCGGCCCGAGGACGCGTCCGATCTCCCAAAATGCGAAGAACGGAACGAAGGCGATGATCAGCATGATCATCCGGGCGAGCAGCTCGTATAGCCCGATGTCGGTGAGCCCATGCAGGATGCTCGTCCAGTCTTTCTTGTGCAGCAGTCCGTCGACGACGTGCTCGAGAACGCCGAACAGGAAGACGAAAACACCGAACAACACCGATTTATAGATCACCGAGACGATCAGGGGTTTGCTCTCGGCCCACTTCCCGAGGCCGACCGCCTGGCCGATCAAGATCACCTTGGCGATGATGAGCGCCTCGATCAAGGCGATCCCGTAATGGAGATAAGTGACCCCGAACTCCGCCAGGATCAGCCTGCGGTAACTCGTGAACGCACCGAGGAACAAGGCAAGGTACACAGTGATGATCCAGAATACCTTCAGTTCCTCGATCGCCTTCTCCTTCAGGCCGGGGTGCTCAGGGGTCTCGCCGTTCATGTCT
>Ga0335085_10016903_pt1 | contig 10522 bp, 12 predicted proteins | sample Lox_Sample_45_FD_206712 | JGI IMG/M metagenome (GOLD analysis project Ga0335085, IMG submission 206712) | Soil microbial communities from Loxahatchee National Wildlife Refuge, Florida, United States - Lox_Sample_4.5 | ecosystem: Environmental > Terrestrial > Soil > Wetlands | place: USA...
CAAGCAGCGGATCAGGTTCGAAGGCCTGGGCGACGACGTCGCGCAGCGGCTGCCTGGCGCCGAGCTGACCCCGGCGCAGGCGTGGGACGAGCGGCACCTCGACGGCGACATCCAGGAAGCGCTGCGCGCGCTGCCGCCGGACTACCGCGCCGCGGTCGTGCTCTGCGACATCGAGGGGTTCTCCTACGAGGAGATCGCGGTCACGATGGGCGTGAAACTCGGCACCGTGCGCAGCCGGATCCATCGCGGGCGCGCGCAGCTGCGCGCCGCGCTCGCGCACCGGGACCGGCAGGCTGGACGGCGCACCAGGCAGGAAGAGCAAGACGTGGCGGGTGAGCCGTGACCCATCTCGGTGAGCGGATCTCCGCCCTGATCGACGGAGAACTGACCGGCGCGGAACTCGACCGGGCCAACGCGCACCTGGCGGCGTGTGAGCGCTGCCGCGCGGAGGCGGCGGAGATGAGGCAGCTCAAGCGTGCCCTAAGGGCCCTGTTCGAGGTGGACGACAACGACGAGCTCACCCGCCGGCTGCTGGGAGATGCGGGTCCCGGCGGGCCCGTGCCGTCGTACCAGGACCGGCGCGAGCAGTACCGGCGCGACCGGGGCAAGGGACCGCGGGACAAGCGGCCGCGCGGCAGGGGCGGACGGGGCGACGGGGACGCGACGCGCTCGCGCGCCCGCTACGTGGTGTGGAGTGCGGTCTCGCTCTTCGTCGTCGGCATCGGCGCCGCGGCGTTCTCAATGGGCGGCGGCGGCGGCGGTGCCCCGGCGCCGAAGATCACGCCGCAGCTCGAGATGTTCAGCGTCGAGCACGCCATCGTCTCCGGCACGGTCCCCGAGCAGGACCAGACGACGGCCGGCACAAGCGTGACGAGGCCCTGATGCTCGCGATGCCAGCACTGCGCCGCCCGGGGCTGCTGATCAGCGCCGCGCTGGCGATCACCGTGCCCGGCGTGCTGGCGATCGTCGCGTTGCTCGGCCCTGATCACGCGGCCACCAGGGCGACCGCCTTCGCCGGCGCGGGCGCGGGGGAGGCGGCCACGGGCGGCGGCGAGCTCTACGACTACGCGGAAACCGCCCAGGACGGGATGGGCATACAGCTGCTCGGAGAATCGGCGGCGGCCGGCCTCGCCGTGTCCTATCAGGGCGTCGAGCTGCTCGCGCAGTCGGGTGTCGCGGGCCAGGACACGATCGTCTCCAACGTGTGGCACAGCGGCGGCGTGACGGTCACGCAGACATCGGACGCCGCGATGCTGACCGGCACCCAGCCGTACGTCTCCTACGACGTGGACAACCGGTCACCCGAGGGCGTCTTCGGGGTCACCAAGACCCTGGTCTCGCTGCTCGGCCAGCACTACGTCGCGGTCTACCAGGGCACCGGCTCGGCCGTCGGCAGGCCCGCGCTCGTCGTCGAGCTGCACCGGGCCGACGGCAGCCTGGCCGCGAGGTTCTGGCTGGACAGGCAGACGATGGTGCCGCTGCGGCGGGAGGTCTTCGACACGTCCGCCCGGCTCATTAGCGAAGAAGCGTTCGTGCAAGTGCAGTTCGGCGCGCTGACGAAACTCCCGGGGCCGACGGCCGCCTCGGCCGCCAGCGCCAAGGCCAGTGCTAAGGCCACCGCCAGGGCCACCGCCGCGACGCCGTCCGGATCGGGCTGGTCGGCGGTGACGGCACCGGCGCAGCTGCTCGCGGACCTTAACAAGCAGGGCTGGCGGCTGCCGGTCTCCCTCCCCGGCGGCCTGCCACTGTACTCGGCCGCGCGCAGCACGACCACCGCGGGGCAGGTGCTGGACCTCGGCTACTCCGACGGGCTCTCGGTCGTCTCGCTTTTCGTGCAGCGCGGCACGCTCGCGCAGCGGCCGGCCGGCTGGCAGCAGGTCAGCCTGCCGGGGCACCAGGTCTACGTCGCGGGACACTCGATCATCTGGGCCGGGGGCGGGTTCGTCTACACGATGCTCGCCGATGCCCCGCCGGTGGTCGTGACCCAGGTCGTCGCGTCCCTGCCGCAGAACACGGCGCCCGGGTTCTTCGACCGGATCATGCGCGGGTTCCACCGCCTCGCGGCGGTCGCCAACCCCTTCCACTGAGCTAAAGTAGTGACGTGTTCGACCTGTCCGTGACCAAGCTGCTGGTCCTGGCGGTGATCGCGCTCGTGGTCTTCGGGCCTAAGGAGCTGCCGAAGATCGCCGCGCAGGCGGGCCGCGCGCTGCGTGACCTGCGCCGGATCGCCGAAGGCGCGAAGCAGGATCTCAGGGAGGGGCTCGGCCCGGAGTTCGAGGACTTCGACTTCGATGACCTGAACCCCCGCCGTTTCGTGCAAAAGCACCTGCTCGATGAGCCGGCCACGGCCGCGACCCCGGCGAACGTGAGCAACGCGGGCACCGTCGCTGCCGCCAACGGGGCCAATGGCTCCAACGGCTCGAATGGCTCCCATGGCGCGCGCGCCACGCTCGAGGACGGCGCGGACCCGCCGTTCGACCTCGAGGCCACCTGAGCGGCTGCCCCGGCAGGTCCGGCAGGTATGGCCTCCCCTAGCGCGGGCTGAGGTTAAGCATCCGGCCCGCGAGGCCGCGGCCGCGGCTGGACAGCGCGTCGGCGATCTTGGCGAGCTGCAGCGCGGCGGGCGATGACGGGTCGTCGAGCACGAGCGGGGTGCCGTTGTCGCCGCCCTCGCGCAGCCTCATGTCGAGCGGGACCTGGCCGAGCAGCGGCACCGTGGTCCCGGTCAGCTGGCTGAGCGTGGCCGCGACCGCCTCGCCGCCGCCCGATCCGAAGACATCCATCTGCTCCCCGCAGTGCGGGCACACGAGGTACGACATGTTCTCGATCACGCCGGTGATGCGCTGCCGCGTCTGGGTCACGATGGCGCCGGCGCGCTCGGCGACCTCGGCCGCCGCGAGCTGTGGCGTGGTCACCACGAGCAGCTCGGCGTTCGGCAGCAGCTGGGCGAGCGAGATCGCGATGTCCCCGGTGCCCGGCGGCAGGTCGAGCAGCAGGTAGTCCAGGTCACCCCAGAACACGTCGGCGAGGAACTGCTGCATGGCCCGGTGCAGCATCGGGCCACGCCACACGATGGGGGTGTTCCCCTTGGTGAACATGCCCATCGAGATCACCTTCACGTCGTGCGACGACGGCGGCATGATCATGTTCTCGACGGGGGTGGGGCGGCCGGTCACGCCGAGCATCCGCGGCACCGAATGGCCGTAGATGTCGGCGTCGATGACGCCGACCTTGTGCCTGGCAGCGGCGAGCGCCGCGGCCAGGTTGACGGTGACCGAGGACTTGCCGACGCCGCCCTTGCCGCTGGCGACCGCGAGCACCTTGGTGAGCGACGCGGGCTGGGCGAACGGGATCACCGGCTCGGGGCGCCCGCCGCGCAGCTGCGTCTGCATGGCCTTCCGCTGCTCGTCGCTCATCACGTCGAGGGTGACGCGCGCCCCGGAGACACCGGGCAGCGCGGTCACCGCGTCGGTGACCCGCGAGGTGATGGTGTCGCGCATCGGGCAGCCGGCCACGGTCAGGTAGACGCTGACATCCACGAGGCCGTCGGCGCCGACCGAGACGGATTTGACCATGCCGAGTTCGGTGATGGGGCGGCCGATCTCTGGATCGTTGACGCCGGCCAGCGCGGACGTCACCTGCTCGGTGGTGGGCAACGGGGAGGTCATGCCCTCAATGCTACGTGCCTGGGACGCGCGGGCTGTGCCGCGCGCCCCAGGCACGTGAGTTCTGCCGGAACCGGCAGTAGTGCCGGGGCTAACTAGCTAACGGGTTCCCCGGTGACGGGGCTGAGGATGAACGGCTTGCCGTTCGGGGGAGACCCGATGCCGTGCGCCTTGAAGTTGAACATGTCGCTGATGCTGCCGGTGATCTTGTCGACGCTGCCGGGTATGCGTCCCAGCCTCCAGTTGTCCTCGACGAACTTGATGATCGAGGTCTGGCTGGTCAGCGTGTTCGACACGTAGTTTGACTTCGCCCACGGCGAGATCACGAGCAGCGGCAGCCGCGGCCCGTAACCGCATCGGCCCTGCTCGCCCGCCAGCGGGGTACCGCTGCCGCACATGCCGTTGCCGGTGAGCACGTCAGCGACGGAGGTAGACGGGTTGGTCACGCCCGAGTACGCGTGGTCGTACCAGCCGTCGGAGTCGTCGTAGTTGACGATCACCGCGGTGGACTTCCAGTCCGGGGTCTTCATCAGCGCGTTGATCGTGTCGACGACGAACCGCTGCTCATCCAGCGGGTCGGAGTACGCCGCGTGCCCGTCCTCGTAGCCAGGGGCCTTGAGGAAGCTGACCCCGGGCAGCGCCGACGGGGGCAGTTCGCCCTTGCCGATCGCCGCGACGAGCTGGTTGAAATCGCTCGTGTCGTACTGGTGGTTCGGCGTGTTGAACTGCGGCACGCCCTTGACGTAGGACTGGGTGTCGTGGCCGATCTCGCGCAGCCCGGCGAGCGTGTCCTGGCCGCTGCTGTTGGTCGGGATGGTCAGGTGGTGCGGGTTGGCCGTCGACGCGTAGTACTGGAACGGCTCGTGGTGCGGGATGTAGTCGTCCTTGTACCCGTACTGGCCGGTGCCCGTCGTGAGCGGCGCGGACAGGCCGGCGCCAACCGGCGTCACCGCGTTGCAGGTCCCCTGGTTGGTGGAGTGCGGCACGGACGCGTTGAGCCCGGCCTTGGCGAACTCGTCAGGGATGAACGTCGAGGTCGGCTGCCCGGACTTGCCCACCGCGGTCAGCGCGTCGGTGTAGGACGTGGTGGGCCGGAAGCCGCCCTGGAACCAGCCCCAGGACACGCCGGCGGCGTTCAGTTCGTCGCCGATGTTAGTGCCGTTCAGCGCGACCGCGTCCCGGGTGGAGCAGTCGTCCCAGTACGGCTGCGCGTCGCTGGTCAGCGAGTAGCCGCCTTGGCCGTCGGGCGTGAGGTCGGCGTTCTTGCCGGTGGCGGTGGCGATCGTCGGGCTGTTGGCCAGATGGCTCGTGTCCACGTTGCCGGTGTCACCGGAGACGAGGTTGATCGCGCCAGGTGCCGACGGGCCGAACGTGGTGCCGTAGGAGTTGTCGCTCATCGCGAACCGCTGCGCGTAGTTCCACAGCGCGGTGACGGTGTTGCCGTCGTAGTAGTTCATGACGTCGCTGCTCTTGCACGCCACCCCGGTGGGCGACGTGCCGGTGCCGGTGCCTACGGTGGCGATGAACTTGTCCATCTTCCCGCCGTCGAACGCCGCCTGCTCGTCGCTGTAGTTGTGGTCCTGGTCGCAGGTGAGCACGTCGTTGATGTTCGTCGGGCTGTAGCGCTGCGGGTTGGCGCCGTTCGGGTTCGCCGTCAGCAGCGCGTTCGTGAGCCCGTTGACGGTGGGCGTGCCCGGCTTGGCCGTAAACGGCTGGCCTGACGTGTTGGCAGCGTTCGGGTAGGTGCCGAAGTAGTGGTCGAAGGAGACGTTCTCCTGGAAGATCACGACCACGTGCTTGATCGGTGTAGCGGTCCCGTGCGCTCCGTTGAAAGCCGCGGGCGCTGCCGTGGAGGCCGCAGCGGCGGTGGCTGCAGCGCCGCCGCCCGCGACAAGGACAGCCGCCGTGGCAACCACGGATGCTCTCCGCCAGGACAAGTGCATTGATTCCTCCAGTGCACGCGATTGACGCAAGTGTCGAAGCCGACGATCCCTATATCAGAGGCTATTCCGGTAAACAAACAGTTTCATGAGTTCAAATTTGATCAGAACAGCGAGAATCGGTGCAACCAGGATGACCGGGAGCGGCTGGTCAGGCACCCGTTCGGTACGCTCCTGCGCATGGACAGCGAGTACCGGCCGCGCCGGACCTGCATGTCGGTCCCTGCGAGCAGCGAGCGGTTCCTCGCCAAGGCGCGGGAGCTGGCCGCCGACGAGGTGATGCTCGACCTCGAGGACTCGGTGGCGCCCGCCGCCAAGGACACCGCCCGCGACCTCGCGGTCGGCGCGCTCAAGGCCGGCGGCTGGGACGGCAGGCTGGTCGCGGTGCGGATCAACGGCGTCAGCACGCCGTGGGCCTACAAGGACGTGATCGCGGTCGTGGAAGGCGCGCCAGGCACCGTCGATGCACTGGTCCTGCCGAAGGTCACCTCGCCCTCGGCGGTCAGCTGGCTCGACGTGCTGCTCGGCCAGGCGGAACAGGTGGCGGGCCTGCCGCCGGGCGCGATCGGCATCGAGGCCCAGATCGAGGACGCCGCGGGCCTGGCCGCAGTGGAGGCGATCGCCGCGGCGTCGCCGCGGCTGGTGTCGCTGGTGTTCGGGCCCGCCGACTTCATGGCGAGCATCGGGATGCGGTCGCTCACCGTGGGCGGCCAGCCGGCCGGCTACGACTTCGACGCGCACCACTACCCGCTGATGCGGATTCTTGTGGCGGCCTGAGCCAACGGACTGCAGGCGATCGACGGGCCGTACGCGCGGATCCAGGACACCGAGGGGCTGCGCAAGGCGGCAGCCTGCGCCGCCGCGCTCGGCTACCGACGGGAAGTGGGTGCTGCACCCGGCGCAGGTGCCCGTGGTCAACGACGCGTTCACCCCGGCGGTCGAGGAGTACTGGCGGGCGCTGGCCGCGAAGGGCGCGGCGGCCGGGCTGCCCGGGCCGGCGGCCTGAGCCGGCAGGCTCCTACACGACTCCCCATGACCGGAGCGTGTCGAGCAGGCCTGCGGTCAGCGGCAGGGTGTCCAGTTCGGCCGGCCCCGCCCACACCGCGTCGTCCGCGTCGTCGCCGGGGACGAGCGCGCCGCCGGTGACGGCCGCCGCGTAATCCCTGATGTCGAACTCGCCGTCGCCGCTGGCCGGCCGGCGCACGCTGCCGATCAGCCGCCCGGGCAGCACGACGAGCCCGGTCTCCTCGCGTACCTCCCGCACGACCGCCGCCGCGTCCGACTCGCCCGCCTCGACCCGCCCGCCGGGGATCGACCACAGCCCCTTGCCAGGTTCATGACCGCGCTTGACCAACAGCAGCCGTCCAGCGTCATCCCTGATCACAGCGCCCACGCAGGGGATCAAGTGTGTGCTCACGGCCCTAAGGGTAGATACCGGTGGCGTGGTGGGAAGAGCGGTATGCCCGCGTTGCGGCAATGAAGCACACGCTCCGACGGCGTGGTCGAGCGCGTGGCGATGCGACCTGCACGGCGAGATCTGCCCGCTGGCGCCGGCCAGGATGCCGTCGAAGGAATTCCTCGGCAGCCTGCTCAGCGACGCGCGGGTGCCGTTCTGGGTGCCGTGGCCGCTGCCCCAGGGCTGGCTGGTCACCGGGTTCACCGGCGCGGGCGACGAGCGCTCAGGCATCCGCGGGTCGGCGGTCGCGGTGTCCGGCCCTAACCCGCTTGGCGGCCCCGCCGACCTGCTGATCGTCGCGGAAGAACCGGGTGTCGGTCTCGGCGCGGGCCTGGCCGGCCTGCCAGGTCCCGATCCCGGCGACGGCTTCGCGTCCGGCCAGCCGAACGCGACCGTCAAGGTCGCGAACCACGAGGCCCCGCTCTGGCTGGTCGAGGCGGATCATGAGGCCGTGTTCGCCGGCGAGGTGGCGGGCCGCTGGCTGTGGCTGGTGCTCTGGCCTGACACCGCCGGCGCGCTGCTCATCGAGCCGCTGGAGCTGCGCGACCTGCGGGATCCCACTCAGGACCTGGATCTGCCGTTCGGCGCGCTGTCGCCGCGGCTGCCCGCCTGAGTGGCCGCCGCGCGCCGCGTGGCGGGTGGCCCAAGTACGATTGCCGCCGTGCGTATTGACCTGCACGTGCACAGCAGCGCCTCGGACGGCACGGATCCCCCGGCCGAGGTGGCCCGCCGCGCTGCCGCGGCGGGCCTCGACGTCGTCGCGCTGACCGACCACGACACGATGGCGGGTATCGCACCGGCGGCGGCCGTGCTTCCGCCGGGACTGACCCTGGTCCCCGGCCTGGAGCTGTCCTGTCTCGATAATGGCCGCAGCATGCACCTGCTCGGCTACCTGTGCGACCCCGGCGACCCGGCGCTCGCCGCCGAGACGGAGCTGATCCGCGACGACCGGGTGCACCGTGCGCGGGCGATGGTCGCGCGGCTGGCGGAGCTCGGCGCCCCGGTCACCTGGGAGCAGGTCGCCGCGATCGCCGGCGACGCGGTGGTCGGACGGCCGCACATCGCCCGCGCCCTGGCCGAAGCCGGCGTGGTCGCCACCCCGGCGGACGCCTTCACCGCCGAGTGGATAGCCGACGGCGGCCGCGCGCACGTCGGCCGCTACGCCCCTGCCGCGGCCCGCGGGATCGCCCTGGTCCGCGCCGCGGGCGGCGTCCCCGTCCTCGCCCACCCCCGCTCACCGGGGTATGAGATCGGGGATGAGGTGGTCGCCGGGCTGGCCGCCGCGGGCCTGGCTGGCCTTGAGGTCTTCCACCCTGATCATGATCATTCGGAACGTACGCGGCTAACTCAGCTAGCCAACTCGCTGGACCTGGTGATGACGGGCGGCAGCGACGATCACGGTGCCTTCAACGACAGCGGTCTTGGCAGCGAGACGACGCCGCCTGAGCAGTACGAGCGGCTGCTGGCGCTGGCCACGGGCGCCCGCCCCGTGACCTCCCGCGGGTGGCGGGCGGGGACAGAGCCGCGATGACGTTCTTCCTGCAGGCGTTCGTCACGCTGTTCGTGATCATCGATCCGCCCGGGATCGTGCCGGTGTTCCTCGGGCTGACCAGGGGGCGGTCGGCTCGGGCGCGCAAGAAGCTGGCCTGGCAGGCGGCGGTGGTGGCGTTCTCGGTGATCGTCGCGTTCGCGCTGTTCGGGCGGGCGATCCTGAACTACACGCAGGTCGGGCTGCCCGCGCTGGAGGGCGCCGGCGGGCTGCTCCTGCTGCTCGTCTCGCTGCAGCTGCTCACCGGCCGGACGGAGGAGCCGACCTCAGCGGAACGGGACAAGGCCAACGTGGCGTTCGTGCCGCTCGGCACGCCGCTGCTCGCGGGCCCCGGCGCGATCGTGGCGACGATGCTGTACGTGCAGCGCGTGCACAGCGTGCTCAACGGGGTGGCGCTCGCGCTGGCCATCTGCGCCGTGGCCGTGGCGGCCTGGCTGTCGATGCGCTTCGCTGAGGTGATCCACCGGGCGCTGACTGACAACGGTGTCGAGCTGCTGACGCGGATCGCCGGCCTGCTGCTGTCGGCGATCGCGGTCCAGCTCGTCGCCCAGTCCGCGCTGGCTTTCGCCGCCCAGGCCGGGTAACCGTGCGCGCCCGTCCGGCGCGGGGCTAAAGTGGCGCGCATGGAAGCGCGGATCGAGCGGCCGGGCGACGCCACGGCCTGGGTTATCGGTGACGACGACGAGGTGATCGTCATCGACCCGGGGGAGGACGCCGCCGGAGTGCTCGAGGCGGTGGGCGACCGCGAAATCCTCGCGGTGATCTGCACGCACGGCCACGCCAGCCATGTCACCGCCGCCATCGAGGTAGCCGGACGCGACGAAGCGCCGGTGGCCCTGCACCCGGCGGACCGGCTGGACTGGCGGGCCACGCACCCGGACGACGCCGCCGAGATCGAGATGGCCGACGGCGGCCGGTTCGAGGTCGCGGACGTGGCGCTTGAGGTCATGCACACGGCCGGGCACTCTCCCGGCTCGGTCAGCCTGTACTGCGCGGACCTCGGTGCCGTGTTCACCGGAGACGCACTGCTGGCCGCGGGCCCCGCGGCACACGAGGGGGAGTTTCCTGACTTTCCCGGGCAGCTGACCGCGATCGGCGAGCGGCTGCTCGACTTGCCGCCGCTGACTCGGGTGCTGCCCGGGCACGGCGAGGAGACCACGATCTCCGCCGCCACGAAGCGGTTCGACGGCTGGGTGACCGCGGGCCCGGCCGTGGGCCCGAGCTAGCCCCCGATGGAGCAGCTCGGTTTCGAGGGGATGCCGAGACGGCTGTACACGTGCACGCCAACCCGGCTGACGACCTGGCTCGACTGCCCGCGACGGTACCGGATGAGCTACCTGGACCGGCCCGCGCCGCCGAAGGGGCCGCCGTGGGCGCATAACAGCCTCGGCGCGAGCGTGCACAACGCGCTGGCCGGCTGGTGGCGGCTGCCGCTGCCCAGGCGGACCGCGCACGCCGCGGGCGCGCTGCTCCAGCAGGGCTGGATCAACGAGGGCTACGCGAGCGACGACCAGTCAGCGAAGTACCGGGACTGGGCGCGCCAGCTGGTCGAGGGATACACCGCCGGCCTCGACCCGGCCGACGAGCCAGTCGGCGTGGAGCGCACAGTGGCGACGCGCACCGAGGTGATCGCGGTGTCCGGGCGGATCGACCGGCTGGACGCGCGCCCGTCGGACGGCGGCGGCACCGAACTCGTGGTGGTGGACTACAAGACGGGCCGCCACGTGCTGAGCGTCGACGACGCCCGCAGCTCGCTCGCGCTGGCGATCTACGCGATCGCCGCCGGGCGGGTGCTGCGCCGCGACTGCCGCCGGGTCGAGCTGCACCACCTGCCGAGCGGGCGGGTGATCGGCTGGGACCACGCGCCGGAGTCGCTGCAACGGCACCTTCGCCGGGCTGAAGCGGTCGCGAT
>Ga0335085_10016904_pt1 | contig 10521 bp, 6 predicted proteins | sample Lox_Sample_45_FD_206712 | JGI IMG/M metagenome (GOLD analysis project Ga0335085, IMG submission 206712) | Soil microbial communities from Loxahatchee National Wildlife Refuge, Florida, United States - Lox_Sample_4.5 | ecosystem: Environmental > Terrestrial > Soil > Wetlands | place: USA: Florida...
AAATTGCGCTAGCGCAACGACCATACGATTCTGCCATGCGATCGTTTTAAGTTTGGGCCCAGACCAACCTTTATTGGGAGGCGATTGGGTTTCTGACTAGACGGAGGGTACTTGGCTATATTATCGGTCCGGGTTCTGGTGGTAGACGATTTCGAACCTTTTCGGAGGTCGGTTGCGTCGCTCTTTCAGCGGCAGCCCGAACTGGAGATCATCGGCGAAGCGGCGGATGGCCTGGAAGCAGTTCAAAAGGCGGCAACTCTACAACCGGATCTGGTCCTGCTGGACATAGGACTTCCCAAGCTGAACGGGATCCAGGCGGCAGGAAGAATTCACGAGCTCTCGCCGAAATCCAAAATACTTTTTGTGAGCCAGGAATCCTCTCCGGAGCTTGTGAAAGCGGCGCTTGCTGCTGGAGCCAGCGGGTATGTGGTAAAGACGGACGCGGGAAGCGAGCTGTTGAGCGCCGTAAACGCCGTCGTTCGGGGCGAAGTATTTGTGGGACACAGGTTTGCGTCGCTCGATTTCGACGGTCCTGCAACCAGAAAAGGGTCTGGGAGCAAGGGAGACCCTGAGGCTCCATCGTCGCTCTCGCAGGAAAAAGCTGGCTTTCCCCATCGCCACGAGGTGTGTTTCTATTCGGATGAACAGCGTTTTCTCGATGAGCTGACTCGGTTCATCGGGGCCGCACTGAAGGCAGACAGCGCCATCATCGTCGTTGCGACCGAGTCCCACCGCGAAGCCCTCCTTCCGAGGCTGCAGGCACACGGGGTGGACATTGCCGCTGCGATCGAGCACGGGAGCTATATCTCGCTTGATGCCGCCGAAACGCTCTCCACATTCATGGTTAACGGGCTCCCAGATCCAGCGCGGTTTTTTAAGGTCACTGGCGATCTAATCCTGGAAGCGTCCAAGGCCGGTCCGGGGCGGAATGCTCGAGTCGCAGCTTGCGGAGCCTGTGCGCCAGTCCTGTGGGCGCAAGGAAATGCGGACGGCGCGCTCCGTTTGGAACACCTGTGGGATGCGGTTGCCAAGATCTATGATGTGGATGTTCTCTGCGGATATGCACTGGGCAGCTTTCAAGGTGGCGTGGGAAGCTACATCTTCGAAAAACTCTGCGCCGTACATTCAGCCGTTTATTCTCGCTGATTCCACAACATCGACATGAAACATGACGGCGAGACGAGCCGGGCCGCGGTGTCCCATCTCCGACCCGCCTTATTGACAACTCCGGAATCGTCTCATGCCATTCGTTTGGCGGAGAGGCTAATCTCTATTTCTCGAGGGACTGAGAGTTTTGCTAGTTGTCATCAGTTCTACCTTGTCCTATTTGTTCTGGTGCTCGCAGATCTCCGTGCGTTCCGGGGATGGTGAAGCGCATGTTGTGCCATCCCTGGAAAAATGGACCGACCTCAAATGAAAACGCTGACCAACAAGGTGACCAGCAACTTATCCTGCCAGAAACAGCCGGGACCGGTGGCTGTGAAGAATTTGATGCTGGTGGATGCGGATCCCGAGGTCTTGTCACTTGTTTGCAGCATGTTCGAGAAAGGCGACTGGGCTGTTCATGAAGCCTCGAACAATCAAGAGGCCCTCGAATGGGCGCGTGAAAGGAGCTTTCAGGTTGTCATAACCAGCGATAAAACTCCAGCGGTGGCGGACGTCGCATTGCTCGGACGGATCAGAGCGGTGCGCCCACACACGCGGCTCATCATATTGACTGGGGAGGGCACACCGGCTGATGTGATTGCAGCCATGCGGAATCATGCCTTTTGTTATTTCTCAAGACCTTTCGCGCTCGACGAACTGGCCAACATGATCGGGCGCGCGATGGAAGAGCCATGCTGGGATGACGGAATCGAAGTAATCTCTGCCACGCCTGAATGGATCCACGTCGCAGCGCGATGCGATCTCGCTACTGCCGACCGAATCATGCAATTTCTGAATGAAATTGCTGAGTTACCCGATCCAGAGCGGGGCCAGGTAGCGGCCGGCTTCCGCGAACTGCTCCTCAACGCAATCGAGCACGGTGCCGGTCTGGATCCCACCAAGAATGTGGATGTTGAATATGTGCGGGCACGGCGGATGGTCCTGTGTCGGATCAGCGATCCCGGCCCGGGCTTTACCCTGGATGAAATACCCCATGCCGCGGTTGCAAACCCTGAGGACGATCCCCTTCGTCACATTGCGATCCGAGAAGAGCACGGAATGCGGCCCGGAGGCTACGGGGTTGCCATCGCTCAGCAGTTCTTGGATCAAGTGGTATATGGGCAACAGGGGAATGAGGTCGTCCTTATCAAGTACCTCGACCCGGGAGCCGGCGTAGGCTCGTGAACTTCTTCTGACTGCCAACTTGACAGGGTCACGCAGCCCGATTGCGGCTCACCCGCTCCCGAGTCATGGCACGAGTTGCGTGAGCCCCCAGAAAACTCAACGTTGTCCCCCTGGGCAATCATCGTCAGGAGTGCCGTTCTAGAACGCAAATCGTAAGGCCAACTGTCCCACACGCGGACTTACCGCGGTGCCGGCGATGACACCGAAAGTCGGCGACGTGAAATTTGTGTCTGGGTCGGCAAACTGCGGATGGTTCAGCGCGTTATAAAGCTCACCGCGAAATTCAAGGCTGCTTTTTTCGTGAGGCCAGTTCACCGTGATGTTCTTGCTAATCGCGAGATCGAGGTTGGCTTGTCCCGGGCCGTCGACGATCCCGGTGGTGCTGTTACCGAACGCTGTTCCAATCCCGTCTGTACTGATGACGGGAGGCGTGGCAAAGCAGGATGCATTGAAGTAGTGATTCAGCTTTGATTCGACCGAACCTCGGTTCACCAATTGGCCCTGGGAGCACGCACCGCTGAGTTGTGCCCGGTCCTGGCTAATTCCGTAGACATTGTTGGAGTTCGTGTCGGCGATGGTAAGGGCATTACCAGATTGGATGGTAACGATGCTACTCAATATCCAGCCGCCCAGCAAAGCTCGCGCGACGGCTCGCCGTGGACTGGGAGCCGTCCATGTAGCGCTGAAAACGAAACGGTGAGTGCGGTCAAAACTGGCCCTTCCCCATCGCTGGCGTGCTGAATTCTGGTCTCCCAAGGTGAGACCGTTCCCGGAAGACGTCGAGTTGACATCAGCTCCATCTGTGTCCAGGGTCTTCGAAAAAGTATAGGAGGCGAGGAATTGCACTCCGCGGTTCAACTGCTTTGTCAGGCTGGCTTCGAGACCGTTGTACCAGGAGCTGCCTTCAGACTCCATGACTTGCAACGAGTCGGGGGGCACTCCCAGGATCGGAACCCGCGAACCAATGTTGGTGACGGTGTTGTCAGTGACCGTTCGAATGGGATGGCTCGGAGACGCCGACAACGCCTGATTCAGAGAACGCTGACGAACAAGGTGGGTGCCTCGGGTGCCGACATACCCAACTTCCAGCAGCCAATCCGCATGAAGTTCAGTCTGTACATTCAACGAGTATTGCTGGAATAGCGAGGGCCGGAAATCGGGAGCAATGGAATAGATTGACGTTGACGATGAAGGAGAATAGGCAGGGAAGCTGGGGAAGGACGCTGCAGTGGGGAACGGTTGGGGAAACGGGGCTTGAAACGTAGCCTGGGCGTTGGCCATCCCGGTATTTAATCGAAAGACGGAAAACGGGGCCCCCAACGCGTTTTGATAGAAGGCTTGGCCCGTGGGGCGCGAATAATAGTCGCCGTACCCCCCGCGAAGTACAAAGCGGGTGCTGCCCGGCAGTAACTGCCATGCAAATCCAATTCGGGGAGAGAGCGTATCTTGCCCCGCCCCGTTGTTGCCGAAGGTATTGTTTGCCCGCACTACACCCGGAGGCACCGGCCCAGGAAAATTGGAGGCCACCACGTAGCCCGCTATGCTGCCGCCCGGCGGAGGGTTAGGATCGGCCCTCCCCATATCGAAACTGGCGTTTCTGCCAAGGTTGTCCGCAAATTGTCCAAGCCGTTCATAGCGCACGCCAAGGTTCAAAGTAAAGGTCCGGCGGACGCGATAGTCGTCCTGTAGAAAGGTCGCCCCCTCCCACACGCGATATTCACGAACCGTGAGGCCAAAGTCGTCGAAAGAGCCGTATACATTGCTGAATAGCGAACTGTTCTGGCTGGCGCTAAGGCCAAGAAGAAAATCTGGCCAGCTTAAGAACTGCATAAACGATCCCAGCCCCACGAGATTGACATTGTCCTGCAGCCTTGTAAGTGATCCCCCCCACCGCACGTTATGCGGGCCGCGGACGAAGCTGAAATCGTCAGTGAAAACGAAACTGTTTTGGGCGATGATTCGGGGGAAGCCGGAGGCAACGCTGGCGGACCCAAGGATACTCAGGCTGGGAAGCTCGTTATTATGGCTGAATTCGCCCTCTGCCACCCCGATGTCCGACCACTTGAACGGGGTTCTTGCTTCGGTACTCGTTCGGGTTCGCACATAACCTACCCGCGCCTGGTTAAGCCAGCCACCATGAAAAGCGTAGGTATGGGACAACGATAAGACCCGAAAGCCGGAATCGTTGGGACTCTCAAAACCGCGAATGTTGCCGGCGGGGTTGACGCCATTACCCGGAAAAGTGACGGTCTCGTCATCATCGGCCACAAACAGGCGTGCGGTGAATCTGCTCTTAGGGGTGGCAATGATGTCGACGTTGGTTGAAAACTGGTCCTCGTTAAAGTCACACGGATTTGTAAACACCGAGAACCCCTGTTGTTCCAGTGGCCTCGTTGACTCCAAAGTCTGGGGAGTCGGAATCAGGTAAGCGCCGCCAGGGAGCCTGAAATTAAGCAGCGACAGCGCTACGGGATTGATATTGGATCCATCGGGCAGGATCGCAACACCGCCGCGGGCGCCAGACATGCCGCCGAACAGCTTTCCAAGAGCGCCGGCCGATCGGTCATCGGCCAGCGGTGGCTCGTACAAGCTGGCCGTGCAAGCGGTTCGCGACTGGCCGGCGGCAATTCCGTTTACCTGCCGAGTTCCTTGATAGGAGGCAAAGAAAAGGAACTTGTCTTGCTTAAGGGGGCCACCCAATGAGAGTCCGAACTGGTTCTGCTTGAGGACGGGACGGGGCTGATCAGTGCGCTTCAGAAAAAAATCGTTGGCGTTGAGAAATTCATTCCGCAGAAATTCAAAGATGCTTCCGTGAAAATCGTTGGTTCCCGACTTCGTAATCACGCTAATGTTCGCCCCGCCGTAGCGGCCATAAGCGGAATCGTACTGGCCGGTCTGGACTTTGAATTCTTCCATACTGTCAGGATTGGGAATCGGAATTCCGCCGCTACCCGAAGCGCTGCCCTGCACGTCGCTTGTGCTTATACCGTCCAACTGAAAATTATTGTCGTACGAACGGGCTCCGTGGGCATAGATTCCATCATTGGATTTCGCAATTTGCGAAAGTGCCGTCCCGCCCAGTCCGAGCTCTCCCGCGTTGTAAACGCCGCTTGCAATGCCCGGCGAAAGAGTTGCGATCTGAGCAAAATTTCTCGTCACCAGAGGGAGTCCGAGAATCGCGGTTTCATTCACCGTCCTGCCGAGCGCTGCACTATCGGTCTGAAGCATGCCTGGCTCAGCCAGGACTTTGACGCTGTGGAAGACCGTTGCGAGGCGCAGGTGCAAGTCGACATCGACGGTCTCGGTCACATGCACAGTGACGATGCCGCGTGCGGAAAGTACATGTGGACCCTGGGTATGGGCCTCGATCTCATATCTGCCGGGACTGAGCAAAGGAAAACTGAACCTGCCCTTCTCGTCGGTCATGCCAGACTCATGCACGCCGGTATCCTGATTTGTCAGCCGAATGGAGGTGTTAGTGGAATGGGCGCCGGTCGGATCGAAGGCCACTCCGGTCACCGCCCCGGTGGAAGGAGTCTGTGGGTAGATCCTGGCGGGGAAGAGCATGAAACTCGTCATGCCAAACACGAGCAGCCAGAGAGAATGCCTGCAAGTAACGCGCCGGCCGTCCAATGCGTGAATCATGGGCGCTCTTCGCCGCAGTCACGATTCTTTCTCGGGGATTGTCCCCCCAAGATTCTCTTCGAGATCCAACACCACGAACCCTGTCAGTCTTGCTAGACCCGACTCAACCGTGATTGTGCCGATGGGTGTCTGCTTCTTCCGTCTTCGTTGGGCAAAGGGGGCTTGTGCGGGCGTGTCTGCCCAGTTGGTCATTTGGGCAGAAAAAAACAGTGGCGCACGGGTACCAGATCGACTTCTCTTGGCTCCCTGAAAGTGAGCGGCGAAACCTTGCCTTCACCTCGTGCCAGACAGAGCCTCTTTCCCTCTGTCGCCTTCGGGAGCGCAGAATTGTGCCACGCCCCAAAAGGCGAATCAACCCCTACTGTCAGTTTTGACAGTTGAAAACTCCCCTCGTACCTCGGAGACTGGAGTTCAGCCAGCCGACAATCAGTGAAGTCCTTGGGAAGCAGCTTGGGGTGGGGAGGACTGCTTGGAAGGATTCGCATGTCGACTTCTAGTAGTCGACGACTACGAAACGTGGCGCGATTTCGCCCGTTCAATCTTCAAAGACAAGCCGGGATTCCAGGTCATCGCCGAGGTGTCAGACGGACCGCAAGCAGTTGAAAAGGCTAAGGAACTGCAACCAGACGTGATCCTGCTCGACATCGGACTTCCCACTATGAATGGGATCGATGCGGCCAGGCAAATACGCGAAGTCTCTTCGAAATCGAAAATACTGTTTGTAAGCCAGGAATCGTCTCCCGACATTGTGCAAGAAGCCCTGAATACCGGCGCCGCGGGCTATGTTCTGAAGACAAACGCGAACCGCGAGCTCTTTCTCGCGGTGGACCGGCTGGTTCAAGACGGAACAATGCAGGGTTAAACGACTTTAAAGGACATGATCCGCCGGAAATCACGAACCCGAGTCTGAAGAACATTGAGGCCAAAGACTCTAAGAAGTTCCTTCTTCGATCGGACGCTGCCGGGTCCTCGGCATCAGAATGCCGTCCCACTGGCAAAACTTCTAGTTCTCCTTCGCGCGAATTACCAGTCAACTGCTCCGGAGAGTTCAGCCGCCTGTAGTATGATCTTGTACGCCAGGCACGGGAACTACATTTACCAGCGCAAGTGGCCGTTTGCGGAGGTTCGTTCTCGCTGTGGCAGATATACGGTTGCATTCGCAGAGTTCCTGCTGGTTCTTGCTACCAGTGATGGTTCTCCTATGCTCTTTTGCCACGGTTCCGGCCGCCTCGGGTCAACTCAAGCAAATCCGCCGAGTGCTCATTATCAACGATCTTGGGATTGTGTCATCGCCCGGCTTCGCGGAAGTCGATCAGGCAATATTTCGTGCATTGCAGGAGTCGCCTTACCGGGTCGAACTGTATTATGAGAGTTTGCAGGTTACGCTTTTCCCGGACGAAGAGTCGCGGATCCAGTTTCGCGATTTGCTCACACGCAAGTACTCAGAACGCAAGCCCGATCTGATTATTGCAGCCGGGTCCGCATCCCTTCAGTTCATCGCCGCGTCGCAAGAACCCTTCATCCGAGAGACGCCTATCATCTTTTGCGCAGTCCTAGGCAAAATTCCCGACCAGACCAAATCTGGCTTGCACATTACCGGTGTCTTGGGGAGGGTGCAGCCGGAAGCAACTTTGCAACTGGCGTTGCACTTGCTGCCGGCTACCAAGCACGTGGTGGTGGTGGGCGGTACGGGGAAATTTGACGAACAATGGGAAAGCCTCGCAAAACAGGAATTCCAGAGCTACGAATCGAAGCTTGAGTTTACCTACCTTACCGACCTCACGATGCCTGCGCTGCTTGAGCGCCTTAGCCACCTGCCCAGCGATACGATTGTTTATCACACGGCCATCTCCCAGGATTCGGCGGGCGAGCGCTTCATAGACGCGGCTCAGTCCGTGCCCTTAGTCGCCAATGCAGCGAATGCTCCAGTTTTTGTGATGGACGATGTAGATCTGAAGGGGGCAACTGGGAGCGGGGCGGTGACGGGCGGGTACTTGGTCGATTGGCTCGACGACGGACGCGTCGCGGGAGAGATGGCTGTGCGGGTTCTCAACGGGGAAAAGCCAGAGGGCATTCCGGTCGAGACAAGCAAGAACGTCTACATGTTCGACTGGCGCGCGCTCAAGCGCTGGGGGATCAAAGAAAGCCATCTGCCCAAGGGCAGCATCTTGCTGAATCGCCAGCCCACGTTCTGGGAGGCCTATAAGACCTACCTGATAGCTGCCCTGGTTGTACTTCTGGCGCAGAGCGCAGCCATCCTTGCCCTTCTCTGGCAGCGGGCTCAGCGAAGAAAAACTCAGATGGCGCTGCGAAACTCGGAAGAAAAGTTTTCTAAAGCATTTCAGAGAAGCCCTCTGGCGTTCACGCTTACCAGCCTGGTGGATTCCCGTTTTCTCGAAGTCAACGATACGTTCCAGCGCTACACCGGCTGGGAGCGCGGCGAAGTCATCGGCCGGACTTCAATGGACCTGAAATTCTGGGTACAGCCCAATCAGCGATGTGCTTTCCTCGAACAGATCCGCGCCCGCGGCGCTGTACAGAATATGGAAATCCTCTTTCGAAGAAAGGACGACCAGGTGCGCACGGGCTTACTGTCGTCGGAAGTGATCTATCTAGACGGCGGAATTTATGCCCTCTCCCTGTTTGCCGACGTCACAGAAGCCAAGCAAGCCGAGAAGGCCAGACGGGAGAGCGAAGAGCGCTTCCGCCTGGTCGCAAATGCAGCGCCGGTCTTGATCTGGATGTCGGGGAACGACAAGATGTGCAACTACTTTAACAAGCCATGGCTCGACTTCACCGGACGCACACTGGAGCAAGAACTCGGCAACGGCTGGGCAGAGGGAGTTCACCCCGAAGACAGCGCCAAGTGCCTGAAAGTCTACGCGGAAAGATTTGATAACAAGGAGACGTTCGAGATGGAGTACCGGCTGCGCCGGTACGATGGTGAGTATCGCTGGGTGCTGGATATTGGAGTTCCCAGGCTTAATCCAGACGGCTCCTTCGCTGGGTACATCGGTTCCTGTATTGATATCACCGAACGGAAAATGGCCGGGGAAGCTCTGGCGACCGTAGGTCGTCGCCTCATTGAAGCTCACGAAGAAGAGCGTGCCTGGATAAGTCGCGAGCTCCACGATGACATCAACCAACGGCTCGCATTGTTAGCGATTGAGATCGAGCAATGGGGGCAACTGCATGCGTTAGAAGCCGAGGTTATCCAGTGTTTTCGTCGGGCCAAGCAGCGGATCACCGATATCTCCGCCGACGTGCAAAGCTTGTCTCATCGCCTGCACTCTTCGAAACTGGAGTATCTGGGCCTTGCGACTGCAGCCAGCAGCCTCTGCAGAGAGCTCTCTGAAAGGCAGAAGGTGGAGGTGGCGTTTTCCAGTACGGGCATCCCCGCCAATGTTCCCAAGGAAATCTCGCTCAGCCTGTTCCGGGTAATGCAGGAGGCGCTGCAGAACGCGATCAAGTACAGTGGCGGTCGCAGTTTTAAGGTAAATCTGCGCGGCACACAGGACTTCCTCGAGTTAACCGTGTCTGACAACGGAATCGGGTTTGAAAAAGAGGAGGTATTCTCCCGCCAGGGGCTTGGGCTGATCAGCATGCGGGAAAGAATTCAAATGGTCAGCGGCGAATTCGAGATCAAATCAAAAATCGGAGTGGGAACGACCATATTTGCCCGGGTTCCCGTGAAAGCCGGGGGAGATCGGGCGATGGCGGGTTGATGCAGAAGTAATGATCCCCTCCCGTCTGGCCGAGATCGCGTGCCTTTTTCTTGCCGTGTCCGTGGTTGTTCAGCCAGCACCCCGGGTGCATGGCGAAGGCTCCGAGTGCAAGCGAGCCCATGGCAAATGCTTCCGCCCCCTTCTCACCACCGGGCCAGCCGGCCTCGCTGGGAGCGAGGCGTGAACTCTCGCCCCGGCTGCATTCCACGCCGCGCAGCATTCCGGAGAATCAATACCCAGCGGGCCTTCCTGGGTCAACAATGGGGTCTCCATCTCAGCATTTGGAGGGTCTGCGGTAGCGGCCACGAACAGGCTGTTTGGACGGGCATCGGCCCCTAAGGCACCTGTTTGTACAAGCCGGTTGGCATAATGTTCTCTGACCATGCGCGCACGGTTCTTTCTGAGATTCGCCTCGATTCCGATCTTCATCGCACTGGCATTCCCGGCGGCCGCGCAGTCAACAACCCTCATCAGTCTGGATGAGGCGATCAATCTGGCCCTTGCTCACAATCACTCGCTAAAAGCCGCCCGTACAGAGATCTTTCAGAATCAGGCCGAGGAGATCACAGCCAACCTGCGTACCAATCCGACATTCGGCGCCGACACGCAATTCGTCCCTATATTCAGCCCCCAGGACTTCTCCGGCGACAACCTGAATCAAACCCAGCAGTTTGACGTAGGAATCAGCTATCTATTTGAGCGCGGCCGTAAACGTCAGCACCGGCTGCAGGCGGCGCGCGATGCCACCGCGGTCACTCGCGCCCAGGTGAGCGACGCTGAGCGAACCCTCGGTTTCGATGTCGGCCAACAGTTTGTCGGC
>Ga0335085_10016905_pt1 | contig 10521 bp, 8 predicted proteins | sample Lox_Sample_45_FD_206712 | JGI IMG/M metagenome (GOLD analysis project Ga0335085, IMG submission 206712) | Soil microbial communities from Loxahatchee National Wildlife Refuge, Florida, United States - Lox_Sample_4.5 | ecosystem: Environmental > Terrestrial > Soil > Wetlands | place: USA: Florida...
GGCCAGGCTGGCCCGGCCGACGATCGCGGCCAGCGGGTCTATCTCCACCCCGACCAGGTCGGCGGCGGGCCACCGGCGCCCCGCCGCGATGAGGAACCGGGCCGATCCGGCGCCAGGATCGACGACCCGGGCCGGCCGGGATCCGGCGCTGGCCGCCCAGGAGATCATGCTCTCGATGATCACCGGCGGGGTGAACGTCTGGCCCAGCGGCCGCCGCCGGGCCGGTCCCCGCAGCGCGCAGAACGCCTCACCCAGCGGATCACCACCCCGCCGGATCTCGTCCCGGGCCGCGCCCGCGTCCAACTCCGGCTCGGCCCATTCAGCCGGCCCGGCCCGCTCAGCCGCCCTGGCCTGCGCCACGAGTTGCCGCTCGGCGTCCGACCAGCCCGCCACCGTGGCCGCGCCCAGCCGGTCGGCCAGCGCCACCAGGGCCCGCTCGCCATCGGCCTCGTCGCCGGAGACTCGCTGGTCAGGCAGCATCCAGGTCATGCCGACGGCAGGCTGTTCCGGACCGGGCTGGGGCGGCGGATCACCGGCTGATCACTCCTGTATGCACCTGCGTTGCTCACAGCCCACCTTCAGGAATCTTTCAGGTTAGCGAGGTAGGAATGAAGCACGGACAAGCGGGGAAAAAAATGTGACCCGAGTCACCGAGCCGAGTGAACGCTCTCATCCGTCTCTACAGTTGACAGGGTAACGATCGAGTGGAGCAGCCGATGGGGACAAGCGAAGACGCGCCGGACCGGAACGAGCGGTTCGAACAGGACGTCGTGCCGTTCCTCGGTCAGCTGTACCCCGCCGCGCTCCGGATGACCCGCAACCCCACCGACGCCGAGGACCTGGTCCAGGAGACCTCGGCCAAGGCCTACGCCGCGTTCCACCAGTTCCGCCCGGGCACCAACCTCAAGGCGTGGCTGCACCGCATCCTGGCCAACACGTTCATCAACACGTACCGCAAGCGGCGCCGCGAGCCACGGCAGGCGTCCAGCAGCGACTACCAGGAGTGGCAGCTGCCCGCCGACCCGCTGGCCCCGCAGGCCCGGTCGGCCGAGGCGGAAGCCCTCGACCGCCTGGCCGACTCCGAGATCCTGCGCGCGCTCCGTGACCTCCCCGAAGAATTCCGTGTCGCGGTTTACCTGGCTGACATCGAGGGCTACGCGTACAAGGAGATCGCGGAGATCATGGGCACGCCGATCGGCACCGTGATGTCGCGGCTGCACCGCGGCCGCGGCCGGCTGCGGGACAAGCTCTCCGCTTACGGCCCCGGCAAGGGCCCCGGGTTCGGCCTGGCCGGCTGACCCGCCCCGCCGACCTCCACACCCCGCAGTTACCAGGCCGCCCCGGGGCTGGGCGCGCGCTCCCAGCCCAGCGCGGCCGGGTCGTACACCCGCTCGACGTAGATCTGGTGCCACAGCGAGAACACCAGCAGCACCCAGATGTGCCGCCAGCTGACCTCAGGGTCACCGGCCCGGAACCGCTCGAGCAGGCCCAGCGCGGCCTGCCGGTCGATCCACTGGTCGGTGCGGGCCTCACGGAGCAGCCGCTCCGCGTACCCGTACATCTCGCCCTTCAGCCAGAACCCGATCGGCACCGGGAAGCCCAGCTTGGCCCGCTCCGCGGCGGCCTGCGGCAGCACCGAGCTCATCGCCTGGCGCAACGCCAGTTTCGTCGTCCCCGCGGCGATCTTCTCCTCGCGGGCCAGCCGGGACGCCACCCCCATCACCTCGCGGTCCAGGAACGGCACCCGCAGCTCCAGGCTGTGCGCCATCGTCATCCGGTCCGCCTTGACCAGGATGTCGCCGTGCAGCCAGGTGTTGATGTCCACCAGCTGCATGGTCGAGGTGTCGTCCAGGCCCGCCTCGGCGGCCTGCTGGTAGACCGGCGCGGTGACCGCGTAGGCGCTCGACGCCGGCGTGGCCGGCGCCCGGGCCACCAGGTCGATCTGCGGTCCGGCGAACACGTGCGCGTTGCCGATGTAGCGCTGTCGCAGCGGGGTCGAAGTCCGCTCCAGGAACCCTTTGCCCTTGACCCCGGCGGGCATCAGCGAGGCGGCCCGTTTCAGCGGCATCCGGGCCAGGTCCGGCAGCTTCTCCCCAACCCGGACCACGCCTGGCTGGTGGTAGATGGCGTACCCGCCGAACAGCTCGTCCGAGCCCTCGCCGGACAGCACCACCTTCACGTGCTTGCTGGCCTCCCGGGCGACGAACCACAGCGGCACCGCGGCCGCGTCGGCCATCGGGTCGTCCAGATGCCAGATGATCCGGGGCAGGTGGGTGAAGAACTCCTCGGCCGTGATCACGTACGGGATCGACTTGACCCCGATGGCGGCGGCCGTTTCCTGCGCCCGGTCGATCTCGCTGTAGCCCTCACGCTCGAAGCCGACCGTGAACGTCAGCAGGTCGGGACGGTGTTCGGCGGCCAGCGCACAGATCGCGGCCGAGTCGATCCCACCGGACAGGAAGGCGCCCAGCGGCGCGTCACTGCGCAGGTGCACGGCGACCGAGTCCCGCATCGCGGCCAGGATCGCCTCGGCGCTGCCCGGGCTGGGCGCCGGGGCCGGCTTCAGGTCCGCCCGCCAGTAGCGGTACACGTCCACGCTGCCGCCCGGCCGGGCGATGATCGCGTGCCCGGGCGGCAGCACCCGGATCGGCGGGGTCAGCGCATCGGGCGGTGGGACGTACTGGAAGGCCAGGTAGCGGCGGAGCGCGTCGCCGTCGAGCCGGCTCAGCTGACCCGGGCTGGCCAGGCACTTGCGTTCGGAAGCGAAGCGGAGCAACCGGCCGGGGCCGGTTGGCCGGGGCGCATCCCGGCCGTCCCCGGCGAAGCCAGCATCCGCTCCGGGCTGACCGGCGGCTGCACCACCGGTGCCGTCGGCCCCAGCTGCCGCGGGGCTGCCCGAAGGCTGGTTCCGCCCGGCCGCGTGCCGCCCGCCGCCGCGGGCCGGCGGCGCGCTGGCCGCGGCGGGCCTGGCCGCGGCGGCCCTGGCCGCCTGGCCGCCCGCGTGCCGGCCCCCGACCGGCGGCGCGTCCCACTGCTGGACCGGCCCGCCACCGCGCTGCCCCGGCTGCTCGGCCGGCCCGCCGGGCCAGCCCGCCTGCTCCACCGGCCCACCAGATCCACCCGGCCAGCCAGCTTGCTCGGCCGGCCCACCAGACCACGACGGAGGCGGGGCCGAATCGCCGGGCCAGCCGGGCTGCTGCGCCGCTTCACCGGGCCACGCGGACTGCTGCGCCGGCCCACCCAGTTGCTCAGCCGCCCCATCCGGCCACGCCGGCCCACCCAGCTGCTCAGCGGCCCCGCCCGGCCACGCGGCGGACTCCTGCGCCGCTTCACCGGGCCACGCGGACTGCTGCGCCGGCCCGCCGGGCTGCTCAGCCACCCCGCTGAACCAGCCCTCCTGGTTCGCCTGGCCCGCGGCGGCGGGCCCGCCCCAGTCCTGCGCCCGGGCCGGTTCCGGGTCGATCGTGTAGTAGAACGGCTTGATCCCGAACTGATCCCGGGCGCAGAACAGCTCCCGGGTCCAGGTGTCCCAGATGGCGAACGCGAACATGCCGCGCAGCCGGTGCACCACGTCCTTGCCCACCCGGGCGTACATCTCCAGCAGCACCTCGGAGTCCGAGGACGTGCGGAGCGCCACGCCCTGCTGCCGCAGCTCCTGGCCGAGTTCCAGGTAGTTGTAGATCTCGCCGTTGTAGACCATCCAGTACCGGCCGTCCGCGGACCGCATGGGCTGGTGCCCGCCCGGGGACAAGTCGATGATGGCCAGCCGCCGGAACCCCAGCGCCACGTCAGGGTCGGTGTAGAACCCTTCGTCGTCCGGGCCGCGATGGCTGATCCGCTCGGTAGCGGTCTGCACCCAGCCCTGGTCCGGGTCGGCCTCTAGGGCGAGGGCCAGGCAGCCGACGATTCCGCACATGGATGTTCCCCAACGAGAGTGTGGTCGGGTGGTTTCGGGCCGATCCTATGCGGCCTCGTGCCGCCCGCGTGGCCGGGCTGGCGAGGTGGGTACCGCAAAGCGGAGGAAAAAACCGCCAGGCTGGCGCCCGCTGGCCGAGCGAGCGCCGCTCACTCTCCGCGCCACACCGGAGCCCTCTTTTCCCCGAACGCCAGTGCCCCCTCCATGGCGTCGGCCGAGCCGAAGACGGGCCCCGCGATCAAGCCCTGGCGGGCGAACGCTTCGCTGGCAGGCCAGTCAGCCGACTCCACCACGACCCGCTTGGTGGCGGCCAGGGCGAGCGGGGCGTTCTTGCTGATCAGGGTGGCAAGCTCGCAGGCTGAGTCGAGCGCCTCGCCGGCCGGGACCAGGCGGTTGATCAGCCCGGCCGCGTGCAACTGGTCGGCGGGCATGCGGTGTCCGGTGAGTGCGATCTCCATAGCCAGGTGGTAAGGGATTCGTTTGGGCAGCCGGAGCAGGCCGCCCGCCGCCGCGACCAGACCCCGGGTCACTTCTGGCAGGCCAAAACTGGCGTCCTCACTGGCGACGATCAAGTCGCAGGCCAGCGCCACCTCGAACCCGCCGGCCAGCGCGTATCCCTCGACCGCGGCGATGATCGGCTTGGCCGGTGGCCGTTCCACGATCCCGGCGAAGCCGCGGCCGCCTGACGTTGGGTCCTCACCAGCCAGGAAGCCCTTGAGGTCCATTCCCGCGCAGAACGTGCCGCCCGCCCCGGTCAGCACGATGACCTGGACGTCCTTGCGCGCGTCCAACTCGTCGAAGCACGCCGCCATGCCGGTCGCGACGGCCTGGTTGATGGCGTTGCGGGCCTGCGGCCGGTTGATCGTGACTACCGCAATCTGGCCGTCCACCGCGCACTGCACTACCGCGTCAGAACTGTCCGGTCTCGTGGAGTTCGTCACGGAATTACCTCTCTCGAATGTTCTGGTAACGCTTCTGCTATGTTGCCCGGCATCGCGCAGATCTCGGTGGCAGATTCATTTCTTGTCCCGGCCGGCCGAGTTCGTGCAGCTAGGCGCGCTTCGACGGATCGTGCCGACGGTTCTGCCCGGACAGAACTGGCGGGTAGGTATGGCTGATTATCGGTGCCCCGTGTAATCTCCGGTCCGTGGAGGGGTCCGCGACCCTCGTACGAGCCTTAGGCCGGGCTCTGAGGGTTTGTCTATGCGTCTGCGGAGGGATTACCGCAGCGCTCATCTTTGCATTCCTCCTCGCTGGCCGGGCGTCCGCTGCGACGGATCCAGGTACCACGGGTTCCAGCGGTGCCGGGTCTGCGCTGAGCTCGCTGACCGGAGCGGCCAGCGGTGCCGTGCAGCGCCTGACCCAGTCCAGCCCGGCGCCATCGTCCGGCCCGGCCCAGTCCGCCTCGACGCCCCCCGCCGCCCAGCCGCCTAGCGCGCCGGCTCAGCCCGCGCCAGCCCAGCCCGCGCCGGCTCAGCCCAGCGCCGCGCAGTCGGCCAGGCAGCGTGCCGCCCCGGCGAAGGCCCCGGCCCAGCCGGCCGCCCCGGCCAGTTCCAGCGGCGCGGGCCAGGCGGCCGCAACGCAGCCCCCAGCCGCGAGTGGCCTGGCCGGGGCCGTGAGCACCGCCGCCGGGACCGTCAGCAGCGCGACCCAGGGCCTCGGCAGCCGCGGAACCTCGGCCCAGACCCAGCCCGCAGCCACCCAGCCGACTGCCGCCCAGCCGCCCGCGACGAGCCCCGCGCCCACTGTCACCGGAGCGCTGGGCAGCACTCAGACCACCGCGGCCCAGACTGCCGCCACCGCGACGGCGGCCGGGCCGGCCCCAGCCAGCCCGCTGACCGGCCTGACCGGCACGATCACCGGCGTCACCGCGCCGGCCCAGCCGACCGTGACCGGCGCGGCTGGCGCAGTCGCCAAGACCGCGCCCCCCGCCGCCCCCGGCACCGGATCCGCCCTCCCCGGGGCCACCGGCACGGTCGCCGGGATCACCGGAGCCGCCCTCCCGACCGTCACCCGGTCCACCGGCAACACGCTTCCCGCCGTCACCGGCACGGTCACCGGGACGACCAAGCCGGTCATCCCGGCCCTCACCGACAGCACCACTCCGACCGTCACGGGCGCCGTCACCGGCGGCACCAAGTCGGTCGTCCCGACCGTCACCGGCGCCATCGGGGCCGTTGTCCCGACCGTCACCAGCACCGTGACTGGGGTCACCGGGTCGGTCGTCCCGACGGTCACCAGCACCGTCACGGGCGTCACTGGATCCGTCGTCCCGACGGTCACCAGCACCCTGACCGGCGTCACCAGGTCCGTGCTCCCGACGGTCACCGGCACCCTGACCGGCGTCACCAGGTCCGTGCTCCCGACGGTCACCAGCACCCTGACCGGCGTCACCGGGTCCGTGCTTCCGACCGTCACCAGCACCCTGACCGGCGTCACCGGGTCCGTGCTTCCGACCGTCACCAGCACGGTCACCGGAGTGACCGGGGGTGTGCTTCCCGGCCTCACCAGCACCGGGACCGGGAGCACCGGGACGGCGGTCCCGAACCCGGCGATCCCGGCCGGACCGAGCGCCTCGGGCGCCTCCTCCGCGCTGCACACCGGAACGGCCGCGGCGACCGCCCTGGCCGAGGGCATGCGGTCGCTGTCCACGCCGCTGACCGACGGCACCGCCCCGGCGTCACCGGCCTCCACGCCGCCCCGGCTGCCGGCCAGCCCGGGCGGCGGCGCGACCGGCAGCGGCGCTGGCGGCACCATCGGTGGCAGCAGCGGAGGCGGGCTGCAGGCCGGCCTCAGCGCCACGCTGATCGCCTTGCTCACCCTGGTTTTGCTGCGGCTGGCCCGGCGGGCCGCCGCGAAGTCGATCTGGCGGTCTTACCTGCCCGAGGTACCGCCCGCGTAAGTCCTTTCCTTCCATCCCGGCCCGTCCCTCCGGCGTCCGGACCTGCAGCGTTCGGCGCTGATCCCCCTTGGAAGGAAAGTGAAGCATCATGCGTGCGTGGACCAAGTCCGCGTGCGTGGTGCTCGCCTGGAGCATTCTGCCGATCATCCTGCTGACGACGGTCAGTACGGGATCTGTGCACCCGGCTCACGCGAGCACGCGCACCGTAAGCAGTACTGAGGTCATTCTGACCAGCGTGCACAACGCCCCTGCGGCGCACCGGGCTGCGGCCCGGCCAGCGGTCACCAAGTACGTCGTACACCCCGGCGACAGCCTGTCCAGCATCGCCACCCGGTTGGACGTGCACGGTGGCTGGCCAGCCCTGTACGCGGCTAACCGCCGGGCCATCGGCCCCAACCCGAACACGATCCACCCGGGCACCGTGCTCCGGCTGCCCAGCCGGAAGCTGCCCGCGCACTACACAGTCGCGGCCGGAGACACGTTGTCCGGCATCGCGGCCCAACTGGCCCTGCCGGGCGGCTGGCTCGCCCTGTACGAGGCCAACTGGCAGGTCATCGGCCCCAACCCGAACACGATCCATCCCGGCACCGTGCTCACCATCCCGCGCGCGACGCCCAGCACGGCGCCCAGCAGCAAGCCAAGCGCAGCCGGCCGGCCGGGCCCAGCCACCCGGCCGCATGAGGCGTCACCGCGGCCGACGCCAGCGGGCGGCACGCAACACGCCGCGCCGCGGACCCTGCGCGCACCCAACCTCAACGGCATGCCGGCCTGGCTCAAGGCCCTGCTGCTGGCGGTGGGCCTGCTGGCCGGCCTCACATTTCTGGCCGAAGCGCTGATGACGCTGCGCCGCCACACCACGGTAGACACCGCCTCGGCGCGGCCAGCCATGGTTCCGCGGGACCCGGCCCCCGTGCCGCCGAGCCCGCAACGGCCCGCTATCTTCCTCGCCGACCATGACCGGCTGGTGGTGATGTGCGACAAGCAGGCCGCCCGGGTCTTCGTCCTGCGGCCTCCTGGTGAGGACCCGCGGAGGATCTTGCGGGTGGCCCGGGTGGTGCTGCCCGAGGGCCCCTACGGCGAGCTGGCCAAGCAGCTCGGCGTACCGGCCATGGGACCGGTGGAGTAGCGGTGCGCGCGCTAGCGGCCGCCCTGCTCCGGGGCGGCCCGGCGGCGCAGCGACTCGACGAGCGCGGCCACGTGCCGCCGGTCCTCCGGTGTCAGCTCGTCGATGCTGGCGATCAGGAGCTCCCGCCCCGGGTCGCTGGGCTGCTCCGGGGGGGCCTGGATGTCGTCGTAGTAGTGCAGCCCGGTGGACTCGGCGGCGGCGGCCCGGATCGCGGAGACCGGCACGTCGAGCCCCCGGGCCAGCCCGTCCAGCGTGGCTGGCCGGGGTGGCCGGGCCAGATTCCTGGTCATGGCCAGGGTGTAGACGGTGGACCGGGGCAGCCCGCCGCGCCGGGCCACGTCGCCGTAGGACAGGCCCTTGTCGCGCATCTGGTCCAGGATCAGGCGCTGCAGGGGGTTGGTGCCATGTTCCATCGCTGCGGCGGCGGTGGGCGGGCGGGGCTCAGTGCGAGGGCGCTCGTCCCCTGCCGCATCTACCGCCATGGCCAGCCTAACCGCCCATATCCCGTGGAATCCGGTCGCGATCCGGAGTCCTTGCCTTACTCACCGGTAAAGATTACTGTACGGTCATGGCCGAACAGCATGTATGGCAGAGAGCGTACATCAGGTTCGGGCCCGTCACCACAGGGGTGCCGGGCGGTCCCTGCGACCCGAGCGCCCGCGACTGCGGGCACCCTGGTCGGCCCGACCGAGGCCGATCACTCCCCAAGGAGGCTCCATGTCCACCCTTCCTGCCGTGACCATGCAGGACCTCGAGCTCGAGAGCGCCGAACTGCTGCCCAGCCGGGAAACGCTCTGCGCATGCCACCCGAGGTCTGGCGGCTCCAGCTCAACCCTCATCCAGAACGGCTACGGCAATACGGTCCAGGACGGCGGGCTGAACATCGCCGTGGCCAACGGCAGCTTCAACAACATCCTCAGCTTCGGCTCCGGCAACGTCCTCGGGCTGTAGCACCCGACTCGCCTGAACCGAATGCGCCCCGCTGTGCCATTCGGAGGGGAATAGCGCAGTGGGAGGGAAGGTCCGCCTGGGGCCCCCAGGCGGACCTTTCCCTGCCTGCGGAGGAGGAGCGGCATGACCACAGTCTCCAGGCACGAGCCCGCTGGGCCCGGGCCCGCCGGCCAGGTGCCGGCCGTGGTCCCGGCGGCGCCCCGGCTCGCCGACGGCGTCGAACTGCTCGGCGAGTACCAGAACTCTGGCTACCGGCAGCCGCCGTCGCTGGTGCGGCGGGCCGACGGCCAGGTCATCCAGATGTCCCCGCTGCTGTACCAGGTGACCTCCCGGATAGACGGCTCCCGCGAAGCGGCCGCCATTGCCGAGCTGGTCAGTGCCGACATCGGCCGGACGCTCACCGCCGACCAGGTCAGCCACGTGGTGGCGGCCAAGCTGATCCCGCTGGGCATCGTGGCCCGGCCCGGCCGCCCCACCGCCGCCCCGACCGCGAACCCGCTGCTGGCCCTGCGAGCCCGGGGCACGCTGCTGCCCGAGCCGGTGGCCAACGCGGCCGGCCGGGTGCTCCGCCCCCTGTTCCACCAGCCGCTCGTCATCGCCGTGGTCGGCACCACGGCGGCCCTGGACTACTGGCTGTTCTTCCGCCACGGCCTGGGCGCCGGGCTGGCCCAGGTGCTGCGCGATCCGCTGGACCTGCTCCTGGTGGTCGTCCTGACCGTGATCTCGGCCGCGTTCCACGAGTGCGGGCACGCCACCGGCTGCCGCTACGGCGGCGCCCGGCCCGGCCGGATCGGCGTCGGCATCTACCTGGTCTGGCCGGCGTTCTTCACCAACGTCACCGACTCGTACCGGCTCAGCCGGGGCGGGCGGCTGCGCACCGACCTCGGCGGCCTCTACTTCAACCTGGTCTTCATGCTGGCCCTGGCGGGCCTGTACGCGGTCACCTCAGCCCAGGTCCTGCTCCTGGTCATCGCGCTGACCCACCTGGAGATGCTGGAGCAACTGCTGCCGTTCGTCCGGTTCGACGGCTACTTCATCCTCAGCGACCTGGTCGGCGTCCCGGACCTGTTCGCCCGGATCGCCCCGGTGGTGCGGGGCGCGCTGGGCCAGGGCCCGCGGGACCCACGGGTCACAGGCCTGCGCCGCCGCGCACGGATCATCGTGACCAGCTGGGTGGTGTGCGTCATCCCGCTGCTCGCGGTGGGCCTCGGCTACCTGGTGCTGCATCTGCCCGAGATCAACCGGGCGCTGTGGCAGTCCGGCAGCCGCCAGGCGCACTTGATGGCCGACGCGCTGGACGGGCACCGTTACCCGATAGCCGCGGTCGACGCGCTCGGCATCGCCCTGGTGGCCCTGTCGCTGGCGGGCACGCTGTACATCCTGACCGGGCTGGCCCGGCGGCTGGCCGTGGCCGGCCTGCGCTGGTCGGCCGGGCGGCCCGCCCGCCGCGTGCTGGCCGCCGCGGGCGGCCTGGCCGTGCTGGCCGCGCTGGCCGTCACCTGGACCGCACAGGGCCAGTTCCACGGCTGGTAGCCGGTTCGGCTACTTCGGCTGGAAGCGGATCCCGCCGTCGAACCGGATGACCTCGGCGTTCATGTAGTCGTTCTCGATGAGCGCCTGGGCCAG
>Ga0335085_10016906_pt1 | contig 10520 bp, 8 predicted proteins | sample Lox_Sample_45_FD_206712 | JGI IMG/M metagenome (GOLD analysis project Ga0335085, IMG submission 206712) | Soil microbial communities from Loxahatchee National Wildlife Refuge, Florida, United States - Lox_Sample_4.5 | ecosystem: Environmental > Terrestrial > Soil > Wetlands | place: USA: Florida...
CGCTTATTGTGCCAGACGCTTTCCAGAAACGCATCCTTCCGAGCGCGGCGCAACTCGAATTCCTTCGTTGTCAGCACGGTGTAGTTGATTTCGCGCCCTAGTTGCCGCTCAAGGGCTCGCACGGCCTGTGCTAAATCTTCCTCGCGCGGGGAGCCAATCACGAGCACGTCTATATCGCTGGCGGCGTCCTGCTGGTTGCTTGCAAATGAACCGTATAAGTACGCCTCGTCTATTCCCTCGATTCTTTTGACGGATCGTGCAATCAACTGTGCCGCGCCAATAGTCTTCTTAACGATCTTTCGCACTTCATCAAAAAGCGGATATTCGCGGCTCAGTTGAAAATATTTTTGGCGGCCAATCACCTCCGACCGAAATAGACCATTCCGCTCCAGGCGTCCCAGCTCTTTCGACAGGTTGGACGGATCGATGTTCAGCCGCTCCGCCAAGTCGCGCAAGTGGTGACGGGCCGTCGGGTTTGTGAAGTAATAAGCCAGTAGTTGCTGGCGCGCCTTGGAGCGAAGGTCAAGCATGTGGTAGAATAGTACCACAAATGTGGTAATAGCTGACAACGGTAAGACGAGGAGCTTGCTCGGGAATGCCAACGTGAACCCGCAGCTTGCGGGGCCTTCTGCGACGGTCTTCTTGAACCCACGATTTCAACCCACGATTCGAATGTCTTTCACGGTTTTTCAAGGACTCAGGCGGCCACCTGGAGTCACTTAAGTGGTTGAAACTACAGCATAAAGTTGCACTGAAAAGGCTGGCGTCGGCGGGCATCGCGATGCTTGCCAGAGTTGCGGTTATCAGCTCATCTCCTACAACTCGTGTCGAAATCGGCACTGCCCCAAGTGTCAAGCGCAAGCGCGTGAGCGCTGGCTGACAGCACGCGAACGCGAACTCCTCGACACCAGCTATTTCCATGTCGTGTTCACTGTGCCTCACGAACTCAACGTGCTGGCCTTAGAAAACCCGCGTCTGTTTTACGATCTGTTGTTCGCCGCCAGCGCGCAAACTTTGCTGGAGATCGCATCCGATCCGAAACATCTGCGGGCTGAGATCGGCGTGATCGCGATCTTGCACACCTGGGGACAGAACCTGCTCCTTCATCCCCACATTCACTGTGTCATTCCCGCCGGCGGACTCTCCCTGGACCATCGTCGCTGGGTCCGCCCGCGCTATCCTTTCTTCTTACCGGTAAGAGTCCTGAGCCGTGTCTTTCGCGGCAAGTTCCTCGCCGGCCTGAAACAGCTCTATCGCCGCAAGAAGCTACGGTGTGCTGGTCCAACTGCTGCGCTCGCCGACCATAAGCAGTTTGCAAAACTACTTCGTCGTCTCCATCGTCACGATTGGGTGGTCTATGCCAAGCCTGCCTTCGGCGGGCCCATGCAGGTGTTGCGCTATCTAGGCCGCTACACCCATCGCGTGGCCATTTCCAATCACCGCTTGTTGGCCTTCGACCAAGAACGCGTGACCTTCCGCTGGAAGGATTATGCGCACGGCAGCAAGCAAGGTCAGATGACGTTAGCTGCCACCGAGTTCCTGCGTCGCTTCTTCCTGCACGTGCTGCCCAAAGGTTTTGTGCGTATCCGGCACTTCGGCTTTCTGGCCAATCGCTTTCGCACTTCCCGTCTGGCATTGGCCCGGCAACTGCTGGCCTCCGGTGGCTCGACAGAGCAGGAAGTGAGAACACGCGACCTCCGCTCCGAGAGATCATCTCTCTGGCACTGCCCGCGCTGTGGCGCGGCCATGATCGTGATGCAGAGATTTATGGCCGCGGAGTTATCCCTATGTTCCTACTTCGATTCTTCTTAGCCGGGGGCTCACTACTGCTCATCGGATGTGCTCCAGCACACCGACGCATCCGTGTGCTCACTCCTTGCCAACACGCCCTCCCGCCACCGTCCGCGCGCCTTCTTGCAGCCACGCCCGACCTGTCAATCATCGCCCATGCAGCTTTTCTCGTTCGCTGCTGCTCTCCCACCCCTCGACTCGGCGGCCAACTGGCATTCAAATCCCATAGCGCACCGCGTCCGCCGCAAACGCCAGCGGCTTCCTCCTAGTCTGTTTATCGAAAACGCCTCGGATCGAGTTCCACTTCCTTGTCAGAGTTCTTGCCCGAGGCGTTTCCGATCAAGCCTAGCGACCACTCGGAAAGTGAGGGCGCTATTTCAGCAGATTCAGGCAGGTCAGATGGGAATCAGTCTGTGGTTTTTCCGCAGGCACTTATTGCTGCAACTGCTGTAACCAGTCGATAACGATCGTCTGTAGCGCAATGCGGTGATCAGAAAAACTATGGTCAGTTGCCACCGCCTTTTGTTCCAGACGAACTGAACTCTTCTGTCGCAGTGCGGAGGCCAGCGCTTCCATGTCCGCGCGGTTCTGATCGTCGGCTTCAACGAGCAGTACTGGGCGGGTTCGTAGCGCATCGGCCCACTGCACGTAGTCCCATTCTTTCGCATGCCGTTCGGCTTCAGCGAAAAGGTCCGATGCGGTGGCTCCATGCACCGGATGCAGCTGTGTTTGCCAGCGCTTTAGCCGTGTGTCTCGTTCTTTCGGATCGAAATTGATCTTGCCTAGATTGGTTGCTGAAATAATCCCAATCGCGCTGATATCTGGATCATGGCTGCCTTCGTATCCAGCGAGAAACCCGCCGAAGCTATGACCGATAATGACTAGCCTCCGCGGGTCGATGCGGTACGTTGCAATGCTCGCGGGATCGCGCAGGAAGCGCACAACGGCCGCGGTGTCTTCGATTGCGGAAGATTGCGAAAATATTCCTGCAGAACCCCACGTTCCGCGATAGTTGAAGAGGAGAACGTTCCATCCCGCCCGTCGAATTGACTGTGCCAGGTCCCCGTTTATCTCGTATCCTGGCAACCCGTGCAGGAGCACAACTGTTCCGTGCGGACCCGCACCTGACGCCAGATAGAAGAAGGCATCCATTTCTGATCCAGTGCTGGGGATGGTCAGCACGGAGAGTCCGGGCGGAAATTGTTTGTCTGCAACTGGATCGACAATCACGGTGGTCGGCGTCTGCTGCGCCTGAATCGGCCGGGTAATCCATGCTGTTCCGAGCAGCGCCAGGATCATAGCTACTTTCCGTCGCAGAAATGAGGGATGAGGGGAGCGTAATCAGCGAGGCAGGAGCCGAGGGTTGGAGCCAGAGTGTTCAGTTTGCGCGATGGGATTCAAGAAAGTAATAAAACATTTTGAAGAGATATTGTTTTAGAAAAGAACGGTGATTAGGATGGCGGCCATGATCAAACTGCGTCATCAACAACCGTCGCTGTGGCATCGAGGTCTAGCCGAGGATATCGAGGGGTTGTGGGAACCGTGGATGGTCCTGGTGGACGAGCTGCTGGAAGACGAGCAACTTCTGGACACGGTGTACGAAGCGCAAGGGGAACGCCACCCGCAGAGCCGCAGCCGTGGCCGAATGCAAACGCCGGCGGAAGTATTGTTGCGCCTGCTGTTGTTGAAGCACATGCGGAACTGGAGCTATGACGTGCTGGAACGAGAGGTGCGGGCCAATCTGGTGTATCGCGCCTTTACTCGGATCGGGGATGAAAAAGTGCCGGACGCCAAGACCCTGGCACGGCTGGGGCAGTTGATGGGGCCGAAAGTTATTGAAGAGTTGCACCGTCGGGTAGTGGAACTGGCGCAGGAGCGAGGGGTGACGCAGGGAAGGAAGTTGCGGGTGGATACGACGGTGGTGGAAAGCAACATTCATTATCCGACCGACAGTAGTTTGTTGGGGGACGGCACGCGGGTGCTGACACGCACCATGAAAAAGATCGAGTCCAAGTCCGGAGGTCTGAAAGGCAAGGTACGGGATCGCATGCGCAGCATACGCAAGCGCGTGCTGGCGATAGCCTTATCGACCCGACTGCTGGGGCCGCCCGGAGAAAAGCGGAGAAAGCGGCAATATCGGGAGCTTCTCAGCTTGACGCGAAAAGTAATAAATCAGGCGCAGAGAGTACTGGCCGAAGTGAAGCAGTCGCCGCGTCGTCGCACTGCAGTGGAAGGTCTGGCGCAATCGCTGGAGACCATGGTGGGGAGAGTTCGGCAAGTAGTGAAACAGACGCGGATGCGGATTTTCGCAGGCGACACGAAAGCGCCGGGAAAGATCGTGAGCCTGTTCGAACCGCACACGGAAATTATTCGCAAAGGGAAAGCGAGCAAGCCCAACGAGTTTGGCAAGCTGGTCAAGATCCAGGAAGCGGAAAACCAAATCGTAACTCACTTTGAGGTGTATGCCGAGCGGCCTGCGGATTCGACTCTATTGTGGTCCTCGCTCCAGGTGCACCAACAGAGATTGGGACGAATCCCGCGCATGGTGGCCGCCGATGCGGGATTTTATTCGCGCGAGAACGAGAAAGCGGGGCAAGCGCAGGGCGTGCGGTGGATGTCGGTGCCCAACAAGAAAACCACCAGTAGCGAACGGAAACGTCTTCAGCGCCAGCGTTGGTTTCGTAGAGGGCAAAAGTGGAGGACCGGATCAGAGGGTCGAATCAGCGTGCTCAAACGAAGACACGGGTTACGTCGTTGCCTGTATCCCGGTCTGGACGGCATGCGACGATGGGTGGGGCTGGGCGTGATTGCGGACAATTTCATCCAGATGGGGTGCTATCTTGCGCGACAGAGCACCTAAGCCGGCGCAGTTCACTCGCCTCGGGCGCAGAGAATGAACATGCGCAAAATCACCACGGAAGACTATATCCGTTGCGTGTGATGTTACCCGGCCTATGTCAGAAAGCGCATTTTTACGACGGAAAGTAGCTAGGTTCCGCATGACTTGTCACCTAATACACGTCCAAATCCTTCCCGATCGCGAAGTGTCCCGAATATCGCGAGCTGATTTCTTTTTGAAGCATTTCTGGCGAAACGTAGAGGGCGTCTGCGCTAGCGTCGGGTAATAGGAGTCTGGGAGGGGCGATTCCCGGGGGAAATGTAATGGTGTGATAGATCACGAGCAGCTTCGGTTTGGCCTTGTTCGCCAACTGTGCCAGCTGCTCAGTTGTTGTATGGTATCTGGCTACAAACGATTGGACGCTTTCAGGCATCTTGGCCTGCATCTCCAAAGGTTGCGCTTCGTGGATCAGGACATCACAGCCGTTACAAGCCTTGATCGTTGCGTCAACTGGATTCGTGTCGCCTGAGATCACGATCGTACGGTCCGGCGTATCGAAGCGATACCCGTAACTCTCCATCGCGTGTTTCGTAGCGAACGCAGTGACCGTGACCTTCTCGTCTTTATAGATGACTCCCGCCTTGATTTCATGCGCGTTTACTTTCCATGCATCGGGGGAACGACCAATCTCGCGCATTGCTGCGTCGGGATTGGTGCGCGTTTCGATGTCGACCCGATAAGCCTGCAAAATGTGCTCGGTCATCGATTGCAGCCCCGAAGGACCATAAACTTCGAGGGGGACCGCCCGGCCCGATGTCCATCCCGTGAGGATCAGATCAGAATAGCCCGCTGTGTGATCGGAATGAAGGTGAGTAACAAATGCCACCTTCAGATTGCCGGGCCTAGCCGCTGTGATTCCCCGAGTCAGTGCGGCAGCCTCGGCACGGCGTACCACGCCCGGTCCGAAATCAACCAGATAAGCGCGATCATCAACCACAATTAATGTCGCAGGGCCTGAACGATCAGGATCGGGCACAGGCGTGCCTGTGCCGAGAAGCACAACTTTCGTCCGTGTTGTGGGCTTCTCGGGTCCCTGGCTCGGAGATCGTACGGCCGTGATAATGCCCAGCCAATTCACGATCGCTGCCTGCATAGCTATCCGATGATCGGAAAACGGATGATCGGTGTGCATGTGAATTTCGGTGACTTCAGAATCGCCAGCTTGCCGGAGACGGCTTGCCAGTTCCTGATTGTCTGAGGTGTTGCGGTCATCAGCCTCAAGCACCAGCACAGGCCTATTTTTCAGAAGTGAAACACAGTTCATGTAGTTCCACTTTGCCGGATCGCTATCAGCTTCTTGCACCAGCTGCTGCGCAGTAGTGCCAACCAGTCGTGAAGCGTTATCGTTCCATCGCTCCCAGAATTGTGGGTCATCCGTCCGCTGACGTGCTGACCCCGGCCCTAAATTTCCAGGCGAGACGAGGGCAGCTGCGAACACCTTTGGTTCGTGAGCGGCCGCATACGCAGCAATAAAACCTCCCATGCTATGCCCGACCAGGACAATCAGGGCTGGGTCGATGCGAAACTTTTTCGCGTTGTCAGAATCACGAAGAAAATCAATGCTGGCTTGCGTATCTTCCAGTGCATGGGTGAACGAGAACGTACCGCCGCTGCCCCATGCTCCACGATAGAACGGTACTAGGACGTTCCATCCCGCACGACGGATTGAGAAAGCAAGGTCAAGGTTCTTTTCATTGCCTGGAAAACCATGCAGCATCAGCACCGTCGGGTGCGGGCCGGAGCCCGACGCAATGTAAAGAACGGAATACATCTTGGAGCCATGGCTAAGAATGTCCGGCCAAGCCATCGTCGCCGGGTTGGCGGGATCAGGAGAGGGATCGGATGTGACTGCTGCTGGAACCTGCTGGACACTTTCCTGTCCGCGGATGGTGTTTCCAGACCACAGCACCAAGCAGAGCAAAAGCGCAAGGCAACCGATTCGTTTCATGGCCCATATCATAAGCAAAAAGCTCCGTCCTGGGCAGACTAACGTCTGACCGCTAACGTCAGTATTGCTTGCGAAGAAGGCTATACGCAGACGTGCCGCTTACAACGCGGGCACGAAGTCGGCTTCTGGGAAGCCGTGAGCATTGACGTTATGAGAGGATGACGGACGATACGGACAATTGGGCGCCTACGGCACTGCCCAGGGGCTACTGCTACACTTCCCATCAGACCTCTTCCAGTGCCAGTCAGTTGATGCATGAGAGGAAAGGATGCCATGAGACGCCACCTGTTTCGATCGCTGATGCCTACATTCGCGGCGGTGCTTTTCTTCGCAGTGGTCGGCAGCCCCGCTCGAAATCGGACAGAACCGCTGCGAGCGCTCAAGCTCTATGTGTTTGACTGCGGTACCATCCACGTCGCCAACACGGAGGTTTTCGGCTTAAAGAAAGAAGAGGTCGCCACAAGCGACCTGGCGGTGCCATGCTTTCTCGTTGTGCATCCCAAGGGAACGTTAGTGTGGGACGTCGGTGCGGTGCCCGACGCAGACTGGAAACCGATTGGCGCTCCCGTTACACGCCATATCGTCCTGCCAGACCACTGGGAACGAGACGTAACAGTGGTCAAATCCCTGAAGGCCCAAATGCTGGAAATAGGATACGCACCGGCGGACATCAGCTATCTCGCCCTTTCCCACTACCACTATGATCACACCGCCAATGCAAGCCAATTCACGGGCGCGACGTGGCTGGTGCAACAGGCAGAGCGCAACGCGATGTTTGCTGACCCTCCTCCCCGCGTGGTCCAACCCTCAACCTACGCGATCCTGCGCAATGCGAAAACAGTCGTCATTAACAACGAAGACCTTGATGTCTTTGGCGACGGAACCGTCGTCATTAAGTGGGCTCCTGGGCACACGCAAGGGCACCAGATGTTGTTTTTGAAACTGGCAAAGACGGGAGGCGTTTTGCTGGCAGGCGACCTGTATCACTATCCAGAGGAGCGCACGCTGAATCGCGTGCCCACGTTCGATTTCAACCAAGATCAGACCCGAGCAAGTAGAGTTGCCACGGATGCATTTCTGAGAAAGACCGGGGCGCAGCTTTGGATTCAGCACGACTTTGTTGGCAATGCCAAGCTCAAGAAATCGCCCGCTTATTATGACTAGTGCCGCTCACTATGCCCGCTTCCCCCCTAGACCGGTGGCGCGTTCTATCACGGCGGAACACCAAGCGCTATGGCAATCATGATCGACGGCGCCGCGTGGAGGCGATCCTTGGCCGAAGTCGAACTGATCCACAAAACTCGGGGACGCCCGACCGGATTCATGCACTTGTCGGTATGACGGGATTTTCATAAGGTTTCACGGGCCGCAGGCCCAAAAATGACAAACCAGAAGTTGACTTCCCAATTGCCGACCAACCAGCAACTGAGTTGCCACAGCTGTGACCTGGACTCTCAAGCGGCAGCCTTAAGATGGTGGACCATGGGCGAGCCGAAATTCGTGGGGAGTACTCCCGTGCCACCGCTTGAACGCGCGATGGAAGGCCGCCGGCTCAGAATAGCCCAGTAGGTAACCCACTTCAGAAATGGAAAGATTGCGGTCAGAGAGATATTGACCAGCAGCCTCGCGCCGAATTGAATCTAAGATGTCCTGATAGCTGCTACCTCCGTACGTCAAGCGACGCTGCAACGAACGTACGGATGTGCCCATGGATCGCGCAACGGATTCGATATTGGAGTCGCCCTGCGCCAGACGGGTTAGCAATATCCGGCGAAGATCAGACACAACATCGTTAGGCTTGGGCAGACGGTCCGCGATTTCGTCAGCATTGCGCAGTAACACCGATTGCAGCACAGCATCTCGTCTGCGTAATGGCAGTTCCCAACTCTGGCGCGAGAGCGCGAGCCCCAGCCACGGCCTTTGTGTTCGCATGGGGCATCCGAGCAGTTGCTCCGCCTCGTTTAGATCATCTGGCGTGTGGGTAAAGCAGGCATATTTGGGTTGCAACCGGGATTCAGCTTCCCGACGAAGGTGAAAAATTGCCAGCGCAATTTCAAATTCGGCGGTGAACGAATCCTGAATACCCACATAAGCTATGCGAACCGGATCTTCAGCATCGTGGATTTCCACGCTGAAAGGAGCCTCGCTAAGCCGCAGGTAACGGGCGAGTTGCCGTATTCCTTGGCTCACATTCTGGCAGGTCACGATCAGGTAATCGAGAAGTTGGAATGCTCCAATCGGCGTTTGGGCTGCAACCTTGATCCCCAGGTTCGTTATTGGCCGCGTTCGCATTGCCTGCCCAATTAAAGCCGGAATACTCAAACATGGAACGCGTCCGTCTGGATCCTCCATTTGTGCCGCCGTCACACCGGCTGCTGAAAGCAGAGCAGTCTTGTCGTAGCCAAGGCCCGCAAGCCCGGTTAAAAAGACACGGAACGTCAATGAAGGCTGAGTGGGAGCATGTGAAGGAATCGGGCGCCGGGGCTTGGCGTGGCTTATCAATTCTTTGGCATGGGCTGTCATTGTGGAGACATCACCTTCTGCTGCATTCTGCCACGCAGATCGGCCCACCTCAAGAGAGTGCTGTGAGCCGACAAACTTCGAGCCTGGAGGAGCCATGTACTTGCTTCCACTGATCTTTTCGTTGCTGAGCATGTTTTCCGTAGCCACATTTTGGACACCCAGAGCCGCAGCGAGCGGTTCTCAAGAAAAACAGAATGACACCTCGATCGTCGAGAGAGCCGATGCCTATCTTAAGGCCGTCGTAGCCGGCGACGTACCAGCGCTCGCGGCGATGTTTGATGATGACGCGATTCTGATGCCTCCCAACCAGCCGTTCTTACGAGGGAGGCTCCCCATCCGGCACTTTTATGAGGACTGGTGTCACAGCCCGATGAGGCCCACAGCCTTCACTTTCGATCATCTCGAGGCAACGGTCTCGGGCGACTCCGCATACGACGTGGGGACTTACAAGATGAGTATCCCCGCGGGACCTGGCCGAAGCATAGATGATATGGGGAAATACACTGTGCTCTTGAAGCGTTCAGCTGGCGAATGGAAGATTTCCTATTTGATCTTCAACAGCGATTTGCCGCCACACCCACCGGTTGTTACTCCAGTCAAGTAAACCTCGACTACCGATGAAGATTGCCCCCAGCCGAGATCGACGGGCTCGTCAAGGGCCCGTATTTTTATTTCCCATCTCGTGAACATGACCGGCATTTTCCAGTCATCTCACTTCGTGGATGACGAGCAAACCTGAAGTAATCCCAAGGGAAGAGTTGCCGACTACTCGCCCAGAACGTCAGTCTTTGCTTTGCCTTACTCCGCCTTGGGACGGTCCGCTGTTATGCCAGAATTTCTAAGTCAGTCCGTGGTTAGAATGGCTGTTCTCGGGGCGACAAGGAGAATTTATGATGAAGCGTTCTTGTGGCTTACTAGTTAAGGAAATTGGGCAGGGAATCGGACTTCGGGGATTACGTTGGATGACGGTTCTGCTGGCCGTGACCGTGGCTAGCTTCGCGGCCGGCCCGGCGTTTGCCCCCGCTGATCTTGTGATTCGTCACGCGCACGTGTACACCGTGGACGAACAGCACCCCTGGGCCGAGGCCGTCGCGGTGCGCGGCGACCGCATCGCCTGGGTCGGCTCTGATTCTCAAGTTGTGCCTTACATCGGCGCTTCAACCAAGGTCGTGGACGCGGGCGGCCGGCTCCTCCTCCCTGGCTTCATCGATTCGCACTTCCATGCCCTGCTAGGCGGCAATCCCGATGTCTTCCGCATTCAGAACAACGACTCCTTGCAGGCGATACAGGAACAGGTGAAGGACTTCGCCCGCCAGCATCCGAAACTGAAGTGGATCGAGGTAGAAGGCTGGAACTACT
>Ga0335085_10016907_pt1 | contig 10520 bp, 7 predicted proteins | sample Lox_Sample_45_FD_206712 | JGI IMG/M metagenome (GOLD analysis project Ga0335085, IMG submission 206712) | Soil microbial communities from Loxahatchee National Wildlife Refuge, Florida, United States - Lox_Sample_4.5 | ecosystem: Environmental > Terrestrial > Soil > Wetlands | place: USA: Florida...
GTGGTGCAGCCACGCCCTGGCTGCTGCTGACCGTCACGCTGACGGCCTGCGAACCCAGGCTGACTTGTGAAGAACTCACCTGCAAGACAGCCTGTGCCTGGGCGGCGATGGCGAGGAGCGGAATCGCGCCTAGAACCACTGCCGTCTTAGCCATGGTTAGCGTAACGTTTCGATGCGTCCGGGAAACACATTGTGTGTCAGTCTACTGAATAGACTACCCGAAAACAATGGCGTTGGGAACTCCTGGAACTCCTCCTTGCCTGTGGCCCTGATCCGGCTGCCTCCCGGAAACTTCCATCCGCCTGAAGCTGCTTCGAGCGATGTCGCCGTTTGAGAATGGGTTCGGATAGCGAGAGTTCGGCATGCCCGCCAGTCCCCATTTCTAAAGGATCACCGGCTTCCATGGAACGACAGTACTCACCGAGCGCTTAAGCGATCATCGGCAACTGGCGGTTCAAACCGGAACCTGCACCGGCCAAACTAACCCCGCACTGAAGTCCGGACCCGTATGTGGAAGAAGATCGCCTTAGTTCCGCACGCGCCGCTGATGCGTGGAAGGAATCTTCATATCCTCCCGGTACTTGGCGACGGTCCGGCGGGTAACTTCGATGCCTTCGGCCTCTAACAGCGCGGTGATCTGCTCGTCGGTGAGAGGCTTGGTGCGATCCTCGTCCTCGATCATTTTTTTCACCTTGCGCTTGAGCAGGAGCAGCGGCGTGTTGCCGCCCGACGGACCCTGCACGGCTTCGGAGAAGAAATAGCGCAGCTCGAATACGCCCTGCGGTGTGTGCGCGTACTTATTCGCAACCGCGCGGCTGACGGTAGAAGGATGCACGCCGACCTCTTCGGCGACTTCCTTGATCATCATCGGCTTGAGCGCGTCGAGACCGTTGGACAAAAATTCACCCTGCCGCCGCACGATGGTCTGGCAAACCTTGAGGATGGTCTGCTTGCGCTGCTCGATGTTCTTCATCAACTGGATGGCGGAGGTGTAGCGCTCGCGCACGTAGTCGCGAACTTCCTTGGTGGCTCCGTTGTCGCGATCCAGCATGCGCTTGTACTGCGCATTCAAGCGCAGTTGCGGAACGTCCTCGTCGTTCATCTGGATGATGTAATCATCGCCGTCCTTGATGAAATACACATCCGGCTCGACCACCCGCGCGCCGGCGCCGGAATAGCGCAGTCCGGGCCGCGGATTGAGGTGCTGGATCATCGATACGGCAATCTCGACGTGCTCCTGCGGCCGTCCCAGGACTTTGGCAATTTCCTTGAACTGGCGCGTCTCCAGCAGGCGCAAGTGATTCGAAACGATCTGCCACGCCACGCCACCCTTGCCGTTGATGCTTTCGATCTGCAGCAGCAGGCACTCGCGCAAGCTGCGCGCGCCCACACCCGCCGGATCGAGCGACTGCACCACTTTCAGCCCCGCTTCGACCTCCGCCAGTTTGTGCTCGCCGACCGCGGCAATCTCGTCCAGCGAGGCGGACAGGTACCCGTCTTCATCCAGGTTGCCGATGATCGACTCGGCTGCATTGCGCACTTCGTCGGGCATCACGCTGACGCTTAACTGCGAGCGCAGGTGATCGCCGAGCGTAACCGGGGCCGAAAGGAACGTCTCGAACGACGGCTTCTCGACCGACTCAGACGCGGGGCTTTTGTAACCCGGGTCCAGGTATTCGTCGAAGAACGAACCGAAGTCGATCTCATCGAACGGGTCGGTAGCAGACTGCGGCTCCAGTAGCGGGTCGTTGGCGACCTGAGTCTCGGTATCCGCGGCAGCCACCGCACTCTCCTCCGCATCGGGGAAGAGATTACCATTGATGGCTACGTCTCCATCGGAGCCGTTGAGAGAATTGGCGTCCCGCAAAACGGCCGCGTCCAGGATCTGTTTGTCGGCTGGATCGGCTACCGGTTCGGCCTCCAGCAGAGGCAGTAACTCCTCCGGCGTCACTTCGTCACCAGGTTCTTCGGTAGACTCTTCCAGAACCGGGTTTTTGACGATTTCCTGGGTGACCATTTCCTTCAGCTCCAGACGGTTGAGCTGAAGGACGGTGACCATTTGCACAAGGCCCGGGGTCAGAATCTGCTTCTGCGCGACCTTCAACGATAATCTTGGCGACAGCAAGCTCATCTGCCTCCCATAATATCACCGGAAATACGCATCCCAACTTCCAAAGACACCTCTTTCTCAGCATGTCATGTGCCGATTGAGACCAAGGCGCCCGCCGTGGCCGCGCACCGTCGTACAGCACACAGAACTCGTGAAACATTCTTAACCACTTAGCCCCCGAATTCGGCTTTATCCCTAGCCTCGCGAGGCTATCGAATTTTGCGCGCCGGAACCGCATCATGAAGTTGTGAAGCGGGCGCAAGAGCCCGCCGGGAGAAAAGAAGAATGAAGAAAAGCCTGATCGCCATTGCCTTCGCGGTGGCCACGACCGCTGCTTTCGCGCAGACCGCGCCGGCCCAGAACCCGCCCTCGTCGAGCAGCAGCTCCAAGACCAGCGCCCAGACCAGTGGCGCCATGAACACTAGCGGCACGAAGACCAAGGGAGCCAAAACCGCTTCCGCGAAGAAGCACAAAACCAAGAAGACGCACGCGTCCAGCAGCACGGGAAGCAGCACCACCCGGTAACCTGTTCCTACAACTCGCAGACGCGGAACAGCCCGCCGCGCCGGTGACCAACCGGCCGGCGGGCTTGGTATTTTCTGCGCCCTATACTGGTTCTTACCAATATGAATGTTCTGCGAATCAGCACCCTGGCCGGCCTGCTTGCGGCCGCGGCGGCGGCACAAACACCCGTCCGGGTGATCTTCCTGGAACCGGTGAAGGCCATCGACACGCGCGGCGCTGAGATCGAAGAGGAGAATCCCCTGCTGCGTCCGGCCGCCAATCCGCAGCGTTACCAGGCGTGGTTGAACAACGAGGCGGCCGCGCGCGCGTTCCGCCTCTATCGGGATGCCTGCGACGTTGCCCATCCCGGCGGCGGGGTGCCCGATTACTATGTGGCGCTGGTGCCTGGCGGCAACCACGCCGCCATCGGCTTTCGCGTGCAGAATGGCGGCCGCGTGGAAGAGCACCCCCGCCAGCCCTACATCCTGCTCGAGGCCGACCCATCCGCCTTCCAAACCACGCTGCTCCACGAGACCGGTCACATGGCCATGTCCATGGTCGCCGGCGGCCGACGGCCTGTGGACCATCCGATCGCCTCCATTCCTCACTCGACAGCCGCGCTCACCGATCGCAATACCGCTTTCAGCGAAGGCTATGCCATCCACCTGGAGACGCTGCAGGCGCACGTTTCGCACGATCCCGGCAACCTTCAGCGCTACCATCGCACTCAGATTCTCTTCGGCGATGGACCGTTCCGCGCGGCCGAATATTTCCACCACTCGGCCGACCTCGCCACTTACTCGCAGAGCGTGGCGCGCTACCACGAAGTCGCCGAAAACAACTACTCGTTCGAGAGCGCCTTTCAGGGTCCCGACTATCTGCGCGTACAACTGGAAAAGTCGCGCGACTTCGCCACCGTACGCGACGCCGATCAGCTTCTGCAGTCGGAAGGCTACTACGCGAGCTTCTTCTTCCTATTCACCATGCGCGGCCAGACGACTCCTGCGGAAGAAGTGATCCAGACCCGCGAACGGCAGATGCTGCGCGCGATGCACGCGCTGTTCGACGGACAGAGTATGGAGTCCGCGCCGTGGCTGCCGCGCCTGGCGGCGGCCTACATGAAGCTCTTCCCGGAAGAGCAGGCCGCCCTGGTGGATGCGCTCAACGACACCAGCCACGGCATGTTCGCCGATCCGGCCGCGGCAACGCTTTGGAAAGAGCACTACCTCGCGGCCCTGCGGCTGGACCCGGAAAAGATGAATATCGCGGCATTGACCGCCGCGCGCAAGCGCTGGCGCGAGCAGGTTCTGGCCGACCCCTCGGTCCTGCTGGCGCATGTGGGTCCCGAACTGCCGTGCGAGTTGCCATCGGTCCAGGTGCGCATTGTGGCGTTCCCACAGGGATCGGCGGTGAAGTTCGATCTCAACACCGTCCAGGCGGGCATCCTGCGGATGATTCCGGGAATCACCGAGGCCGACGTCACCCGCTGGCTCGCCGCGCGCGCCACCGCGCCGTTCACAAGCCGCGACGATTTCGCGCGCCGCAGCGGCCTTACGGCGCCGGTGCTGGCTGCCCTGAAGTTCTAGTGAACCGGGCAGCCGTACGCGCCCGCCATGCTGGCGCGGGTCTGATCGGCCAGGTCCTGCAGCTTTCCGGCTACATACGTATCGAGCACCTTGCCGGCCGCCGTGCAGAGTTGCTCGTGTACCAGCGGGCAGTTCGGGTCGATGGCGGCAGTCGCGCCCGACGTCGCCACCGCGCACGATCCCGCATCGCTGCGCCGATACAAATCCACCAGTTCACTGACGAATCGCGCGTTATCCGGGTGCATGACCAGGCCCTCCAATAGCGCGATCTCAGCCTGGCGCAGGTCGCCCGATTGATAGTAGGCCTGCGACAGATTCTCCAACAGCGGAGCCTGCAGCCGCCAGCGGACCGCCTTATCGAGCGACGCCGCCGCGGCTCGCGAATCGCCTGTGCGCAGATAAGTGCGGCCCAATTCCTGGTCAATCTCCGGCACCGTCTCGTGTGCAGCGACGCTGATCCGCTGCGCGTGCTGCAGCACATCGAGCGATTTGCGATACCACAGCATGCTTTGCGCCGGATCTTTGGCGGCCAATTCATCGCCGCGCTGGCGGTACCATCCGCCCGCGTTGACGTACGGCATCGGCGCGGACCGGTCGTCGGGCACATCGCTGATGATCTCGATGGCGCGGCCCACTTCCCGGATCGCATCGTCCAGCAGCAGGCCCGTGCCGGCGTACGTCTGGTGCGTCTTGTAACTGTCCGGCGCGGCTGCGACGGCGCTCGACCACAGCGTCTTGTCGCTCTGCCAATCCAGGTTGCGCGTCCAGGTGCGGGCGCCCAGGACCAGGCACAGACCCGCCACGACAGCCGTTACAGCGTTAGGCTGCGCGGCGGCGAAGCGGCGCGCGGCCGCGTCGATGGCCAGCACCAGGCAGCCCGCGAATCCGATCGCCGGCAGATACAGCAGGCGCTCCGCCATGATGGTCCCGAACTTCACCACGATGTTCGAGGTGGGCGCCAGCGCTACAAAGAACAGCGTCACGAAGAAGAACAGCGGACGGTTGCGCCGCCAGCCGTACACAGCCGCCCCCAGCGCGCCCACGCAGACCGCTAGCGCAATGATCGCCTTCCAGGTCTCCCATTGCCCGAAATCCAGCGTGAACAGCGGAATCTGCCGATAGGAATAATCGGCCGAGAGACGCGCCGGCCAGAGCAGCAGTCCGATGTACTTGCCGATCACCTTCACGGCCGTCATTTCGCCCTGCACAAAGCCGGCCCCGGTGATGGGGTTGTCGGTGAACGGGAAATGCGCCGGCGCCAGTTGCGGACGCACCATCAGGTACAGCAGTCCAGCGGCCGCCATCGCGCCGTACCCCGCCAGGCGCCGGCTCCACGCAACTTTGTCCTGGAAAGCGAGATCGTAGAGCAGGGCCACGCCAATCACCGCCGCCGCGCTCTCCTTCGAGAAAATGCCGATCGCCGTCGCCAGCGCCACTCCGCTGAGCCACTGCCACCGCGCGCTCCCTTCGGCAGACCCAGCGCGGATGTGGCACAGCAGTGCGCCCAACACCCCGACCGCCGCCAGAATGTCCGCGCGACCCACTACGTTGGTGATCGATTCGGTGAGCACCGGATGGACCGCCCAGATCGCGGCCACCGCCATCGCGGGCAGGCGTCGGCGGAAGATTTGCAGGGCGAGCAGGTACAGCAGCGTCGCTGCAATGGCGTGCAGCAGATAATTCACCCAGTGGTATCCCGCGGGGTTCATGCCGTTGCCGAGCACCGCGTAGTTGAACAGATACGACAGGGTCGTCAGCGGACGATACAGCCCGTTGCCCGAATTGGGATACCAATACTCGGTGGTCCAGATGAGGTGCAGGTTGGGCGCAGTGACGGCCCGGATGCGCGGATCCTTGCCCAGGACGGCGGCGTTATCGAAGATCAGCCCGGCGCCGAACGAACTCGAGTAGGCCACCAGCGTGACCAGCCAGAGGACCGCCACCGGCAGGATGCCGCTCCATCGGTCCTCCGTCGCAACCTTCGGCACCGCAGGCGGGGGCGCCGCAGCGACAGGCTTCGAAACAGGTTTGGACGCGCCGGTTTTCCCGCCGGCATTCTTCCGCATGCTCACCCTAACCTGGCCGCCCCACGCGCAGGCCGCTCCATTCTTCCGCCAGCACGATGGAGTTGGCCGGATTGCGCGGGTCGTACTTCACTGAGACCGGCCCATCGGCGTTCAGTTCCGGAGGCACGATCGACATCAGCGGACCAAGGTCCTGGCAGGCAGTGTACTCCACTCCGCGCACGGCGTACGAGTAGAACAGCATCTCGCCGCGCAACTCCACCAGGGTGGCGTCACCCATCTTGCCAGCGGAGGCCAGCACCGTGCGGCGGCGCCGCTCGCGCTCGGCCGGCGAGACGCGCGAAGACTGCCACGTCCGGTAGCCGATCAACGCTACCAGGACCACCAGCACTCCGGCGAGGACGAGGGTGACCGTCTCCGCAGCCGAGAGAGAGGCCAGAGCACCCGGCATTTTGGAATGGCCTATCCGGCGACCGGCGTCTCCTTGAAGACTTTGCCCCAGTCTTTCAGAAACGCCTCCAGGCCTTTGTCGGTCAGCGGGTGATTGAAAAGCTGATCCATCACCTTGAACGGCATGGTGCCGATGTCAGCGCCGGCCAGCGCCGCGTCCATCACGTGCATGGGCGAACGCAGCGAAGCCGCCAGCACCTGCGTCGAGTAGCCGTAGTTCTTGTAAATCTTAACGATGTGCTGGATGAGTTCCATGCCCGAGGAACTGATGTCGTCCAGCCGTCCGACGAACGGGCTGATGAAGTACGCGCCGGCCTTCGCGGCAATCAACGCCTGCGTGGCCGAAAAGCACAGCGTCACGTTGACCCGAATGCCTTCCTTGCTCAACGCCGAGCAGGCCATGATGCCGTCGCGGGTAAGCGGGCACTTCACCACGATATTCTTGTGGATCTTGGCCAGGTTGCGGCCCTCGCGGATCATCGTCGCGGAATCCGTGGCCACCACTTCCGCGCTGATGTCACCGTCTACGATCTCGGAGATCATGCGGACCTGCTCCTCGATCGGATGTCCCTCTTTGGCGATCAGAGACGGGTTGGTGGTGACGCCGTCGACGATTCCCCAGCTTGCGCCCTTTTTGATCTCGTCCAGATTTGCAGTATCGAGAAAGAATTTCACGCTAGTCCCCTCCGGCTCAACCTCAGTGTAGCATCAGCAGGATTCGCCGGGATGAGGATCGGCGCTACTTTGGCAGCCGCTTACAACAGTACGCTACTGCTTCGGCAGGAACGAGATGTTCGTGCCCTTGCTCCACGTCGCGCCGCTCGCGTCGCTACCCGTGAACTCGATCGTTACTGTCTCGGGCGGCACGATGTTGGACGACGCCAGTTTGGCCGTCAGCGTACCGTGCGCCGGCAGCGTGGTGCCGCCGAAGAACTTGGCGATCGACGCGCCATAGCTCACACCGCCGAAGGTGAACCCGGTGATGGTCGTCGCCACACCGGCAGTCTCCTGCAGCGTGATGCTGAACGAGAACGTCGCGCCATTGGCGGCCGGCGCCGTCTGGTAAACCGGGTTCGGCGTCACCGTGACCTTCACCGCGGATTTCGTCGGCGTGCCGAGGTTCAAAGTCGTGCTGGCCGAGGATTGCGTAAACGTCGGTCCGCCCGAGTAAATAGCCGTCACCGTGTTATTCGCGGTCAATAACTGGCCGCCGAAAACCGGGATCGACGCCGTGGCGCTCCCTCCGGAGCCGGCCAGGTTGGCCGCGCCCAGCAAGGTGCCTGCCATGGTGAACTGCACCGGACCGGTCGGCGAAGTAGAACCGCTGGCCGCCTTCACCGTAGCGGTCAATGTGGACGAGCCGTTCGCCTGGATCGTCGCAGGGCTGGCGCTCAGCGATAGCGTCGTGCCCACCACCGGCAGCCCGGCCCAGGCCAGGATGAAGTTGTACCCATCCACCGAACCCAGCCCCGTCACCAGGTCGTAGCCTTTGCCCGCCGAGTAGCCGAACGTACCGTTCACGCAATCCGGTGTACCGGACTGGCAGGGCACCATGTTGTTGCCCGCCGTGACATCGTGAAACGCGCCGGGGTTGCTGCCCGCCATCGTGTACAGCTTCGGGTTGATGTTGCCCAGCCCGGCCTTGGACTGCACCTTGTTCTGCACCAGGAACTGGTTGAGCACCGCCAGCACTCCGGCAAATGCGGGCGACGAAGCCGACGTGCCGCCCACGCCGAACGCCTCGCCCTGTGTCACCACCACGTAGGCGTCGTGCGCATTCGAAGCGTTCATCGAGATATCCGGGACGTCGCGGTAGCCGCCCGAAGGCACGCCCGGGCCGGTCTGCCAGGAAGGCTTCAGATAAAACGAGCTCACTCCGCCCGACGAAGAGGCCAGCGATCCGCTGGCCGCCGTATCGTTCCACGCCATCTCCGGAATATAGGACAGCGCCGACCCGCCATACGGCCCGTTGGCCGCCGTCCAGTAACCGACGCTGCCTTCATTGAATTCCGTACCGCCCACGGCGGTCACTTCGGGGACGCTGGCCGGAATGCCCACCGCCAGGCCCTGCGTCGCGATCGGAGCGTCGTAATCGCAGCCCGCCGCGCCGGAATCGCCCGACGAAGCCAGCCACGTGATCCCCAGCGAGTTGGCCTTCTGCGCCTCGGTCTGATTGTCCTTCAGGCTGATGCCAAACCCGGTCGCCTGCGATTCGCACAGTCCGAAGCTTTCCGACAGCACCGGCGCCAGATTGTTGTCGATCGCGAAGAATGACGAGTAGCCCGCAACGTCGCTATAAACGTAGATCAGGTTGGCGAAGCGCGCCACCGCGCCGGCCCATTCCAGGTCCAGGTCCGCCTCCACCGAATCGTCCGTGATGCCGGGATAATTCCCCACCGAGACCATTTGGACGGGCAGCCCCGGCAAGTCCCAGGTGGCGCGAAACTCGTCGATGTCGGAAAGGTTGATGTCGCTCTGCCCCACGATGGCGATGTTCTGCCCCAGCCCGGTGTAGCCGTATAGATAGAGCGGCAGCATGTTATAGATAGTGGCGAAATCGTCCGGCAGCAGGAAGTGGCTGCCATCGGTGTCGGTGAAGGCGGGCTTGAGTTGCTTGCGCGGCGCGCGCGGATGAAAATCGTGCAGCCCCATCACGCTCGTCACCATCGGCGCGATGGCCTCCGGGAGCGAAAAATCCGTAGCATTGGCGAAGTGCGTTTTGCCGCCGATCGCGAAGCGGTGAATCTCCGTGTGCAGCGCCGACCCCACCTGCGCGGCCGTCCCGCTGAAACTGATGAAGTCGCGGCCGCGCGCCGTATACTTCACACCGAAGCCTTCCGACTTCAGCCACGCCGCGATCTTTTCCAGGTCCGCCGCGCTCGCCCCGAACTGCTCCGCGTACGTCTCCGGCGTCAGCCACTGGTGGTATCGCGGCGAAGAGGGGTCCTGCTGTTCCGCCAATAACTTCTCGAGCGCAGCCTGTTGCGCCGGCGTCCGGCCGAGCATCAGGGTGATATTGCCGAGCCGGAAATCCGACTCGACCGAGCCCTGGTCGGACCCGTTCCGGACCTGAACCGGAACGCTGCCCCGCCGCACCACCGGGCGGCGGCTGTCGATTGCCGCCGTGATGCGATCCTGTTGGGCCGGTAACACGGAGGCGAACAGGCAGACGATGAGAACGGTACGGACACCGGTGCGCAATACCATGACTCCTTCTACCGCCCGGCGGCGGAAGATGTCCATTACCCAAAGGTTTACGGAGGTGTGTAGCCGGAGGTAAACCAGGGCCGCCGCCCCACTCCACTACCCGGCGGGTGGTAGAAAGGTACTATGGCCCGCGCGCCGCACATCCACTGGTTTTCCCCCCTCGCCCCCGCGCGGACCGATATCGCCCACTACACCGGGCGCGTACTGCACGAACTCGGCGCGCGCGCCCGCGTGACCCTGTGGACCGATCAGCAGCAATGGTATCCCAGCCTGGAACGCCACGCCGCCGTGCGCCGCTTCCATCCGGACGAGACTCCCTGGGAAGCCCTCAACTCCGCCGACGCGGTGTTCTACAACATCGGCAACGACGGCCGCTTTCACGGCGCCATCGGCTCGATCGCCCGCCGCTTCCCCGGTTTCGCCATCATGCACGACGTGCTGCTGCACGACTCGGTCTCCTTCGACTGCAAAGGCCGCAACGACCGCGCCGCCTATCTCCAGATCATGGAATCCCTCTACGGCGCCCGCGGCCGGCGCGATGGCGAGTTGTACTGGAAGGGCGTACTGGCCGCCGAGCAGATGGGCCGCGCCTATTCCTGTGCGCCCCTGTTTCTGAGCTCCAGCCTGGCGGCCGTGGTG
>Ga0335085_10016909_pt1 | contig 10520 bp, 10 predicted proteins | sample Lox_Sample_45_FD_206712 | JGI IMG/M metagenome (GOLD analysis project Ga0335085, IMG submission 206712) | Soil microbial communities from Loxahatchee National Wildlife Refuge, Florida, United States - Lox_Sample_4.5 | ecosystem: Environmental > Terrestrial > Soil > Wetlands | place: USA...
CATACCAGAGTCAGCAACCGCCCTATCAGCAGAGCCAGCCATCGAATGGCGGGATGCGCATGGCGCCTGGCTCACCGGCTGCAGGCGCACAGCCAGGTTATTCAGGCTCAACCTACACTCGTCAGACTTATCCCACCGCTTCGGCGCCGGGACATTTAGGCGACTGGCTCAATCAGCACCGCAATCTTCCCGTACAGGACCAGGAGCGGCTGTTGCGCAGTGACCCCAGCTTTAGCCATTTGCCACCGGTCACGCAGCAGCGCCTCATCCAGCAGCTGCGCCAGGTGGACCAGCTACCTGAGGCGCAACGCGAGCGCCGCCTGGCGCGCAGCGAGATGCTGGAGCACATGTCGCCGCAGGAGCAGATGCAGGTTCGCCAAGCCGGGCGCAGTTTCATGGCTCTGCCGGCCGATCGCCAGATGATGGTTAAGCGCGCCTTCCAGGATTTGAGCGCAGTGCCACTCGATCAGCGCGGGACCGTGATCAACTCCGCGCGTTACCAGAACCAGTTCTCTCCTGACGAGCGCAACATCCTCAGCAATCTGCTGCGCGCCGAGCCCTACGAGCCGCCGCGCTAACGATCGCTGGCTACCGCAGGGACGCGTACAGCTTTGCTCCGGAAATAATCGAGCGATTTCCTGAGCCCTTCCTTGAGCCCGACACGCGGTTCCCATCCCAGCAGCGTGCGTGCCTTGGTAATGTCGGGGCGGCGGCGCGTGGGATCGTCTTCCGGCAGATCGACGAAGCTCAACTCGCTCTTCGATCCCGTGACCTCCAGCACCGCCTGGGCGCACTCCAGAATTGTGAACTCTTCCGGATTGCCGATGTTAACGGGCAGATGTTCGCCGCTGCGCGATAGCCGGAGGATGCCCTCGATGAGATCGTCGACGTAGCAAAAGCTGCGCGTCTGCCGGCCATCGCCGTAGATGGTAAGCCGCTCGCCGCGCAGGGCCTGCATCATGAAGTTTGCGATTACACGTCCATCGCCGGGGTGCAGGCGCGGGCCGTAGGTGTTGAAGATACGCGCCAGATGCGTGTTCACGCCGCGTGAACGGTGGTAGGCCATCACCATGGCCTCGCCGAAGCGCTTGGACTCGTCGTACACCGAGCGCGGACCCACCGGATTTACGTTGCCCCAATAGCTCTCAGTTTGCGGGTGCTCGAGCGGGTCGCCATAACACTCTGAAGTCGAGGCGTGCAGGTAGATGGCGTTCGATCGGGCTGCGATTTGAAGCGTGTTCTCAACGCCGGCAGAACCTACTCGCAGCGTCTCGATGCCCAGGCGAAGATACTCCGGCGGGCTGGCCGGAGAGGCCATATTGAAGACGGCATCGACGGGACCGGGATCGAAGGGCGTGCAGATGTCCAACTCTTCAAACCGGAAGCGCGAATCGGCGGCGAGATGGGCGAGGTTTTCGGGGTCGCCTGTGGACAGATTATCCACGCCGAAAACGGAGTAGCCCTCGCTCAGGAGGCGATCCGCAAGGTGTGAACCAAGAAATCCGGCAGCTCCGGTAACAAGTGCTCGCTTCAAAAAACGCTCCAGGGCTCAATCGTGCCAGGGCCGCAAAACGGCATATGCGGTCTCCGGCGATGCTCTTATGTTATCTGCCGCAGCATCATTTACGGGTTCGGCCTTCGGGGCTTGCCTTCCTGCGCCTGGTAGTTTGCTTGCCTGCCCACGCTCACATAGGTGAAGCCGTTGTTTTGCATCTCATGCGGCTTATACAGATTGCGCCCGTCAATAATAATCGGGAAACGCACGGCGCGGTTCAGCCGCGCCATGTCAATCGCGGCAAATTCCTTCCAGTCCGTCAGGATCAGCACCGCGTCGGCGTCCTTTGCCGCTTCGTAAAGGTCATCGGCATATTTCAGATTCTCTGACGGCGGCATCGCTTCTTTGGCGCGTTCCATGGCCGCAGGATCGTAAGCCGTGATCATCGCGCCTGCCTGCAGCAACTTCTTGATAATTTCGATGGCGGGCGACTCGCGAATGTCGTCGGTTTCGCCCTTGAAAGCCAGGCCCAGTGCGGCCAGCCGCTTGCCGCGCAGCGTCCATAACGCCGAAAGCACTTTGTTGAAGAAGATTTCCCTTTGGGTGTCGTTGATCTTGCGTACTTCCTCGAGCAGTTGAAAATCCACGCCCCGCTGTTGCGCGACCCAGTGAAATGCGGCCACATCTTTTGGGAAACAGGATCCCCCGTACCCTAGCCCGGCGCGCAGGAACCTGGGGCCAATGCGGCTGTCGAGACCAATGCCCATGGCGATGTCCTCGATGTCCGCGTCCACTGCTTCAGCCAGGTTGGCAACCGCATTGATGAACGAGATTTTTAGGGCAAGGAACGCGTTCGACGCGTGCTTGATGATCTCCGCACTCTGCACCGAGGTGACCAGCAGCGTAGCGGGATGTGCTGTGCTGCAGACTCCCGGCTGGCCATAATACCTGCCCGACGTAAGGGGCTCATAAATGCGCCGCAGCAGGTCCGCACCGCGCTCGCTGGCGGCGCCAACCACAATCCGGTCGGGATGAAGAAAATCAGAAACCGCCGTGCCTTCGCGCAGGAACTCAGGATTCGAGACCACGTCGAAGCGTTGCGCTTCAACCCCATGGCGGTGCAACACGCGCCGTATCCAGTCATTTGTATAGACCGGCACGGTGCTCTTCTCCACGATCACCTTGTAGCCGTTGACAGTGCGTGCTATCTCCGCCACCACGGCCTCGACATAGGACATGTCCGCGGCGCCGCTGTCGCCCTGGGGTGTGCCGACGGCGATGAATACCGCTTCGCTCCGCTCCACGGCCATGCCCAGATCGGTGGTGAAAGCCACGCGGTCACGGTGCCGTGCCAGCAGCCCGGGCAGGTGTTCTTCGAAGATGGGCACGCCGCCTTCGCGCAAGAGCTTGATCCGTGCTTCGTCGTTATCCACACAGATCACGCGGTGGCCAATTTCCGCAAAACATGCCGCCGCCACAAGCCCCACGTAACCGGATCCGATCACACAGATAGAAACTGGATTAGACATCTGCTGGTGCTGTCTCCCTTGCGGCCTCTCTCTGGCGCAGACCATGAGGTTGGCCAATTCTTGACAGTTGCTTACGGCAACACCTGCGAATAAAGGGATCTTCCATCACTCGCCGGTATATCGACATTCTAAATCGGTGCTGAAACCACTTTAAAACAGTTCCCCATTGCCTGGCACCAAAGTCACGAATGACTACGGCTCGAGTCGGCCCTTATGCAGCGCGATTGTCGCGCCGGTCCGCCAACTCGCTCCCAATCCCCCTGTCAGCTACAATAATAGTCAGGCCAAATGGCATAATCGATTGCGCATCGCGCGCAAAATCAGCAAGGAGCAGCAACATCTATGGCGATTCCCGCCACCCAACTCCGTCCGGGCATGATCATCAAGCATAACGAGCAGCTTCACCTGGTTTTCAAAGTCGAGCACCGCACGCCCGGCAATCTTCGCGCTTTCATCCAGGCCAAACTTCGTAACCTCAAGTCCGGCGCCATGTTCGAGCACCGCTTCCGCTCCGCCGACGCCATCGAAAAGGTCGTCGTGGACGAAATCCCCATGGAGTTTCTCTACGCCGACGGCGACGATTACTACTTCATGAACCCGGTCGACTTTGAGCAAACCGTGCTCAAGAGCGCCACTCTCGGCGATGCGGTCGAATACCTGACCGCGAATCTTCAGATCAAGGTCAGTTACTTCGACGGCCAGCCGGTGGGCATCGAGCTTCCGCAGACCGTCGATCTTGAAGTCGTGGAGACCGAGCCCGGACTCAAGTCGGCGACCGCTTCAAGCGTCACCAAGCCGGCCAAGCTCGAAACCGGCCTTGTCGTCCAGGTTCCGCCCTTCATCAACCAGGGAGAAAAGATCCGCGTCGACACCAGCGAGGGCGCGTACCTGAGCCGGGCATGACTTCAACCCACTTCAGCGGGGTAAAGTAATTTTGGAATCGCCAAAAAAGAGGAGTTTCACATGCCCGTCCCGGTAGTTATCGCAGCGTCCGCAGAGAACTATCGCTTCAACTCCGATTTCCTGGCGAAGATTGTCAGCGACCTTTCACCAGAAGAATGGTTGCGCCGTCCCAGCGAACAAACGAACCATCTCGCGTGGATCGTGGGGCATATGATGTGGGCGCGCAGGGACGTGCTTGTCCGTCTGGGCACGGAGTGGTCGCCGCCGTGGCTTGGCTTATTCGCGAAGGGCTCCAAGTGCGGTGACGGAGCGCCGTATCCCTCCTCCAATGCCCTTCTCGATGCATGGCGCGAGGTCTCCGGCTTGCTGGCCGGCGCGCTTGAAAGTGTCTCCGAGGAGGTTTTGTCGCAGCCCTCCCCAAAAGGCCCTCCCACCGCCGACGGCAAAATCAGCGGCGCTGTCAATTACCTCGCCATCCACGAAACCTACCATGTGGGCCAGGCATCGTATCTGCGCGGCTGGCTGGGTCACAACAGGCTGATGGGATAAAGCGGGCGCGGGAGAACGGTCAGGCTTCGGCAATCAGCTCAATTTCGACAAGCACGTTCCTGGGCAGACGCGAGACCTCGACGGTGGTGCGCGCGGGCGCTTCGCCGTCAACATCGAGATATTGCGCATAGACGGCGTTCATGGCGGAAAAATCGCTAAGGTCTTTCAGATAAACGGTGGCTTTGAGCACGCGGTCCAGGCTGCTGCCGGCCTCTTCGAGGATGGCCTGCAGGTTTTTCATCACGCGCGTAGTTTGCTCGGCGATGCCGCCCGCAACCACCTGCTGCGTCACCGGATCGATGGGGATTTGGCCTGAAGTAAAAATAAGGTTCCCGGCACGCACACCCTGCGCATAGGGACCAATTGCGGTGGGCGCTCCATCCGTGGTGATGATCGATCTGGTCATGGCTTCATTCTACGGCGATTCCCGGCAATGCCACTGCGTTTGTTTGCCGCCTAGCAGATTAAAGCCTGGCGATTTGGAATTTTGCTCCGGAGGCAGCCACACCGTACGTGCAAAGGGACAATCCCATGCGGAAATTGACCCTTCACTTTCTCTAATTTCGAATGCCTCAACAAAAGAAGAATCTCAGCGGAAAGCAGCAAGGATGCCACCGCCGACGGCCATGATAATGAGCCAATAGGCAACATTGATGGCGAACAGATTGGCGCGGCGGCGCTCGAAGATGTGCTGCGCAAAGAGCGGCGGCGCAATGAATCCGACCCAGCAAATGACGCCCATTTTAGCGCCCGAGGTGAAGAGCCTCGCCCCCGCCCACGCCACCACATGCACCAGCACAAACGACAGAAGCAAGCAGGCAATGAAGGAGGTGACCATCGGAAAGATACGGTCCTTCATCGGTTGGTTTTCCGGGGTTCCCGTCAGTGTCCTCCAGGATTTCTTGAATAAGGCGCCGTACCAGAGAATCCCGAGTAACCACTGTATGATTGCTGAAACCAGGACCAAGCCGACGATGTGATGAATTTGCATAGCGTCCATTCGTGAATCCTCTCCAATGGAGTTAATGTCCGGCTCCCACACATAGAAGTCTACGGAATGGGGGTTCGCCCCCGGCCGGTCTGATAGGAGTCGACGTCATCACTTTCCTGCAAGCGAAGACGTCGTGTCAAGACAATTCCTGGACAAGGACGCCTAGTGGTAACCCATTGAAATCTGGACGGATGCAGGCGACGCACGAGGTTAGCGGCGCTTGCTGGCCTCCGGCTCAGCCAGCGTCCGGGCCAGCCAGAGCTGTGAGGCGCGAGAGCCAGTCTGCATCAGATCTTCAACTTAGGATCGTATTGTCGATGAGGCGGGTTGAGCCGACGTAGGCGGCGACGGCAAAGAGCGTGCCGGGAACAGCAGTTGAGACTGGCTCCAATGTAAACCAATCGACGAGGACGATGAAGTCGATTCGGACGGCGGGTTCTGTGGCAAAGATGCCGCGCGCAGCCTCCACAAGAACATCGGCACGGCGTTCGCCCTGCGCCGCCATCGCCTCAACCCAGCGGACGGCACGGCTGAGCGTGAGCGCCTGCACGCGCTCGGCTGCGCTCAGGTAGGCGTTGCGCGAGCTGAGGGCAAGACCGTCGGCGTCGCGCACGATGGGACAGACGACGATTTCGGTGGCGAGGCGCAGATCGACGACCATGCGGCGAAGCACGGCGACCTGGGCCGCATCTTTCTGGCCAAAATAGGCGCGATCGGGCTCGGCGGCAATGAAGAGCTTGGCGACCACGGTGGAGACGCCGCGAAAATGGCCGGGGCGTGACGCGCCGTCGAGGCGATCGCTGAGGCCAGGAACCTCGACGAAGGTGGAGTCGGGGCCGTTTGGGTAGAGATCTTCGACCGCGGGCGCGAAGAGGACGTCGGCGCCTTCGGATTCGGCCAGAGCGCAGTCGGCCTCGAAGGAGCGGGGATAGCGGGCGTAGTCCTCGTTGGGGCCGAACTGCGTGGGATTGACGAAGAGGCTGACGGCGACGTGGGTGCAGGCGGCGCGGGCGGCGCGGACAAGAGAAGCGTGACCGGCGTGGAGCGCGCCCATGGTAGGAACGAGGGCGGCGACGTTGCCCTGCGTGCAGCGAAGCGAGCGGGACCAGCGGCGGAGTTCAGCGACAGTGCGGAGAACTTGCATTTCGTGCGATGCCTGCCAGGATTGTAATGTCTTATGAGGCAGTTTCCTCTGCCATCATCCAAACAAACGAGCCCTTCGACTCATTCAATGCGCAGACGCTCTCAAAATGACGCCTCAACCCGGTCAGTTCCAGAACGTCTCTCGATTCACGGCAGCGCCGGGCGTTCCGGAATCAGATTCGGGAGCGTCGGGCACGCCGAGGGCCTGGCGCTCGGCCTCGGAGAGGTGATAGCTTTCGGCGTCGGACGGAAAAGCGCGATGCTCGACGTCTTCGCGGTAGTGCTCAATGGCGGAGCGAAAAAGCGCGGAGGCATCGGCATAGCGGCGGACGAACTTGGCGGCGGGCGCGAAGGTGAGATTGACGAGATCGTGGAAGACTAGGATCTGGCCGTCGCAATCGGGACCGGCGCCGATGCCGATGGTTGGAACGGGCAGTGCGGCGGTGATTTGCGCGGCGGCTTCGCGGGGAACGCCTTCGAGAACGACCGCGCCGGCGCCGGCCTCTGCAAGGGCGAGGGCGTCGGCCTGAAGCTGGCTCACGGTTTCAGCGGTGCGGGCCTGCACGCGATATCCACCCATGCGATGCACGCTTTGCGGGGTGAGGCCGAGATGAGCGACGACGGGGATTTCAGCGTCAGTGAGCGTGCGGACGAGCTCAACGCGTGGGCCTTCGATCTTGACGGCTTCAGCGCCGGCATCTTTGACGAATCGGACGGCGTTGGCTACGGCTTCGTCGATTGTGCCGTGATAGCTGCCGAAGGGCATGTCGGCAACGACGAGCGCGCGGCGCACCGCGCGGCGCACCGCGCGCGTGTGGTAGAGCATCTCGTCGACGGTGACGGCGAGGGTGTTCTCATGGCCGAGAACGACCATGGCAAGCGAGTCGCCCACCAGGATGAAATCGACACCTGCCTCGTCGACGAGGCGCGCGGTGGGGTAGTCGTAGGCGGTAAGCGCGGAGATGGGCTTGCCTTGACGCTTCATTTCGCTGAGCGCGGGCATGGTGACTTTTGGGAGAGGGACGCCTGGCTGCGAGAAGCGCGCGCCGGCCGGGAAATCGGTGAGACTCATATTTTTCTCCAGTGCCGCTCCGACGAATCAGGATGCAGCCCGAACACATCAAGTATACGCTGGATCGGCAACGCGAATGCAGATACTGGGACGGACTTTTATAAGTGCAGAAATCTATTTGGGATATGGTATTGATTATTCCCGGAACAGCGTAACCATGATCGGGGAACAGGCAGTCGTAATGAGCAGGATGCATGGCCGCCGGACCTCGAAGTCGCGACGGCTTGAAGAGGGTGGTTTTGGTTTATATCATTTCAGGAAACGCACTATAAAGCGGCGGAGTGGGCAATCGGGCCTGGGGGCCTTGGCAATGTAATCACTCCGCGGAGGAAAGAATGGCCTACGAGCTGGCGATCGTGCTTCCCACATTTAATGAGAGAGGGAACGTGGGCCCGATGGTCGAGCGCCTGGAAAAGGCGCTTGCCGGAATTCATTACGAAGTGATTTTTGTGGATGACGACTCGCCGGACGGCACTGCGGACGCAGTGCGGAGGGTGGGCGCGCAGCATGACAATGTGCGCGTGCTGCACCGGATTGGACGGCGGGGGTTGTCGTCGGCGTGTGTTGAGGGGATTCTGGCCGCGTCGGCGCCGTACGTGGCAGTGATGGATGCGGATATGCAGCACGACGAAAGCATCCTGCCGGAGATGCTGCGCCGCATACGCGAGGAGAATCTTGACCTGGTGATAGGATCGCGCAACATCACCGGCGGCAGCATGGGCCAGTTTGCCGCCTGGCGCGTGAAGCTGAGCCAACTGGGCAGGCGCCTGAGCCTGATGGGCGCGGAGCATCCGCTAAGCGATCCCATGAGCGGATTTTTCATGGTGCGTTTTGCGGCCTTCGAGAGGTTTGCGCACAGGCTTTCGGCTATCGGCTTCAAGATTCTGCTGGATATTGTGCTCTCGGCGGGTCCAGGGCTGCGCATTGGCGAAGTGGCTTATCGTTTCAGGCTGCGCGAGCACGGCGAGAGCAAGCTGGACATCATGGTGGGCCTGGAGTACTTCGAACTGCTTGTGGACAAGCACTTCGGCAACCTGGTGAGCGTGCGCTTTGTGCTCTTCGGCATGGTGGGCGCGCTGGGCGTGGCCGTACATCTTCTGATTTTGCGCGCGATGCTGCGGCTTGCCGGCTTGAGCTTCGCCGAGGGCCAGGCGATTACCACGGTGATCGTGATGATCCTGAACTTCGCCTTGAACAACTCGGTGACTTACCGCGATCGCCGGCTGCGCGGGTGGAAGTTCTGGGGCGGCCTGCTCACGTTTTGCGCGGCGTGCGCATTGGGCGTGGTGGTGAACGTTGCCATCTCGAATGAAGCTTTCCATCACGGAGTGCCATGGGTGCTGGCGGCGTTTACCGGCCTGCTGTTTTCGGCCATTTGGAATTATGGGGTGACGTCGGTGACCACGTGGCGGCAGGCGCGGCGCTCGAGCGAACAGCGCGCACGGCGGCGCATGCAGGCGGCCGCGGCCCTTGGCGCAACGCCGACCGGGCAGAGCGGCGACGGAAAGATGTCTGCGTAGACAAAGCAAATTGTGGCGCGCGCCGTTTGCCCGCGTCCTGTGGGCCGCCGCATACTGATAAGCAGCATGATCTCCACCGTGAGTGCCGAGGTGTATGCCGGACTAGGCGTGGCTGTATGCGCAGGGCTGGCTGTGGGCGCTTGTGCCTATGCGGCGATGTGGCCGGGCTCGCGCATCTTCGGCAAGGCGCTTGTGGCGCCAAAGCGGCCCGGCGAGCTGGCGCTGACCTTCGACGACGGGCCCAACGCGACGTGGACGCCGCGGCTGCTGGAGATTTTGGCGCGCCATCAGGTGCGGGCGACGTTTTTTCTGCTGGGCAGCCACGCAGAGGGTAAGCCGGAGCTGGTGCGACGGATTGCGTCAGCCGGTCATCTGATTGGGAACCACTCCTGGAGCCACCCCAGTTTGTCGCGAAGTTCTTCGGGACGGATTCGCGAAGAGTTGCAGCGCACAGAGGAAACACTGGAGCAGATCACGGGCGCGCCGGTCAGGTTTTTCCGGCCGCCATTTGGTGCGCGACGGCCAGCGGTGCTGCGCATTGCGCGCGAGCTTGGGTTGATGCCGGTGCTGTGGAACGCGATGACCTCGGATTGGAGCGAGCCCTCCGCAGAGATCATAGTGGAGCATTTAGCGAAGAAGATCGACGGGCTCAAGCGGCGTGGGCGCGCGGCGAACGTCGTTTTGCACGACGGCAATCACAGGGATGCGAATGCGAATCGCGAGCCTTCGGTGACCGCGGCGGGAATGCTCATCGAGCGGTACAAGGCGACGCACCGGTTTGTTGCGTTGGATGCGTGGAGCTGAGTGCGCCGCTAACTTAATAGACAGAAATAAACTGGAATGCCTCACGCGCAACGGCGATCGTGGCGCTAACTTCGGCGTCGCCGTGGGCCGTCGAGACGAACGCGGCTTCAAACTGCGACGGCGGGAGCCAGATGCCTTGGTCCAACATGGCCCGGTGGAAGCGGCCGAACGCGGCAGTGTCGGACCTCGCGGCCTCGGCGTAGTTGGCGACGGGGCCAGGAGTAAAAAACCAGGTCCACATGGAGCCGATGCGGTTGGTGGTGAGCGGAACACCGGCCTGGGCGGCTTGGGCGGCGACGCCTTCGGCGATGGCTTTGGCCGTGGCCTCGAGGCGTGGATAGACCTCGGCGGCGTGGGCCTGCAAATAGCCGATCGTGGCGAGTCCGGCGGCCATGGCCAGCGGATTTCCACTCAGGGTACCGGCCTGGTAAACAGGCCCGAGAGGCGCGAGCATGTCCATGAAACGGCGCTTGCCTCCGAAGACGCCCACGGGAAGGCCGCCTCCGATGATTTT
>Ga0335085_10016910_pt1 | contig 10519 bp, 8 predicted proteins | sample Lox_Sample_45_FD_206712 | JGI IMG/M metagenome (GOLD analysis project Ga0335085, IMG submission 206712) | Soil microbial communities from Loxahatchee National Wildlife Refuge, Florida, United States - Lox_Sample_4.5 | ecosystem: Environmental > Terrestrial > Soil > Wetlands | place: USA: Florida...
TCAGCGACGCCAGCATCGCCGGATCTCCGCTCTTCGCCGCGCCGCCGGTGCAGGTGATGGTGTCGCCCGGCTTCACCGTGTCGTGCATCCAGCCATACGACTTGAGATGGTTGAGGCTCATCATCTCAATGGCCCATTCCACCTTTTCGCCCTTCTCGTTGGTGACTTCGAGGTAAATGAAGGCATGCGGATTGACCCATTCGAACCGCTTCACCGTGCCCGTGACGGTGGTCGGAGTCGCCATGTTGTACATGGCGGTCGAGTGGTGCGCGAAAGAAGGCGCCGCACCGGCGAGCAGCCCCAGGGTGATCACGAAGGTCGATATTTTCAGGTTCATTTGTGGTAGTCCCAGCGTCGATTATTTCTTTTCGAAAAACTTGTTGTAGTCGATGTTGTGCTCGCAGACAAATTCATCCACTTTGACCATGTCCGTTCGCAGCGGATAGTTCCGAGTCAGGGTCCACGGCTTCACAAAGACATTCGGATCCTCGATGGTGACTTCGTAATGCAGCGTGTTGTAATCCGGCCGGCTGAATTTCTCGACTGTATGCAGCGATTCGGTGTGCCGGAATCCGTTGATTTCGGTCTTGTCGTTGAATCCCACGGTATCGACGACGAGCGTGTCGCCGTCCCAGTGGCCGATCGATTCTCCCATCCATGTGGGATCCGGATCGGGCGAATGCGGGCCGCCATCGGTGGGAACGCTCCGAAACGTGCCCGGATATCCGTAGAGAATCGCCACGAAGTGCGGGCTCTCGACCATCTGAAACTGATAGGGCACGCTGAAAGCGTTGGGGCCGGCAAGGGGCATGCAGTCTGAAGTTGCGCCGGTATCGTTGGGTCCGCGCACGACTCTGAATTTTTCGGCGTCCGGCTTCAGCTCCGGACCATCGGGCGCGCCCGCCCCGCGACCTGCGCCACGCCCGCCGCGTCCCCCGCCGAAACCGGCGAAATCGTAGACGCCGGAGAGATCGGGCTTGCCATTAGCGGTGCGCGGCACTTCTTTCTTTGCGGTTTCTGCCGGGGACGCGTTGTCGGCGGCGGTGGTGCCAGCCACGTTGACCGTCACGGCTTTCGTCAGCACCTGGTTATTCGGCCCGCGCACGGTCAACGTGTAGGTCGTCGTTCTGGACGGCGTGAGCTGCTTGATGCCATGCGACGTGACTCTGCCTGGTTCGGGATCGATCGTCGTGGCGCTCGGGTTTTCTGTCGACCACGTCAGCGTCACCGACTGCCCGGGCTGAATCGAAGCCGGCTCAGCTTTGAAATCGATGATTCGCGCGGGCAGCTGGCCGGCGCGCTGATATGCGCCGGTGGGTCCTGGAGGCCGGGGCGGCGGTGCCTGGGCCAGTGCCGGAAGAACAGTCAGGACGGCCGCTGCGGCCATTTCGGCGAATCTTCTTTGGTTAAACATTGGGTCTTGTGCTTGCTGGAAATTATACTTGAGCCGATTAGCGGTCGCGGCAGGAACGCTCAAAAATTACATTTACTTGCGGACCGGGAGGGCGCGAATGCTGCCCCGGGGCGAAAATGGCGGAGAAGCCGGTCCCGCTTCATGCAGTTACGACGAGTTCCGGCTCCGTGCGGATTTCACCACTCCAGCGTCACTGCACAACCTGAATGAAAAGGTTGTCCGGCGCGCCGAGGATTGTGGCGCGTATGCCCGCCGGAGGCAGCGTCTGAATCGCGCCGCCTTCTGATACGACCTTGACGCCGGCCTGGCCAAGCGCGTCAACCGCGGCCTGAGCGTCCGTAACTGCCAGACGGAGCACCGCGGCTCCGGGATCGCGCGGGCGCAGCGTACCGGCGCTGTGTTTTCCGGATGCGGCATGAAACAGCTTCACCTCGAATCCGTCGGGAAGCTTCACGATCATGGGATTTTCGCTGTGCACGAGCGACGCTTCAACTGATTTGCATCCATGCTGCGGCGGCTCGGCGGCGAGATGAAGAGCTTTGAAGGGGCCGTTCAGGACGGCGTCGCTGCTGACTGTATAGCCGAACTGCAGACCGATGACGTTCTTACCCGGTGCTGTCGCCGTGCCGCTCCCGGCACTGCGCTGTATGACAAGTACGGGAAAACCATCGGGGTCTTCTACGGCAATGCCCTGACCGTCACAGGCCCTGGTGGTTTTTACCGCGAGAGGCCAGCTGGCCGCGGCGAGTCGATCGATTACAGGCTGCAGCTCGGCGACCGTGAGAATCAGCAGCGAAGCACCCGGCTCGCCCGGCGCGCGCCGCACAGGCTTGCGATCCGCGCCCGGAAATTCGCCCAATTCCACACGCATCGGGACGCCCGCCACCTGCGCGTTCGCGACGCGGAATTTTCCGCCGGTCGCGCCATACATCTTCAGGACGCCTTCCGTAGTCTGCCAATCGCCGGGCGGGCGCGGCACTTCCATTCCGATCAGATCGCGATAGAAACGGACCGACTGATCGAGATCCGAAACGTTATGGATGAAATTCCCGACGCCTTTCACCAACGGCGTTTGGGCGCAGCAGGAAAAAGCGAGCGCCAGCGCAAATCCGAGCTTCCACATAGCCGCTCATTCTATCCCGATGCGGGCATAGAATGAGAGACTCATGTCGAAGCTGCGGCTCACCCTCGCGTGCTGGAATTACGACCGCACGCGCGCGCTGGCCGAAGGGCGCGTGCAGCCCGATGGCATCGATCTCACCTATCTGACGCTCGGACCCGAAGAGACGTTCTTCCGCATGCTGCGGCACCGCGAGTTCGATGTGGCGGAGCTTTCGATGTCTTCGTACACGCTCTCGCTGTTTCGCGACGAGCCGCCGCTCATCGCCATTCCGATCTTCCCTTCGCGCGTCTTCCGGCATTCCTGCATCTACGTCAATGCCGCCAGCGGCATTCGCGACCCGAAGGATCTCATCGGCAAACGCGTCGGCAATCCGGAGTACCAGATGACCGCGCCGGTCTGGATTCGCGGCATCCTGAGCGATGAATACAGCGTGCCAGTCAGCAGCGTGACCTACTTCAGCGGCGGCGAAGAACAACCCGGACGCACCGAAAAAATTCCGCTGGCGCTGCCGCCCGAATTCCGGCTGGAATCAATTCCCGCCGACCGCACGCTTTCGAACATGCTCGAAACCGGCGAGATTGACGCGCTTTATACGGCGCGCGCGCCGTCAAGTTTCGCAAACGGTTCGGGCAAAGTACGCAGGCTGTTTGAAGACTATCCGGCAGTCGAGCGCGAGTATTTCCGCAAAACGAAAATCTTTCCGCCGATGCACATCGTGGCGGTCCGCCGCGACGTCTACGAGCGCAACCGCTGGGTCGCGCAGTCGCTGATGAAAGCGTTCATGGCATCGCAGCAGGAGGTCTACACCGAACTGCGCGAAACGGGTGCGCTGATGCACATGCTTCCCTGGCTCACCAGCCACGTCGAAGAAACAGAGAAGCTCATGGGCCGCGACTTCTGGCCTTACGGCTTCGACGCCAACACCCACGCACTGAGCACGTTTCTTCGTTACCACCATGAGCAGGGGCTTTCGAAACGCCTGCTGACACCGAAAGAACTCTTCGCTCCCGAGTCGCTCGAGGCTTTCAAAATTTGAAGCCGGGCTGGTGGACACTCAGCCGCGGCGATCTCGATACCACCCTCATCCAGGTGGGATTCAATCTCGCCCAAATGGTCATTCCGGTTTTCCTGCTGCTGCCCGCCGGCATTCCCGCGGCATTCAGCGCGGCGCATCTGCTGCCCGGCTATTCGCTCGGATTTCTCATCGGCTCTCTGGGGCTTGTTTCCATGGCGGTGAAACTCGCGCGCCGCGAAGGCCGCACCGACATCACCGCGCACGTTTACGGCAACAATGTTCCCGCCATCATTGCCTACACGCTGGCGATCATGCTGCCCGTCTATCTCGAAAATCACGACGCGGTGCGGGCATGGGCTACCGGCGCCGCGGCGGTGGCGTGGACGGGGATCATCAAACTCGCCGCGGCGCCGTTCGCGCGCGCGATTCGTAACTTCATCCCGAACGCAGCCGCGATGACCGTTTTCGGCGCAGCCATGTACAGCTACCTCGCCCTGGTTCTGCTGCAGCGCGTCTTCGATCAGCCGCTGATCGGTCTGATTGCGCTCGCTATCGTGATCGTCGCCGTGCTCGGCAACGTCCCGATAACGAAGTACAGAATTCCGCCGTTTTTCGTGGCGTGGATCGTGCCTTTGATCGCCGCTCTGAGCATCGGATACGTACGTCCGGCATGGCAGGGATTCGCGTTCACCATGCCGTGGTCGCTCATGCCCTCACCGCTGGCCGCGTTGCAGCTCGCGCTTCCTTATTTGTCGGTCATCGCGCCAATCGCGATTTATCAGGTTCTGCAGGACATCGCCTCCGTTGCCGGGGCATCCGCGGCAGGCGACAACTACGATGCCCGCGGAGTGCTGGCGTGGGACGGCGTCGGAACGCTGATCTGTGGGCTGGCCGGAAGCACCGTCACTCCGGTCATCTATGCCATGCATCCGCCATATAAAGCCATCGGCGCGCGGATTTCGTTCGCCTTCTGGACGCCGATTGTGTTTCTCGCAGTGGTGATGAGCGGTCTGGCGATTTTCGTCTCGCAGCTTTTTCCCTGGCCGGTGCTGTCGGCGATCATCGGTTACGTCTCGATCGGCGTCGGCATGGCGACGATTCGCCGTGTGGACCCCAAATACCTCAGCGCTGTTCTGCTGGGGTTCGTTTTGCCGGCGGGCGCAGTGGTCGCCACAGCCATGAACTCAGCCCTTCCGGCACTCCGAATCTCAGCGCCCAATCCCGCCGTGCACGAAGCGCTCAATCGCTCGATCTACTGGTCGTCAATTCAGGGACTCGCCAACGGCTTCCTGTTTCTGGTGCTCGTGGTGGCATCGATGCTGTCCGAAACCATCGACCGCCGGTTCGGCCGCGCCGCGATGTGGTGTCTGATTGCATCCGCATTTTCCTGGCTGGGCCTGATGCACTCGGCCACAATTCACTGGGGCGCTCAACCCGAATATGCCGCGGGATGGCTGGCTGCCGCCGCGATCACTTACTCGGCGCGCTGGTGGAAGTCGGCGTAGCCGCCTTGCCACCCTGTTTTTTCGCTATCTCCGCCTGCACGACTTCGAGATTTGACTTCGCGTTCGGCAGATCGGGATTCAGCTTCACTTCTTCCTGCAGCGCTGCCAGGGCTTCGTCCAGCCTGCCCAGCGTGTGATATGCGGTAGCCAGGTTCGCGTACGCTTCGGCCTGTTTCGGATTGACTTCAAGTGCTTTCTTCGCCGCGTTGATACAGTCCTCGTAGCGCTCGGTCTGGTAGTACTCGACCGACAGCGCCAGATAGTTATCAACGTCCGGCTCGTATTTGGCTTTCTTTTCCGATTTCTCGATATGATCCAGTCCGGTTTGCGCGACTTCCTCGGAACGACGTCCGTCCGGATCGTCGGGGATACTGTTCAGCGTGTCGTCGGCAAACTGTTTCAGCTTGTCCCACTGATGTTCCTGCGCCATGACGTCCATCATGGTGCGGCGCGCCAGAGTGTCATAGGAGTCGAGCGCCAATGCTTTTTTTGCATTGTCGCGGGCCTCAGAACTTCGCGTCTGCGCGAGCAGCCAATCCGCATAAGCGGAGTAGGCCGGCGACCACCCGCTGCCGTCCGCCACGGCGCGCCGGAATTCCTTCTCCGCCCCGGAGGTGTCGCCGCGCCTGCCGAGGGCTTTGGCGAGGTTGATGGCAATCAGCGGATCGTGCGGGCTTACCACGGAAGCCCGCCGAATGTAGTCGAATGCTTCGGCGGCAGCGCCGGGATCGGCCGACGAAATCTGCGTCAGGCCGTAACGCATCAGAGCGCGCCCATTGCCCGGGCTCTCCTGGCTTGCGTTGCGCCACAGCGACGCATCGGACGCCCACACCTCGCTGCGCTGGTAAGTGCCCCAGCCGAAAGCTCCGAGTATGGCAAACGCAAGCACGCTCATCGCCGAGACGGGTATCAGGCGCCCGCGCTGCTCGATGCTTCCCTCCGGCAGCGACTGCACCGCGGCCGAAGCGACCCGCGCAACTGCCAGTGCCAGACCGATGAAAGGCAGGAACATTCGCCAGTCCGCTTCCACGACTCGCTGCGGCACCAGCGCATCGGGGACCAACGCGATCAGAAACCACCAGATTCCGAACGAAACAGCGCGCAATTCCGACCGGCGCGCGGTTAAGATCGCAGCGGCTATCAGCACTGCGACGCCGGCGTATCCGGCAATCGCCAGCGGGTCCCACAGATGATCGAAGGCCGGCAGGTCGGAGTCGACGCTCAGCCGCGCCGGAACGAAAAACTTCGCGAGATATCGCAGCGCGACCCAGGGTTGAGTGAACCAGTAGTTCACGGCCGGCATGCGCCGGTATTCGCCCAGACGCAGGGTGAAGAAGAGCTGAAAAACCCAGTAGCCGCCGCAGATTACGGCCGCGGGGACCGCGTTGCGCAGTGTTCTCTTCGTCTCGAACAGAAGAATGTAAACCACAAGGATCGGAGCAAAGACCGCCGTTGACGGGTCGCACAGCAGAGCCGGCACGACCGGCCACAGGTAAAGTCCCGAAGACGCGTGGATGATCTTCAGATAAGTCTCTTCGATGCGCCTGAAGTTGCGCCGAAGAAACTCATCCAATCCATGCTCCGGTACCCGCTTGAGGGTGAGAGGAAGCTGCTGCGGCATCCGCCAGGGCCAGTAAGCAAAGATAACCAGGCCGGCGGTGACGCCGAAAGCGCCCATGATCGTGCCCTGCTGGACTGCGTAATTCACCGTATCCGCGGTTACCGGATGCACTCCGAACAACAGCGCCGCGAATCCTGCCCCGAAGTTTTCAACGCCCGGAATCACCCTGAAGAGGAGAAATATAAGCAAAACCGTCGCGGCAAACCAAAGCCAGTTCGCCAGCTGGAACGTGAACGGATTGCCGTTGCCCATCCAGTAATCGAGCGCTAACCATGTCGACAGCAGCGGCCGGTAAGAGGCGGAGTCCTTCTCCGCGCTGGAAATTCGCGGGTTGACGAAGAATCGCGGCGCGCTGGAAACGTGATGAACGGATTCGTTATCGACGATCGTGGGGATGTCGTCAAAATGGAAGCCGCTGCGGAAGTGATTCGACCAGACCGCAAGCCAGCCGATCGCCGTCAGGATCAGCACGGGCGCCAGGATCAGAAGGTAATCACGTTCCTTCTTCTTCTCGACGAGGGATGACGTAATAGTACGATTATACCGGCCTCCGGCGTTCGTAAACGCACACTAAAGATAACGCCGAAGCGCTCAAAATCGACAGCAAATCACTGATTTTCGCGGGTGTCCCGGGGCCTTCGCGAACCTACCCGAGGACTTGCCGGATTGTCCGTTCCAGCGATTCGGCCGAAAAAGGCTTGTGCAGAAATGCGCAGTTCTCCGGGGCGTGCGGCCGTTCATGCACGTCATCCGCGTAACCCGCTATGTAGAGAACTTTCAGCTCCGGTTGCGCCTCTCGCAGGCGGCGCGCCAGTTCGGCGCCCGTGATGTCGGGCATTACCGCGTCGGTGATCAGCAGATCGAAATCGCCCGCTGTGCGGCTCGCCTGCTCGGCTTCGCGCGCGTTCGCCGCAATCACCACGCGATAGCCCTGACGCTCCAGCATGTCGCGGCTCAGCTCGCGAATCAGCGGTTTCTCCTCCACCAGTAAAATGCTCTGCCCGGCCGGTGTGGATTCCGCGGATCGGCCCGCTTCCACCGCGCGCGCAAGGAAGACATGGAAGCCGGGATATGGCTCCGCCGAACCGACGCCGGTGACGATGAATCCTCCGCATTGCGCCACAGTCGCATGCGCCTCCGATACTCCCATCGCCGCGCTTTCTCCCGCATGCATCACCACGGCGCCCGGACCTGCGAAAAGCTCGGCGACTTGCCGGGTACGACTCAGATCGCCCATGGAAATTACGGCCCAGTATCCCGCCGCAGCACGGCCCAGCCGTTCCGCGGCTTGTTCGTCGAGTTGCGCGGGCTCGCTCCGGATCTGAAGTGTCGCGCTTGAGAGCCGGCTCCGAAGAGCGGCGGAAAGCGCGCGAATCACCCGCTCGATTTGTTCAGGCGCTGCATCCACAGGCAACGGCTCGGACGACACCGACGGCGTCAGACCCGCATGGCGAGCGGCTTCAGAATGCATCACTGCCTGATTCAGGTCGGCGGTCTCTCCCGGCGCCTGGCGGCGGCTGAACAAAAGAAGCTGCTGGGTCAGCCCCATCGCGCGGTCGGCAGCATCGAGCACCTGTTGCATGTTCGACCGCGCCGAATGCCCGTCGGGAAACTCAGCCAGCGCGAGCTGCGCATGGCCGGTGATCACCGTCAGAATATTGTTGAAGTCCGTGGCAACGCTGCCCGCCAGCCGGCCCAGCGCCTCCACCTTCTGGGCCTGGCGCAGTTGTTCTTCCATGCGCCTGCGGTGCGTCACGTCCGTCATGGTGCCTTCGTAATAAAGGACCGCACCGCTTTCGTCGCGGACTACGCGTGCATTCTCGAGAACGGTGATTACCTCGCCATCGCGGCGGCGCAGCTCATACTCGACATTCTGATAACCGCCGTCGCGTTCCATGCGTTCGAGCAGGCGCTCGCGGAGGTGGGGATCGAGATAGAAGTCGCTGGCGATGTTGAGATCGTTCAGATCTTCTTCGCTGATTCCGAACATCCGAAATATCATCGGATTTGCCGCCAGAATCCGGCCATCGGGCGTGCTCTGATACACGCCTTCCAGCACGTTCTCGAACAGGTTCCGGAAGCGTTCTTCCGACCGGCGCAGCGTGTATTCAGCGCGCTTTCGCTCGGTGATGTCGGTCATCGTTGCCAGCGATCCCTGCCGGTCGCCGAACAGGCTGCCCGAGCGCATCGAGTTGGCCGACGTCAGCACCCACATTTCGGAGCCGTCCGCGCGGCGAAGGCGGCGATCGAAATGTTCCATGCGGCCGTCGCGCAGGTTCGCGGCACGCACGCGCTCCACGGAATGGTCTTCAGGGAAAAAGAAGTCGGTGATGTTTCTGCCCGGCAGCCCGTCAGCGGACACGCCAAGCATCTCCGCCATTCGCGCGTTCACCCACACAATGACGCCCTGCTCGTCGTGGACCCAGATGCCGTCGCTGGCGGCCTCTACAAGTTCGCGATGCCAGGTTTCGCTGCTCGCCGCATCCTTCATCGACTGCCACATGCGGGAGCTTCCCACGCTGAGAATGACGCCTTCGATGAGAAACACACCGCAGCGGACCGCGATATTTCCCCCCGACATCCCGTAGCGGCTCAGATCGAAAACGGCCCAGGCGATCAGCAGGAAGGTCGCAAGCAGCCCGGGAACGGTTCCGCCCCAGGCGGCGCTGGCAATGATCGCCCCGATGGAAATGAGGAACGGCGACATCGGCTCGGCCGTGGACCGATCGAGCAGCAGCTGCAGTACGACCGTGACCGCGCACGCACTGATGGCAAAGGAGAAGCGGATCCAGGCCTTCTCCGGCTGCCGACCGAAAGGTTTGTGCGATGGAACCGCCACGACTGACGCTGCTTATGCCATCCTATCGTACTTTTCAGTACGGCCGCGCCCACCCGCTGGTGGTGCCTAGGCGGCTTCGCGCTCGGCGACCGGAGCGTCCAGCCTGGCGACCCGCAGGTCCCATGCCAGCCCCAGGCGCTTCAGGATGTTGACGAGAATCCAGGAGTGATCGATCTCGTACCAGGCCAGCCCGTGCCGGATCGATGTCGGATGAGCGTGGTGGTTGTTATGCCATCCCTCGCCGAAAGTAGCGAGCGCGACCCACCAGTTGTTGCGCGAAGCGTCGCGCGTGGCGAAACGCCGGCCACCCCAGAGGTGCGTGGCCGAGTTAACCAGCCAGGTCGCATGCAGACCGAACGTGACGCGAAGGAAAACGCCCCAAAGCACCAGCGGCATGCCTCCGATGGCCAGCAATATCGCGGCCAGCACAACCTGCGGTACCCAGTGCCAGCTGTTCAGCAGCACATAAAAGCGGTGTTTCGCGAGATCCGGCGCGTACTTCGACATGAGACTCGTGTTGCTGTGGTTGCTTTCTCCAACCATCAGCCAGCCCATGTGCGCCCAGTAAAAGCCGCCGTGGTGCGGCGAATGCGGGTCCCCGGGCTGATCGGATTTCTGATGGTGAATGCGATGCGTCGCGGTCCAGAAAATCGGTCCGCCCTCGAGGCTCAGCGTGCCGCAAAACGCGAAAAAGTATTCCAGCCAAAGCGGGCACTTGTATCCGCGATGCGTGTGCAGGCGGTGGTAGCCCATACTGATTCCCAGTCCGGTGGCCACCCAATACAGGAACACGGCTGTCCAGAAACGCGGCCAGCTGAACATGAATAACGCGGCAATGGCGCCCGCGTGAAAGAGACCTACAACAATTGACGTAATCCAGTTGACGCCGGTGCGGCGAGGGAGGCTGAAGACATCCGCTCCAGCCCGCGATCCTGATCGAAGCATGCAATTGCAGGCTAACAAGGATCGCGAGGGTGATTTGTAAGACTTCTGTCGCTGGCG
>Ga0335085_10016911_pt1 | contig 10518 bp, 5 predicted proteins | sample Lox_Sample_45_FD_206712 | JGI IMG/M metagenome (GOLD analysis project Ga0335085, IMG submission 206712) | Soil microbial communities from Loxahatchee National Wildlife Refuge, Florida, United States - Lox_Sample_4.5 | ecosystem: Environmental > Terrestrial > Soil > Wetlands | place: USA: Florida...
CCTCAGCGACGGAAGCGTCACACAGGACACGGGTTTTGCCATCCTCAAACGGACGGATTCGGGCTGGATAAGTGAAGGGCTCGACGATGGCACCTGCTTGGTGAATCCAGCTATCTGCCCGGGCACGGGTCTGCCGCCGCCTGCCGTGCTGCATTCGCTCCTGCAGAAGGCTGGTATCGAGCTGGCCGCGACGCAGGCCGAGCTGTACATCAATACCGTGTTCACGCCCGGTGCCCTGTACAAGTACCCGACCGGGCCATCGAAAATCGGTATTGATAATCATAACTGGATAGATGGGCTTCAGTGGTCTGCGGGCAGCCAGGGCGTTCTGATTGGTACTGGCACGTTGCACTATGACGACTGTAACCCCAGCTGCGCAGGCGGCACCTATCAGATAATCCCAGTTCGAATTACCGCATCACAGCCGCAAAAGTGCAGCGTGCAACTCTATCCGAACGGCCTCGGTAACCCGTCGCAGAACGTGAACGCGGATGTGTTCAACCGCATTGATATGCAGGCGCTCCAAGGTAATCCGCCATCATTCTTGGTCGGTACCTCAGTCTTGCCGGGACCGTGTAAATAAGACCGCCATGAGAGTTGGCGAGAGGTTGGTGGCGAGTGACTACCCAGGACCCCGCGCGGGCGCTGAAGCGCGCCCGCTCGTGCCGAGCAGGCTCAGCGGGACGCCCGTCGCATACGGGACCAGCGGCGGCGATGGGACGCGGAGGGCACACGCCTTACCCGCGCCGAGTTCGAAGCCGAGGTGCCGGTGCCGTGCCGGGGATGCGGAGGGCCGTGGCTCGACGGTCTCGGCGGCTGGCCTCCGCTGCTCAAGATGACTCCGGAGCAACGGGCCGACCGTGACCGGGAGGAGGAACGGTACCGGGCGCGTCATGGTGAGTGCCGGGCATACAGGGAGACCGTCGAGGGCAGCCGGACTTGGCACTGCGGCTACTGTTGCCCGCCGCCGCCACCCAGCGCGGGCGCAGTTTGAAAGGCTGCGGCAGTTGGTGGGCAGCTGGTCGGCGCCAAACCCGGCCAGCCTCGTGGTTTGGGAGTTGACCCACACGTGTGGGCACGCGGTTCGCCGGACACAGCACCAGGATCATAAGGAGTGGAATCTCTATTCCACCTATGAGTGCCAGGAGTGCGGTGGCGAGATTCGAGAGGTGATCAGTGCAGTTCAGATCGGCCCGGTGCCCGAGGTCGAGCGCAGGGAGAAGCCAGCCGCCGGGCGGGCGCCCAAGAGGCTTAGGCCGCCTGGTGTGGGGCAGGCTGGTGTTGTCGTCGGCCCAGGAGCAGCCCCGGAGCCGAGACCACGCAGTTGAGCAAGAGCGTCTTGGCGGCCTGCCGGACTGGATTAATAAGCGCGAGTAGCCGTCGCCGCGGTCAACGAAGCGATCACGATGGCGCGGGTAGATTCCCGCCGTGCGCAACGCCGCCTCGAAAATCTCATAGAGGTTTTCCCGGAGCTCGGCCTTCACCGGATCTGCCTGGCGTGTGGACTGCTCGATATCTAGGACCATGATGAACCGGTGATGAGCCAGGGCCGCTGACGTGAGATTGTGCCATCGAATTGACCGCCTCGTCAGATAAACGCGCCATGCGTCAGGAGTGCCATAATCGCGAGTATCGCCACTGCAATGAACAGTGTGAAACTGATGAGTTTCGTGACCAACCTCAGCACCATGAGCAGCAATGGGGCGGTAATTCGAAATGCCGCGATAACTGCGGCGATGAAGATCAGAAGGTTAACCACAGCCTTCACCTCCTAGAGTTTTCTTGACCCCATGATGAAGATGACAGGGATTAACTCGTTCGCATTGTTCTGACAAGTTGATGCCGCGACGCTAGCAACGCCTGCTATCCGTCAGCCCGGGCGCCTGGACCGGTGCATCTTGACCCTCCTGGTGTCATCTGCTAAGGCATGGCTAGAGATCAGTTCAGTCCGGCATGCGACAGGGCGACAGGAGGCACATGCGTTTCGCGATCATGCAAGGAACGCCCGGCTACTATGCCGATGCCGCGGCGGCCGAAGAAGCGATCGCAGGTCAGGAAGGTACGGTGCTGCGCTTGCTGATCTTGCGCCGGGACCGTCCGCTGACCAAAGAGGAGATCGCCTGTCACCTGACCCGTCCCGGCAAGCGTGCCGTATCGCCCGGTTCCGTGCCCGGCTATGTCAGGCGCCTGCGCATGAGGATCGGGCCCGATCGCATACGGAGTACGGTCGGCTATTCCGCGGCCATAGATTCGGCCGACGTTGACGCGTTCACCTTCGAGGACCTCGTGGAGGAATATGGCGTCGGCAATATCGCCGACGTCGATAGCGTGGCCCCCGAACACCTCGACATGTACGAGAAGCTGCTCGATCTTCATGCGATGTGGAAGGCGAACCCGGCCCTCCCGTTTGCCGACGATCAGGACGATGAATTCTTGGCCTCTAGGTACCACGATTTCGAGCGTTACTGGAATTGCCTGAGGCGATGTATTATCTACGTTGAACTCCGCAGCCGCCGCAAGCCGCGGATCGAGAAGGCGATCAGCCGGCTCGAGCAAATGCTGGGACAAGATCCTTACGACGAGCAGTCGTGGGCCCTTCTCTACCGGGCCCGGGCCTCGCTTCCAGGCGGGGAGGCGGCCACATCGTCCATCCTGGCTCGCATCCGGGAACAGTTTCCCAGCGGTATCCCCGGTGAACTGAGTTACACCATCAACCGGGTAACGAACGGCTATAATGACGCGCTGTTCGGCATCGATCGCCGTCCGCGCACCGATGAGGATCAGCAGCGTATTAACGAGCTTATCCAGACCCTTGGTATTTCCCCAGCCTCTGAATTGGAGCTGCGCCGATCAAAGCTCGAGCCGCTGGAATGCATCAGCCAGACGGTCTCGCGACTCCGTTTCGCGGGGATACTCGCCACGAAATGGGTGGCGGACTCATACGTGCTGGCCAGGTTCACCCGGCTGCTCGAACGGCTGGACCACAGCGGCGGTTCAGTGCAATTTCTGCTCATCGACCCAGAGTCCGAGAGCTACCGGAAATTCAGCGGACTGCGCTGGAGCCCGGGCAGCGTGCAGCCGATGGACATGCTGCGCCGCCTGAGCGCGGCCCACCCCAGCTTCGCGGTCCGGCTCTACGATGCCCTGCCCACTTTCCGCATCGTGCTGATCGACCAGAGCATCGTGAGTTTCTCCCCGTATCTTATGGATCCTGGTCAGGGCCGGGCCCGAACCGGCTGGGAAGCACCGCACATTGTCCTGGATAGTACCGCGCCCTGGCCTCTGGCCCACACGTTCGAGACGCTCTTCAACGAGACGTGGCGGACGGCGACGCCCCTTCCGCCTTAGCCGTGTCCCAGCTGCGGCTTCAACCAGCAATCACCGTGGCTGCGGCCTTCAGCTGGTCATGGGCCGCGACAAACGCCAGCGCGCGCTTGGCGTGGGGGATGTCAGTATGGTAGGTGCAGCGCAGCAGGCTCCGGGCGAGCGCCAGATGCCATTCCCAGCGGTACCTGCTCTGGGTAAAGTTGGGCCGCATCGCTGGAGTTACCCGGTTCAGGTTCGCGGCCAGCCACGATAGCGCGGCCAGAGCGGCCGAGGTGGCGGGGGTCGCAGCCTGCGCCGTCAGGTCGGCTTGGCCGGCGCCGAACCGGGCGGCCAGCTTTCGCCAGGTGCAGAAGCCGGTGAAGAGCATTGACTCGGTACCCGCATCCACACTGCGCATCAGCAGGTCGACGGCCAGGCAGACGAGATCTGTTGCCCAGTGCGCCGGATCGCAATGGCTCGTGTCGATCAGCAGAGGCCGGTCGTGCAGTCCAGCGGAGACCAGTATGTTGCCTGCATGCAGGTCGCCGTGCTGGTAGCTCATGTACGTCTCGGACGAGATAGCGCGATGCAGCATCCCGTTCGGCAGACGTCGGTCCGTGACGAAGGCTTGCACGTCCCGGACCAGGATGGCCGCCGCTTCCTGGCCCAGCCCTCCGCCGTCGTCACGCTCCAGCGCCTCGGTCAGCTCACCGAGAACCTGCAAGATGCATTGCTGCCGGTAAGGAGTGAAGGCGAAGCTGTCCGACGGGTCGACCGGCTCGGCTTGGCCGTCCGCGTAGATGTCCCCAAGGCCGTCCAGGAAAAGCTCCTCCATCAAATCGCTGACCGCGACGGCGCTAGGCTGGGCCAACAGCAGCCAGCTCTGCAAAGTGATGGCCCGTCCGATGAACGGGCCACCTAGGGCGTACCAGCCGTTGACCGGCCCGACCGTATGCTCGGGTCGGTGCTGGATGAGCAGGTTGGGCGGGAACACTTCCGCCGCGCGTTTTCCTCGTTCGGCCTCGCGCACCAGCTGGTCTTTAGCTTGGCTTAGTTTCAGGATGTGACTTATCCGGCGGCGCCCGGAGAGGTATGCGGTCACTGCGCAGACTGATGCCCCGGACGCCCCCGGCGTGAGAAAGCGAAGGTCGATGCGCTCGGCCTGGTGGCCGCCGTATTCCAGAATCTTGGCGTACAGGCGGGCCACTGTGGCCTCGCCGACCTGATGGAGCAGCCCTTGGATGCCCGGGTCGCGTGGATCGGCTCTGACCTCGCATGTGCTCACTGTGCCGTTGTCCAGTAGATGCGTCTGGATCTGGGCGGCTATGGCGGCCGGGCTGTGCACCGTTGATTCGGTACTGAACTCGATACGCCGCACGACATGGTGAGCCCCGAGCTCCCTGGCTCGGTCCATGAGATCGTGCACGTGCTCGGGCCCGATGCTGATGGCCAGGATGAAGGTGTGCGAGGACCGGCGGCTGGCCTCCCGAACCAGATCGAGCCCGCGCGGTTCCAGCTGCCCAGGAAAATCCTCCCGGGGAAACATCAGGTCCGCGATTACCAGGTCGAACGGCGCCGACGAAGTGATGAGGCGGCGGCCCTCCTCCACATCGGTCGCGATCTCCCAGTCAATCTCCCATCTGATTTCCCGGTCAATCCGGGCCTGCGTGCGGTCAAGCAATCGTTCATCGTCATCGACCATCAAGGCGCGTATTCGGGCCACGCTCATCCTCCATGCCACAATGCCAGCTTGACCTCCGCAGCGAACGTCCAGTCGTCCTCGGCAAGCTCCCGACCTCGCAGCGAGCCGGCGAATGGCCTCAGCTTGTCGCTCAGCGCCTCGAGGCCGTGCCCAGGCGGCGCGCAGGCCACGGTGCCGGAATTGCGCACCACAATCTGCATGGTGTCCTGATCTGGTTGCTTGTAAACGACGTGTACACGGCAGGACGCGCCCACCAGCCGGTGCTTCTCGATGTTTTCCAGCAAATGGCTGACTATCTGCTCAAGCAGCCTTCCAGGGCAGAACACCTTCATCTGGCTGTATTCGGTCCCGCTCTGCGCGGCGCGGCCATCATGAGTATCGAGCAGCTTCGCCAGGTACGGAGCGGGCCTGATCGGGGCCGACCGGATCAGCTCGACCAGCAGCGCCGGCATCTCATGGTCGGCCAGGTGCGCGGCCAGGAAGATGCGATTCCACCAGTTGATGCGATCGAGCAACTCGCGGCGTACCGCCCGCCAGGCTGGGTCACCCGGCCGCCAGGGTCCATGAGCCAGGGTGTGGAGCCGATCTGTGACCGCCCGCAACTCGCCGACATCCGGCCGGGCCAGGGTGAGCAGGCGGCGTTGATCGCGGCGCCCCAGCCAGTCGGAAACGAAGTCCCCCGCGAGAATCTGCCGTAGAGGGGGAAGGTTGGCTAGTGCTCGCTCCTCGAGTTGCCGGACACAGGTGTCCCAGTCCGCCTCCGCCGCCCGTGCGGATTCAGGTGACGGCTCGACCCGGTCAATATCTTCGACGAAACTGCGGACCAGCAGCAGACCGGCTTCCAGGCCATGCCGGACCACTGGCCGCACTAGGTACTCGCTGAGGCGCTCCCACGCTTCTTTGGGGTCCTGGGGCTTGCTGAGGATCCGGTAGTCGGCGATGCTCAGCAGATTCCGTACGGCGTGCAGGTAGTCGTCAGACGCGGCATGCTCCTTCTCCAGGTAGTTACGGCATTCCTGGAGGCTGTGGCGAAGCTGCGTGACGTCGATGGGGGAGTTGCCCGGCGCCCGGAGCAGCAGTCGGCAGCAGTCGAGCAGCATCTGGTCGATCAGGACCGCCTCGTTTCCCGCCGAGGCCAGCAACCGGGGAAGTAGCTCAACCAGCCGCTGCGGAACCGCCGCCGACATGACCATGAGGGTCTGGACCCGCAGCCACAGCGGCGCGGTCAGCTGCTCGAAGCTCGTGACGCATACCTGGGACAGCAGGTGGATGCCGGCCTGGAAGTATAGCGGCGGGAGCCGCAACCACTGCTGCTCCGCGGCGAGCAGGCGGATCAGCGCCACGCTGGTCCATTCATCTGCGGGCGGATTGTCGCCGGTCAGCGCCCATAGCCGGTCGATCACCTCTTGGCGATCGCGGACGGTGCGGCGCGCTTGCAGCAGCAGGCCACGCCAGCGCAGGTAGTCGGTGGCCTCGCGAGCTGTGACAGGCACGCTGAACAGATCGGCCGCGGAGTCGCGGGCTACCTCGTCCAGCTCTCGCGGCCTCAGCATGTCCCGCAGCAGCTCCGCGTGTTTGAACAGCCTCGGTGAGGTGGTTTCTTCGTCCAGTTGATAGCGCTCGCGCGTCGCGCACATGGGGCAATCGTGCGGGCTGAACGCCGTGATCTGACTGACGGCGGCGAAGCGGATCGACACCGGCACCTGCGGCTCGTGCCAGGGAGCGTCGGCCGGCCGCACTCCGTCGGCATCAGTCGCCGACGGCACGGACACTACGCGCAGCATCCGGAGAGCTTCAGCGCCATTGGCGTCGTCCATCTGGTCCAGCACGCACACGGCCGTTATCCAGCTCGCGCCGCTCTTGGCGGCCAGCCTGACCAGCTGAAGCAGCGTGCTCCCGGTGATGGCCCACCAGTGGATGATCAGGACTCCGAGCGGCCTGCTCACTTCGGTCAGGCTGGCCGGAAAGGCCCACGCGTCTCCCGCGGCCTGTCTCGGGACCGCGGTCACCTCGTCGACCCGGAAACCATCTGCGCTCAGGCGGCCGTACACGGTGTCGGCCATGCTTCCGGCATTGCCATCAGAAGCCACGTACCAGATTGCCAGCGGGCCTCCCGTAGCTGTATCGGCGTTGCTTTGGGCCCGGATGTCGGCGAATGCCTGTCTGACCTCTGCGAGAACCCTCTCGGTGATCTGGTCGGATCCTTCCTGCTGGTGCATGGCCTGGGGCCGGAAAAACGCGCTGTAGTGTCGGCGCGGGGGGTCGTCGATGTGACCGAGGCGGAGGACATCCGGCCCGGTGGCGCACCAGCTCAGCAGGTCCTGTTCGGTTCCGTGGTTCGAGTCCTCAGTGGCCGACGGCGTCGGCCGGAGCATCAGGGGGTCGATATCGACGACGTCTTCGTCCGCTGATCCGCTGTAGCCGATCTCCGCCTCGGCCAGCGATACGACCGGGATAGTCCGGTTCAGCAGCCGCACCGGTCCGCGCTCGTCCCTGGCGTCAACCACGCACGCGATGATCAGGGGATCGGCATCTCGGCCTGCAATCATGCGGACGGCGCGCCGTACCGTGTTCTCAGTGCAGATCAGATCTGTGCACAGCGCTACTGTGCGGCCGGCCGGTACCTGCTCGCTGATGGGCGGCTCGCCGATGTTGAGCTCGGACTGCTGCGTATAGAACCGCCCGCCCAGGGACAGGCACTCGCTGAGGTGCCGAACCAGCGGACGGGAGGTCGATCCGACTTGGAACACTCCGGTCGGCGCATTCTCCCGCGCCGCTGCCCGCAGCGCCATTTCCGCCTTACGGGCCAGGACGAACGCCGCCAATGACGTTCCCGTCGTCGCGGTCAGTAGCCTGTCGACCGAAATCCACCGGTCGGTGAGACGGAGAGTCGGTCCGCGGAACGCACCATGCTCCACCCCCTTCCCGCCTGCGCTGACCGCCGCGGCTAGGTGCTGGCCCACCGCCTCCGCTAGGGTCTCCTGCACGCCGGGCAGTGACAGTGTCAGCTCCACCAGCGTCGTGCTCGTTTCGAGCAGATGCCGGTTGGAGTGCAGGGTCTCGGAAAGCCGGTCTGGGTCTCCGCCCGCCGCCCGCCAGCATTCCGCCACCCTGGATACTTCGACCGCGCCTCCTTGCTCGGAAAGGGCGGTCAGGACTGCGCGCAGGGCAGCCGAGCCGCCGCACCACGCCGGTTCGCCCCGGCGGTCCAGCACCAAGACCGGATTACGGGCGTCATCGTCTGCGGTCATCTGCTCTTCGTTGAAGGCCGCTACGCAAGGACCGAGCACGTGCGGCTCGGCATCGGGAAAAGCGACGACGATCAGGCCTCCGTGCGCCAAAGAGCTGGCAAAGTCCAGGAGCTGACGGGTAGCGCCGCGCCACCGGTCGTCGATTCTGGCCGGGCCGACGTCGGGCAACGGAACCGTGATGATCAGGCCATCGGTCCGCCAACCCGGATGCGAGCCGTTGAGCTTGATAGCTACACGCGTCCGGTCCGCGTCTACCAGGCCACGTTCCGGGTCGAAGAAGCAGTTTATCCAGCCTAGCTGGGGCGTCAGGCCAGGAACTGACGTGCTTGCCCATGGCGGGCGCCAACGAGGCAGAGAGGGACCGGTGGGGAGGGTGAGCTCGAGGAGCGTACCGGGGATATAGCTGAATCCCTCTTCCACGACGCCGATTCCACCGTGGTCGCTGGCGAACAGCAATCCGGCCAGCAAATCAGCGGTGCGGGCCTGGACCCCACCGTGGTAACTGCGTACGACCCGCGCTACCCACCCAAGCCCCGTGGCGCCTATCCTCCGGCTGTCGTCCCCGGCCGTTGGAGCCGATCGCATACCCAGCGCGTGCAGGATCGTATCCTGGCGGCTTCTCTCCGGACGAGCGCCGCGGTAGGCCGCGTCGACTACTGGGCCGAGTCGGGCGGCAAGGTTCGCGCCAGAATCGGCCACGATCAGGCGCAGCACGTGGCTGCTGTCCGCCAGTGCACGCTCGGCGATCTCAGCCATCTGGTCATGCCTGCCGTTCTGCCGACGGGCATAGATGTCCGCTGGCACCAGAATGGCGCCGACCAATGCCACCGGCGGGCCCCCGTTATCGCTGCCGTGTTCCGCCACGTTCTCCACCAGTTCGGTTAGGACCGTCTGGCTCAGCGTCTGCGCGTCTGACCGCGACAAGCCCAAGTCCTCAAGTCCTGCGGCGACGGCGATGAAGGACTCCGATTCCCGCAATTGCGCAGCCGGCATCGGCTCGAGCCAGCGGAACCTGTACACGCGCCGCCGCTGATACGGGTCATTGTGCGGGTCTGATTCGGCCAGCCCGGGGTATGAGCCTGGCTCCTGGAGTTCGGGAAGCGCTCGGTCCAGGATCCGCACCGGGTTCTTCTCCCAGTGCGGCGGCTTAAGGGAGCGGAGGAAGCCGACCTGGCGCATGAAGACAAGCGCGTCGCGTCGGGCTCGGGCCCGACGCTCGGCCAAAGTGGGGCCGCCACCCGTTGTCTCTCCGGTCTGGGAAACAGATGTCGTCGGCAACGTGACCGTGGCTGATATCCCTGACTTCACGGCGGCGTCGAGCAAGAGCAGGGCCCCGGCCAGAACGCCAAAGTCCACGAACTCGACCCGGGAGAAGTCCAGGTGAAGATCCTTCGGTTCGGCTTCGGGCCAGGCACGGCCGACGGCGTAAGCGCCCCGCCTCAGTTCGTCCTCCCACGCCAGTAGCGTCAGCATGCGGGGGAAGCGATAGGTGGCCATGGTCGTCTCTCCCCTGGACGATGGCTGTTCCGCCGCGCCTGCGAATGATGACCGAGCGGGCCGGTTTGACCCATTTCATGCCTAACATGCCGATTCAAATTCCTCAACCCCTGAGCGTCACATGACGCAAGTCGGTCAGCTGTAAACGCGCCGGGGGGGCCAGCCGTCCTATACAAGGAGCCTGCTCAGGTGAGATGCCACCATCGCGGAATTCATGGCTAAGGGTTGACGTGCTGTCGGCGTGTCCGCTTCGTTTCATGCACCTCCGCAGTGCGCTGGGAGGTTACGATGTGCAACAGAGCTATCGCAATGCCCCTGTTTGCCTATTTGGCCGGACTGCTGACGGGCAGGCGAGGTAGGGTTTCGGGGGTTACCTTGTCACATTCCAGCGCCCTGACCTGCACTGATCAGGGTACGAGCCCGGGACTACCCTGATGATCGATATGGCCGTGCTTCCTGAGTGCAAGCGGGTAGCCGTGTCGCCTGAGGGCGGCCGGTCCACCGTGCTCCGTGAAAACTGGGACGCGCATGCGGACGAATGGATCGCCTGCGTGAGATCTTCGGACCAGCTGGACAGCTACTGGCGGTTCCACCGCAAACACTTCTTCTCGCTCGTCCCGACCCCGACCCCGGGGCGTGTGACGCTCGATATCGGCTGCGGTGAGGGTCGCGTCGGCCGCGATCTGCAGAATGATGGTCACCTGGTGCTCGGGGTTGACTGGTCCAAGACGATGTGCAAGGCAGCGGCGACCCATCCGGAGA
>Ga0335085_10016912_pt1 | contig 10518 bp, 10 predicted proteins | sample Lox_Sample_45_FD_206712 | JGI IMG/M metagenome (GOLD analysis project Ga0335085, IMG submission 206712) | Soil microbial communities from Loxahatchee National Wildlife Refuge, Florida, United States - Lox_Sample_4.5 | ecosystem: Environmental > Terrestrial > Soil > Wetlands | place: USA...
TGCTGAGGACGCCCGACACACCCCAGTGCGCAAGCTGCTTCAGCTGCCCGCTGATGACATCGCGCGTGAAGTTGTCGGCGGTGAACGTCGTGCCTTTGCGGTAGCCGAGATGCACGTGAGCGTCGACGATCGCAGGCATGACCGTCTTGCCCGACAGATCGATGTGTTCCGCGTTGGACGGCGCAGCACTGGCGAATCGTCCGTCGACCACCGCGATCGAGGCGTTTTCGATCGGCGGGCCGCCGTTGCCATCGATCAGCCGAACATGCTCGTACACGGTTGCGCGCGGAGCGGCGTGGATGACGATCGCGGCCGCGGCGATGAAAACTGCAACCGCGCGTGTCATGCGCGCTGGATCAACGGGCGCAGCTCACGCACGCTTCGCAGATGTTCGAGGTCGAAGATGCGCGCGACGAGCGTCTCGAACGTCCGCTGGCCGAGGACGGGCACGATCAGCTCTCGCGCCTTGGCGATCACCTCGTCGCGCGTCATCGGGTTCTCCGCCGTCCCGCGCACGTCGTCCACTCGCTCCGAGACCGTCCGGCCGTCGAGCGTCGTGACTTCGACGATCGCGGCGCGGCGGGGCAGGAACTTCTCCAGCGACTCGTCGCCGATGAGCTGCACTTTGGCGCGGTGCCTGAGAATCACCGGGTCGGTCATGCGCGCCTTGTCGTGCGCCGATTTGAACGTCACCGTCCTGTCGACCAGCATGACGGCGACCATGTGCTGCAGCGAGATGTCGGAGATCTCGCGGTTGTCGACGATCTTCGCTTCGTTGGTCGCCACGCGGACGACGATGCGGCGGACCTGATCGGCATCGAAGCTGTTCTTCTTGATCAGGATCTCGAGCGCGTCGAGGACGGCCTGAATCGGCGCGCCGACCGTCCACTTCTTGATGTTCGTGCGCGAGATCTCGTACCGCTCGCCGAGCTTCTCGACGAGCATCGACGGATCGTTCTTCGGCCCGAATGCCAGGAAAAAATTGTCCGCGCCCGACAGCACGTCGTCCACGCCGGTGCCGCCGGCTTCGACGAGCAGCGCCGCCGTCACGCCGTTCTTCGCGGCCATGCCGCCGAAGTCGAACGCCTTCTCGACGTGTTCGGTGTCGCGCTGCCACGTCGCGAGGCCCGACGCCATCTGCGCGGTGTACGAGAGCACCCATCGCATCTGCTGCGCGTTCAGTTTCGACGCGCAGGCGGCCGCCGCCGCGGATCCGAACGTGCCCGACAGCGCGTGCGTGCTGCGATGCGTGTCGGCCATGTACTGCAGCTTGCCGAGCGTTGCCGTGAAGCGCGGGCCGATGTCGTAGCCGAGCGCGACGCACCGCATGTAGTGTTCGCCGCTGATGCCCCATTTCTCGCCGACGGCGAGCGCCGCGGGCACGACGGAGCATCCCGGGTGCGACTGCGACGGCGGATGCGTGTCGTCGGTCTCGTCCGAGTGGGCGAGCATGCCGTTGGCGAGCGCCGCCTCGATGGGTCCGCAGACGACGTTGCTGCCGGCGACCGTGGCGACTCTCTCGCCGCCGTACGTCCGCGCGAAGTTGATCGCGAATTTACCCGGCGGGAGCTCCGATCCGGAGATCGCGGCGGCGAGCGTGTCGAGAATCATGTGCTTCGTCTTCTCGACGACGGCATCGGGAAGCGGATGTGTGGCGGCCTCGGCCATGTACGTCGAGAGCCTGGTCATGATCGGGCCGACTGCCGCTGTCTCCGCGAACAGCTCGCGCGGAATCATCGACGCGACGAGAGTGCCGCCCGCGGTTTTGAGTAGGTCTCGTCGTTTCATATTTATTCCTTTGGCTCGGGCAATGCACCGGCGGACGGCTTCAACAATCCCGTCTTCGAGTACGTCGTCAGCTTGTCGCGCGTATCCGTGATGTCGAGGTTGCGCATCGTCAACTGGCCGATGCGATCCTGCGGCGTGAAGAACGCCTCGCCCTTTTCCATCGTCAGCCGCTCGGGCTTGTACGTGAGGTTCGGGCTCGTCGTGTCGAGAATGGAGTAGTCGTTGCCGCGGCGCAGCTCGACCGTCACTTCGCCCGTGACGGCGCGCGCGACCCAGCGCTGCGCCGACTCGCGAAGCATCAGCGACTGGCTGTCGAACCAGCGGCCCTGATAGAGCAGCCGTCCGAGCCTGCGGCCGTTCTCGCGGTACTGCTCGATCGTGTCCTCGTTGTGGATGCCGGTGACGAGGCGCTCATAGGCGATGAAGAGCAGCGCCATGCCCGGCGCTTCGTAGATGCCTCGGCTCTTCGCCTCGATGATGCGGTTCTCGATCTGGTCGCTCATGCCGAGGCCGTGGCGTCCGCCGATGCGGTTGGCCTCGAGCATCAGCTCCACGACGTCGTCGAACATCCTGCCGTTCAGCGCGGACGGCCGGCCTTCGTCGAAACGGATCGTCACCGTCTCCGGCCTGACCGCGACGTCCTCGCGCCACGACGCGACGCCCATGATCGGCTCGACGATCTTGATGCCTTTGTTCAGGAACTCGAGGTCCTTCGCTTCGTGCGTCGCGCCGAGGAGGTTGGAGTCGGTCGAGTAGGCCTTCTCGGTGCTCATCTTGTAGGCGAGCCCGGCCTTCGCCATGTACTCCGACATCTCCTTGCGTCCGCCGAGCTCGTCGATGAACTGCTGATCGAGCCACGGTTTGTAGATCTTGAGATTCGGATTCGCGAGCAGGCCGTACCGGTAGAACCGTTCGATGTCGTTGCCCTTGAACGTGCTGCCGTCGCCCCACACGTTCACGTCGTCTTCCTTCATCGCGACGACGAGCATCGTGCCGGTGACGGCGCGGCCGATGGGCGTGGTGTTGAAGTACGGCACGCCGGCCGTGGAGATGTGGAACGCGCCGCACTGCAGCGCCGCGATGCCTTCGGCGACGAGCTGCGCGCGGCAGTCGATCAGCCGCGCCTTCTCGGCGCCGTACGCGAGGGCCTTGCGCGGAATCTCGTCGTAGTCGGGTTCGTCCGGCTGTCCGAGGTTCGCCGTGTATGCGTACGGAATCGCGCCCTTGCCGCGCATCCAGTGCAGCGCGGCGCTCGTGTCGAGGCCGCCGGAAAACGCGATGCCGACCTTCTGTCCCCGGGGAATGCTCTGAAGAATCGTGGCCATGGAGGACCACATTGTACAAGGCTGAGGGCTAACGGCTTCGCCCTTCAGAAGTCAACGCTCGTTCCGAAATGCACGCGCGTGTCGCCGCCGATGCCGTGAGCGATATCGAGGTTCAGGCGGAGGGCGGTGACGACGAACCAGACGCCGCCGCCGATGCCGCGTTCGAAGTGCTGGTCGGCGAGCTGCCGGCCCTTGTCGTAGATCGTGCCGATGTCAACGAACGCGCTCACGCCGAACTTGCCGATGCTCAATGGAGAGGAGAGCGGCGCGCGGATTTCCGCGGTGCCCGCGACGAGCGTATCTCCGATCGACGATCCGGCGCGGAAGCCGCGCAGGCTGGCCATGCCTCCGAGCATCGGCTGCAGGTACGGCGGCAGCGGGACGTCTGAATCCTGCCGCAGCGCGCGCACGACGAGGATGTTCTGCCCGATGAGGCCGAGGTAGCCGCGGCCCTCGAGCTCCGTCCGGTTCGCCGCCGTCGCGTGCTGGAAGTCGAGATGCTCGACCGACGCGCGCGCGTAGACGGCGTTGCGCGCGAGCATCGGATCCAGCCGCGTGTCGAACGTGATGTCCGCGCCCGCCTGCGTGAATCGATCCGAGGTGTTCGCGAAATCGACGTGCTGCCAGCCGGCCGTTCCGCCGACGCGCAGCTGCGGCGTAATCGCGCGCTCGGCGCGCACCCACACGCGATCGCGCGCGTCGTCCTGCTCGAAAAACGGGTTCGTCCGCTCGACGATGCCGGCGCCGGCGTCCACGCGCGTGAGCGGGCCGCCGTCGAAGTTCTTCTCGATCTGCGCTCCGGCCTGACGCGTGCCGCCCCACGACAGCGGAAACGACACACGGCTGTTGGCGCCGAGGACATTTGCCTTCGCGAGCTGGAGGCCGTACGACCAGCCGTAGCCGTCTTCGAAGTCGAGCAGGGGAAACCACAGCGTGCCGAACCCGTGACGCCGCACGACGCGCGAGACGCCGGGCTCGCCGCCTTCCTCGTTCCCATTGAACAGCTCGAGCTTCACCGGCCCTTCGTTGACGATGACGACGAGGAGGATCTGCGACGCATCTTCAATGGACGCGTATCGCTTCAGCACCTGAACGCGTTCGAACTTGTGCGTCGACTCGAGCCGCCTGGTGACGACCTCGGGAAGATCGGGAGTGAACGGCGCGCCGATCTCGACGCCGGTCATCTTCCGCATGTCGTCGTCGGAGGTCAGCAGGTTGCCCTGGACGCGGATGTCCGTGACGACTTCCTGGGCGTACGTCGTGTCCGCCGTCAGGCAGACCAGGGCGAGCGCCAGCGCGCCGAATCGCGCAATCACCTGATGATGACCTTCGACGTGACGCTGGCTTCGCGGTAGTCGTGGTAGTTCGTCTTCTGGCTGAACGTGAACTGGCCGATGGCGAGCGTCATCGCCGCGCCGATCTCGATGTCTTTCGGCAGCCACACGTCCTTGAACGGCTGGCTCATCGTCATCGACGCCTTGACGGAGTCGACGCTGACGAGCCATGCGGCGGGGAGGAACTCGAAGTCGATGTTGTCGAACGTGTATTTCACGATCTGCTTCGTCGACGGCTCGACCCAGAGCGTGATCACGGCGACTTTGTTGAGCAGACGGCGGAATTCCTCGTCTTCGCGGCGTTCCTGTTCGCTTCGCTGGCGGCCGCGCCCGCGGCCCTGGCTGGGCTCGTAGAGGCGCGTCGGGTAGTACTCGACGCGCAGCACGTCGCGACCTTCGAACTTCTCCCGGCCCGCGAGCGCGTACCGGCCTTCGTCGAACTTGAATCGCAGGAAATACGACGACGACACGAACTGCGGCTGGCGGGTCTGCCGGATCAGCGAGTCGACGTTGGCGGGCGCGTCGCCGGCGACGTCGCCGTTCGAACGTCCGCGCCCTTCGCGCCGCACCGTCCGCACCATGTATTCGTCTTCGAATTTCCGCCGGTCCGCTTCGCTGATGGCCGCGCCGTTCGCTCTGACCGGGCTCTTGACGAAGAAGCCCTCGCGCAGAAACCACGTGTAGTCCCGCTGTTCACCCCACAGCCGCACGCCGCCGGGGCCGTTCAGCACGAGCTCCTCGCGCTCGTCGAGGATGTACTGCTGCAGCTTCTTCCAGTTGTCGTCGCGGCGCGCGACGACGTCTTTCATGAAGGCGTCGAGGTCGGTCTGCGCGAGGGCGTTCGTCGCGCCCGTCGATGACAGGAGTGTGACGACGAGAAGGGCGGAGAACAGTCTCGACATAACGAATACATACGTTAGCCGAGACTGTTTCGGATGCGGATTCCTACTAGCGATGGAAACGCGCGACGAGCTCGGCCTTGCCGAGGACGTGGCCGTCCATCGCGTTCACGACGGCGGTGCGCGTCGCCGCCGCTTCCTGCGGTGTGCCCATCGGGACGTCGAGCTTCGTGTCGAGCGCGTACAGCTCGAACGTGTAGTGGTGGTACGGTCCGGGAGGCGCGCCGGGGCCCATGTAGCCGTTGCTGCGCAGGCTGACCTGACGCATGCCGTCGGCGTGCTCGCCGGCCATCACGCCTTCGGGCAGACCGGTGGACGTGCCGGGGATGTTCCACACGAGCCAGTGCGTGATGTCCATCTTCGAGCCCTTCTGCAGCACGGGCTCGGGATCGTGCATCAGGAGCACGAAGCTCTGCGTGCCGGGCGGCACCTGCGACCACGAGAGCGCCGGCGACGGCGCAGTCGCCCCGGCCGCCTGCGTGTACTTGTCGGGAATCACGCCGCCGTCCTCCCACGCCGTCGTCGTCATGATCAGCGGGGGTGTCTGCGGTCCGCGGCCCGCGCCGCGTCCCTGTCCGCCGCCGGGCGGCGGTCCCTGCGCGAGGAGCGCGAGGCTCGCCGCGACCGTCAGTGCTGCCGTCGTCAAAGCCGTTCTTTTCATCGGTCAGTCCCTCCGTTGCAGGCCGTGAGGTCTGCGGACATGGATCCTAATTCAGAAACCAGCTCGAATCCGAAGTCGGGTGTGCCGCTGCGTGAAGAGCGGATGAACGTGCTCGTGTCGTCGATCGGCAGCGTCGAGGCGTTCTCGCAGAAGGCCTTCTCCTTGCCGTCCTGCTTCAGGTACTCCTCGACGTTCGACAGGTAGAACGCCGACACGACCGCATGCCGATCGTTCAAGTACTGTCCCACCGACCGCAGGGCCTTGGGGCCGGCGAAGTCGCCCATCACGGGGACGAGCCGGTTCTCCGACTCGAACGTCTTCATCCACTGGAACGCTTCCTCGGTCGCGAGGAAGCTGTGCTCGAAACCGGCCTGATCGGCGGCTCTCATCAGATCCGCGTACGTCGGCTCCCGCGTAATCCGCCGTCCCGCGTTCGTCGTCGTCGAGTACTGAATCGACGGCCCGTAGACGAAGACCGCGTTGTAGATGTGCTGCATTCGCAGGATGTCCGCCGACGACAGCTGAAATCGATGCACTTTCGTGAGGTGGTTGACGATCGCACGCATGTTGCGGCTGTAGAGCGTGTCGGCCGGCTGCGTGTTCGCGATCGCGTCGAAGATCTCTTCCGCCGTCGACTTGCCGCTGATGTTCTCGGGCCGCGGGCGGGAGAACAGCCGCGCGACGAATTCCGCGCGATCGGCGGACATCTCGAAGAGCGCCTTGTAAATCAGGTGGAAGTCGAAGTTGCCGCGCCGGACGTCGACGATGAACGCCATCTTCGGCTTGAGCGCGACGATGTACGTGAAGTTCTGTTCGGGACCGACGCCGACGTAGACGCGATTCTGTCTGGCTTTCTGCACGAGCGGCGGCAGCACGTGCTGGAACCAGCGCTCGTTGGACAGCAGGTTGTCGGAGGAAAAATTTCCGGGGCGCTCCGAGAAATCGGTCGCCATGCGCCAGAACTCCTCGTCCGACACGCGATCGGGCAGCGTGTCGGCCGCGAGGCCGACCGCCAGAAGCGCTGCGGCGACGAGCGCGAGAAGCAGCCTGCGCAAGGAGATAATCTTAGTATATGAACCCAGCCGAGCAGGTCCTCCAGGTCGCGACCGGATACATGGCGTCGTCGGCGTTGTACGTCGCCGTGAATCTGAACATCGCCGACCATCTCGCATCAGGTCCGAAGACCGCCGCGGAGCTCGCGAACACGACCGGCATGAACGACGACGCGCTCTACCGCGTGCTGCGTCTGCTCGCCAGCCTCGGCATTTTCGCCGAGACCGCGCCGAAGACCTTTGCGCTCAACCCCGCGGCGGAGCTGCTGCGCTCGAACGTGCCGCACTCGCTCCGGAGCATGGCGTTCTTTCTGCCGGATCCGTTTCACTACCGGATCTTCGCGAACATCATGGATGCGGTGAAGACCGGCATTCCGGCGTCGCAGACCACGCTCGGGATGCCGGTCTTCAAGTATCTCGAGGGCGATCAGGCGTACTCGAAGATCTTCAACGACGCGATGACGGCGCTGAGCGCGCCCGTCGCCGGCGCGGCGCTCGAGGCGTACGACTTCAGCGGGATTGGCACGCTCGTCGACGTGGCAGGCGGCCACGGCGAGCTGTTGATGTCGATTCTCAAGGCCCACCCGCGCATGCGCGGCATCGTCTGCGATCTCGAGCACGTGATCGCCGGCGCGAGGCCGCGTATCGCGGCCGCAGGGCTCTCGGATCGCCTGCAGGCGGCGGCGTGCGACTTCTTCACGTCCGTGCCCGAGGGCGGCGACGCGTACATCATGAAGAACATCATTCACGACTGGTACGACGACAAGGCCAGGCTGATCCTGCACACGATCGCGAAGGCGATGGGCGGGAAGAAGGGCAAGGTCATCCTCCTCGAACCCGTCGTGGCGTCCACGGGCGGCCCCGACTTCGCCAAGTTCATCGACATCGAGATGCTGATGTTTCCCGGCGGGAAAGAGCGAACGGCCGAGGAGTTCAGCGCGCTCTTTGCCAGCGCGGGCTTCGCGCTGACGAAGATCGTGCCGACGAAATCGCCGCTGCTCGTGATCGAGGCCGTTCGAGCGTAGGGTGGACGTTCAGGTCTGCTCAGTACCGCTGACTGGCCGGCGGCGTGATGCCGTTCAGCCGCAGATACACGACCATCTGGCCATAGATGTCCCACGTGTGGCCGATGACGTAGTACACGACGCGCGCTTTGGTCGACGGTCCCATGAACCGATCGAACCTCGTCGACGCCGCCTGCGCGATCATCGTCTGGTCGGTCTGCTCCTTGAGCGCGGCCGTGCCGAAGTCGAACGAGTCTGCGAGCGTCTTTAGGATTTCCGCACGCGACGTGGCCTTCATGTTGTACGGCGGCGCCGGCGCTTTCGCACCGAATCGCCCCATCTGGACGATGTTCGCCTCGGCGACGTGGAGAATCTGCTCGCCCCACGTCCGCTCGGCCGGCGTCGCGCGGTAGCTGAACTTGTCCTCCGGCATGGCCGCCGCGATCTTCATCATCGTGTCCTTGAGCCGCATCCAGTCCTGCAGTGCGTTGTCCTGCAGCGACACCGTCTGTGCCTCGACCATGGGCACCGCAAGTGCGGCCAGCGCGAGCGCGAGCAGTTTTTTCATGGCCCCAATTGTTGATCCATAATGGCGCGCTATGAAGAAAGTTTTGTTCCTCCTCGCATGCGTGCTGGCCGCCGGCCGGCCCGCGTTCGCGCAGATCAGCCTCGAAGGCGAATGGGTCGGCCGGTACCAGGAAGATCAGATGGACCGCGTGCCCGGCGGCGACTGGGGCGACTACACGGGCCTGCCGATCAACGAAGCCGCGCGGTACTACGCCGACGCCTGGGACATCTCGCGCATGTCCGTGCCGGAGCACCAGTGCGAGGTCTACAACATCGGCCACATCTTCCGCGGGCCGGTGCAGTTCCGCATCTGGAACGAACGCGATCCCGATTCGCAGGAGCTCGTCGCGATCAAGATGTATCTCGGCACGTACGAACAGTGGCGGACGATCTGGCTCGACGGCCGGCCGCATCCGCCCGAGTACATGCCGCACACGTGGATGGGTTTCTCGACGGGCGAGTGGCACGGCGACGACCTCGTCGTGAAGACGACGCACATCAAAGCGGAGTACCTCAGACGCGAAGGCATTCCGTACAGCGACAAGCTCGAGGTGGAGGAGCACTGGCTGCGCCACGGCAACACCATCACCCACGTGATGATCGCGACCGATCCCGTGTATCTCAGCGAGCCGATGATCAACACCGAGGAATTCGTCGTGATGGATCGCAGCAACACCAACTGGCTCTACAACTGCGAGACGGCCGAGGAAGTGCCGCGGCTCAAACACGACGTGCCGAATTTCCTCGCCGGTCAGAATCCGAACCTGACGTACTTCGCGAACCAGTCCGGGCTGCCGCAGGAAGCGGTGCGCGGCGGGGCGGAGACCATCTACCCGGAGTACCGCGAGAAGCTGCGCAAGCTGATGCAGGGGGCCCGGTGAAGACGTTCGCGTGGCTCGTCGGGTTCGCGGTTCTCGGCGTGACAGCCGCCGCGCAGGAGCGCTATATCGACGTCAACCGCGGCGTCAAAGAAGTTGCGGTGCACGGGCCGGTTCACACCGTGCACGTGTCCGGCGGCATCTACGCGCTGATTGGCGGCGGCGCCAACGTCGTCGTCTCGGTCGGCGACGAGGGCGTCCTCGTCGTGGACACGGGCGCGGCCGCGCAGTGGGACAACATCAGCGCGGCGATCCGGGATCTGTCGAAAGACAAGGACCCGATCCGCTGGATCATCAACACGACGCTCGATCCCGATCACATCGGCAACAACGAGAAGATGTCGAACGCCGGGCGTACTGTGAACGGCAACCCGGCGGCGATCATCTCGCACGAAAAGCTGCCGATCCGCATGATCAAGCTGCCGGTCCCGGTGCCCGTCACCGCGCGTCCGGTCAACACGTTCTTCAGCGAGCAGCGCGATCTCTTCTTCAACGGCAACCCGGTGTTCATCTATCACACCGTGTCGCACACCGACGGCGACGTCTTCGTGCATTTCAGGGGCGACGACGTCATCGCCGCCGGCGAACTGTTCCTGACGACGACGTATCCGAACATCGACGTCGCGAACGGCGGCACCACGCAGGGATATATCGACAGCCTGAACCGCGTCCTCGATCTCGCGGTGCCGAAGCATCTCGAAGAAGGCGGCACCTACATCGTCCCCGGGCACGGCCGCATCTGCGACGAGGCGGACGTGCTCGAGTACCACGACATGATCGTCATCGTTCGCGATCGAATCAAAGACGCGATCAAGAAGGGGATGACGCTCGATCAGATCAAAGCCGCGCGGCTGACGCGCGATTACGACGCCCGGTACGGCGCGGCGTCCGGTCCTGGATCCACGGCGAACTTCGTCGAAGCCGTCTACCGCGACCTCAGCAGCGGGAAGAAGTAGCCATGAAAAAACTGTTCATCGCATGCACTCTGACGGCCGCCGTGGTCGCGATCG
>Ga0335085_10016913_pt1 | contig 10517 bp, 7 predicted proteins | sample Lox_Sample_45_FD_206712 | JGI IMG/M metagenome (GOLD analysis project Ga0335085, IMG submission 206712) | Soil microbial communities from Loxahatchee National Wildlife Refuge, Florida, United States - Lox_Sample_4.5 | ecosystem: Environmental > Terrestrial > Soil > Wetlands | place: USA: Florida...
GCCGGCAGGAGCGCCTCCGGCCGGGCCGAAGCGGCCTGGGCGGAAGCTTCCGCTGGCGGCTGAGGCGAGCCGGCCGAGCGGTCGGGCTTGCGTCCCAGGCTCGGCATCAGGCCAGACAGGTGCCTGTGCGCCGAGGCGATCCCGTAGCGGTGCGGAGCGGCGTGATCAGCGCCTTCGGGGTGTTCGCTGCCGGGCGCGGGCTCTGCGCCGGCGGCGGGCTCGGGCTCCGCGTGAACCTCGGGGAACGGGCCCGCGTCCGGGAACGGGCCTGCGTCCGGGAACGCCCCGGCCTCAGGGAACGGAGCCGGCTCGGGGCGCGGGCGGACCAGCGGGAGCAGGTTGGCCTCGGGCAGCGGCCAGGATGCCGGGCCCAGGGAGGCCGGCGGCGCGCCCGGGCCGCGGAAGCCGGGACCGGAGTCGTGGGCGACCTCGAGCGTCCGGGCCGCTGGCGGCTCGGCCGGAGGCGGCGGGGTGGCCCACGCGGGGCCCTGATCCGCTTCGGGCACCTGGCCAGCGTCCGGAGCGCCTGCGGTGTCCGGTCCCGGTCCGAACGGCCACGGAGACCACGACGGCCGCGTCGCCGGATCCGCCTTGGCGCGCTTGGGGGCCCGGCGGGCCGGCGCGCGTTCCGGTACCTGCACCTGGTCCGTGACCTGCACCTGGTCCGGTACCTGCACCTGGTCCGGTAGCTGCCCTGGCGACGGCGGGACACCCGGCTCGGCCACCGGGAACACGATCGGTGCTACGGCCGGTGCGACGAGCGGCGCGAGGGTAGGCGGCGGGGTCGTCTGGCGAGCCGCCAGCGATTCCGGGACCACCCGCTTGACCTTGACCGGACGCACGTCGGCCTGCGCCATCTCCTGCGCATCTGGTATAGCGAGGCGTGGTGCGGACGCGGCCGACCGGGCCTTGACCACGACCTTCTTCGTCTTCTTCGGCCGGGCCTTGGGCGGGTGCTGGTGCCACACCCGGGCCGTCACCAGGATCTCGTCCTTCTCGGCGAACGGCGCCATCCGGCACCAGGTCCGCGGCTCGGCGACATACCTGAGCTGCGAGTTCACCAGTTCGGGTAGCCGCTTGCTTTCAATGACCGGCCTGGTCGTCAGCCAGGTGAGGACACCGGGAGGAAGTATGTAAAGCCAGACCAGGTTGTGGTTGAACGGCAGTCCGATAGCAATAAGGAAGAGCACATAAGGGACCGTGATCCCGACAAAAACTCCGATCCAGGTGATCGGCAATGGTGCTGGCAACCGAAAATCGTAAAGCTTGTAGAGCCTCTTCTCGATTCGCCAGATATTCGTGTAAGTGGGGAGATCCACTAGTGGGGTGCTCCTCCTTCCTGATTCGGGGTCAGTGGACTCCGAGCGCGTTCGCTATGCCGGTGGCAAGTGTATGCACGATGCCAGGCGTGTAGAAGATGACCGCAATGGCGACGGCCAGGACGATGAACTGCACGAACCGGGTGATCTCGCGGGTGAACAGGAAGAAGATCGCTACGATCCCGACGATACCGAGGAACAATGGCCCGAAAAGACCCTGCAGGTAGGTGACGAGACCCTGCGTGCTCAAGGCCACTGGAGCCATTGCGGCGGTGAGGTGAGTGTGCATAACGTGTCCCTTCCGGGATCAAATGATCTTCCAGGTAGTGCTGTGCCAGGGCGCTCGGGCAGGTACAAGTAAAGCGGATGCGCGAGTGCGGACGACCGTGGACACGGCGGCCGCGGAGGACCCGATGCCCGGACGGGGCGGTGCGACGGCATCGTGAGGGGCTGGAGAGACGGGTGCGGCTGGGGCCGGCGAGGTCGGCCGGCTAGGCGGCAAGAGGCAGGTTTGAGGGAGGCCGAACCGGGGAACACAGCCCCGACGACGGTCAGCCCATGGGAGAGGGGCCAGACAGAGACCAGTCCGCGCAAGCCAGGCCGGACCAGGACCGGCTGGCTGGCTGAAGCACGCCCGCATGCGGACATGGCGACGTCAGCTGGCCCTGTCCTGGTCATCGGGCACCCACCGTCTCGGACGACGCACCAATCCCTTTTACATACCATTTGCCGCCTTGCAGGTCGACAACCGACATACCATATGACATCTCGAGTTTCGATGTCACGCCCTGATTTCCCGCTGTTACCGATCCGGGCGGTTCAGGCAGCTGCCATATGACGGTCACCGTTATCTGCCGGATGGTGCCGCCGGGCGGCACCTGAAGCGCGCTGATCTGGTCAAAGGTCACCGCGCCGCCGAGTCCGGCCACCGAGACGCCATGGACGAGGAACCTGTCCAGCGCGCCACTATCACCACTGGCGTACGCCTGGAAAAATGCCGGCAGCTCGTTCATCAGCTGGCTCTGGGCCACCGGGTCCGAACCGCGCGGAGCCGCCGGCGGCGGAGCCTGCGGCGGTGCGGGCAGCCAGGCGGGCTCGCCGGAGACCACCAGCCCGCTGCCGGTGGCGGCGATCGGCACGCCCAGCTCCATGAGCTGGCCGCCCAGCAGGGCGAGCAGCGTCACCACGGCGTGCTGCCGATCCTGCACCTTGACGCCCGCCACCTGCACGGACTGCAGGTTGAGCTGGCCGATGCCATTCCAGCCCAGGCTCGGGTTGGCGGCCGAGAGGCTGGCGGGCACGAAGGCGGCCAGAGCCTGCTCCCGCTGGCTCAGGTTCTGCGGGCTGAACCCGAGATATACCCGGCCGAACTCGGTCGCGTAGGCCTCGGCCAGGCTAACCGGGAACTCCCCGCCGGTTCCCGTCCTGGCCCCGCCCGCCGGGGCCGGGGACGAGCTGAAGATGATCGCGGTGATGCCGCGGAACGCGATGACCAGCAGAGCCGTCCACAAGACGGCCCGCAGCGGCCACAGCAGCCATCTGCCGCCCGCCCCGTGTGAGCCGCCGCCGATCCCGGGACGGGCTGCGAGCGACCCGTCAGCCTGCATGCCCGCGGCCGGCGGATCCATCTCGCCGCCCAGTGTCAGCCGCTGGGCCGGCGGCGAGACCAGATCCGCCGAATTCAGATAGTACACAGACGATCGCGCTCCGTAACCGGACTTTGGCCCGCGAACCATCACACCTCCGCACGTTCCCGCTCCGGCGGTACCTAGAGCGACCGTCCCTTCCGTGCTGGCCTCGCGGTCCATTGTGCGCCATGAAGTCGCGGCGCGTGGGCAAAACCGGATACAGCCCATCACCAGAACATCTGCGTGGACAAAACGGCCAACACCTCTGATACGCGGCGGCCACGCTCTGGGTTCAATCAAGTTCGGACCGTGTTCAGCGCGGCCGGCGCCGGGCCCCTTCCCGGCCGTACCGCAGGCAGGAGACGGGGGTAGGCACCCGGCAGCGGCATCGTCGCAGGTCATCCCGCTTCCGGCGGACAGCGGCCGACCGGTCCGGCCGCAGACGGCGCGCCCGGGGAGCCGACGGCGAGCCGCGCGGGCCAGCCCGGCCGCCAGGCCGGCGGGAATCCCGGTTGCAGCTCGTGACCTGGGAAAGCCTGCCATCAGAAGTCGCTGGTCACCTCGGAAGATTAACGGTTGCTTACGGGCCGGGCCGACGGCCACTGCTACCTGTCGTATCTTTGCTCATATTCTGGTATCTGACCTTAGCTAGGATTGAATATTTGTACGATTCTGTCAACGGATGGTACTGGCTGGCGCTCATGTTCGCGGATAGCCCGGCCGGGCGGGCGAGTTACGCTTGAACTGGCATTCCCTGACGAGGGAGAGGCGCCCGTGGCGACAGGACCGGGGAACCAGATGGCGGCGGCCCCGGATGACCACGGCCGCATGCGGGCCTCACGTGCCGACCGCGAGCAGGTGATCGACGCGCTCAAGGCCGCGTTCGTGCAAGGACGTCTGACCAAGGACGAGCTCGACGAGCGGGTGGCCCGGGCGCTCGTCCCGCAGACATACGCCGAGCTGACCGCGCTCACGGACGATCTCCCGGCCGGGCTGCCCCCGGCCGGCCCGCCGCAGGAGGGCAGCCTCGCCACGGCGGGCGTGTACGTGACCGTCGTGGCCGGCTTGTTCCTGGTCGCCGCGATCAGTAACGGCAGCGGGAACCCGCTCATGGTGCTGGGCACCGTGTTGTTCCTCAGCCCGATCTGGCTGCTGGCGCTGGCCGGCCTCCTGGCGCTCCACTCACGGCTTGACCGGCGTGCCGCCGGGCGGCTTCCGCCCGGTCCGGGGCCAGGAGCGTAAGGGGTCCCGGGCCAGGGTAACGCCGGGACCCGCGATGATCCAGCGCTAACCGGCGGCCACGCTGACCCGTCGGATGCCGACGTGCGCTCTGGAGCTATGGCGGGCCGTACCGAGGGCGCTGGGTCTTCTTACAAGACCTGCGGATCGACGTCCATGGCTGTCCCACCGGTCGTGCCTGGCGGTTTCCCGCAGCTCGTTGACTGGCTGGGACGGGCAGACTGATCGGTGTTCGCCAGCGATGTCCCGCCGACGGTGTCACGGCGCGGGCCGACCAGTGCCGTTACGCCGAGAACCGCGGCAATCGGGATAAGCGAGAGCTGCGGCAACTCATACCGCCAGTCGAAGGTGGCGATGACGAACGGGGGCTCGACTGCGGCGATAGCACCGAGCGTGAACAGCAGGCAGGGGGCACGCAGCCCGCTGCGGCGCGCCCGGCCGATTCCCGCCATGCCAACCGCGCCGAGGACGAGACCGGCGGCGAGCAGCGGGCCCGGTACGTAGAAGTCCCGGCCGTAGCTGGACAGGAAATCGGCGAGCGCGGGTTCGACGGCTGGGCCGCTGTGACCGGCCGTCCGCAGGGAGGCGATCGCGCCCACGTAGACCGGGTAGTACGGGTGGAACTGGTGGTACCAGATCGGGTACTGCTCGGGCCCGGCGCCGCGGCCTGGGGAGAAGCTGTAGAGGACGTCGTCGGCTATTACCTTGAGGTAAGTCAGCGGCTCGTGTTCGATGATCCGCCGGTCGAAGTCGATGATGATGTCGTCTTTGCTCATCCCTGGCGGCGCCTTGAGGGTCACCTGGGGCGACTGCGGCGCCCACATGTAGAAGTCCGGGTTGCGCTGGACCGGTGGTTGCCGTGGGCACAGGTGTCGCTCATACGCGGGCATCGGCACGTCGGCGCAGTCGATGAACTGCGCGATCCGCCCGTACATGAACTCGCCGTTGTAGCTGACGAAGTCGAACTGGCCGCGTGCCGCTTGGAACCACCCCAGATAGCCAACCACAGGCAGCAGAAACCCGGCGATGAGCAGCGACGCCCGCACCGCGAGGCGGCGCCTGGGCCGGACGGCGGCCACGAGATAGACCACTGCCGGGATGATCACGATCAGGTCGGATTGCCTGATGTCCGTGGCGGTAGCGAGCAGCATCCCGGCGACCACGGGCGCCACCCGTCCGATCTCGCCGCGCTTCCACACCAGCACGACCAGCGCAGCGGTCACCAGGAACGTCGCGCTGACGTCAGTGAGGACGTACTGCTCGATGTCCAGCTGGAGCGGATCAAACAACACCGGGACCGTGGCCAGCGCGGCGAGCCAGCGCCGGCTCCCGAAGTGGACGAGGGCCGCGTAGATAAGCACGGCCGTGGCGAGCCCGAGCAGGTGCTGCGCGAGCGGAATCACGATCAGGTTGTGGATCAGCACCGCCGGGATGAGCAACAGTGAGTAGCCGCTGGTGCGCAGCCAGTCCGGAGACCAGTGCCCGGCGATGTACTGCTGGGTGTACTGCAGGTACCGCTCGCTGTCGGGGAAGATCAGCGCCGGCCGGTACGCTAGCAGCACCACGGCGCGCAGCGCGACGGCACACGCCAGCGCGACGAGCAGCGGCCAGTGTTGCCGTACCAGGCGCCGACAGCGTCTGGTAATCCCCGGCGCGACACGTCGGTACAGCGTGAGCGCCGCCCCAGCCAGGCTGGTCCCAGGCCATGGACCCATGGTCTCCAGCTAACCGCATCTCCCCACCTGATGTGCCGGTTACCAGCCACTCCAGCCGGATGAGGGCGAGACCTGCGACGGCGGGGAAAGGCACAGCGCCCGTACAGCACGGGATCCCGAGGGTCATCGGGACCGGCGACTACCGGCGGCAGGAACGTGACCGCGCTACTCTGTCCTAACCACGGCGACGAGTAAGGATGAGGCGATGCGGCCTGGGCACCCTCAATGAAGCCGGACGGATACGGCTGCGCCGTGCCGCGTTCCGCCACGTGCCTAGCCTGGCCAGCGGAGGCCAGGGCGCGGTTCGGGTGCGCTCGCGCAGGATGGCGTGATGACCGAGGTCCAGGGCACGGTCACCACAGCGCAGGATCCCGCCGCGGCCCGGGACGCTACCGCGGCACCGGGCCCGGAGCTCGCCGATCCGCCGATACCCGGCGGGCGGGTCGAGGCAGTGATGGGCGTGCTTATCCGGGTGCTCGCATCCAGCCCGCTGGCCCGGCCGCTGCCCGCGATTTCGCTGTCCGCGCTCGGGCTCGGGCTGGTCGCCCTCACTGGGCTCTGTGCGACCGCGCCCGCCACAGGCGGGGCGACGTTGCCGGTGCTACTCCCGCTCACCGCGCTGGCGCACCGACTGGGCGCGCCGGCGCTTTCCCCCTATCCCACCAACCTCATCATGAACGCTGGCCTCACGCTGTGCTGCCTAGGCCTGGCCGGGATGCTGTGGGCGAACAGCCGCGGCTGGCGCCCCGACCCGTGGCGGGTCTTCTGGTCAGCGGCGGCGGTGATCGCGATACTGGTGAACATCACCCCGGTCGGCTCATCCGATGTGGCGAGCTACGCCGCGTACGGGCGCATCGCCGCCCTCGGACACAATCCGTACGTGTACCTGCCGGCCGACCTGCCCGGCGGTCTTCGCAATCCGTACACCGCGCTTGTCGGCATCCAGTGGCCGCGGACCCCCTCGGTATACGGACCGGTGGCCACCTGGATGCACCTGGCCGCTGCGCTTGTGGGCGGTAGCAGGCCGTGGCTGACCATCTGGGTCCTGATGATCATGATCGCGATCGGGTACCTCGCCGCCGGAATCCTGCTGGTGCGCTCGGCAGTTAACCCGGTGCGCGCCGCTCTGCTCTGGGCCGCGAACCCGCTGCTTATCTATCTGTTCGTCATGAGCGGCCACCTTGATACCTTCGTCGTGCTGGCCGGGATCGTGGCGATCCTGATCTCCCGCCGCGGCGCGACCGTCTGGCATGACCTCGCGGTCGGCTCGGTGATCGGCGTGGCCGGCGGAATCAAGGTAAACGCCGCCTTCGTCGGGCTGGGCATAGCCGTGCCGCTGATCCGCGAACGCGCCTGGATGCGCCTCCTGCGCACCGGCACCGTCGCGGCGGTGGTCACGTCTGGGCTGTACTACTTCAGCTACGGCCTAGCTGCGTTCAAGCCGCTGCCGGAGGCGTCAACGCGGGTGATCGCGCCGTCGCTCTGGCGGCTGATCCAGATGACCAACCACCATTTTCATCTGGCGAGCCCGTCAGCGACATCGACGCTGATCGGCGTGCTATGGCCGCCGTTGCTGCTCGCGCTGGCCTGGTACTTGTACAACCGGCTGTCCCCCGACGTGCCCGCCGTGCTCGCGGCCACCTGCGCGCTGATCTTCGCTTGGGTGCTGGTGGCACCATGGTCGCTGCCCTGGTACACCGCGATAGCGTGGGCCACGCTCGCTTTGCTGCCACGCAATTCGCTGACCCGCTGGCTGACGCTGGCCACCGGCGCGCTCGCGCTGCTGCACTTCAACGCCGGGCATCCGACGAACCAGCCGACCGGTCCGACCCCGTAGCCATGCGGCCAGAGCAGGAGCAGTACCGGGCCTGGGCCGACGCGGCCGCCCGCGCGCTGCAGCGCTGGTACAACCGGAGGACCGGGCTGTGGAAGACCGCAGGCTGGTGGAACTGCGCGAACGCGCTAACCGCGCTGATCCAGCATAGCCAGCGAACCGGCCAGCGCAGATACCTGTCCGTGATCGAGACGACGTTCGGCAAGGCCCAGCGGGTCAATCCCGACTTCAGCAACGAATATTACGACGACGACGGCTGGTGGGCGCTGGCCTGGATCGAGGCGTTCGACCTGATTGGGGAGGAGAAGTACCTGGACCTGGCGCGCAAGCTGTTCGCGGGGATGGCAGCCGGCTGGGACGACACGTGCTGCGGCGGCTTGTGGTGGACGCGCGGGAAAACTTACAAGAACGCGATACCGAACGAGCTGTTCCTGCTAACCGCAGGCCGCTTGCATCAGCGCATGACCGATCCCGGCCGCCGCGCCAGCGGTTATCTCGACTGGGCACTGCGCGAGTGGCAGTGGTTCAGCTCCAGCGGGCTGATCGGCCCGGCAGGCCTGGTCAACGACGGGCTGACCGCCGACTGTGCCAACAACGGGGGTACGGCCTGGACTTACATTCAGGGCGTGATCATCGGCGGGCTCACCGTACTGTATGAAATCACCGGCGACGGCGCCTACCTCGGACAGGCGGAAGCCATCGCGGCAGCAGCGCTGCGTGACCTGACGGTGCCACCGGGCATCCTGGCCGAGCCAGGCGAGCGGCCAGGCACGGGCCGCGACGGCGACCAGCCGCAGTTTAAGGGCATCTTCGTCAGGAACCTTTACGAGCTCTACTGGCACAGCCCGCGCGCCGAATACCGCGACTTTATCCTCACCAACGCGACCTCGCTATGGCGCAACGCCAGGAACCGGCGGGACCAGGTGGGGCTAGCATGGGCGGGGCCGTTCGACCGAGCCGACGCGGCCCGGCAGGGTTCGGCGCTCGACACGCTGAACGCTGCAGTGGGTGTCACCGATCCCGGGCCGGGAAACACGTCGTGGCCTCCGGCCACGTCGGCCTGCAGCCTCAGGCCGATTCGAGCGCGTTGAGCGCAGCGATCACGTCACCTACACGTTGAAGCGGAACTCCACGACGTCGCCGTCGCGCATGACGTAGTCCTTGCCCTCGATACGGGCCTTGCCCGCGGCGCGGGCAGCGGGCAGCGAGCCGGCCGCGATCAGATCGTCGTAGGAGACCACCTCGGCCTTGATGAAGCCGCGCTGGAAGTCGCTGTGGATGACGCCGGCCGCCTGCGGCGCCGTCGCGCCAGCCTTGATCGTCCAGGCCCGGGCCTCCTTGGGGCCGGCGGTGAGGAAGGTCTGCAGGCCGAGCGTGCGGAACCCGGCCTGGGCCAGCTGCACCAGGCCGGGCTCACCTAGGCCGGCCTCGGCGAGCAGTTCGGCGGCCTCGTCCTCGGGCAGCTCGGTCAGGTCGGCTTCGGTCTTGGCGTCGAGGAAGACCGCCTCGGCGGGGGCGACCAGCCCCGACAGGCGCTTGCGCAGGTCGGTGTCGCCGAGTTCGCCGACGTCGCAGTTGAACACGTAGAGGAACGGCTTGGCCGTCAGCAGCTGCAGCTCGCGCAGCGCGGCCAGATCGATGCCTGCGGCGGAGGCGCCGGCCCACAGGGTGACCCCGGTGTACAGGAGCTTCTCGGCGGCCTCCGCGGTCTGGGCCACCCGCGCTCGCTCAGCATCCTTGGCGAACCTGGTCTCCTTGGCCAGCCGGGGCCGCGCCTTCTCCAGCGTCTGCAGGTCAGCCAGGATCAGCTCGGTGACCACCGTCTCTATGTCGCGCTCGGGCGACACGTCGCCGTCCACGTGGGCGACGTCGGGGTCGGCGAACACCCGCACCACCTGGCAGATCGCGTCGGTCTCGCGTATATGGGCCAGGAACTGGTTGCCGAGCCCCTGACCCTCCGAGGCGCCCCGGACCAGGCCGGCGATGTCGGTGAACCGCACGCTGGCGGGCACGATCCGCGCGGAGTCGTAGAGCTTGGCCAGCTCGGTCAGGCGCGGGTCGGGGACGCCAACCACGCCGACGTTCGGCTCGATGGTGGCAAAGGCGTAGCTGGACGCGAGTGCCCCAGCCCGGGTCAGCGCGTTGAACAAGGTGGACTTGCCGACGTTGGGCAGGCCGACAATGCCGATAGACAGACTCACCCGCGCGAGTTTAGTGCGCGGGGAAGGCGAGTTGAGAACCACGACGATGTCACATCGTGGTGGCCCTGACCACAACAGGGTCACATCGTCGTGGTTCGGCGGACCGGGCCGGTGGCGCTGGTGTGACGAGAGTGTCGGGGCGGGTCAGAACTGGGCCTCGTACTGGGCGGGGTCGACGCGGGCTTCGACGATCAGGGGGCGGGAGCGGGCGCCGAACCCCTCCAGGGCCTTCTCCAGGGCGGCCGGGCTGTCCGCCCGGGCGCCGTCGCAGTCCATCGCCTCGGCCAGCGCGACCAGGTCCATCCCGTCCACCCGGGTCGCGGTGGGCGGGTAGCCCATCAGCTGCTGGCGCAGCTCGATCCGGTTCAGGCTGTTGTCGGCGAACACCACCACGGTGACCGGCAGGCCCAGGGCCGAGGCGATGCGCATCTCGGTGGCCGCCATCGCGAAGCCGCCGTCGCCGACCAGGGCGATCACCGGCCGGTCCGGCCGGGTGAGCCGGGCCGCGATCGCCGCGGGCACGCCGAACCCCATCGCGGACAGCCCGTTGGGGATCAGCACCGAGCGCGGTTCGGCCGCCT
>Ga0335085_10016914_pt1 | contig 10517 bp, 11 predicted proteins | sample Lox_Sample_45_FD_206712 | JGI IMG/M metagenome (GOLD analysis project Ga0335085, IMG submission 206712) | Soil microbial communities from Loxahatchee National Wildlife Refuge, Florida, United States - Lox_Sample_4.5 | ecosystem: Environmental > Terrestrial > Soil > Wetlands | place: USA...
CGATTTGGCTCTCGCGGCTTCTCGCTTCGCAGCTCTTCCACGTCACGCCACACGATCCCGTCACGTTCGCCATCGTAACGGCGGTGCTGATCGTCGCGTGCGCCATCGCTCTCGTCGTGCCCACGATTCGGGCCACGCGCGTCGACCCTGTCGACGCGCTTCGCGCGGAATGAGCGCGACCGCGCTCGGTCCGTCCGCGAGCGCCTCAGAATTTTCCCGGCGCGACGCCGACTTTGGCGGTGACCGCCACCGTCACCGGCTGAGATTGCCCGCCGACGTTGATGCTCATGTACATCGTGCTCGCGGTGTTGACGTCGCTCGTGGGCACGAGGCCGTTCAGATGCAGCGTCGCGGTGCCGCTGCCGCGGCCGCTCATCTTCTCCAGCGTCATTTCGGCGCCCGCCGGCAGCGCGGGGTTGTTGATGGGCTGCGCGCTCGCCGACTGCTCGATCGTCACGTTGACGTTGACGTCCGAGCCGTTGACGCCGACGATTTCCCACACGCTCTTCTGCTGCATCTCGATGCCGTTCGCCTTGACGATCTGGCGGCCTTCCCAGCGCGCGCCGACGCCGACCGCCTCCGCGGGCAGCGGCATGACGAGCCCGTCGAGCGTCTGCGACATCGAGCTCATCACCTGACTCAGCTGCGGATTGGAGATCGTGCTGGTGTCGAAGTGCATGCCGTGCGATTCGCCGCGGCTGCTGATCGTCGCCGATCCTCGAAGCGACTTGATGTCGTTGCTGAAGCTCTGCAGCAGCGCCGCCGTGGACGGGTCGGCGCCGGCGCCGTCGGCCGTCACGCTCGTGTACCCGAAGTCGTACGACACGTCGCCGCTCGCCGCGATGCCGGTGACCGCCAGGTCCGCGCCGACCTTCATCGGCGGAATCGCGATCGTCTGGCCGTCCATGCCCGCCAGGCCGAGCGTCATGCCGATCGCCATGGTCATGTCCATGTGCGACTTGTAGTCCTTCGCGATCGCGTAGCGCAGCATCTTTCGCGGCGCGGCGCCCGGCGAGACGAGCGCGACGATGGGCGGCTGACCCGCGGCCGGATAGCCGGCCGGCGAGGCGGCCGGGCTCGTTCCCTGAGCCCGCGGCGCGGCCAGCGCCCCGACGAACAACATTGAAATCGCCACGAGGCGCGAAGGAAGTCTGTCCATAGGTATCCGGCGTATCGGCTTGCAGGATCGCGGGCTGCAGGAGGCCAGAAGCTGAAGTCTTCCTGCCGCCGCCCAAATATCTTCCCACGGGCCGCCCTCGCCCGGCGGCGCTCGCAAAACAGGGAAAATCCGGCTCGATTCGATCCGGCGCCCGCGGTACTCAGCTTGCGCCGCCTCGGGCATCGGATCGACGATGCGAAAACTGTGCGGCGCAGTCCTGCTCGTGCTCGCGACGGCCACCGCGAGCCAGGCCCAGATTCGGGAGGACGATCAGCTGCCGCCGCCAATCCTCACGCCCTCCGCCATCGACCACAGCGAAGCGCGCGCGCCAAAGAAGAAAGTCACGGACGCCAAGTTCTGGGTCGTCGCAGGGGCCCTCAATATGGGGATGGTGCTCGATACGCAGAGCACGTTTGCCGTGTCCAAGCGCTGTCCGGACTGCTACGAGGCCGATCCGTTCGTCGCGGGCGTCGTCGCCAAGGGCGCGCCGGCGACGTTCATCGCCGGCGAAGCGTTCGACATCGCGCTGATGACCGTGGCGGCCAAGATGAAAGGCTCGGAGACCGCCTGGGTCAGACATACGTGGTGGGTCATGCCGGTCGCGCTCACCGTCGGCCACGCCATCGCGTTCCGCCACAACGCCGCCCTCGCGCGCTAGCGCGCCTTCGTCACGACGATCGTGAGCGCCGGCGACTTCACCATCGACGCCGGCCTTGCGCCATCCCGACGCCGATCGCGAGACCCAGCGCGACCGCAACGGATGCAATCGTCGGTGGATTGCGCCTACTGGCTGGTGCGGAAAATGTCGTAGATCCTGGCCGTGACGACGCCGTTGCACGCGCCGCTCAGATGCACGGCGTCGAGGTAGCACGCGTGCGTGCGCTCCGCGAGCGCGTCGGAGACATCGAAGAAGTTCGTCAGATGCTTCGCGTCGGTGTCCTGGCGCGCGAGCATGTAGAGACGACGCAGCTTGTCGTCGGTCAGGCGAGGATCCATCTTCGCCAGCTGCGCTTCACCCGGCCCGTACTGGTCGGTCATCAGCGTCGGCTGCCACAGATCCAGATACTTCATGTTGTAGGCCGCGGCGAGGCGCACGAGCAGGGCGTGCGAGGCCGCGTCGTAGGTCGCGATCTCCTCGGCCAGGGCCTCTTCGTCCGTTTCGTCGTGCTGGCCCCTCTTGAAGTGAATCGCGTCGCGCGCCCGCACGAGGAGCGGCGTCAGGTGATCCTGCAGGAACGGCGTGTGCCGTGCCAGCACGCCAGCTGTCATGCACAGCACGCACGCGTTCAGTTGATCCTTGCCGAACTGCGTCATCCGATCCCACATGCCGCCTTCGAGTCGTGTCTCGACGAGATCCTCTTCGGCCAGCGCCCCGGCCGTGCCGAGGTTGTAGGCGTAGTCCACGTCGTTCGCGCCGCCATAGAAAATGACGGCGTCGAAGTGATGGCCCTCGCGCAGCAGCTCGACGAGCTTGTAGAGGCTTTGCGTGAACGTGTACGCGCCGACGCCGTAGTTGCTGACGTGGTACACCACCGGGCCGCCCTGCGCGTTGGCGAGCCTCGAGAAGTGCGAGGGGATCGTCTCTTCGTCGGCCGCGCCCTGCCCTTCCATCGTCGAGCCGCCGAACATGCCGACTTCGTCGACCGTGGCGGGCGGGTCGGCGACCGGCGGCTGCGGGTTCCACGTCTTGCGCATCCGGTTCGCGTAATTGACCGTCTGCGTCGTGCAGTTTTCGTTGATGTCCTGAAGCACGTAGCGGGCGTAGCGCGGCTGATGCGCTTTCGCCGACTGCACGCCGCAGTCATAGAGGTCTTTGAGATATTGATCGAGCCCAGGCTCGCCCTGGTACGCCGCGAGCGTCCGACGCTCGGCAATCCCGAGCCGATCGCGCACGTTGAAAACGCGCAGCGCGCCTTCCGCGAGCAGGCAGACGATGAACGGCGTCGCGATCTTGAACATGATCCGGCGGCCGCGCGTCATGGAATTGATCGCAAAATATCATGATTCCTTACGACGATCGGCCGTACAGCAGAACGGCGGGATCCTCGGGAGGCCGCGCCGCCTGTGGTTGATGAGGAGACCGCCCTTTCGTGGAGGGGCGGATGCACTACTTCGAACGCGCGCGCGATCGACGACGAACGACCGCCGCCGCCGCGAGCGGCGAAATAGACCTGGTCCAGAGGCGGCACAAGCCGAGCCCCGGAACCGGGGGCGGTCGGGCTTCTACGACTGCGAAGGTAGTACCGAGACCGGAGGATGTCCGCGGATTCGAGGATTTTGCCGTTTTGCGCCTGATTCCGGTCGGATCACGTGCCGAGATGAGCCGTCATGACTTCTTGCTGACTCGCGGCACTCCGGGCCGACTCACTCGGGCATCCGCGCACCTAAAGTCAGGCGGGTTTCCGGCCGTAAATCCTTAGGAATGGGTCGATTCGGTCGAATCCAGACCGCCGCCGCCGCGGCGCTCGTCGCTGTCGTGTCGATCGCGCTCGTCTTCGCCGAGCGGTACCCGGCGGCCGAGCGATCGGCGCAGCTGCGCGTGATCGAGTTCAACGAACCCGACGGGCAGATCCTCAGCTATCGCCATCTCGCGGGATCGACCGAAGTCCGGATGCGCGGCACCGAGCTGGCGCCCCAAGCCAACCTGCATCTCAAGATTGGCAGCCGTCCCGGCTTCGTCGAGCTGGACATCAATCGCGGACAGATCAACGGGCTCGTGCCGGCGCCGCACCTCGGCAAGGATTTCCTGACCTACGTTCTCTGGGCCGTGTCGGTCGACGGCCACGCGGCGAATCTCGGCGAGATCACGTTCAACGGCGCCAGTCCGGTGTCGATCAACGTGACGACGCCGTACCAGACGTTCTGGCTGATGATTACCGCCGAGCCGAGCTACGCCGTCGTCGATCCCAGCTCGTCGGTCGTCATGTACAGCGTCAAGCAAGATCTCGTGACGGACAATCGCGCGCTGCCGATTCAAGGCGACCTCTTCTACTTCACGCACTACGCCAACTACGAATCGGCGCCGGGCGCGGCGACGGGGAACGTCCCGAACCAGCTGCTGCAGGCGCGCAAGGCGGTGGAGCTCGCCTCGAAGTCCGGCGTGCTCGTGGCGGATCGATCGGGCAGCGCGGGTCTCAAAGAAGAAGCGTACACGCGCGAGGCGCTGTCGCAGGCGATGACGTTCCTCGACCGCGCGGAGGATGCGTATCGCAAGAATCCGAAGGATCAGGAGGTCGTGCAGTTCGCCCGGACGGCCGCGCAGAGCGCGGAAAACGCGCGCGCGCTCGCCCTTGGCGCCGTCGGCGGGCTGCTGGTGCACCAGCTTGAAAACGAAGTGGCGAACCTTCGCAACGAGCTGGCGCGTTTGAGGGCGTCGCCGCCCGAGGAACGATTGAAGAGCGATCCGGCCGCGCACGCCGCCGCGAATCCCGGCGCGGCAACGCCGCCGCCGATGGGCGCTTCCCCGCTGCCGATCGCCGTGGCCGCCCCGCCGCTGGTCAAGCAGCCGGCGGTCTGGTTTGCCGTCGTCGGCTGGGTCCTCGCCGTCGTGCTGCTCTTCCGGCGGCGATCGCTCTAGCTCTCAGCGCATGCTTCGTCATTCCACGCTGCGATCGATCTTCGGCCTCTTCGCACCAGGCGGCGTGATCGTGTTTGCCGCCTGGGCGGTGCAGCAGGAAGATGTCGTGCGCGCGAGCGTCGAGCCGTACGCCGTGTTCTTCTGCTACGCCGCGCTGGGCGCCGCGGTGCTGCTCAGCTGGTACTACGACGAGTCGCGCCTGCTCTGCTTGGCGGCGGCGGTGACCTTGTGCGTGTGGCGCATGGCGCGGTGGCCGGGCGATCCGCTGTTCGGCAAGCTCGTCGCCTTTCTCCTGCCGCTCAACTTCATGATCTTCGCGGCGTTGAAGGAGCGCGGCGTGCTCACGTTCGACGGCCTGCTGAAAATCGTGTTCATCGTCGTGCAGGTCGCCGGCATGGCGTGGGCCGTCGACCAGCACAGCGTGGCCGGCTTTCTGCGCTGGGGCGATCGTCCGGGGGCGTGGCTGTGGCTGCCGGCCGCCGCGCAGCTGACGTTCGCGGTCGCCGTGGTCACGGTCCTCGCGCTCGTCTTCATCCGCCGCACGAAGGTCGAGGAAGGCATGCTCTGGGCGCTCGTGGCGGTGTTTCTCGGGTTGAACCGGATCGATCGCGCGCCGGCTCTGCTCTTCTATTGGGGCGCGGCCGGCATGATTCTCACGCTCGCCGTGCTCGAACACGGCTACGACATCGCGTACCGAGACGAGCTGACGGGCCTGCCGGGCCGACGCGCGTTCAACAACATCATGGGCCAGCTCGGCGGGCGCTATGCGATCGCGATGTGCGACGTCGATCACTTCAAGCGCTTCAACGATACGTACGGACATGAAGCCGGCGACCAGCTGCTGAAGAGAGTCGGCGCCGAGCTCTCGCAGGTCGGCGGCGGCGGGCGCGCGTTCCGCTACGGCGGCGAGGAATTCCTGATCGTCTTCCGCGGGCGATCGGCGCTCGAGGCCCAGCCCTTCGCCGAATCGGTGCGCAAGACGATCGCGCGCGCGACCCTCGACATGCGCCGCAGCGGCGGCTACGCGCGCGCCAACGTCCAGGCGTCGGACGGGACCGTGGGCATCAGCGTCAGCATCGGCATCGGCGAGAAGTCGATTCGTCACTCGACGCCCGACCTCGTCCTCGAAGCCGCCGACACCGCGCTCTATCGCGCGAAGGAGGCGGGACGCAATTGCGTGAAGCTCGAGGATGGCGCGCCCGCGGCGTGATCGTCGTAGGACCCGCAGTGTGGTCCATCGAGACATTCACCATTCGTGCCCGGGCCTCGCGAAACGCTCACGCCCGCGTCCATCGATCGCGCGGCCGACGGGCCGCGCAGGATCAGCGGGCCCTTGACAGCGATCGCTTTCGGTGCCGGCCTGCAGACAGCGTCCGAGCAAGTGACGATGATGAGGCTCGCAGCAAGCACGGCAAGACGCGCGTCGATCCGCATACACGCTCCGGACGATGTGACGCCAGGGGCGTCACTCGTCCTTGAGCGTTTTCTGCGGTTTCTCTGAAACGCTCTGGCGCCGCGACCGCGCCGCTAGAGCACGCCTCTGACCGTCGCCAGGACGTCGGACTGCGCCTCGGACCGCGCGCGGTTCGCTTCGATGTCGGCCGGCAGCGCCGGGCGCGACGCGTGGATCGCCGCCGCGAGCGTCATGTGCTGGTTGAGCACGCGATCCTTCAGCAGCACGAACGGAATGTCCGTGTTGTTTGCGGCGTGCGCCACGGCCGCGAACTGCTCGCCCGTCAAGAATCCCTTGGACGCGAGCTTCATGTCCGCGCCTGTCTTGAGCAATGGCTTCTCGCGCGTCTCGAGCGCGGGCGTCACCGTCACGGCTGCCGCGCGCGCCGCCAGCGTTTCAGTGGCGGATTTCGCCGGATGCGCGGTCGCCGTCGCCGGCGCCGGTCGAAGCGGGACGGTCGCCGCCGACTCGTTCGTGACCGCGTGATGGACGATGTACGGTCGAAGGGCAAGGCCCAGAACGAAGGCCGCCGCCAGCGCCACAATCAGCGCCGAGGCTTTCAGCATGGTCATCTCGCACCTCCCTTGCCTGCATGACATTGCGACGTTCGTGCCAGCGATCCTGGCGGCAGGCAGGCGAAGCGCGTACCGATCTTGAGCAGCGGACGACCGTACCTCGCCATCCGCTTGCCGGCGCGCAGGGGCCTGCGCGCAGATAAGGACGGTCTCAGGCAGGCTTGCGCGTGCTGAGATTGACGACTTCGGTCGGTCGCCGAACCGGAGCGACGTCGGGCTTGAACTGGATCGGAGCGGCCGTCGGTTCAACCGGACGAACGCGACGCACAGCGAGGCTGCGGCGCTGACGCTCTTCCTGCGCCATCCGCTTCGCGCCGCGCACCGCTTTGCGCTCGTCGTATCCGCTGAACTTTCTGACGGTAACCGTCGGCGTCCACGCGGGATCGCGCTGCTGCGCGAGCCATGTCTTGCCGCACTCGTAACACACGTACTGCGCGGGCCGCACGATCACGTCTTCGCCGGTGACGTTGTCCTTCCGCGTTTCCGCGCGCACGTAGTGCGGGCTCGGATGGCGGCAACCGGAGTAGAGCCAGATCAAGGCGCCGAATGCGGCCAACACGCCCGTTACCCAATAGATGCCAGCGAGGGAGCTCATACCTTCTCCAGACGTCGGGGTGCTGCACCTGTCTTCGCAGGTACCGTGCCACGATCAGGCGCGACAGGATCCCACGAGTTCGCGCCGATCGCCTGCCGAAGTCTCCATGTTAGATGACTTCCACGTCCTGCAACGAGGAAATGACTGAGTACATTCGATGCGCGCAAGTCTTGTCCTTGCGCGCGTCATTTGTTGTCCCTTGGAACGACGCGAAACGTCTAGAAGTCCAAGACGCCGATGCGCGGAAGCGCGCCTTCGATGGTGAGCAGCTCGCGCTTGAGCGCGACGCCGCCGCGCGCAGAAAAACCGCCGGGCTTGCCCGCGGCCGCGAGCACGCGATGACACGGCACGATGAGCGGCGTCGGATTTTGTCCGAGCGCCTGACCGACGGCGCGCGACACGGAAAGATCGCCGAGCTCGATCGCGATCTCGCCGTACGTGCGTGTGCGGCCTGGCGGAATCGCGCGCGTGACTTCGTACACGCGCTGATGAAACGCGGGCGCGCTCGAGAGATCGATCCGGACGTCACGGAGATCGATCGGCGCGCCGCCGAGGAGCGCGGTCATCCCGGCGATCGCGCTCGCGACATCGGGCGGCGGCGCGGCTTCGGGCGCGCCGCGCGAGCTTCGCCTCAGGCGCGCGCGTGCCTCTTCGACGTTCGACTCCGGCAGCTGCACGAACGCGACGCCGCGCTCGTTCCACGCGACGCCGCACCTGCCGATCGCGGTGTCGAACAGCGTGAATCCGGCGGCCGCGCGTTCCATCAGATCACCGCGGAATCGACGGCACGTTCAGATCCGCGGGCCCCAGCCCCTTGATTTGGCCGGTCTGAAATGCTTTGGGCACGGAAAACAGGAGGCAAAACGACTGCGGCGGCTGAATGATCTTGAGCGTCGCGGCCCGGCCGGGCGTGAACGCGAAGGCGATGCTGCCGACCGACCACGACTCCTCGAGCGGCGCCGACGGCCCGCCGCCTTTGAGCGTCGACGAGCCGATCATCGCAAAGCGCGTGGGATCGCCGTCGAACGTGCCGTCGACCCCAAGCAGCGTCGCGCTCGACGCGCCGCTCACGAGCGAGACTTTCGTCAGATCGATCGTCTGCGCCGCCGTCGCGGTCGCTTTGACCCAGAGAAATGTCTGGCCTGCCGCGGGCACGATCACCCGCTTCTGACTATTGGTCGCCTCGAGCAGGAGGCCGGCCTTGTTCAACGCGATGGTCTTCGTGTTCTGGGCAACCGGCGGTGCGGACGCGCGCCCGGCAATGATCGATCCCGCGAGCACGACGAGAGGCAAGAAACGCATGGGGGCTCCTTGAAAAGGTTCCGGTCATTTTGGACCGGAACCCTTCCGAACAGAACCCCCCTTGAGAACCTGCGACGTTATCGCTTCAAGTTCACCGAGAACATCGGGTTGTTCGCCACCGAGAGCAGCGGCGAGAAGTCCTGCGCGGCATGATGCATCGCGATGTGCCCGGGATAGAAGACGACGCCGAGATACGCGTCGACGGTGCCGGTCGCCGTCGGCGTCAGAAAATTCGCCGCGCCGGTCACCGCGAATCGATCGTTCAGCGGCATGTGCAGGTCCGCACCGTAGACGAACACCGGGCTGCTGCGCGTGTTGGCCGGAAACACCCAGACGACGTTGTCGTGGCCGCTCGCGACGCCCGCCCAGAGACGCGTGCGTGCGAACGAGCTCCAGGTGCGCTCGTAGTAGCCGTTGCCCTGCGTGATCGGATCGAGCCGCACCGGCGTCGTGCCCATCACGCCGTCGTCGCCCTGCGTGCGCACGGCGACCCACGCGCCGAATTCGTCGTGCGGCGTCACCTTGTAGCCGGCCTGGCCGCGGAACTGACCGAGCGTGAAGCTATCGTAGTAGTGCTCGAAGAGAAGATCGTAGGCGATGCCCCAGTTGATCTTGCGGTCCGTGCGCTGGAAGACGCCGAACGTGACGTACGTCTGCTGCCGGCTGCTCGTGCCCTCGATCTGATCGAGCACGTGCACCGCCGCGTCAGAGAGATTGACGCCGAGGCCGAACTGCGCGCCCAGCCCCGCGCTCTTGGCGATCGGCACGCCGAAGTTGCCGGAAAATCGCGCGCCCATGTTTGCGTTGATGCCGAGATCCTGCGGCTGTTTCGATCCGTCGAGGCCGATGAACAGGTCCATCGTGTCGGTGATGCGCGTCGGTCCGGACGCGGCTGACTGAGCGTAGAGCGGCGTGGCCACGAGCGCGGCGGCCGCGGCCACGAGCAACGAGCGAGCTGGGGACAACGATAGTCGGCGCATGAAGATTCCCTCGTGATGCCGCGCCTCAGGCGGCCTGGTTGAAGTCTTCGGACAAGGCCGGCACCAGCCGCACGGCTGGCACGTCGGCGGGGACGACGGTGGGCGCGCGATCGATCGTCGATTCGAGCGCCGCGAAGCACTCGGGATCGATGCCCGTGCCGGTCTCGCGACCCATGATCGCGAGCACGCGCTCGACCGGGAGCCCTGGACGATACGGACGCGACGCGCGCAGCGCGTCGCAGATGTCGGCGACGCACAGAATCCGCGCCGGCAGCGCGAGGCCGGCCGCGGCGATCTGGCGGTGATAGCCGCGCCCGTCGAGCCGCTCGTGGTGCGCGGCGGCGAGATCCGCGAAGTCGCGGAAGCAGCCGACCTGCGTCAGGATCTCGTGCGTGAAGAGCGGATGCCGGCGCATGATCGCGAACTCGTGATCGGTGAGCTTGCCGGGCTTGTCGAGGATCAAGCTCGAGACGCCGAGCTTGCCGAGATCGTGCAACAGCGCCGCGCGGCGCAGCACGCGAAGGGCGGCGGTGCTGAGCCCCATCTTTCGGCCGATGCCAATCGCGATGTCGGCGACGCCCGTCGAATGCTGGTACGTCCACGGCGACTTGGCGTCGATGACGCGCGCGAACGCCTCCGCGACCAGGTCCAGTCGATCGTCGTCGGCCTTCTGCACGCGGTCCGGCGGCTCGATCGCGCGCAGCTGCTGCATCTCGTCGCCCAGCGCGAGCCGCTCCCAGAAGTGCGTGTCGTTGCGCATCGAGCGCAGGACGTCGACCAGCTTCGGATCGAACCAGGCGCCGCGGCGCGCGACCGCCATGTCAAACGCGCGAGTCAGGCCGTACGAGCTGAAGAACACCTCGAACGTCTGCGAGA
>Ga0335085_10016915_pt1 | contig 10516 bp, 7 predicted proteins | sample Lox_Sample_45_FD_206712 | JGI IMG/M metagenome (GOLD analysis project Ga0335085, IMG submission 206712) | Soil microbial communities from Loxahatchee National Wildlife Refuge, Florida, United States - Lox_Sample_4.5 | ecosystem: Environmental > Terrestrial > Soil > Wetlands | place: USA: Florida...
CGGCACGCTGATACGATGCCGCTCAGGCGGTCCCGGTTGGAACCACCTGAGCAGCGAGCCGAGACCGGAGGGTCAGCGATTCCAGCGGTGCGGGAGGAGCGGGCGTTTCGCGGCGACCAGCGCCGCGGAAATGGGCGGCGCCGGTACACCTGGATCGCCAAGCGTCAGGTGCCCGTCGCTGGGCACGATATCCGTCGGCTCGTTGGGGGAACCGATCAGCGCGCCCAGGTTCATGTTCCCATCGTCGTTCCCGAGCAACGTCAGGGGAATGGTCATCGTGATCGACTGGGCATCGTAAGTCGGCATCACCGTCCCCAGCGAGTCGTTGGCGTCGTACACGGTGAACGACCCGTTCGCGTTCTGGAACAGACTCACGATGTATTCGTCGCCCAAGCCGGAAACGCCGGCGTCGCTCGCGGGCCGATAGTAGTCGCTCGCCGATTCGAATCCGGTAAGGGTGTTCTGATCGGCATCGATGTCGATGTATCCCCCCACCGAGGTCAACGCCCCGGCCAGCCATGGAGAGATGGCGTTGTGGAACGTCAGCACGATCGTCAGCGAAGACCCTTGAGTGGCGGACAACGACGCCACATCGGGCTGCCCAGCGTCGACCCCGAAGGTGTCGCCGGCCGCATCCGCGATATTGGCGCTCGCGGTCAACGTCTTGAACGTGCTCGCGAACGCGGTCGCCGAGATCCCGCTGGCGCTCTTGACGCCCGTCGTCACCTCGATCTTATAGGTCCGATTGTTCCCGAGCGTGCCGCCGGGGGTCAGGCGCACGTCCTTGTCGCCGTTCTCGAGAGCGAGCGTGCTCGGCGCGGCGATTCCCTTATAGGTGAGCCGGATCGTCGATGAGGTCACGGAAGCCGGGTTCAGTGCCTCGGAAAAGCTGAGGACGACGTCCGAGGACAGGGCGACATCCGTCGCCGCGGTGGATGGGACTACCTGCGTGACGGTGACGGTCTCGCCCGGCCCGCTGCTGCTGGAACAACCGATCGAGACGGCGAGCGATCCAAGGGCGATACCAATGAGACGGCGCATGGGCTGTCCTCCGCGGGGGCGTGACGGGGCTTCACGGCATATACCCCGCTATCCGGCCATCCGCCAGTCGCCCGGACGGCCTGGCCCTACGGCAACCGGATTCCGTGGGTGAGGCGGGCGAGCTGGTCCTCGATCGCTTTCTGCGCCTGGTCGAGCTGCCCCTGCTGCGCGCCAAGCCGGCTTGCGGCGTCCGCCGCCAATCCGGCCACCTGGGATTTTGCCTTGGCGACCTGCTCGTTCACGGCCGCGTCCACCTGCGCGCGCACCCGGGCGTCCGCGGCCTTCACCTGGTCACCAACCAGCGCCTGCACCCGCTCGGCCACCGCCCGGTCGAGATTGGAATGGACATTGAGACGCGGTGCCGTCAACGTACCGGACAGCTCCGCCGTCAAATCGAGCTGGTGAATCCCAGAGACTACCTGCCAGACCAGGCTCGCGGCCTGACCCGACGGCCCTCCTCCAGAGTCTCGCACCCACTCCGCTTGCGCGGTGCTGACGGACCAGCGCCCGCGCAGCGAATCGCCCACCAGGGAGAATCCGAAAGCCACCGTCCCTCCGCCGGTCTGACCGCTCCCGGGTGAAAGACGGATACCGAGCGAGGGCAACCGCAAGTCCGGGAGCGCGACGTGCTGGACCACGCCTCCCGCGGTATCGCGCGACAGCGGATGCACATGATCGAACAAGGCGCCGGCCTGAATCCCGGTCGCGGTCGCGTCGAGGGTGGTAGGCCGGCCATAGAGCGCCGGATCGCTGGTGAGACCGCGCAACGTGCCGGCGTAGGCCTGTGGCTGCGCGCCCAGAAAGAAGGAGAGCTGGGCCTCACGCAGCAGGAAGCGCGGGAGCGCGTGCTCCTGGGGGAAGCGCACGTTGGTCCCGGCCATGCGCACGCGCTTGGGCGCCGGATCTTCATGGGGGAGCATCCCGGCCGGCATGTAATGCCGCGCCAGCTGGGTGTAGTGGATCGCCCGCTGGAACTTCTCCACCGCGGCGGGACCGAACAGCACCCAGCCGAGCGACGTCGCGTCGATCGGCGGGAGCTTGACCAGCGACCGCGCGAACGCGTAATCGCGCTGCCGGGCGTCCTCGAGCCCCGCCACGTCCTGCTGCAGGGCCTTGGTCCCTTGCGTGACGTTGCGTTGCAACGCCGTCAAGCGGTCGCGGGTCTGTTTCACCTGGTCCAGCGTCCGGCGGGCATCGTTGATCAGGGCGAAGTCGGTGGCCGACGCCTTCTGCAGCCGGGCCGCGAACGCCCTAGCCGAATCGGCGGTGCCTTTCACGTCCAACCCCTGCTCCGCGGCCACCCAGGCCTGGCGGCTCGAATCGGCCCGGGTGACCAGGGCCTGGGCGTCGTGCACCGTCCGGAGGTTGCGCGGGTCGAGGCTGTCGATCGACAGCTTGCCCGCCGCCAGCTGCAGCACCGGTACCTGTAACGCCGGTTGAGCGGCCCAGGAGCGCGTGTTGGCCATGATCTGCGAGGTGGCGCTTGGCCCTTTGGAGGGAACGATGCCGCTCGAGGTCCGTGCCGTGCTGAAACGCAGACCCGACGCCTTGAGCTGGTCGATCACCACTTTGCGCTCGAGCAGGGGGAGGATCGCGATGTCCGCCACCAGCTCGTCCGCCTGGAACAGGTTTTTCAGAGAATCGAACGGGCTTGCGACCGTCATTCCCCCGATGATGACCTGTCCCTGGGTGAGCGCGATGTGAAAGCGGTCCACCTGGACCTTGGCACCGAGTGCCGCGGTACCGCCCTTTTCGAGCGCCATCCGGCCGAGCCGGTCCGCGAACAGCAGCCACAACGCGACGATCAGGATCAGGAACAGTCCCAGCGGGATCACCGCTTTCCACCGGAACAGAGCGATGCGCGCGGGGGGGCTCATTGTGGCTTGAACAGACGGTACAGGTTGTAAAGCTTCGAGGCGGTGATCGCCCGATACACTCCTGATTGCATCACCTTGGGCGCCACGTGGACGCGATAGCGGTCCACGCCGACCCGCGCCAACAGGTACAGCGGGACGAATGCGGCGCAGGTGAAAACGACGCTCCCCAGCACGACCGTATTGTTGAAGTTGGTGAGCGGAATGACCGGGGTGTTGTACAACCGGGTCCACAGCGGGGTCAGCGCCGGCGTTTCCAGCAGCAGCACCCGCCCGATCCGGTGGAACACCGGATCCAGGAGAAAACCGAGCGGCGTCGCCAGCGCCCATCCGAGCATCGCGCCGCCGAAGGACACATTGAGCAGCAGAATCAGCGCGAAGACGACGAGGTTGTGGAGGTTGGGGAGTGGCGTCAGTCCGAGAAAGGCTCCGAGCGCCATCCCGGCCGCGACCTGCCCGGGAGTCCCTTCCGAATGCAACGTGTTGAAGAGGCTCTGCAGCAGCTTCAGGAGGATCATGCCGGAATATCAACCCGGGACTGGAAATGAAAACCCCCCGCACGCTGACGCATGCAGGGGGTAGGGGGAGAATCGCCCGGAGGGCCCCGTCAGACCGTCACCGATTGCGAGTACACCCGCCGATCCATAATGGCGCGCCGGTCGAGACCGGTCCGCCGATCCAGCATCATGCGCCGATCCAACCCGCCGCGGACGTCCTGATCCACGGTCGCGTCCTGGTGGCGGCGCTCTTTGGCTTGGCGCCGCTCATTATCGTTTCGCCTGGTAGATCCGGTTCGACGACCACGCATGCGCCGCTCCGTGTTGTCCATGGGGGTGAGAACTCCCGCCCGAGGTTGCGGGGATGCAATTCCTATGCCCTTGGCCGGCCGCAATTTACCCCACACCAGCGGCCCTGAAATATGGCAAGTCCGCTACACCATGTGTCGGCCGAGCGATACTCAAAATTACCCCTCCTTTCCCTTCCAGGTCCAGAGCAGGTTTCCGGCCGCCCGACGTGGCACAGATCCCGCTCAACGAGAGCCCCAGTCGTCTAATCCGAGAAGTCCCGTTCTGCTCGCTCGCTTACAACTGCACTTGCGTTGACTTCATAGGGGGACCTGCCAGCTTCCTCACATATGGCTGCGACATCCGTTGCCGAGCTCGCTCCGGGCGTGGCGCTGCGCGCGCCAGTGGACGACACCGCCCTGCGGATTCTCACACCCGAGGCGGTCCGCTTCCTCGCAGAGCTGGCTCGCACCTTCGAATCCCGCCGCCAGGCGCTGCTGCACGCCCGCGCGGCCAGGCAGCAGCAGCTGCTCAAGGGGCAGCTGCCCGAGTTCCTGCCGGACACGGCGGAAATCCGCGAGGCCGACTGGACGGTGGCCCCGATCCCGCACGATCTGGCCGATCGGCGCGTGGAAATCACCGGGCCGGTCGACCGCAAGATGATCATCAACGCGCTCAACTCGGGCGCGAAGGTGTTCATGGCGGACTTCGAGGACTCGCACACCCCCACCTGGCGCAACAACATCGAGGGTCAGATCAACCTGCGCGATGCCGTCGCCGGAACGATTAGCTTCGCCAGTCCGGACGGCAAGCACTACGCCCTGGGCAAGCGCCCCGCCACTCTCATGGTCCGTCCCCGCGGCTGGCATCTTCCGGAAAAGCACCTGTGGGTGGACGGCGCCCCGCTGGCCGGGGCGTTCTTCGACTTCGGTCTCTGTTTCTTCCACAACGCCCGGGCGCTGATCGCGAAAGGGACCGGCCCGTACTTCTATCTCCCCAAGATGGAGAGCCATCTCGAGGCCCGGCTCTGGAACGACGTCTTCAACTTTTCCCAGGACGCGCTCGGCGTTCCCCGGGGGACGATCCGCGCCACCGTGTTGATCGAAACGATCCTGGCCGCGTTCGAAATGCACGAGATACTCTACGAGCTGCGGACCCACTCGGCGGGGCTCAACTGCGGACGCTGGGATTACATCTTTTCGTTCATCAAGAAGTTCCGGCACCGTCCGGAGTTCGTGCTCCCCGATCGCGCGCGGATCACCATGGACAAAGCGTTCCTCGCCGCGTACGTCGATCTCCTGATTCAGACCTGCCATCGGCGCGGCATCCATGCGATGGGTGGGATGGCCGCCCAGATCCCCATCAAGAACGACGAGGCGGCGAACGTCGCGGCCCTGGCCAAGGTGCGGCACGACAAGCTGCGCGAGGTGAAAGCGGGGCACGACGGCACCTGGGTGGCGCATCCCGGGCTCGTGCCCGTGGCCCAGGCGGTGTTCGACGAGCATATGCCGGGGCCGAACCAGCTGGCGCGCACGCGCCCCGAGGTCCAGGTGACGGCACCGCAGCTGTTGGCCGTGCCCGGCGGCGAGATCACCGAGGCGGGGTTGCGGCTCAATATCGACGTCGGCATCCAGTATCTCGAATCCTGGCTGCGCGGCCTGGGATGCGTCCCGATCTATAATCTGATGGAGGATGCGGCCACCGCCGAGATCTCGCGGACCCAGGTATGGCAGTGGGTGACCCATGGTGCCCGCCTCGCCGATGGGCGGCGGGTGACGGCCGACCTGGTGCGCGCGATCGCGCGGGAGGAGCTGGACGGGATGCGGGAGCGCCTGGGCGCCGAGCGTTATGAGCGCGGGCGATTCACCCTCGCGGCCCAATTGTTCGACGGCATGATGACGGGGAGCGAATTCCCCGAGTTTCTGACGTTGGTGGCCTACGACCACATCGACTGACGGTAGGCGGAGGAAGCCGGCATGACCAAGCAAACGTTCATCCAACAGCTCGAGCGGCAGTGGAAGACCGACCCGCGCTGGACGGGAATCACCCGGCCCTATACGGCGGAAGATGTCTGGCGGCTCAAAGGCACGCTGGACATCGAGTACACGCTGGCCCGCCGCGGCGCCGAAAGGCTGTGGCGCCTGTTGCAGGACGAGCCGTATGTGGCGGCGCTCTCCGCGCTGACCGGCAACCAGGCGGTGCAGGAGGTCCAGGCCGGGCTCCAGGCGATCTACCTCTCCGGGTGGCAGGTGGCCGGGGACATGAACTCCGCGGCCGAGACCTACCCGGACCAGAGTCTCTATCCGGCCGATTCGGTGCCGCATCTGGTTCGGCGGTTGAACAATGCCCTGCGTCGAGCCGATCAGATCGCCCACCAGCAGGGCAACGGCGGCCAGGAGATCGACTGGTATGCGCCGATCGTGGCCGACGCCGAGGCGGGGTTCGGCGGCCTGCTCAACGCCTACGAGCTGATGCTCCATATGATCGAGGCGGGGGCGGCGGGGGTCCACTACGAAGACCAGCTGGCGTCGCTCAAGAAGTGCGGGCATCTGGGCGGGAAGGTGCTGGTGCCGACGAGCGAGTTCATCACCAAGCTCGTCGCGGCCCGCCTCGCCGCCGACGTGGCCGGGGTGGCCACGATCCTGATCGCCCGGACGGACGCCCTCGGCGCCACCATCCTGGCCAACGACATCGATCCCTACGACCGCCCCTTTGTCGAAGGCGAGCGGACCCCGGAGGGATTCATCCGGGTGCGGCCGGGGATCGACGCCGCCATCGCGCGCGCCCTGGCGTACGCGCCGTACGCCGACCTGTTGTGGTTCGAAACCTCCAAGCCCGACATGCGGGAGGCGCGGGCCTTTGCCGAAGCGATCCACCAGAAGTTCCCCGGGAAGCCGCTGGCCTACAACTGCTCCCCGTCGTTCAACTGGAAGCAGCACCTCTCGGACACGCAGATCGCGACGTTCCAGCGCGACCTGGGGGCGATGGGCTACAAGTTCCAGTTCGTGACCCTGTCGGGCTTCCACGTGCTCAACTACGGGATGTTCGAGCTGGCGCGCGACTATCGGGCGCGGGGCATGGCGGCCTACGCCGACCTCCAGACGCGCGAGTTCGCCGCCGAAGCTTCAGGGTATCAGGCGGTGCGGCACCAGGAGTTCGTGGGGGTGGGGTATTTCGACGACATCACCACGGTGGTGACGAGCGGCAACACCTCGGTGACAGCTTTCGAAGGCTCGACGGAGCAGGCGCAGTTCCACGCGGCGGCGACACCGCAACAGGGGGACGTGATCCAGCGCACGGGGAGGCGCTAAGTCGCGGAAATCGGGGCGGTTCAGCTCAGGGGAATCGTGGCCCGCCAGTTGCATCGGTGATCGTCCAACAGGAGGCTGACACCGGCCAAGGCGGACTTGCATAGCCGACAAGGCCAGGGACGCGCCGGTGCCCTAGCCTCCTCCCTCTGAGGCGGTGGGGAGTGGTTCCTCCGGGTAGGGCCCTCCCTGCCGTCCTCGCTACTCCAAGTGCGAAATTCGAAGTGCGAAGTGCGAAGTGGCACTCACCTGTCTACTTCGCGTTTCGCAGTTCGCATTTCGCACTCTCAAACGGTACAGATCTCCACCGCCTGCTTCAACGACGTCATCGGGTCCCGCACGGGCTCGAATTCGTGCGCCAGGTACCCGGTATAGCCCAGGTCGGCGATCGCCGTGGCGATGGCGCGGTAGTTCAGCTCCTGGGTGTCGTCGATCTCGTGGCGGCCGGGATTGCCGCCGGTGTGGAAGTGCCCGATATGCGCGAACTGGTCGCGGATCGTGCGGATCACGTCCCCTTCCATGATCTGCATGTGGTAGATGTCGTACAGCAGCTTCACCCGCGGTGAGCCCACACCCTCCATCACCGCGACTCCGAACGCGGTGTGGTCCCCCATGTAGTCCGGGTGATTGACCTTGCTGTTCAGAAGTTCCACGCAGACCGTCACCCCCTGCTCCTCGGCCAGCGGCGCGATCTGCTTCAGCCCCTCGACGCAGCTCGTGATCCCCAGGGCATCGCTGCGGCCTTTGCGGTTGCCGAACATCGTGATCACGTTCGGGACCCCGGCCTTCGCCGCCTGGGGGATCGTGTCTTCCAGCTCCTTCAGAAGCAGGGCGTGGTTGGCCGGATCGTTGAAGCCGGTCGCGATGAAGTCGCGGCGCTTCGAGGGATATCCCATGGAGCAGACGAGACCGGCGTCGCGCACGACCGGCCATTCGTCGGGCTGGAGCAGGTCGATCGCCACGAGCCCCATGGCTTTCACGGTCTTTGCGAAGTCGGGGAGCGGGATCTTCTCGTAGATCCAGCGGCAGACCGATTGTTTCAAACGCCCAGCAGGGACACGGGTTGTCTGTTGCATCGACGCCGCCTTTCCCGCCCGTCGGGTGCCGATGAGCGCGGCGCCGGCGGCACCGGTGGCCATGAGCATTTCCCGTCGCGTTAGATCATGCATGCAATCCCCCCATCGGTACCGCGTGTTCCCCTGAATTTGGGCTACATTCTCGGGGATGCCAGACCGCCCCTCCACCGGCTCCCGGCTGCCACCGCGCGTCGCGAACGGCGAAGTATGCGCGTGGTGCATGAAGGAATTCGTCGGATCGCACGGCAAGCCGGTCTATTGCCACCGGTGCTATACCAATGCGTTCGCCACCAGAAAGAGCTTTGAGATCCTGCCAAAAGCGACCCTGCCGCTAAAGCCAGCTGACTAGAGTCGAGTCGGCGGGGTGACCGGGGCCGCGACCGCCTCCTGCTCCGGTTCCGGCGTAAAGTCCTCGCCCGGATTGATGAACAGATTCTTCTCGAAGCGGTACTGCTTGTCGTACAGCTGCCGGTAGCGGCCCCCACGGGCGAGCAGCTCCGGGTGCGTGCCGCGCTCCACGATCTCCCCCCCTTCGATCACGAGGATCTGGTCGGCGCTCTGGATGGTGGAGAGCCGGTGCGCGATGACGAAGGTCGTGCGGCCCGCCCGCAGCGAGCGCAGCCCGTCCTGGATCATCGCCTCGCTCTCCGAATCGAGACTGGAGGTCGCCTCGTCGAGGATCAGAATGCGGGGATCGGCCAGGATGGCCCGGGCGATCGCGACCCGCTGGCGCTGGCCCCCCGAGAGCTTCACCCCGCGCTCGCCCACGACGGTGTCGTAGCCCTGCTCGAACTCCCGGATGAACTCGTCGCAGTGGGCGATCCGCGCTACGGCTTCCACCTCCGCGCGCGTCGCATGTGGCCGGGCGAACCGGATGTTCTCCGCCACGGTGCCGTCGAACAGGAAATTGTCCTGCAGCACGACGCCCAGCTGGGTGCGGAAGTCCCGCAGCGCAATGCTGGTCAGGTCGCGACCGTCGATCAGCACCCGACCGGACTGCGGCCGGTTGAACGCCATCACGAGACTGATGAGGGTGCTCTTCCCCGATCCCGACGACCCCACCAGCGCCGTCGTGGAGCCGGCCGCGGCCTGGAACGACACGTGCTTCAGCACGGGCACGCCGGGCTTGTAGGCGAAGGTCACGTCCTCGAACGCGACGGTCCCGTTGATCTCCCCCAGGGGGGCGCGCTGGGCGTCGCCCGCGTCCTCGGTGGCCAGCTGGCGGATCTCGCGGATCCGGTCCAGTCCCGCGAACGCCTCCGTGACCTGGGTGCCGATCGAGGCGATCTGGATCAACGGCGCCGCCATCATCCCCATGAACAGCAGATACATGACGAGCCCGCCCAGCGTCATCGACCCCGAGAGCACGGCGTGGCCGCCGACGAGGATCATGATGACGCCCACCGCCCCGATGACGAGACTCGCGAACGCCCCCACGGCGGAGATCCCGGTCATGGTCTGCGCGATGTTGCGGAACAGCCGGTTGGCGCCGCGCGCAAACACCAGGCGTTCCGATTTCTCGGCGTGATACGCCTTCACGATCCGGATCCCGCCCAGGGTTTCGGTGAGGCGGCCGGTGACCTCGGCGTTGATCTTGCCGCGCTCGCGGAACAGCGGCCGCAGCTTGGTGAACGCGTAGGCCATCACGCCGCCGAACGAGCCCAGCACGACGATGGAGATGACCGTGAGGCGCCAATTCAAGTAGAAGAGCACCCCCAGGGCGATCACGGCCGTGATCAATCCCCCGACGAGCTGCACCAGGCCGGTGCCCACCAGGTTGCGGATCCCCTCGGCGTCGGTCATCACGCGGGAGATCAACACCCCGGTCTTCGTGGAATCGAAGTACGACGTGGGCAGCCGCAGCACGTATTCCTGGACGCTGCGGCGCATGTCGGTGATCGCCCGCTGGGCCGCCACGCCCAGGAGCTGCGACAGGGCGAACGACGTGGCGCCCGACACCAGGGTCGCCGCGGCGACGCCCGCGGCGAGCCATCCCAGGAGCTCGGGCCGGTGCTGCCCGATGACATGGTCGATGATGTACTTGGACGAGGAGGGCAGCACGAGACCCGTCAGCCGGTTCACCACGAGGAGGGCGAGGCCGATCCCGAGGCGGCGGCGGTGCTGCCAGACGAGCGCCCGGGCTTCCTGCCAGGCGCCCGGCGTCACTTTCTTTTTCGCTGTATCCTGAGCCATGCTGGGTATTACCTTTCGAGCGACTCGGGAATCTAATGGAGCCGAGGCGTGAAGCGATCTACGGTCATAACGCTGGGCGTCGTCGCCGTCGTCGTCGTGCTCTTCTTCTATATGACCACGCGCGGGGCGACCCAGGAGTGCACGGTGTGCATGCAGTTCCGGGGGCAGCGCAACTGCGCCAGCGCGGTGGGCCAGACCCGGGAGCAGGCCCAGCGGGGGGCGCAGGAAACGGCGTGCGG
>Ga0335085_10016916_pt1 | contig 10516 bp, 6 predicted proteins | sample Lox_Sample_45_FD_206712 | JGI IMG/M metagenome (GOLD analysis project Ga0335085, IMG submission 206712) | Soil microbial communities from Loxahatchee National Wildlife Refuge, Florida, United States - Lox_Sample_4.5 | ecosystem: Environmental > Terrestrial > Soil > Wetlands | place: USA: Florida...
CAGCGGCGCGCAAGAAACATCCACGCGAGGTGCTGCCCTCTGAGATTAATTACATCGTTCGCGACTGCCTGACCAGCGGTCAAAGCAAGGTGCGCCTGGAAACAGAGATGAATGGCCATACTTTTTCGTGGCTGTTCCATCCCGTGTTGCCAAGCCGCGTGGTGCATTGCTATGTCGAAGACATCACCGACCGGCTGAATCTTGAAGAGCAATTGCGCCAGTCGCAAAAAATGGAATCGGTCGGCCAGTTGGCCGCCGGGGTGGCACATGACTTCAACAATATGCTCACCATCATCCAGGGACATTCCAGCGCGTTGCTGGCCAAGCCGGCGCTGCCGCCGGACGTGCTCGATCCGCTCCAGGCCATTTATTTTGCGGCCGAACGCGCAGCAGGATTGACACGCCAACTGCTCATGTTCAGCCGTAAAAACGTGATTCAACCCAGCTTGCTCGACCTGCGTGAAGTTGTCAGCAACATGACCCGAATGCTGGAACGTCTGCTGGGTGAAACCATCCGGCTCGAATTTCAATCGCCGACCGAATTGCCGGCGACGGAAGGCGATATTGGCATGATCGAACAGGTCATCATGAATCTTTCCGTCAATGCCCGCGACGCGATGCCGCGCGGTGGCAAATTGACTATTGGCATTGATACTTTGACTATTGACGAGGATTATGTGAAGTCTCATTCCGACGCACACGCGGGCCGGTACGTCCGGTTGCGCGTCACTGACACGGGAATCGGCATGGACGCCGCCACACTGCATCGCATTTTTGAGCCGTTCTTCACAACCAAGGAAGTCGGCAAAGGCACCGGCCTCGGCCTGGCGACCGTTTACGGCATCGTCAAGCAACACGATGGCTGGCTTGAAGTAAACAGCGAGCCCAACCGAGGCGCAACGTTTGACGTGTTTTTTCCCGCCAGTGATAAAACCATCGCGCCCAAGGAAGAAAAAATTGTGCCGATGGAATCCACGACCGGCGGCACCGAAAGCATCCTTATCGTCGAAGATGAACCCGTCCTGCGCGAGATGGCGCGCGACATTCTTTCCGGGTACGGCTATCGCATTTTTGAAGCATCCTCAGGCCGGGAAGCACTCGATGCCTGGCAACACAAAACAAACGATATAGATTTGCTGTTGACCGACATGGTGATGCCGGAAGGTGTTTCCGGCGCGGAACTCGCCAAGCAATTGCGGACTAATAATCCGAGCCTGAAAGTCGTTTTCACCAGCGGCTACACCGCCAATGAGATCAACACCCAGATGCTGGTGAAAATGAGGGCGCGGTATCTGCAAAAGCCTTATACCCATGCCGATCTCGCCAGGACAGTCCGCGAGTCCCTGGACAAGGCCGACGACACCGCCACGGTGCTCGCTCCGCTCTGACGCCAATGGAGACGAACACACCAGGCGATACAACGGTCGCCGTTGTGAGCGACATTCACTACGCGGGCGCCGCCGAACGCGCCCGGGGCGGTGATTATGAATTCCGCACCATCCCCAATCCGTTCCTCCGCGCCGTAGCGCGAGCCTACCGTCACATTATTTGGATGCGCCATCCCCTTGATCAAGGCCGGCAACTCGACCGTTTCCTCGCCGAGGTCGGGCCGGTGGATTATGTCGTGGCCAACGGCGACTACTCCTGCAACTCGGGTTTTGTGGGCGTGAGCGACCCGGCGGCCGGCCAAAGCGCGCAGGAATGTCTGGGCAAATTGCGCGCTAAATTTGGCGACCGCGCACAGTTCACCCCTGGCGACCATGAATTCGGCAAGCGGGCTTTATTCGGCGGCGGTCAAATGCGCCTGGCCAGTTGGCGCACCGCGACCGAAACCCTCGGCCTGCGCCCCTTCTGGCAACTCGTCATTGGGCGCTACACGCTCATGGGAGCGACTTCAACCTTGGTCGCGCTGCCCGTTTATCAACCGGACACAGTGCCGGAGGAATGGCCCGAGTGGCTGCGCTTGCGCGAAATGCACCTGGCCGAAATCCGCGCCGCGTTCGATGCGTTGCCATCAAATCAGCGTGTGATTTTGTTCTGCCACGATCCAACGGCGCTGCCGTTTCTCTGGCGCGAGGAGTCCGTCCGACGCCGTTTGCCGCAAATCGAACAAACCATCATCGGACACCTGCACACACAGTTGATTTTGTGGAAAAGCCGGGTGCTGTCCGGCATTCCGCCCATCCGTTTTCTGGGACACGCCGTTACCCGCATGACGGCTGCGCTGCACGAAGCCCATTACTGGCGGCCCTTCCAAGTGCGGCTCTGTCCCGCCCTATCCGGCATTGAATTGCTGAACGACGGCGGCTATTTCACCATGCAAATTGATCCGGTCGCCAGCCATCCGGCGCGATTTACCTTCCATCCTCTGCCGCGATGAAAAATAGCTTTCTCTTGTGGCAGCCGACATAAGTCGGCTCATTTTTTTCGATTTTTGCCAGAAGTTAGAGCAGACTGACGTCCGCCGCTACGACGCTGAAATCAACTTCATTACCGCCTCCACTGCGGCGTCAATCTTGATGGATTGCAGTGCGCCGCCGCGGGGTTTGATTTCCACCTCGCCTTTTGCCAGAGATTTTTCACCGATGGCAAGTCGGATGGGAAAACCCACCAAATCGGCATCCTTGAACTTCACGCCGGGCCGCTCGTCGCGGTCGTCCAGAATCACATCCATGCCGTGCGCCGTCAGTTCGGCGTAAAATTTTTCCGCCAGTTTCATCGCTTGGCTGTCCGGCGCTACATTCAGCGGCGTGATGCAAACCCGGTATGGCGCAACGCTCAACGGCCAGATGATGCCGTCCTTGTCGTTGCACTGCTCAATCACCGCCTGCAATGTGCGCGTGACGCCGATGCCGTAACAGCCCATTACCGAAAGTTTGCGCGCGCCGGATTCGTCCAGATATTCCGCACCGAACTTTTCACTGTATTTCTTGCCCAGCTTGAAGACGTGGCCGACCTCAATCGCGCGCCGGATCTTCAACGGCTTGCCGCATTTGGCGCAGGGTTCACCGGCGGTGACGGTGCGCAAATCAAACCACTCAGTTATCTTGATGTCGCGTTCAATGGAGACGTTGCGGAGATGGAATCCGTCCACGTTCGCGCCAGTCGTCATGCCGTTTGCACCATGCAAACGTTCGTCGGCAAAAACAGAAATGTCTTTCACGCCAATCGCACCCAAACTTCCGGGATGTACGCCGAGAGCAGAGAGAATTTCTTCGGCGCTGGCCGGGCGGAAAACTGTCGTTCCGATTTTTCCAGCGAACTTGGCCTCATTCAACTGGTCGTCACCGCGAATCAAAACAATGACCGGTTTGCTGTCGGCGATATAAACCAGCGTCTTGATCTGGCGATTGGCGGGAACCTCGTACGGTTCCTTGCTCAAGGCCTCAATGGTCACAACGCCGGGTGTGGCAAATTTCTCAATAGCTGGACCAATTTCACGCGCGGCGGTTTTGGGAATACCGCTCGTGGCCTTCTCGATGTTCGCGGCATAACCGCAGGCTTCGCAGAACACGACTTCATTCTCGCCGGTCTCCGCCGGCACCATGAATTCATGCGAGAATTTGCCGCCGATGACGCCGGTGTCGGCCTCGACCGGGAACGCCTTCAGCCCGCACCGCCCAAAAATCCGTGCGTAAGCGTCGTACATTTTTTGATAAGTCGCCGTCGCCGCCTCGTCACTCACGTCAAAGCTGTAGGCGTCTTTCATGATGAATTCGCGGGCGCGCATCAGGCCAAAGCGCGGACGGATTTCATCGCGGAACTTGACGCTGATCTGGTAAAAATTCTTCGGCAACTGCCGGTAGGAATTGATTTCCCCCGCAGCAAGCGTGGTGATGACTTCCTCAGCCGTCGGGCTGAGAACCCATTCGCGGTTGGCGCTGTCCTTGACCTTGAACAGCACGTTGCTCGCGGTCTCGTAACGGCCACTTTGTTGCCAGATTTCCGGCGGCTGAATCGCCGGCATAAGCACCTCGATGGCCCCAGCGCCGTCCATTTCCTCGCGGACGATTTGTTCGACCTTGTGCAACGCGCGCAGGCCGAGCGGCAAAAAGGTATAAACGCCGCCGGCGAGCTTGCGGATGAGACCGGCGCGCAGCAGCAATTTGTGCGACAGAATTTCCGCGTCCGCCGGGGCTTCGCGCAATGTTGGAATCAACGTTTTCGTCCAAAGCATGGGAAAACTTTAACGCAGAGACGCAAAGACGCAGAGGAAAATCTTAAAGAGCGTCTGAAAATTCCGATTCTCGTAGGAGCCGAGGTGACGAAGCTCAAACACCATCGAGAAAACACGGCATTTCTGACAGAATAAGCCTCCTTACGTCGGCTCCTACAATTTTTCAGACACGCTTTTATTCGTTCTCCGCGCCTTCGCGCCTCTGCGTTGAAATAATGCTATGGCGAGCGGATGCGGTAAAAACGGCTGGGATAATTCGTCCACTGCGGATCGCTGAAGTAAACCAAACCGTTGGTAAGGGTACAGCTTTGGAGCATCGTCCAAGGCGCGCCAGCCAGATTGGTGGTGGCTTCTACCACGATGGGAATGTTGGTTGTGCCGGTGATGGTGAAGCCGAAGCGGTTGGTTCGCACGCCGAAGTTGGCGTCGCTGGTCTGTGCTTGGGGGTTCCACAGGACGGCTGGAGGAGGACTAACCCACTGGTCCCAGCCCGTCGTCCCCGGCAGGTAATAAACGGTCAAATTGGAGTCCACACTAAAAGCAGTCGGATCAACAACAGGAGCATTCCCTTGGAAATAGACTCCGGCACTGGGGCAGTTTCCGAACGCCCAATACCCGATGCTGTTCACACTGTTGCCGATGGTGACGCTGCGCAGGCTAGTGTTCCCAACAAACGCACGGTCCCCAATGCTGGTGACACCGTTGCCGATGGTGACGCTGGTCAGGCCACAGGCAAAGAACGCCGAGGCCCCAATGTTGGTGACGCTGTTGCCAATGGTAGCGTTCGTCAGACCGCGGCACCAATAAAACGCATAATCGGCGATGCTGGTGACGCCGTTGGGGACTGTATAGCTTCCGGTTTTGCCACCCGGAAATAGGATCAGCGTGGTCTGGCTTCTATCGAACAAAACACCATCCAAACTGCTGAAGGCGGAATTGTCTGCATCCACCGTGATTGCGGTCAGGCTATCGCATCGAAGGAACGCTTCATTTCCAATGTTGGTAACGCTGCTGGGAATTGAAACGCTGCGCAAGTTGCCGCAATAACTGAACGCTGAGGCCCCGATGCTGATGACGCCGTTGCCAATGGTGACGCTGGTCAGGCTACAGGCAGAGAACGCCGAGGCCCCGATGCTGGTGACACCGTTGCCGATCGTAACACTGGTCAGGCCGCTGTAAGCGAACACAGAATCTCCGATGCTGGTAACGCTGTCGGGGATTGTAAAGTTGGTCAGACTCCAGCATGCCTCGAACGCCCCGCTCCCGATGTTGGAGACGTTGTTGCCCATCGTGACGCTGTTCATTCCGATGCAATAATAGAACGCAAAATTTCCGATGCTTGTGACGCTGTCAGGGATCGTAACGCTGCTCAGTTGGAAACAGTAGTTAGTGAATGCCCCATTCCCGATGCCTGTGACCGGCAGATCACTGATGGTATCAGGAATAACCACATTACTGTTGGTGCCGGTGTATCCGGTGATAGTGACGTTGGTGCCATCAGTCGAGTAAGTGAAATCGCTGTATTGATCAGCTTTGACCGCGATTGCTACTGCCAATAAGAGCAGCAGCGGCTGAAGCCAGGAAATGCCGGCGTGTAACCGAGGTTTGTGGAGAAGAACTTCCACGCGGGACGGAACTCCGTAAAAAGATGGAATGAGTGCCCCAGTCCATTTCATATAAAATACTTAACCAATAAACAAAACAAAGTCAATAATCTTATACTACTCTGCGCGTTGGTTTTGCGGTGGTATGTCCGAACATTGTCGCGCCCGGCAAGGATTTTCCTAGCGCGTGGGCAGCCGTGTCCGCGTGTTTTTGGCCAGCGTCACCTTCGCGTGGACAAAGCCGGCCGCGTATTATCTCTGCGTTAAAGTTATTTCACCGTGTTCACCAGGGGTGCGAGTCCTTGAATCCGCACTTCCAGCCGGTCGCCGCTTTGAATCGGGCCGATGCCGCTGGGCGTGCCGGTCAGAATCACGTCGCCGGGCAACAACGTCAGGTTCGTGGAGATGAAGCTCACCAGTTCGGCGGGCTTGAAGATGAGCTGGCTGGTGTTTGAGTTCTGGCGCAAATGGCCATTTTGAAAAAGTTGAATCGTCAAATCATGCGGGTCCAGCTTCGTTTCCACATACGGCCCCAGCGGTGTGAACGTGTCGAACGATTTGCAACGCGTCCACTGACTCTCGACGTTTTGAATCGTGCGGTCGCTGATGTCCTGCGCGGTGGAGTAGCCGAAAATGTAGCGCGCCGCCAGCGTCGCCGTGACGTTGCGGATTTTGCGGCCGATGACAATCGCCAGCTCGGCTTCGAAATCCGTGCGATGATGCGGAAAGGGAATCTCAATTTTCCCACCGTCGGGCAACAACGATGTGGTGGCCTTGAGCCAGAACAACGGCGTGCGCGGCAGCGGCTTGCCGGTTTCACGCGCGTGCTCGATGTAATTCAGGCCGACGGCGATGATTTTGGAGGGCACCACCGGCACCAGCGTCTTCACGCCTTTCCGGGAAACTGGCTTGCGGTCGAACGACGGCGAGCCAAAGACGTCGCCGCGCAACCGGAACAATTCGCCGTCCACGACTTTGGCGTAAAAAATTTCGTCGCCCTTCTGAAACCGGCCTATGGCTGCCATGAGAATTTATGATTTGAGCGTCAACCGACCTTTTCCAATCGTAAATCGTAAACCATAAATCGTAAATGGTATTGTTGCCGTTTGCCTTGTTTCCGGCTATATTAGCCATGTGAATCGCCTGACGAAACAGGAACAGTTGGTTCTCTGTATCGTTTTGGGATTGCTGCTGACCGGCTGGGCGGTGAAGACCTATCGCGCCGCTCATCCGGCGACGACAGCGACTCAACAGGTCAAACCTTAAAGATGCAAGAGATTAATTTTGACGAAGCGGTGGAATCCATTCTCACCCGCGACCCGCGTTATTCGCGCGACGCCTACACGTTCGTCCGCGAAGCGCTCGATTACACCCAGAAACTCATGGGCAAGGAAACGCACGGCCAGATCCGCCACGTCAGCGGCCAGGAACTGCTCGACGGCATCCGCCAGTTTGCGCTCCAGCAATTCGGTCCGATGGTCGTCACCGTGTTCGAGGAATGGGGCATGCACAATTGCCGCGACTTCGGCGAAATTGTTTTCAACATGGTGGAAATCGGTTTACTCGCCAAAACCGACCGGGACACGCGCGACGATTTTCAAAACGGCTACGATTTCACGGAAGCCTTCCGCAAACCGTTCTGGCCGCAGAGCAAATCGAATTCGGAAACGAAGTCGGTGGCAAACTGAAAAATCTTGGCGCGCGCAGAATGCGAGGTCACGAAATGACGGTTCGCCCCGCCAAATTGGTTTGCCCAAAGCGCATTTCCGAATATCTTTCCCTTCTATTTTCACATGAGTGACACTGAATTTTCAGCCCGGATTTTGGCGATGCAAACCCCGGCGCCACCCATTGGCGTCACTCTGACCACGCTCGACAACGGCCTGACCATCATCGTGCGCGAAGACCACAGCGCGCCCGTCGTATCGGCGCAGGCGTGGTGTATGGCCGGCAGCGTCCAAGAAGGCCGCTGGCTCGGCGCCGGCCTGTCGCACCTTCTCGAACACATGCTTTTCAAGGGTACGACCACGCGGCCCGGCAGCCGCATTGACCAGGAAGTGCAGGAGGCCGGCGGTTATATGAACGCCTACACGAGCTTTGATCGCACAGTGTTTCATATTGACGTGCCGAGCACCGGCGCGCGCGTCGCCATTGATATCCTGTGCGACATCATGCAAAACGCAACGTTGCCGCCCGACGAACTGGCCAAGGAGCAGGATGTCATCCGCCGCGAAATGGACATGAACGTGGACGACCCTGGTCGCCGCGCCGGCCGCCGCCTGTTCGAAACCGCCTACACGCGCAGTCCGTATCGTTTCACCGTCATTGGCTATCCAGATATTTTCAATGAACTGAAGCCGGACGATATCCGCGGTTACTATCACGAAAAATATGCGCCCAACAACGTCTTCTACGTCGTGGTAGGCGATGTAAAAAATGAGGATGTCGTCGAGCAAATCCGCGCCGCTTACGAAAAATCCAAGGCCCGGCCGTTGCCACCCATCGTTTTACCCGAAGAACCCAAGCAAACCGCGCCACGCGAGATTGTTGAGGAAGCGCCGATTGAACTCGGTCATTTTCATTTCGCGTGGCACATCCCGGAAATCCGCCATTCGGACGTGCCGGCACTGGACGTGCTGGCCGTGTTGCTCGGCCATGGGCGCAGTTCGCGGCTTTATCAGGAGGTGCGTGAACGGGAGGGCGTGGTTCATCACGTGGACGCGTGGACATACAGTCCTGGCAACCCCGGCTTGTTCGGCATCAGCGCCATCGCCGACGCGGACAAATTTACCGACGCGCGCAACGCGATACTGGCTGAAGTCGAAAAATTAAAGGGCGGGCTGGTTTCCCCCGGCGAATTGGAAAAAGCGGTCAAGCAATTCATTTCCGCCACGCTCGCCACGCGCAAGACGATGGAGGGCCAGGCCGGCGACCTCGGCGGGAATTGGATTGTGGCGAGCGACCTTGCGTTTTCCGAACGTCAACTCGCCGCCGTCAAGCAAGTCACACCCGCGGACGTGCAGCGCGTGGCCCGCGAATATCTTACAGCGGAAAACCGCACCCTGTTCGCGCTTTTGCCCGACGGCGGCGCACCGAAATCCAAAACCGAAACTGAAATACGGGACGACCAGCCCATCCGGAAATTTGACCTATCCAACGGCCTGCGCCTGCTGGTGAAGGAGGATCATCGCCTGCCTTTTGTTGAATTTCGTGTTGTGCTCAAAGGTGGTGTGCTTGCCGAGACCGCCGGAAACAACGGCATCTCCCTGCTGCTTGCCAAAACGCTTCTGAAAGGCACTAAACGCCGCACCGCGACCCAGATTGCCACGGAAATCGAATCCGTCGGCGGCGGTATTGATAGTTATGCCGGCAACAACAGCTTCGGCGTCAATGCGGAAGTCATGAGCGGCGATTTCAAAACCGGCCTCGAGCTCGTTTCCGATGTCCTGCTGAATCCGATCTTTCCCGCCGAGGAACTCGAACGTGAACGTGAGGTGCAAATCGCCGGCATTTACGCGCAAAGGGATGATTTGCTCAAGAGCGCGAGCCTGGCTATGCGCCGTGCACTCTTCGGCAGCGGCGGTTATGGCCTCGACTCGCTCGGCACGGAGGGGGTGCTTCAAAAGCTCCAAGCCGACGATTTGAAATCGTTTCACCAGCGGCTCGTCACGCCGGACAACTGCGTCCTCGCCATCTACGGCGACGTCAAGGCGGACGAGGTCAAAGCCGCCGTTGAAAAGACGTTTGCGAATTGGAAACCGCGCACCGGGAATGCCGACATCCTGCCGGCCAATGGCGACGCCGCACAGGCTACCCGCCCGCGGGATACCGGCGCTCCTCTCCGGGTTACAGAAGAACGCGACAAAAAACAGGCCGTGCTGGTCGTTGGCTTTCCCGGCACAACCATGTTCGACGATGACCGTTACGCGCTGGAGTTGATTCAGGAATCGTGCAGCGACCTCGGTTCGCGGCTCTTCCTGCGCATTCGCGAGCAACTCGGCCTGGCCTATTACGTTGGCGCGCAGAACCTGGCCGGGTTGGTGCCCGGTTACTTCGCGTTTTATACCGGCACCGAACCGGCCAAGGTTGAACTGGTTGAAAAGGAACTGCTCAAGGAAGCCGAACTGTTGCGCGACGAAGGTTTGACCGCCGAGGAACTCAAACGCGCCAAGGCCAAAATCATTGGGCAAAAGAAAATCGCGCGGCAGGAACTGGGCCATCTCGCCTCCACCACCGCGTTTGATGAACTTTACGGCCTGGGCTACCAGCGCACGGAAATTGACGATGTAAAATACGAAGCCGTCACGCTGGAGCAAATCAAGGTTGCCGCGCAGAAATATCTCAGGCCGGACACGCTGGTCGTCGCGGTGGTGAAACCGGGAAAACCGGACTGAAAAGAGTTCGTATCACGGCCAGCTAATCTTACTTCGGAGCGTAGGTCCACCCGATGCTATCGAAAATTTCGAAGATGATAGAGGCAAAGTCCGCGTCATAATCCGTTTCATCCGGCATGGTGGCAGTCAGGGGACAGCCGGACGCGTCCACGGTGAAAAGTAAATTGCACTTGCGGCCCCCGAAAATAATCCGGACCTCGTCCTGCTGCCGCTCGGCCTTGCAGGCCAAACCCGCCGTTCTGAATCGCTCGCAAATCTCCGCCACGGTGATGGTTGAAGGATGTTTCTTGGGTTCGGGGAAAAAATTGTCTTCCACTATCATTACGTCATTCCTGTTGAAC
>Ga0335085_10016917_pt1 | contig 10516 bp, 9 predicted proteins | sample Lox_Sample_45_FD_206712 | JGI IMG/M metagenome (GOLD analysis project Ga0335085, IMG submission 206712) | Soil microbial communities from Loxahatchee National Wildlife Refuge, Florida, United States - Lox_Sample_4.5 | ecosystem: Environmental > Terrestrial > Soil > Wetlands | place: USA: Florida...
CCAGGGAGAATTACAGAATAGGATGTCAAAGCCTGGAAAATTTCTGCCGGATGAAACCCCGGCGCAAATTCACTTTTCTTGGAAAAATTTATTTAACGAGCTTGCGGGGCCTGCCGGTGGATTCCCGGATAATCAACTCCACGTCGAACCCCCGGTGCAGGTATTCAATTGGCTTTTTGTTCAAAATGGCATGCGCCAAGGTAACGGAGGCCTTGCCCATCTCCAAAAGAGGCTGGTGAAGGGTGGTCAAGGAAGGGTCGGCCAAACGCGCGACGTAGGTATCGTCGAAACCCACGATCGAGATATCCTCGGGCACCGACTTCCCCTTGTGACGGACGGCCTTGATGACGCCGATAGCCATGGTGTCCGAAACGCAGCAAATCGCGGTCAAGTCCGGAATCTGGTCCAAAAGTTCCTTCCCACACTGGTAACCCGCATCCATCGTGAAGGCATCCGGCCGGACATGCGAATAGGCTACGTTTTGTTCCTGGTACGGGATATTGTTGTCCCGCAGGGCGTCCCGGTACCCCGCTAATCGGTCCTGGCAGATCTTTAAATGTTCAGGACCGTTAACGAACCCTATTTTCTTGTGGCCCAGGGAAAGAAGGTAACCAACCGCCTTATAGATTCCCTTTCGGTCCTCGGCGTGGAGCGTCGGTATCTTTTCCAAAAGATGGTTCGGCCCTTCGATGGAAACCGGCTGGAGAATAATGAGGGGTAGTTCCTCCGTTTGAAAACGTTCCAAAACAGCGTCTTCCATCGGCACCGAGAGCGCAATGACCGCGTCAATCCGGCGTTCCCCAAGGATCCGGTCATAAAAATCGTTGAAATCCTCCAAGCTGCCGTTGCAATTGTAAATCTTCAAATCGACGTTGGCGTGCCGGCACTCCATCTCGATACCCCGGATAATTTCGTTGTAATAAGGGGAATCGAACATTGTTCCGAAAATACCGATCGTATTCGTGCGGGACATGACCAGGCTTCGGGCCGCAACATTGGGGTAATAGTTGAATTTCTTAATGGCGGCCATGACCTTTTCACGGGTCTCGGCTGAAATACGGGGGTTTTGGTTGATCACCATGGAAACGGTGGTGTGGGAGACGCCGCAATATTTTGCGATTTGTTTGAGGGTTGCCCTGGATTTGCTGCCGCTGATCATAACGTTTTTATACCTCTATTGCTCGGGCCATGCCCGGATTAAAATTACGGTTTCGAATTGCTGGGGGCGGAAGAAGCCGAATTGGGTGAGCCATCCTTCCGGGGAGCCGGATTCACCTGGGGATTGGGCGCCGCTTGAGCGGAAGTCGAAGCCGCTGCCTGGGCCGGGGGAGCCGCCTGCTGTTGCGACTTATCCAGAAGGTCCGTCACCGAGCCGGGGCCCTTTTCGAAGCGGTGCATGAAGGACATCAAAAGACAAAGGACCATGAATGTTCCCGCCAGGATAGTGGTGAACTTGGTCCAAAAGGTCTTCCCACTCGTGCCTAAAAGGCTTTGGCCCGTACCGGAAAACAACCCGCCGGCCGTCTTGGGCTGTTGGACAAGGACCACGCCGATCAACAGGACGGCGTTCAAGACAAACAAAATGGTAACAATGACAGTCATGGAATTCCTCGGTTTTGAAAGTGTTTTATTTTAAATGAAACCTGCTTCGATTTGCCAATAAAACTTTTGAAACCAGCCGTATTTTCCTTAAAACTTAACGATAGCGGCGAAGGAATCAACCTTCAAACTGGCTCCCCCCACTAGCGCCCCGTCAATATCAGGTTGAGCCATCAGTTGTTTGATGTTCTCGGGCTTCACGCTTCCGCCGTATTGAATCCGCATTTTTTCTGACGCTTCGGAGTTATATTTTTTGCCGATAAGTTTACGGATAAAAGAGTGGACTTCATTCGCTTGTTCGGGCGTCGCGGTTTTGCCCGTTCCAATGGCCCAAACCGGTTCATAGGCGATTACGATATTCGCCAAATCTCCCAGCCCAATCCCCTCAAAACACCCGCTGACTTGGGTTTCAACCACCTTTTCCGTCTTGCCCGCTTCCCTTTCGGACAAGGTCTCCCCCACGCAAACGATGGCCCGCAACCCGCTTCTCAAAACATTCTTAAGCTTGGCGTTAATCCGGCTATCCGTATCGTTGTCGTATTGGCGTCTTTCGGAATGACCCAAAATGATGTACCGAACCCCGGCCTCCTTGAACATGGCGGGACTGATGTTCCCAGTGTAGGCCCCCTCGTTTTCCCAATGGGCGTCCTGCGACCCCACTTGGATGTTCGTAAACCTTAAGGCATCCACAACGCCTGTAATCGAAAGGGCCGTGGGGCAGACTAGGATCTCCCTGTCGGTCACACCCTTGAATTTATCGGCCAGCTGTTTGACGAATTCCACTGATTCCTTCACCGTCTTATACATCTTCCAGTTTCCGGCAATGATGGGCGTACGGGACATGGTTCTCTCCGGTTGGTTTATTTTTTATCCGTTAAAGCGACAATCCCCGGCAGCTGCTTGCCCTCCATAAATTCGAGGGAGGCACCGCCACCGGTTGAGATATGGGACATCTTGGCCGCCAAGCCCATCTGCGTCACCGCGGCGACCGAATCACCTCCGCCGACAATGGTCGTAGCTCCTTTTTCAGAGGCTTCGGCCAACAACTTGGCGATGGCAAAAGTACCCTTGGCAAAGGGCTCCATCTCAAAAACCCCGACCGGTCCGTTCCAGAAGATCGTTTTGGCCGTGCGGATAAAATTAGCGTATTTCTCCACGGTGGCCGGGCCGATATCCATGCCTTCCCATCCGGGAAGAATCCCACCCCGGGGGACGGTTTTGACGTTGGCTTTCGCGTCAAATTGATCGGCAATAACATGGTCAATCGGCAGGAGCAGTGGCACATCCGTATCGATCGACTGTCCCATCAATTCTTTGGCCAGGGTGATTTTGTCATTTTCCACCAGGGATTTGCCGATTTCAAATTTGCGGGCCTTGAGAAATGTATAGGCCATCCCGCCGCCAATGATGAGGACATCCACAATTTTCATAAGATTCTGGATAACGTCGATCTTAGTTGAGATCTTGGAACCGCCGATAATGGCCACGAAAGGCCGGGTCGGGTTCGATAAAGCCCCGCCCATATATTTGATTTCCTTCATCATCAAAAAGCCGGCGGCGGATTGAGCAACAAACTTAGTCACGCCTTCGGTTGAAGCGTGGGCCCGGTGGGCCGTTCCAAAGGCGTCATTAACGTAGATGTCGGCCAGGGCCGCCAGCTTTTTTGCGAATTCGGGATTATTTTTCTCTTCCTCCGCGTGGAACCGGACGTTTTCCAAAAGAATGATGTCGCCATTTTTCATGGCGGCGACTTCCTTCTCCACTTCGAGACCAACCGATTCCTTCAGGGCCTTCACCGGTTTTTTCAACAAATCGGAAAGACGGTTGGCCACCGGCTTTAAGCGGAGTTTTTCATCCACTCCTTTGGGACGGCCAAGGTGCGAACAAAGAATGACTTTTCCACCCTTGTCGGAGAGGTACTGAATCGTCTTGAGGGATTCCCGGATGCGGGTATCGTCGGTGATCTTCAAGGATTCGTCGAGAGGAACGTTGAAATCCACCCTCACCAAAACCCTTTTGCCCGCCGGACTCAAATCCTCAACCGTCAATTTATTGTAGGAAGCCATTCCCAATCCTTTCCGGAAATTTAACCCGACTTACTTGGATTTTGCCTTCAAATCCGTCTTGAAAGCCTCCGCGATCGTACTTAAAGCACCCAGGGTCCCGGAAGCCTCCAAGGGGAGGAAAATCTTCGTGGCCTGTCCGTCACCTACCTTGGCGAGCATTTCCATGTACTTCAAGGCCAGAAGGTCCTGGGTCGGATTGCCGTCGTGGATAGATTTGAAAACCGTGAGGATGGCCTGCCCTTCCCCTTCCGCCAGGGCGATTTTTTGGAACTTGTTGGCCGTCGCAACCCTCTCGATGGCCGCCGCCTCGCCTTCCGCCTTCAAAATGGCCGATTGCTTCTGTCCCTCCGCCGTGGTGATAGCCGCTTGCTTGATACCTTCCGCCTCGATGATGGCGGCCCGTTTGGTGCGTTCCGCTTTCATTTGGGCGCTCATGGCATTGACGATGTCCGCGGGGGGGTCGATCTTCTGGATTTCCACCCGGGTCACCTTTACCCCCCACTTGTCCGTGGCCTCGTCCAGGATTTCCCGCATGCGGGTGTTGATTTGTTCGCGGCTGTTAAGCGTTTGGTCTAAGTCCAATTCGCCGATGGTGTTACGCAGGTTGGTCTGGGCCAGATTGGTGGCCGATCCCTCGAAAAATTGGACGTTATAAACGACCTTGAAGGGGTCCGTCACATGGAAATAGATCAAGGCGTCCACCGAAACCACCACGTTGTCCTTGGTGATCACTTCTTGGGGAGGAACGCTAATGTACCGTTCCCGCATGTCGACTTTCCGTATATTTTCAAACGGGGGGAAGAGTACGGTGAGTCCAGAATCGGCTGTACGGGTGTATTTGCCCAAGCGTTCCACAAGGCCCTTCTCAAAGGGGCGGATGATCCGGATGGCCCGTGATACGTAAATAAGGACAAAAACCAGGAGGATGATGAGTACGGGCCCGGCGATGATTTCCATGATGCGGCTCCTTTCAAAAACTGCCGAATATTTAAAGTTAAATTTTCACGACCAATATATTGCCCTTCACCAAAACCACATTGGTCTTGCCGCCCTTCGTCAGGGGTTCCTGGTTTTCCGATTCGATTTTCCAATCCTCACCCCCGACCTTGGCATAGCCTTGGAAAGGCTGGTGGGGGTTGATTTGGGTGACGATGGCGGTTTGGCCAACCAGGGCATCCACATTGGCTGCCCTTTGGGTCTTGCCCGACAAACGGGGCGCCCAGCGGCGGCTTAACGCGACTAAAACGAGGGAGGAAAGGGCGAAAGTGAGGTACTCAATCCAATCCTTATCAACAAAAAGGCTCAGGATTGCCGTCAGTAGGGCGCCTGCCCCGATCCAGAGGAAGAAAAAAGAAGCGGTCGTCAACTCCAGGATGAAGAAAACGACCGCCGTCGCGACCCACCATACGACTGGATGCATAAACATCCTTAATTCAGAAACTTAAAGGTGTTTTCAGCCCTTGGAGGCCATGTACTCGATCAGGTCAACGACCCGGTTCGAATAGCCCCATTCGTTGTCGTACCAGGAAAGCACCTTGACCATATTGCCCCCGCTGACGAAGGTGGATTGGGCGTCCACGATCGAGGAGTGCGGGTTTCCCTTGAAGTCCATCGATACCAAAGGTTCATCGGTGATATCCAGGTATTTGTCCAGTTTGGGGCTCTTGGCGGCTTCCTTCAAAGCATTGTTGATGTCGTCCTTTGTGACGGTTTTGGTGAGTTCCGCCACCAAGTCCACCACCGAAACGGTCGGTGTCGGCACTCGGATGGACAAGCCGTCCAGCTTCCCCTTCATATCAGGCATGACCAGCCCGATAGCCTTGGCAGCCCCGGTCGAGGTCGGAATCATGTTCAAAGCCGCGGCGCGGGCCCGGCGCAGGTCCTTGTGGGGGAAATCCAGAATGACCTGGTCATTGGTATAGCTGTGGATGGTGGTCATTAAGCCCTTCACGATACCGAACTTGTCGTGCAGGACCTTGGCGAAAGGCGCCAGGCAGTTGGTGGTGCAGGAAGCGTTGGAAACCACATGGTGGCTCTTGGGATCGTACTTATCCTCGTTCACGCCCAAGACGATGGTGATATCCTCGCCCTTGGCGGGAGCCGAAATGATGACCTTCTTGACGCTATCCTTGATATGAACGACGGCCTTTTCCTTGTCCGTAAACCGGCCCGTGGATTCCACCACGTACTCAATACCGTGTTTGCCCCAGGGAATGGCCGCGGGGTCCTTTTCGGCATAAACCTTGACTTCCTTGCCGTTCACGATGACGGTGCCGTCACCGGCCTTGACGTCCGCATGGAGGTTTCCCAGCACTGAATCGTACTTTAAAAGGTGGGCGAGGGTCTTCGCGTCCGTGAGGTCGTTGACCGCGACAATTTCGATGTTTTTGTTCCCCATCGCGGCGCGATAGACGTTGCGCCCGATACGGCCAAAACCGTTGATGCCGACCTTGATTGCCATGGAAATCCTCCAAAAGATTGGATTTAAGAGCGGTCAAGCTAGCACAAGGGGTTTAAGGGGTCAAGTAGCGGAATCACAAAGGCTTTTCGGCAATTTTCAATTTGGATGGATTTCTGCTCGGGTGCAAGCGGAGAATTTTTGTCGAGATGACATCTTTCAAACCATCAACACGGCTAAAAATAACGGGGCGTCCTGCCAAAAACAATTGCGCCAACCCAGCCGACGCCGGCTTTTTTAAGAACTTTGGCGCATTCTTCCAATGTGGCGCCAGTCGTAAAGACGTCATCGACCAAGATCACCTTCGACGGAATCAATGCCCTCTCCTCCAGCCGGTAAGCTTCCTTGGGATTTTTCAAACGTTCTTCCCGAGTCAGCGACATTTGAGGAGGGGTCGACCTAATCTTCTTCAACAACGGCTGGACTCGTATGGCGATAGCCTTGGAAATCTCAAAAGCCAGGAGCGTTGCCGGGTTGTACCCCCGTTCCCTTTCCCTCTCCGGGCTCAAGGGAACCGGCACCAGGGCTTTCACGCCTTCCCAAAAGGCTGGAACCGAGGAAGACACCATTTTTCCCGCCAATTCCCGCCTCAAGGATTCCATGCCCTCAAACTTGAAACCATGGTGGGCGATCCGCAGCGCACCTTCGTAAGGGCCGACAGCCCGAACCACGTCCAGGTAATAATCCCCTTGCCCACAGTCGCGGCACCTTAATTGGACTGCATCCTCAAAAGCCCTGGATGGCAAGGACACTCCACAATGGCCACAAACCGGGTCCTCATAAGGGGTGATGGCATTGAAACAAGCCGTGCAAAGAATATTGGAAAGCCCGGCTTCAAATCCTTCACCACAATTTTGGCAGGTTTTAGGGAAAAACACCGTGGTCAGGGCATCCTGGAAAGGGCTGAAAAACTTAGGGAAGCGAGTTTCCACGAGCTACTTGATAACCGCCACTTTCTCGAATTCTTGGTGCCCGCCGGGTGACTCGGTCGTGATCAGGTAAACTCCCGAAGCCACCATCGAACCGAAGCGGTTATGAGCATCCCACTTGGTCCAGTAGATTCCGGCTTGGGAATAGTACTGGTTCACCAGTTCCTCCACGAAAGTACCGTTCAGGGTGTAAACCTTGATGTCCACGTTGCCCGGAGACGGGACGATGAAGCGAATATTCACCACCCGCTCGTTGCTGGCGCCAAAGGGTCGGATGGCGTTCCGGTCCAGGGCCGTATTGGGGCTGATTGGATAGGCGTTGACCGGTTGGTAGGTCGTTTCGTGCACCCATCCTTCCGTCACCGCTTGGGAAAGGGGAACAGGCAAGTCGGGGGGGTGGTCAAAAGCTTGCACCAAGTAGGTGTAGGTCTTGCCGCCCACCAGCGGAACCTCATCGAAATAGCTTACCGGATTGGAGGGCACCCCGCCCATGAGGGTCACCGGAAGGATTACCGGGGGGAAGTCAGTAAAGTCATAGACCGCCCCACCGTCTTTGGAGCGGTAAAGGACGTAGCCCCCCAGGGGATACATGGTGGTAGGGTCAAAATTCAATTGGTTCGGGGGGGTGAAATCCGCCGCCTGCCAGGTGAGGGTGTTCCCGATAAGGGTTTGGGCGTTGCTGGAGTTTTGGGCTACCGTCACCGTAGTATTCGCCACGGCCGGCGGCTTGGCCGGCAAGGCCGTCACCGAGGCCGAACTGGTCGCGGTGTTGCCGTTGGCGTCCACCGTATAAACGGTGTAAACGTAGAAATTTTTGTCGACCACGCCCGTGTCGGTGTAATTCACGCCCTGGAAGTTCGCCTTGATTGTTTGGGGCGAGCTGATAAGCGCCGTTCCCAACTGGCGGGTGATAAAGAAGCTGTTTGTGGCCACCCCCTGGTAATTCCACCTCAGTTGCACTAAGCCGTCCCCTGAAACCGCGATCAGGTTGGCGACCGGCTGCGGGGCTACGGTAACCCCCACCTGATTGGAGAAGGCACCCAGGATGCCGTTCGAAGTGGCGGGGGCGATTTCATAGATATAGGTAACACCGTCACTCACGCCCGACGAATCCACAACCGTGGTGTTGGAAAGCGGCTCTACGATGGAGCCAACCTGGGCGAAGTTGGGTGGGACCCCGAGAGTCACCGCGGCCCGGAAAACGGCGTAACCGGTAACAGGGCTCGTCGTTGGGACCGAAATCGGCGCCCAAACAAGTTGGTTGCGTTCGGGCAGGGGCGTTATGCAAATCGTCGGCGCTGTAATGGGAACGATCGTCGAGGGAGCCGAAAGGGCGCTTCCCCCGGACGCATTCTGGGCATCAATCCAATAGATATATGGAATTCCAGTCGACACGGGAGAATCCGGATAAGTTGTAGTGGGATATGCCAGATTAGTGGCAATGGGCGAAGGTGTCAAAGTGGGATAAACGCTTCTGTAAACGTCGTAACTCGTTACGGGAGCATCCCCTACAGGAGAATCCCAGGAAACCGTCACTGAATTGGCGTTTGGAACCAACGTGGGAACGGGGGCAGCAGGCCAAAGAGCAACCGTCAACGGGGCTGAAATCGTCGGTACCGCCGTCACTCCCGCGCCGTTGTCAGCGACAACCCGGTACTTGTTGACATAACCAGGCACCGGGGTCAAATCCTCGAAAACGGGGGTCGAGGTACCCAATGGCATCACCCCCACTATGAAATAGGTTGGGGCGGCCACTGGTGTGCCGGGCCCACTCGGGGTGGGTTCGCTTTGGCGATAGATGGAATAGTTGCTGACAGCGCCGGAGGAAGTAAGGCCTGAAATCCAGACGCCCGGCGCAATCGTGGAAGTGGGCGTGACAAAAGGTGGTGGTGTCAGGCCGATCGTGGGTGTCATCGCCGGCGGGACAAGGATGCTCACGGTTTGGGAGGAATCGCTGGGCCCGGCCACATTGTTCGCCACAACATAATAGGAAGATTGGGCACCTGCCACCTCAGTGATGGTGACCGCATAGGTCGGAGTGGGGTTTGGACTGGCCAGGACCGTTGCAATAGGAGTGGCGTCCAAGAAGACGGAATAGCCGGTGACGCCTTCTTGGGGATTGTTCCCCGCCCAATAAAGGGTCGTTTGATTCACCAACGAAAGGGCCGAAAAAGCCGCTGGAGCATTGGGCCAAGCCATGACACTGGCATAACTATCCGGGTTTTGAAAGAGGGGACTCTCAGCCAGTTGGCTGACGCCACCACCAGCCCGGGCGGTCACATGGTAGTAGTAAGTAACCCCGGCGGGTGACGATGGAAGCGTATCCGAATAATTGTTCGTACCGAGGGGGACAGTCGCAACTGGCGTCAAATTCGCGGACGGCGACAACGACCGGTAAATACCGTAGGAGTCAATACCGGGTGTCAGGGTGCCTGCAACCGGTGGCACCGGCGCCATATTCCAGGAAACTTGGGCCTGTCGGGTGCCTGGCGAGATAACTGCTGTAACGGTATAGGTCGGTACTGCGATTCCTGAAAGCGTAGCGGGATTGCTGGACCCCTGGGTGTTCTGTGCCACAAGGTAGTAGTAGTTTGCGGCCCAAGTAGCCGGGGCTGCAGGGGCATAAACTAGTTGGGGTGCTGGGGTTTGAGCGGCCGCAATTACGGTAACAGGTGACGTTAGAAGACTGGAAGGAACCACGGAGTAAGCCGTCACCGAATCGGCCAAGGGGTTGCCCAACCAGGAGAACTCAATGGCGCCCGGCGATCCCGAGAGGGGCAACACCGTCGGCGCGGCCGGTGTCGTCAGGCCAATTAAGTTGACGCTATTCCCGAAGGAAGCGATGTCCGAGATATTCCCCGCCGAGTCCTCTAATCCAACCTGATAACCGACACCCGTTCCAGCGGAGCCTGAAACACTATCCGTATAGGACTGCTGGGCCAAAGAGGGGTTAAAAGCAACCGTGGCTATTGCCAGGGGCGTCGGAGTGGGATTCGTCAGCATCAAGCGGTAAATCACGTAGGCCTGGGGTGTCCCGAAGAAGCCGGCGCTTCCCGCGGTCCAAGAAACGGCGATCTGGTTGTTCCCCACCGGGTTAGCCACACCCACGTTGGAGGGCGGCGTAGGCGCCAAATTGAGCGTGGGTGTCGATGCCCCGTTTACCACTCCGCCATGGCCCGTCAAATCCACCGGCTCCACCCAATAACTCACATGATTTTGAATGGGAGCATCCACCACCACCAGGGTCGGGGTGGCGCCGGGGATAATGGTAACCGCCGCAAATGACGTGGGGGTCGGGGTGGCAGTCGGGCTTCCAGACGGTATCGGGCTGGGAAAGGCAACAGGAATCCCGGAAAGGCCCTTATAAACCCGGTAGCTTCCCACCCCATATGTTCCAGGTTGGGCCGGATCCCATGAAACACTGACCGCATTAGTAGTAGCGTTGGGGACGACTTGGATGTTCG
>Ga0335085_10016918_pt1 | contig 10516 bp, 9 predicted proteins | sample Lox_Sample_45_FD_206712 | JGI IMG/M metagenome (GOLD analysis project Ga0335085, IMG submission 206712) | Soil microbial communities from Loxahatchee National Wildlife Refuge, Florida, United States - Lox_Sample_4.5 | ecosystem: Environmental > Terrestrial > Soil > Wetlands | place: USA: Florida...
ATGCCGAGATCCTTCGCCAGTTCCTGTGGAATTTCCACGAACATTTCCGGAACGAGCTGAACGTTGACCGGATTGTTCTTGGTCCAGTAATGGTAATGCTCGGTGAGACGGTAAGTGGTGCAGACGATGGTGTAGCCTTCGCCGGTAGTTCCGTACTTGTCCTGATCGGTCGTGTACTTCTTCACCACCGGACTGTTCGACTGCTTCGGATGCAGCGGATTTGCGACGGGGCTTTCGAAAGGCTCGTAGTGTTCCGGAAACGGACCGTCGGCCATGCCGGCAAGCGGAACGAACAGGCGGCCGATGCCTTCGGGGTTCATGATGAACGGCCCCATGTGGTCTTTCGGTTGAGAATCGGCCTTGAAGTCAGGCACATCGTTGCCGACCCAGCGTTTGGTTGTGTCGTTCCACCAGACCTGACGGCGATCGTTGTCCCACGGTTTGCCGTTCAGATCGCACGACGCGCGGTTGTACATGACCCGGCGATTCATCGGCCACGACCATGCCCAGTTCGGATAAATGCCCTGGCCAGACGGATCGTCCGTTCCGCGGCGTTGCATCAGCGGGCCCGCTTCCGTCCAGGAGCCGCACCAGAGCCAGTTGCCGGACGAAGTCGAGCCGTCGTCGCGCAGAAACGCGAAGCCCGGCAGCTGTTGGCCGGCTTTGATGACCTGCTGCGTCGCAGGATCGGTAACGTCGCCGATCGCTTTTCCGTTGAGCTCGCGCGCGACTTCGGCGAGCGACGGATTCCCGGGAGTCGTGTAGGCCCAGCTGAGATTTAGAATCGGGTCCGGAAATTTGCCGCCCTCTTTCTTATAGAGGTCGCGCACGCCGAGGAAAATGCGGGCGAGGATTTCCTGGTCGAGTTTCGCATCCCCCGGAGGCGGTACAGCCGCCCACTTCCACTGCAGCCATCGCGCGGAGTTGACGAACGTACCGTCTTTCTCCGCGAACCCGGCGCCGGGCAGGCGATACACCTCGGTTTTGATGTTCTTCATCTCGTCCGCGGAAATCCCCGGCGATTGCCAGAAGGCGCTGGTCTCGTCGGGATAAATATCGCAGACTACCAGCCATTCGGCCTTCTTCAGCGCATCGATGTTCTTCTGCGAATTGGGTCCGATGGCGACGCCGTTCATGCCGAACGCGATCAGGCCTTTGAGCTTCCCGCGATACATGTCGTCCCAGATGTGCGCCCACGAATATTCGCGATCGACTTTCGGCAGGTAATCGAAGGCCCAGCCGTTTTCTTTTTTGGCGGCGTCGCCGTACATGCTCTTCAGCAGTGAGACGGCGAAGCGCGGCGTGTTCGACCAGTAGTTCCAGGAATCCCAGTCTTTAGGCTTGGATGAAGTCGGTGTGATTCGCTTCATCCAGCCGGCGAAATCTTTGTCGTTCGGGTTGGGGACTTTGAGATAGCCGGGCAGATTATCGAAAATGCCGGCGACGTCGGTTGCGCCCTGAATGTTGGAGTGGCCGCGCAGTGCATTGACGCCGCCGCCGGCGCGTCCGACATTGCCGAGCAGCAACTGAAGCATCGCGGCCGTGCGGATAATCTGCGAGCCGAACGAGTGCTGCGTCCAGCCGACGGCGTAAATGATCGTGCCGACTTTTTTCGTGTCGCCGTCCTTGCGGATAGAGGTGAAAAGTTCCGCGGCTTTGACGAACTGATCCTTCGGAATACCGGTGATGCGCTCAACCATTTCCGGCGTGTAGCGCGAATACTGCTGTTTCAGGAGCTGATAAACGCAGCGTGGGTGCTGGAGCGAAGCATCATATGCGGCATTCGCCGGAAGCGCGGGCGGGGCGTCGGGAGCCGCATGGCCGCCGGCGGCGTCCTCGTAATTCCAGGTCGCCTTGTTATATGTCAGCGTCGCAGGATCGTATCCGGAATAAAGGCCATCATCCGGCAGCTTGAATCCTTCTTTGATGATGAAGGCGGCGTTGGTGTAGTTGGCCAGATACACTTTCGCCACACGTCCGTTCTCCAGCGCATAGTGGATCACCCCGCCGAGGAACGCGATATCCGAACCCGCACGGATCTGCAGGAACATGTCCGCCACTGCCGCAGTGCGCGTGAAGCGCGGATCCACCACGATCATTTTCGCGTTGCGCGTGCGCTTGGCCTCGACCGGCCACTTAAATCCGCACGGATGATTCTCCGCCGGATTGCCACCCATGATCAGCATCATGTCGGTGTTCTTGATGTCGATCCAGCCATTCGTCATGGCTCCGCGTCCAAAAGTTGGCCCCAAACTGGAGACCGTGGGACCGTGTCAAACGCGGGCCTGATTTTCTATAAACGCCAGGCCCAGGCTGCGCATCGTCTTTACAGCGAGGAAATTGAATTCGTTCGTGTCGGTGCAGCCGCCGTTCCACGCGATGCTTTCGAGCCGATTTACCGTGCGCCCCTGCGCGTCGGTTGTGATAAACGATTCATCGCGCGTCTTCTTGATATGGCGCGCCACTTCGGCATAAGCCTGATCCCAGGAAATGTCTTCCCAGTGATCGGAACCCGGCCGCCGCACCTGCGGCTTCAGCACGCGGCGATCGTTCAGGATATCCTGCATCAGCGACGAACCCTTGGGACAAAGCGTGCCGCGATTGATTGGATGATCGGGATCGCCTTCCACGTGGACGACCTGCGGCGTAACGTTCTTCGCCTTGTCGCCAAGCGTGTGAATAATGATGCCGCAGCTCACCGAGCAGTAAGGGCAGGTGGAACGGGTTTCTGTTGTGCGCGCAATCTTGAGTTCCTGAGCCTGCGCGTAAGCTTCTTTGACATCGAAGCCGAGGACCGACGCGACAGCGGCGCCAGTGCTGATCCTGAGGAAACTTCTGCGAGTCGGTTGCACCTAAACCACCTCCCGTTTTTTTGAGCGTTAGTTATCTTACATCAGTTAGCGGTTGAGTGACTTCGGTTTTAACGGCTTCTGTTCGTGACAATCTCGTTACACTGCGGCGCGGGCGAAGCACGCGGTTCCACCACATCACCGCGCCCGTGATAAACATCGCGGCGGGAGCGAGACCAAAGAAAGCCCACACCGCTTTCGTCGTCTGATCGCAGATTCCGGGTCCGCGGCAGGGGATTCCAATGCCCTGGATGCGGCCGAAATGCAGGTATGCGAGCCAGTAAATGATCTGATCTCCAAGGCGCGTCCGGATGTTGTCCGGGGTCTGCGGTTCGAGCCAGTCGGCGAAATCCTGAATGCGATCGGGGAAGGCGAGATAGATGCCGCTGAGCGCGAATATCAGCACGAATGCCAGGCTCCAGAAACCGATCATGCTGTGCAGATGCCACATCTGCCGTTTCCATCCGACGCCGCGATGCAGCGCCAGACTGCGGCGCCAGGTTTTCACACCGGGCCACCAGATCGCGATGCCGCTGACAACCAGCAGCAGCGTGATCATAGCGCCGACACCATTTACTTTTCGTCCCGTTTTCCCGCTCAGCAGATTGTCGTGAAGATCAAGCAGCTTCGACACTGCACGGATGCCCGGCGAAACCGCGTCGCCCATGTCGCGTCCGGTGCGTACGTCAAAGAGACGATTGCGAAACTCATCTCCGCGGCGGATTTTCACGGCGGCAGCCTCGTCGGGATTCACGGGTCGGCGCACATTGGCGATCTCAAATTCCGGGTACTGCTGAATAACAATGGCGCGGAGCTGCGCGTCTGTGAGCCGCGGGCCTGTACCCTTCGAGAGCACGGGCGCCGGTGTTGCGGCGCGGAACAGTTCATTGCTGTAGACGAGCACGCTGCCGGTGACGCTGATCATCAGAATGTAGAGCCCGATGGCGATTCCGCTCCACAGGTGCGCCTGAAAGAGCGCCCGCCGCAGCCAGATCTTCTGCGGCCGGTGAAGCCAGCGCTGCCAGATCGTTCGGTGTTCGCGGCCGCTCATACGCGTGATGCTATCAACAGCGTTATTGTATGAAAGAAAGTGCCCGTCGAGATTTTTCGCGCTGCTCTTTTTCATACGCCAAAAAATCCTTTTCACGAAGCCGATGCGCTGATCCATTTTGACGATGGCGCGCTGGCGGTTGAAGAAGGCCGGGTTCTCGAATGCGGCGACTACGCCCGCGTCTCTGCGGCCTGCCGCGAGGCCACGGTGCACGATCTTCGCGGCGGCTTCATTCTGCCGGGATTCGTCGATACGCATGTCCACTTTCCGCAGACGCGAATCCTGGGCGGACTCGGATACACGCTTCTCGACTGGCTGGAACAACTGACGCTGCCGGAGGAAGCGCGGCTCGCGGATGCCAACTACGCAGCCACGGTGGCGGCGGAGTTCGTCGATGCTCTCGCCGCCCACGGCACTACAACCGCACTGGTTTTCGGCTCGCACTTCGCGGGAGCTACCGCGGCACTGTTCGATGCCGCGGCAAAGCGCGGCCTGCGTGTCGCGAGCGGGCTGGTGATGTCCGATCGAAGACTGCGCCCGGAACTTCATCAATCGCCGGAGGACGCGCATCGTGACGGCTGCGCGCTGATTGAACAGTTTCATGGCAGGGGCCGGCTTCGCTACGCCGTGACCCCGCGCTTCGCGCTGTCGGCTTCCGAAGCTATGCTGGAGTGCTGCCAGTCGCTGTTGGCGGCCTGCCCCGGCGGGTTGTTCACCACGCATATCAACGAGAATGCGAAGGAAATCGACGAGGTCGCGCGGCTGTTTCCGTGGGCCCGCGATTACCTGCACGTTTACGAGCGCTACGAACTGGTCGGTCGGCGATCGGTGCTGGCGCACAACGTTCATGCGCGCGCTGATGAACTTCGGCGTCTCCGAGTGCAGCACGCATCGATCGCGCACTGCCCGGCCAGCAACGCGGCGCTGGGCAGCGGCATTTTCCCCATGTCGCTGCACGTAGCGGCGGGCGTGCGCTTCGCGCTCGGCAGCGATGTGGGCGGCGGCACCGGTTTCGGCATGATAAAGGAGGCGCTGAATGCGTATCTGATGCAGCGGATCGCTCCCGCACCGATGATACTGGCGCCGGCCATGATGCTCTATCTCGCCACCCGCGCGGGCGCCGAAGCACTGGCGATGGATGAAGAAACCGGCGATTTCAGCGCCGGCAAATCCGCGGATTTCGTCATTCTCGATCCGCCGCGCGATGGCGTACTCCGCACACGGCTCAGGCGCGCCGAGAGCCCGGATCAGCAGCTTGCCGCAGTGTTCACGCTCGCTGGTACGGAATCGATCCGCGAAGTGAGAGTCGGCGGAGAAATTGTTTTTACGCGGCCTGGCTGACGCGGCAAAGACTGGCGTCGAGGCGCGCCACAAATTCGTCCACGTCCGCTCTCGAAATATTCAGCGGCGGCGTGATGCGGGCCACGTTCCCGTGCATCCCGCCGCGTCCGATCAGCAGCCGGTTTTCGCGCGCCGCTTCCATCAGCGCCAGGGTGGCTTTGGTGGCCGGGGTTTTCGACTGCCGATCTTCCACCAGCTCGATCGCCTGCATCAGCCCCATACCGCGCACATCGCCGATCAGAGGATATTTCGCTTTCAGCTCCTCCAGATGGCCGCGCAGATGAGCGCCCACCTCCGAGACGTTGGTCAGCAGATCGTTGTCATCGATGAAATCGATCACGGCTTTGGCGGCGGTCGCGACGACCGGGTTGCCACCGAAAGTTGAGATGGTCAGGCCGCGAACGGCGTCCGCTACTTCGGGCCGTGCCACGGTGAGCCCAACCGGAAGGCCGTTGGCCAATCCCTTGGCGCCGGTAATGATGTCGGGCGTCACGCCGTAGTGCTCGATGCCGAACCATTTGCCGCCGGTGCGTCCCCAGCCGGTCTGCACTTCGTCGCTGATGAAAATCCCCCCGTGGCGGCGCACAATGTCCGCCACAATCCCGAAATATTCTTTCGGCGGCGTCACGTAGCCGCCGATGCCCTGAATGGGCTCGGCAATGAAAGCGGCGACTTTGCCTGACGTCGTCGTGCGAATCAGATCCTCCATATCGCGCGCGCACCGCACCTCGCACGACGGATACTCCAGCCCCAGCGGGCATCGATAGCAGTAGGCGTTCAGGCCGTGAACGAAACCGGGCGCTGCGACGCCGCCGAGCTTCCACGAGTCCACTCCGGAGGCTGCCATCGCCAGAGCGGAGCGGCCGTGATAGCTGTGCCGTAGCGCCACCACTTCCGCCGAGCCCGTGTAGCAGCGCGCCGCGAGAATCGCGGTCTCGTTGGCTTCGGTGCCGCTGTTGGTGAAAAAACTTTTTGTCAGCTTGCCATCGGGCGTCAGGCCGGCAATGCGCTGCGCCAGCGCTGCCTGGGGTTCATTCGCAAAGACAGTGGAAACATGTTCGAGCTTCCCGATCTGGTCGACGACCTTTCGGTTCACCGTCTCGTTGCAATGGCCGACGCTGATAGTGACGATGCCGCCAAAGAAATCCAGATATTGATTGCCGTCCGCATCCCAGACGAACTGGTCTTTCGCGCGCATGACGACCAGGGGTTCGCGATAGTAGTGGAAGACGCTGGGGAACAGGTACTGCTGGTTCGCGAGTATGATTTCCTGCCTGGTCATTGGTCCTCCAAACATGGTATCCGGCGGAAGGACCGCTGGCCGGACGGCGCCGAATCCCGCGCGTTAATCGCCGGACTGGCGAGCCATGTTCTGATCGGTCGATGAGAAGTAGGCGCGCACCTGCGCCCAGTTCGTGCGGACCAGCGAGAGACCCAGCATCAGCGCAATCGTGATTACCGCCGCGATTACGGTCTGGCTCACTGTGAGCTGGTCCTTCAGCACCCCGAACCAGCGCCCGTAAACCAGCTCGATGTGCACCCAGTAGACCAGCAGACTGGTCAGGCCGAACTGGCGAATCCAGCTCCAGCTCTGCGCCGTTTTGCGCACGTTCCAGATCCAGGCAAAAGCGATGAACATCAGCACGGTGCCCAGCTTGATGAAAATCAGCGCCGGACTGTTGAGCCAGAAATCGGAGTTGGAGTAAATCGAAATCGGCATGCTCGAAAAAGTCCAGGCGCTGAACGCGAGCGCCAAACCGCCCCACGCGAACCACTGCATCATTGACGGCACATCCGCCGGTTTCACTAAGCGCACGATACTGCCCGCGCTCATGCCGAACGCTACGAACGCCGCCCACGGGAAGAATCCGAAGAAATTCTTGTCCGGAATGATGTAACCGCGCAGCAGCGCCGGAGTGCCTGACCAGTCGATATTCGAAATCAGCGGCGCGCCCGCGGCAACCGAGACGCCCAGAATCGCGCAAAGCCGGATTCGCTCCTCGGTGCGAAAAACCGACATGACCGAGAACACCAGCAGCGCCAGCCCCATGCAGTTGAGAATGTCGACGCGCAGCAGATCGGTCCACGGGCTCTTGTCGATGGAAAACAACCACATCTGCAGGCGAAACGCAAAAGCGGCGGCAAACAGATAACCGGGCCGCCGGAGCGCGGCAAAAAACCGGCCCGTGGCGGCTACGCCTTTCTTTTCCTGGCTGTCCATCAGGAAGGCGAAGGTTACGCCCAGCAGAAACAGAAACACGGCCGGGGGCATTCCGCCGAGGAACTGCGACATCACATACGGCCCGCCATTGCGCAGATCGTCCCGAAGAAACGACTGAAATACATGGCCCTGCAGCATGATGAGTGCTGCCACGCCCCGCACCCAGTCCAGATACAGAAGTCGTTGCGATGCCGGCTTCATAGTCGATTCGAAGGCAAGGATAGTTCCAGCGTGACCGGAACTACAATCGCGGACGCGATATTGTAACCCCTTTCGGCGGGTTGAGTTTCACGGCGCTGTCGGGCAGGGATGGATTTAATTTAACATTCGAATAATAGACGAGTTCGTAATCCCCGCTGGTCGACGTGTAAAGTTTTTCCTGCATCGGCAGTCCGCTCGACTGGCTGATCCACAGTTCGGCTTTCTTCAGATACTTCAGCACATCGGACGATCGCGGAATGAGTTGCAGATGCCATGTCCCATCTGCGCCGATTTTCTCCGTTCCCAGATACGTGACCTCGTAGTGTTCCTTAATTTCCGCGCTCGAGGCTCCGAAACCCAGCAGAAGAAACTGATCCACCACGCCTTTTTTGACATCCAGCTCCTGGATGGTTTTCGTCTTCGGAGTGTAGACCTGCGCTTTGGTGTCGTCGAGCGCCAGAACCTTTTCCGCCGGGCTGGTGAAGTCGATGCGTATCAGCGTGTCGTGTTTATCGCGCTTCGCCTTCATCGTCCCCATATCTTTCTCATGGTCGTCGATGACTGCGGTGTAGACATCGCGCTTGATATCGGTGCTGACGGCGCGGAACTGCTGCGCGATTTTATCCATCGTGGCGAACGCATCTTCGAGTCCCGCGCCCTGCGCCATGAGCGGCAGCACGGCGAAAGCAACAGCCGGGGCGTATCTGGAACAAAGGGGCACCACCCGGACAGGATGCATGGTGAGGGTCATGTGGGTACACTTCACCGGCGGGCGAAGGCCATATACCCCCTGATCTCCTGTTCGGAATCCAGAATAGGCTCAATGCGTGTGAGGTGCTGCGTCTTGCCCGTGCGCTGTGTGAGGACTTTGCTCAGTCCCTCCAGCCGCTGGTTGTCGGGAAAAGCAGAGACCAGTTCGGTGTCGATCCAGAACATCGATTCATCCCGGCTTGGCAGCGAAGCGATCTGGCTGGTCTGCGGGATTCGCGGCTGATCGCGGAACCATTGATGCGGCGCGCCCCAGATGAACAAAAGAATCAGAATGCAGATGATGTCGTAGGGCAGTGTGGCTCGCCCGTATTCCCACAGAAAGAGCCGCTTCAGCAAGGAACCCACTGGCTAGAGTTTACCAGCGGGGCTGCCACCCGCCGGCCGCAACGTTGGCGCTCAGTTCGCCGACGCCATCGATCCTGGCACGCACCGAGTCCCCGGGTTTGATGCGCGCGCCTTTGGGACAGCCCGTCGAAATCAGGTCGCCGGGTTCGAGCGTGAAGTAATTGCTATGAAACGCGACCAGATCGAGTGGCCGGGTCTTCATATTTCGTACAAAATCGCGCGAACAGACGCTGCCGTTATGCTCCGTGATCACCTCCAGAGCGTCGATATCGGGAATTTCGTCGGCCGTCACGATAACCGGCCCGAAGCTGAAAAACGTGTCGATGCTCTTGGCCCGAGTGAGATAGCGCGGATTCTTCCGCAGAACATCGAGCGCAGTCAGGTCGAGCGTCGTAGTGAAGCCATACACCACCTGGCGGGCATTTGCCGGAGGGACGAACCGGCAATTGCGCCCGATGATGACGCCCAGCTCGCCCTCGGCGTCGACGTCGTCGGAAACTTCCTTCGGCGGCAGCACGATTTCGCCGCCAGGCTGGAACATGCAGGATGCCGGCTTCATGAAGCTGCCCGGCTCTTCAGGCTGCGTAGCCTGAATATCCTCGGCGTGTGTTTTGTAATTCAGGCCGATGCACCAGATCTTCGGCGGAACCGCATAAGGAAGGCGCGGCTCGACATCCGCGAGCGGAATCGGGCGGACGCCCTCAGTCGGAATTTCGCGGATATCATGCCGGATGATTTCCAGCAGATCGTTGGGCAGGTGCAGATCGTACTTTGTGTTGATCTCGAGCAGCGGCGCCACGCCGGCCTGCGTCAGCACGCCCGCGTGGTCCTGCCCCGAGTAACGAAATGTCATCAATCGCATGAGCCGTGTACCGCCGGCGAAACGTCGCCGATCGGTCTCCACTTAAGGAAGAAACAGTCCATACTACAATGGCTGCATGAGCGCTCCGATCGCCAGCGGCCCGCCGGAACTCTTTTCGCGCGTTGACAACGAAACCGTGGAACAGGCAGCTCTGCGCGCCGGGGTGATCACGACCACGCTCGACAGCGTCATCAATTGGGGCCGCAAGAATTCCATCTGGCCCATGGCCTTCGGTCTCGCCTGCTGCGCCATCGAAATGATGTCGATGAGCGCCTCGCGCTTTGACATTTCGCGCTTCGGCGCCGAGGTTTTCCGCGGCTCGCCCAGGCAGAGCGATCTGATGATCATCGCCGGGCGCGTTTCGAACAAAATGGCGCCTGTGATCCGGCAGCTCTATCAGCAGATGCCCGAGCCGCGCTGGGTAATCTCGATGGGCGCATGCGCCACCTCGACCGGCGTTTTCAATAATTATGCGCTGGTCCCGGTCAACCAGGTGATTCCGGTAGATGTGTTTCTGCCCGGCTGCCCGCCGCGGCCCGAACAGCTGATCCATGCCATCATGATGCTGCAGAAGAAGATCGCCGGCTCCTCCGGCGCTTTCAAGCAGGTCCTGAATCTGGCATAATAGGGGCAACGGACCGAAGAGTCCGAATTCGTACGTATTCGGAGGGGCCCGCTGAAGTACCTGCTTTGTATTGTCCTCATTGCTCTGGCATTCGGATCAGCCTCGGCGGCTCATGCCGGCCTGACCTACGTCTGCGATCCAACTATTGACACCCCCGACATCAAAGCCAACGGCGCGCAGGCGGACAGCGGCCAGCCCGGCACCTGCAGCTATCTCAACAATCAAATCGCCGGCGAGTACAACGAAGCCT